>Ga0315282_10015591_pt1 | contig 11194 bp, 12 predicted proteins | sample YL17G07_20_MG_FD_203693 | JGI IMG/M metagenome (GOLD analysis project Ga0315282, IMG submission 203693) | Sediment microbial communities from Yellowstone Lake, YNP, Wyoming, USA - YL17G07_20 | ecosystem: Environmental > Aquatic > Freshwater > Lake > Sediment | place: USA: Wyoming | collected...
TTACTTCTTCAACTGGTTTTTGCTTCCTCTCTCACTATGGCTTCGAACATGCACTTGCGTAAGTGTTCGCATCTCTCGCACTTTGGGTCGCGCTTTAGCTCAGGGTTGAGCTCTAGGATTTTCCCGATGCACTCTGGCCTATCGGCCATCCCTTACACCTCGGCCAAACCTTTCGTCATGGCATTGCCTGAATTCTTTTGCCCCTTCCGTTCGGCCGCCTCCAGCTTGCGGTAGTACCCGCAGAACCCGTGCTCGGCGTTGGGGGTATTGCAGGTGAAGCAGTCTGGGTTGTAATGGGAGCAATCCCTCGCGTGCCTGCATGAAAAAATCTTCCGCATCATCGGCATTGAACCCAGAGAAGAAAAGCAAGCGTGGTCTGTAGGGCTACCGCGCTCGTCGCCAGGATGAGCGCCCCGTAGACTATATCCCTCCTCAAGACCGCACCCCTCCCCAGTACATCGAGTTCACGGAGCTCACGCCGAGGTAGAATATGTAGTCAGGGTCTTGGAGCCAATCCTTGAGCTTCGGACACCAGCTGAACACTCCCTCCTCCAACTGTTTGCGCATTGCGTTGGCCACCTCGAGGCCCTTTTGCCATATCGTCCTCTTCAGGGGCGAGGTGAGCGCCTTGATTATGTCGAGGAGTTCCTTCACAAGGTTTGTTCTTACTATCCTTGCGCCTTTCTTCAGGAATTCTAGTGCACACCGAAACAGACCTCTTTTCTCTTGGCCAAGCTTGTGCCACTCTCCATTCCTAATCCCCCTCCTGAAGGCCCTCAGCAGGACGCCGTAATCAAGGCTCAACAGACCCAGCCCCTCTTTCCTGCCCGAAGCCCGGCGTAGCGGGACTACCCGTCCCTCTGAGCCTCACCGGACTTCCCCCACCCTCTTGGCGATGGAGCGAAATTCCTCAAGCTTTTTGATGAGTTCCTCGTTCTTCTCAGTGATCGCGGGGATCGATGTGATTTCGACCAGATAGGATATGACCTTGGGAAAGCCGACAGGTCTCTTGCGGGACTTCTCCAGGGCGGTCTTGACCCTTATCAGGGTCTTGTAGTCCTTGTCCGAGATCCAGATGGACGGCATGGTATCTGATAATGAAAGGTTCTGATAACTTTTAAAGCTTCCCCCGCCATTCCGCGCCATTTGGGGTTAGGCACATTTGAATTTACCTACCGGAAGAAAACGCGTGTTCCAGCATATAAACCGCCTGTATGCACTGTATGCGGGAAACATGAGCACCTCGTTAAGGGTCAGGCCGGAGACGAAACTGCGCCTCGACCGCCACGGGCGCAAAAACCAGAGCTACGACGGGCTCCTGAACGAGCTCATGGACAGGATCGAGTACCCGAGCGACCCGGCCACGCCAAAACAGGTCGAGCTGCTGAAAACGTTCGGCGTTGAGATCCCTCCCGGTCTGACGAAGCAGTGCGCATCGTTCGCGATCAGCGCCATCATCGCGGCGAAGAAGCAGGCGGGCGGGTGAGGGGATGACGGGGAGAACGATTCTCGATGTGCCGCGCACCTGCAGGACGTGCGAGCACCGCGCGCACATGAGCAATTTTTGCCCCAAGCTGATGAAGCCCATATCTCCCTTTTCCAGGTCAGAGTGGGACGAGATGATGCGCGAGGTGGGGGAGATCCGGAACCAGCTCACCAAACAGCTCGCGAACACCAAGGGAACCGAACGCAAAGAAATAAAGCTCAAGCTGAAGTCTCTCCCCACCAAGCCGGACACATCGGGGGGAATCGTGGAGAACTGCCCCTACTGGATCCTCCACCGTCCGATCCTACCAACACCAGAAGAGCTGAGGAAATGAGCGCAGATCTCGACTGGGGCGGATGGCTGACGAGGGGTCCAGGGACGTGAGGGACTGCGTACGGCTGGCGAGGCTGGCAAAGAACAAGGAGGAAGTCGATGTGTTCTTGGAGACGATGAGGAGATACAGGTAGTTGGAAAAAAGTTGGGGCGTGAAAAGGCGAAATCGGGCTCCGAATATGCCATTTTATGGGGCTCGACCCCAAAAACTTCAAATCCCTCCGGGCCCGCCACCCTTTAAAAAATTACTTTCAGAAAGCAAGCCCGAGTTTTTAATGAGGGTCAATGTATTTAGTATCGGTAGCCCCGTGGTGTAGATCCAGTGGGTCGCTACTGGAGCATAACGGTCAGGGTTCAAAGCCCCCGCAAAAGCATCCGGGCCTTTGGAGCCCGTGACGGCGGTTCGAATCCGCCCGGGGCTACCACAAAATCATGCTGGCCTAAGAACTCCTACCGCTTCGTGTACTTCTTCCAGCTCTGCCTCGTGATTTGAACCCCGACGACAATCAGGACAATACCAACAATGGTCAGGACAATCCCGTAAATGGCCAGGCCCCAGTTCACAGAAAGCTGGGTACCGCTTGCGACCAAGAGGAGCACACCAACGACAAGCATGCCGTTGTTGATCATCGGTCTGCCGGGCCATACACGGCTCGCCCCGACAAACACCATCAGGGCACCGGCCGCCAGCAGCCCCACCCCCAAGATCAGAGCACTAGAAGCCTGTACAGCGTTCATCCCTTGGTTGATCAGTAGCGCCCCAATGACAATCAACACTATCCCTATGAGCATGGTGGCGAATTGTTTTGGCGGCTCTGGCCCCGGTGGCGGGGAATAGGGGACCTTAGCCGACATAGCTGGGCCTCTCCTTGTCCGGCTTCTGCGTTGGGGGTATCCCCGGCAACGGGATGGGCGGGGGGATGTTGAGCGATCTGGAGACAATAGTAGCCTCAATCAAAGAGGTGTTGGTTATGCTCTGCAGGAGTATGGCCGGGGGCGCCTTCTTGTCCTTGTAGCTCCCGTGAATTTTCTCGAGCTCTTCAGAGGTGCCCGATATCAGCGCCTGTCCCTTGATGTTTATCTGAGCGACCGAGGGAGTGTAGCCAATCGTCACGACGAAGGGCACCACCAACTTCTCGGCTCTGGATTCAACTCCAACTATGTTGACGTTCGTTGAGATGTGGACGCCGGATGGGAAGGGTTGGTCCCGCCCCCAGAACCGCTCGGCCGAGATATAGTTTATCTCTACATACACATGCAAGCAGTATCACCGTTTGATGTTTGGGTTGCCTCTATTAAAGATGCGTTGGTTTTTGACTTCAGATCTCGAACTAAAACTCGCGTGCCAGGAATTTGACCTGAACCTCGCGGACAAGAGGTTTGGCGAGATGTCTTCTGCATCTGGGGGGAACCTCGAACATCCCGAGATCTATCTCCCTTTTCACTTCCACGATTTTCGCCGAGCCAGCTGGTGCTTTGACCTTGCACCGTTTGCACGAGTATCCTTTGTCTTTGCCCTCCGATTTCATCCGTTTGCCGCAAATCTGACATTTTGGGTTTTCTTTCCGGAGGAGAGGCGCGAGCTTTAACATAGCGAGTTTTTCGAGGTTGATGGTGAGCGGTAGCTCCGGTTTTTCTTTGATGCCCCCGTAAACCCGCACTTTATCCCCAACGATGAGCTTTCTCACAATCTTCCTGAACTGGCGCGTCGGCTCGTAGGCGGCACAGTCGATCTCTCCCGTCCCGTCCCGAATTCTGAAAATCACGTGGCCCCCTGGAATGACACGTGGCGCTTGGCACACGGCACCGTCCACGATGACGGACCAGTAAGGCCTCGCCTCAGAGATTTTCGCCCGGCGTAGGTGCTCATCGGTGCCTTGGTTCGTCTTGTAGACAACCACGCGCTCGATTGGCTCAAAGGCCCTTACAAGTTTATGGGCTTTCTCCACGGCGCTGGGACTTTCCCCGCGGATGCCGTAGAGGATTGGACAGGGTGTGTGTGGAGTGATCCGGATTTCTCCGGTGGATGGGTCCAGATTGTCGAAAGTGTTTGGAAAAGTTTTTTTATCCATTTCTATAACTGAAGTAGAATCCACTTTTCTCGCTGTCCCCCGATTTTCCAGCGTGCGATAGGCAATCAGCTCGTAGGTCCGGTCTCGCTCGAGGGTGTTCCCGACAGCCGCGAGTGAGCCGATGATGCCGCGCCCGAGCTTGAACTTGTGCACCTCGGCGCCGATTTTCCGCGCAAGGATTTCGGCTTCTTCGATTGTCACGACATCCTGTACAACTTTTTTTGAAAAAGCTTTCAGATTGGAAGGGATTTTTTTGCCTTGGTAGAAAACGACGCCCGGATTTGTTGTTTCGACGTGGAGTTCGGCAAGCTCTTTGACTGTTTTGATCACGGTATCTTTAACAATGGAAATTTTTTCATCCGAAGCTTGGATTTCAATAGCAACACTACAATTTCCCCGAGTTTTCCATGGAATATTCGGGTTAAGGCGAATCAACTTGGGGAAGTCGATAAACTTGACCCCGATCTCTTTTAATTTGTCAGTCACAACTGCTCCAATGTAGGTTGTACACATCCCCTTTTTTGAATCAGTATCATCAATGCCGATATGAAGTATTGATGCCATGATCTGCCGGATAAAACATATGCGGCCGCTTTCTTTTATCTACATACATCACACGCATTACGGCTGAATGTAAACCTTATTGAGCTTCATCGACAAGAAAAATTGGGTCTGCATGACTGCCAGCCCTTGGGGCGAGTTTAGGCGTGATGTGTGCGATGTACTGGAGGCCGCGCTTTCCAAGCTCGGCTGGAAACCGCCGAAGCCGCTTGAGGACACGCTGGAGGAGCCTCCCGATCCCAAGCTAGGGGACTTGGCATCTACCATTTGCTTCGACTTGGCAAAATCCCTCCACAAATCTCCTATGTGGCTTGTGACGGAACTCTCCAAGGTGATAAAGCCAGCGGGGCTGATCACGCGGGTTGAAGTCGCTGGCAACTACCTGAATTTCTTCGCAGACACATCAAAGCTGACCGAGCTCACTCTCCGCGTAATCGAGGAGGCCGACGGTGGGTATGGCCATCTAAAGGTTGGTAAGGGGAAGGTGGTGATAGAACACACGAGCGTTAACCCCACGAAACCTCTCCACGTAGGTCACGGTCGGAACGCGGTAATCGGAGACACCATGGCTCGGATTCTACGGGCGCTGGGCTACCAGGTCGAGGTCCAGAATTACATCGACGACATGGGGCGCCAAGTTGCAGAAACCCTGCTCGCTAACAAGCTCATCAAGCGCAAGCCGCGGGCGAAGTTCGACCATGTTCTCGGGCTCATCTACGCCGAAATGCATCGCCGCCTCGGGGAGGACGCCAAGCTCGAGGGGCAGGTCAGGGGAATCCTCGCGGAACTCGAGCGCGGGAAGGGGAAATGGACCACGATGGCTAGACGGTTGGCGGAGCGCTGCGTGGATGCGAACTTGGAGACAACAGATCGTTTGGCTGTGAACTATGACCTGTTGGTGTGGGAAAGTGACATCGCGCGCTCCGGGATTTTGGGGGAGACTCTCAAACGGCTCAGAGCGACACCTCATGTCGTTGAAGGAACAGGTGAGCGAGCTGGAACTTTGGTCCTGAGGCTGGCCGATTACGGGATCGAGGACAAGGTGCTGGTCCGATCCGACGGCACGGCCATCTACACAACTCGAGATATCGCATATCAGCTCTGGAAATTCGGGCAAACGAAATCAGGGCTCCTGTTCAAGCTCCACTCGAGGCGCCCCGATGGCGGCAAGACATACACCACGGCGCAGCGGGGAAAATCAATCGCGAAATTTGGACAAGCAGATAAAGTCATTAATGTTGTTGGGGCGGAGCAGAGGTTCCCCCAGCTGGTCGTATTCACCGCGCTTAAGGTTCTCGGGCTGGAGCGGGAGTCCAAGAACTCCCAACACCTCGCATACGAGCATGTCTGGCTCCCGAGCGGCAGGTTCTCCGGGCGAAAGGGCACATGGGTAGGGTTTTCCGTGGATGATGTAGTTGAGGAAGCGGTGGCACGGGCCCATGTGGTGGTCAAGGAACACGCCCCGGCTGCGAGCGAGCGGTTCAAACAGGAGGCGGCGGAGTTAGTGGGGGTTGGTGCAGTAAGATATTCTTTGCTAGGCACATCCCCTGAGAAGAAAATCGTGTTCAAGTGGGAAGAGGTTCTTAATTTTGACCGGAACAGCGGACCAGCGGTGCAGTATTCGCACGCTCGGGCCTGCAGCATCCTCCGTAAGGTCAAGCGACGGGGCGGGAAGCATCCTAGTGATGTCTTCAAGTTGCCCCAGGAACAGCGCTTGGTCAAGTTGCTCGCGAGGTTCCCGGAGATTGTGCGTAAGGCGGGCGAGAAGCTACAGCCGAACTTACCCGCTCTTTACGCGGCCGAGCTAGCGCTGGCGTTCAACACATTTTACGAAGCGGCTCCAGTGATTGAGGCAGAAACGACTGAGCTTCGTGCTGCTCGCCTCCGCTTGGTGAACTGTGTTCGTATAACACTGCGGAACGCGCTTGAGTTGATGGGGATAGTAGCTCCCGAGCGCATGTGACGCTATTCCTGAAAACCTTCTTTGAACTCTCCTCGCTCTAAGCGCTCGTACCATTCCCGCTCGGTCGGTCCCTGTGCATGAAGCTCTTTCCGCATCGCCTCGAGGAGCTGGGGCGCCTGACCGATGAATTCCGAGGCCGAGAGCACCCGATGTCCTTGCTTCCTCGCCTCGGCGTAAACAGGCCGCAAATAATCTCCGTAGTCAAGTGATCTCAAAAGGTGATGGTCGATTATGGTCAGCGGCACCTCACCAACCACTTTCACCATGTTGTCAAGTGCCTTAGCGAGGCTTTCTTCGTCAATTTTGAAGTTTTTAAGGTATAAAGGAGGGCCGCCGATCAACAACATGTCCGGCCGCTGCCTCAGAATCAGCCGCAGCGCTGTTTCGTCGATCGGCCCCTGTACATCCGATGCATGCATGAGTGAACATCCGGGCGTCCGCACCGTTAGCATCAGCACGTATCCAAGCTGTGTGTCGGTCGCGCCATGAAATACAGGTTTCGAGAATTCTAAGATGGTCTGGCCGAACTCGAATTTTTTGCCGTCCGCAACTTGGATTTCTTTTACGATTTTCGAGTTGAGCTTCTGGAACATATAGCCCCGCTTCCTTTGGCTCAGGTTTATGTCAGAGTGGATATCCTTTGCTAGGATGAGCTTGCCACGGTATAGGCGCTCGGCGAGTTCGGGAGAGCTCCAAGTCCAGGTCCAATCCTCAAAGCTCGGGACATAGTGGTCAAAGTGGTAATGGCTTATAGTGAGGACCTCGGCCCCCCGCGCCGCCTCCATTATCGTCTGGCGTGAGCGGGCCAGAGCCACGTACTCGCGCTCGTGGGGACTCAGGTTGAATCGTGGACCAAGGGCGGAGCCAGGGTCAATGACGAGCTTGAGGTCGTCCGTTTCGACTAGGGTCGCCATGCTCCGAACGCCGAAACTTTCAAATGCCAGTGGGAGGACGCGGATTTCGCCGTCACCGATTGGAATGGCCTTCATGCAATCGAATTTGCTTTTCACCGTGAAGCTTAAATCCGAAGCTCCTGTAGCTTTAACGATGACTCGCTTCAACTATCTTGATCGGCCTAAGCTCAAACGGCCGGTACTGGTCGCTGGTTTGCCAGGCATAGCGAATATCGGCAAACTTGCAGCTGAATATTTAGTCTACAAGCTCAAAGCAGCGAAGTTCGTGGAGCTATATTCTGAACACTTTCCGGAGTGGGTGATCCAAGAAGATGGCGCGCTTAAGACGCTCAAAATGGATTTTTTCCACGTTAGGCCCGCAGGGTTGAAACATGATTTGATTTTAGCGACCGCAGATGCTCAGGCGGCTACACCTGTGGGGCAGTATGTGCTCACAGGAGAAATTCTGGACTTCGCCGAGAAACAAGGGGTCGAGACCTTGGGGACAATGGCGGCCTATGTGCTTTCCCCAAACGAGACAACAGACGGGACGGTGGTCGGAGCGGCTTCCCAGCCGGAGATGACGAAATTGCTCAAGAAGCATGGCGTTAAGGTTCTCGATGGTGGGATGATTGTGGGCATGAACGGCCTGCTCCCTGCGTTAGCGCCAGTACAGGGAATGCGAGGGTTCTGTCTGTTGGGCACGACGAAGGGGGGGCTGTTGGATGTCAAGGCCAGCGAAGCCGTCCTGCGAGCTTTGAGTTCGATGTTAGGTCTCGATGTGGATTTGCAGGAACTTCACCAGCATGCCGCGACCTTGTCTAAGTTCAAGTCTCCTACGCTAAGACTCCCAAAAGGATTGGAGGAGGAGCTGAGCTACATCCGTTAAGCCCTGAACGGAAAACGGTGGGGCAATTGTCAGAACTCTCTCAAAATGAAATGAAAAAGATAGCGAGAGCATTCGTCAGACGCTCGATGAGAATAGGAAAAAAGCGCGGCGGTGGGCATGATGCCGCGAGAATCCTTTACAACCGCACCGACCCCAGTTGCGAAAAATTTGCTTACAAGGTCGAAGAAGAGTGCTGGAGGGTTGGCGCTCACACGCTTTTGCTCGGGTACTCATCCAAGAGGCAGAAGCTTAGGTATGTGTTGGCTCCCGAAAGCTCACTGCGCGAGATGAGCCCGTTTGCGGAGGCGATAGCGAGGCGGGCCGACGTATCGATTTTTATAGGGGAGGAGGACGAGCCGAACTGGGCTAGGGGCCTCACGGCGAAGATTAAACTTACGGCGCCTGTTCGGGAAAAACTCCATGAGATCACAGATAGGAGGCGGACGAAGTGGGCGTACTTCGGTTGGCCCATCCCAGGGACTGCCATTGCATACGGTTGTCCAGCCGATAAGTTCAGGCGGATTTTTTTCGACAGCATCAGAAAGACCTTCACGGGAGAACTGCGCAAACTTTGTAAATTCTACCACGATGCACTCGAGGGAAAAGACAGGGTTCAAATAGTGGCCGACGATGGTACAGATCTGAGTTTTCGAATAAAGGGCCGTCCGGTGCTGGTCGATGACGGCATTATCTCACGTGAGGATCTTGCGCGTGGTGATGTCGGAGTTAATATCCCCGCGGGCGAGGTTTTTATCGCCCCTTTGGAGACGAGCGCCGATGGAGAAATTTTGTTCGAGAGGGTCGCCATCCCAGGTTTCGGAAAACTCGAGGGGTTGAGGATTAGGTTCCAGCGAGGCAAGGTCGTGGACTATAAGGCCGAGCGCGGCGAGGAAAACTTCACTGGGTTCCTCGCTGCGAACACTGGAGAAAAGGACCGCATCGGAGAACTCGGCATAGGCACGAACCCAGGAGCAGCATATACGGGAGGGAGCATAATCATCGATGAGAAAATTTTCGGCACCGCTCACATCGCCATAGGCAACAATCGTGGAGCTTACCACGGCAAAAATCGAGCCTCCAGCCACCTCGATCTCATCAAGGACATGCGACGCGGGCAAGTTTTCGTGGATGGGAAGTTGATTATGGACGGAGGGAAACCAGCGTTTAGATAGCTGTAAATATTCAAACTCTCACAATTTCAGTTTGCCAATTGGAAACAATTTAATTAAAGTTCACATAGTTCTAAGTGGAGGTGTTGAGACGGCGTTCGAGCTTAAAGGCGTCAGTGCCGCGTTCACCACTCCATTCAAAAAAGATGATTCGATTGATGAAGAAGCGCTCCGCAGAGATACCCAATATCTCGTCGAAGCCGGCATCCACGGGCTGGTATCTTGCCCGACACCTAGCAAAAAAGTAATGGAGGAATTAGACTTAGGTTTAACATGAGCTGATGAACTTGTTTTCAAGACTGGTATCAACGGTAAAAAGGGCGGGGGTCGAGGGCAAAAAAAGTAAAGGACAAGCACTTGGTGTCCCAATAGTTTTAACCGCGTCTTTCATCGAGATGAGTGATTTCAACTTAAATCCGTTCATAGCTTTTACTGGCGGGTTCCCGAAGATTTTCCCCGCACAGTTTCTTAGAAAATATTGGTATCCCATAACTTCAAGCGAGGAAGATGGACGCGCCAAATTCGCTCCATACGGGTTGAGAAAGATCGAAGCACTATTGGAAGAAGAGTTCGGGGAAGAAAATGTTGCTACATGCACTCCTCAAAACTTAAGTAAGTTCGTTGGCCCAAATACAAAAGTTATCGGCATCTCCACGATGGACCCACTCGGAATAGGTTTTGTGAGTCGGACATACACCTCGCTCGTCGCAATAGGTGGAGAGCCAATCGCGGCGAACGAATTCAAAGATTTGATGAAACATCGAGTGTTGAAGAAAAAGAAACGCCATTATAAAGTAATAGTCGGCGGCTCCGGCGCTTGGCAGATACCCAAAGGAAACATGCAGGACGAGTTCAGGGTTGACACGGTGATAATTGGCGAGGCCGATCGCGCGGCACCGGAGATATTCCGAAAAGCTATGAAAAGTGAGGAGCTGCCGAGAATCATCCACACAGAAAAACCAAAAGTCGAAGAAATTCCCACGATAAAAAAACCAGCCCTTTTTGGGGTCACGGAGATAACGAGGGGCTGCGGCAAGGGGTGCCAATTTTGTTCGCCGACGATGCGGACATTCTATAGTTTCCCTCTGGAAAAAATCAAGAAAGAAGCCGAACTGAATGCCCGCGCTGGCTCGAAGATTGTGGTCCTTCAAACTGACGATATTTTTCTGTACAAGCACCACGAACACTTCGTACCGAACCGAGAAGCTGTCGTCGAACTCGTTAATACAATCGGAAAAATCGAGGGCGTCGAATACTTACAACCAGCTCACGCCGCGCTCTCTCCTGCGGTACACGACCCGAAGATGATAGAAGAGATGGCACCAGTGCTTGTTGATAAAGGGCGGTGGCAGTGCCATGGCAGAAAAGTAGCATCGATAGAAGTTGGGATCGAAACAGGAAGCGTCAGGCTAATGGAAAAGCACATGCGCGACAAAGCGCTGCCTCTCAATATCGAGGATTGGCCTGAAATCGTCACTCAGGCGGTCGGCATCTTCAATGATAACGACATCTGCCCGCTCGCGACCCTGGTGGTCGGCCTCCCGGAAGAGCGCGAGGAGGATACAATCGCCACCATGGAGCTTGTGGACGATTTGTGGGAATCTGAGATTTTCTATGTCCCCCTCTTCTTCACATCAGAGGGGGAGTGTCTGCTCAGCTCGGCGCGGCAGGCTGACCTTCATCGCCTCACCGAACTGCACTGGGAGTTCTTCGCCACCTGCTGGAGGCACAACATAGATGTCTGGGGTCCCGATTTCAGCAGTAAGGTTTGGATGGCGTCGGCACTGCTATATCCACTTTATTATAGGTGGAAGCACGGGCCAAAAAT
>Ga0315282_10015592_pt1 | contig 11194 bp, 12 predicted proteins | sample YL17G07_20_MG_FD_203693 | JGI IMG/M metagenome (GOLD analysis project Ga0315282, IMG submission 203693) | Sediment microbial communities from Yellowstone Lake, YNP, Wyoming, USA - YL17G07_20 | ecosystem: Environmental > Aquatic > Freshwater > Lake > Sediment | place: USA: Wyoming | collected...
TGGCAGTAGAGGCAGTCGTACGTGCAGGTCTTGAAAGGAACGAGATCGATCCCCAGCGACCGGCCCAACCTTCGCGACGGCACAGGACCGAATACGTGCTGGAATCGCGTCGTCACCTGCGGGTCCCGCAGGGGGGAGTGCCGCAGCGCTGCTCGCGCCCGCAACAGGTCGTACCCCGCTCCTCGAGCGAGCACCCGCCCGCCTGCCGGCGGTCTCCCTCTGCCCGCCCACCTTTGATGATGAAGCCGGCGCCAGGCACGATGAGGCGGCGGGCCGTCGCGCCGCACGCCGGGCACTCGGACACGTTGGGCGCTGTGATGGGCTGAAAGCGCTCGAACCGGTGCCCGCATCCCTCGCAGCCGTACTCATATGTTGGCATTCCAGGCTCCTCGGGCCGCGGACCGCTGCCCGGCCGCCAGCCCACGGGCGATCGTGGAATACAAACGCCGGAACCCGTCGCGGAGACCCGGGATCGCCGCCACGGCCATCACCCCGCGCGAGTACGCCTCGGCGATCCGGCGGTCGTCGGCGATCCGCATGAGGACACGCACGTCCTCGTGCTGGCAATACCTGAGCACCAAGCCGTCGTTCGCGCCGGCGCGGTTGAGGAGCACGCCGAACGGAAGGCCGATCTGGCGGACGGTGTCGACCGCCAGCGTGAGGTCGTGCAACCCGAACGGCGTGGGCTCGGTGACCAGGATCACGTAATCGCTGTCCCTGATGGCCGCGATCATCGGGCACGAGGTGCCGGGGGGACAGTCAACGATGTTCGTCGCGTCGTCGCGCGCGTGCCGCTTGACCGCGCGGACGACCGGCACGGCCGTAGGGTGCCCGACGCGCAGCGTTCCTTGCACGAGTTCCACCGCACCGCGTCTGCCGATCTCGACGACCCCCACCTCGTGTGGGATCTCCTCGATCGCGCCGGTGGGACAGAACCGGGCGCACCCGCCACAGCCGTGACACAGGTCCGGGAACACGAGCGGCTTCGTTTTGAGCGAGACGATCGCGTGAAACTGGCAGACCTGGCCGCACTCCCCGCAAGCGTTGCACCTCTCGAGCCCGACCCTGGGCACGGGAACCTGGACCTGCTCTTTCCGGTCGACCTCCGGGCGGAGGAAGATGTGGCAGTTCGGCTCCTCCACATCGCAGTCAAGCAGCCGGACGGGACCGTCAATTGAGGCGGCCAGGTTCACCGCAACGCTCGTCTTGCCAGTCCCCCCCTTGCCGCTGGCGATGGCAAGCCTCACCTCTTGATCCTTCCGCTGGCCATGGTAGGCGCCGCCGCCGTTGAGCCCGAACCGGCGCGCCGCCCGCCGCCTCTCCCTCACGCCCAATGCCCGTTCACGTCCGCTCCGTTCGAGGCTTTCCACTTGCCGGACCGGAAGCGTTCGAGGGCGCCAGCGACCGTGCCCTCTGCGCCGACAAAGAGCTGGATCCCCGCGGCCGTCAGCACCTCGAACGCCTTCGGGCCGCAATGACCGGTAATGACCGCCGCGACGCCGATCCTCGCCAGGGCTTCCGCGGCCTGAATCCCGGCCCCTTGTGGCGAATGCTGGCCCCCGTTATCCATGGCGACAAACGAGCCGTCGGCCATGTCGATGACGAGGAAGCTGACTGAACGGCCAAACCGGGGATCGACCGGCGCGTCGAGCGTGGGACCCGTCGAGCTGATGGCGATCTTCACGCCGCCCTCAGCCTTTCGGTTCCTGCGGTTCGCCCAGCTCGTCGAGCCGCTTTCTGATCTGCCCGAGCTCGGCCTCCAGCGCCTGCGCCTGATCCTCCAGCATTTGCTTCTCGGTCGTCGGCGTCGTCGCCCCCCATGGGCCGGCGCCGCGCCACATCCAGCCCGGCATCCCCGTCGCATAGAATCGGTGCCGCCAGCCGCGGCCCCCGCCGAAGCCCGCGCCGCGCCCACCGCCGAAACTCGCCGCCCGGCCGAAGCCGAACGCTCGGCCGACGGCGTTGAGGACGCCGGGAATTGCGTAGCCGCCGCAGAAGCCCGCGCCCCTGCCCGTCATCGGTCCCATTCCCACCGGTCCGGTTCTGTCGCCTCGTGGCATGGCTTACTCTCCTTCCTGTTTTCCCCGCGCTCGGACGTGTCTTCCTGGCCCTCGGGAATACACCCTCGGCTGTGTCTCACTTCCGCTCGAGCCAGGCGCGTCGGTTTCTCGGTGCCGGCCTCGTCTCCGTCCAAAGTGTCCCCACCGCCCGCCGCACCCCGGCATGGACCAAGCGGGGTGCGACAGCGCCCCCTCCAGATACGCGGCAACAGCCTCTTCCGCGGTCCCGGCCAGGAAGGGGATGACCTGGATTCCGTGGCTGGCGAGGAGCGCGGCAAGGGGCGTCGAGATGGCGCCGCACAGGAGCGTCTGCACCTTCCAGGCGGCCAGCGCCGCGACCCGCGGCAGAGCGTCGTCCTCCTCGAGCGTGACCAGGGTTCGGGCGAGCACTCGACCGTCGTCGACGTCGAGCAGGAGCAACTGGCGCGAGACGTCGAAGACCGGCGAGATCCTGCTGCCCCAGATCGCCACGGCCACCCTCATGGTGCTTCTCCTTCCTCGACGCACGGCGGGAAGCCTGCCAGACGGGCATCCGGGCGGCGGCTCCGGCCGCCACACGGATTGAGGGAACGGCAAAGCTCCAAACGGCAAGGCGGGTGCGGTCTGCGCGGGCCCGCACGGGACGATCGGCTATCTGGCCGCGACGGCTAGGAACGACCCATCGGGCGTCCGCTTCAGGAAGTTGACCTCGACGAGCGCATCGATCAGCGCCTGGCACTGTTCGGCGCCGAGCCCCCACAGTCGGCACGCCTGCGCCGGCGTCAGCCGCAGCCCCGGCATCTCGCGGAACTCGCCGCGGATGCGCGCCAGCACATCCTCGCTCACCGTTTCCATCGCAGACCTCCCGCGGCGGAACGTCCGACCGCGTGCGCGGGTGCTCATCCCGCCGCTGCGCCCGCCGAAAGAGGGGCATCGACCGTGCCAGGAGGCATGGTCTCCAGTGGCGTGTCCGATCTGTTGGTGGTCCAATGAGATACGAGGGAAGGCCTGGATCGGCTGCACCGCCGGACAGTCGCAATGACGCGACTGACGGCGATCTGACAGTCGCGAGAGCGCAACCGTGGCGGAGCGTGCCAATCCCCCGCCGCTCCCGTGAGGAGACGGCGGCGACAAGCTCGCCGCTGGTCGCCGGCGGGCAATCAGACCAACCGACCGTCAGACAGCCGCGCCTGGCCGGGCGAGGGCGAGGAGCCGGACGCCAGGGACGCCGCGGAACGAGGCGCCCTGGCCGATGGCCTGGAGCGCGATGGTCTCGTCGGTGACGTGCGCGACGGCGAGGACCGCGGCGCCATGCTCGAAGAGCAGGGCCGAGACGGGCGTGCTGGGGCCGAGCACGACGACGAACGCGTCCGGCCGGCAGAAGGAGAGCAACGCGTCGAGCGTGTGGTTGATGAGCGCACTGCCGGTCAGCCCGATGACGTCGGCGCGTGCAATCAGCTCTGCCGCCGCGCTCGCCGGGTGGTCGCCCTCGGCTGGCCGCTGCTCGATCACCCACAGCGCTCCGACGGCCCGGCGCAGCATCGGGACGAACGGGAAGTGGCCGACGAGGGCCACGGTTTTCCCCCGGCCGTGCCTGGCGAGGACATCCAGCGCGTTGATCTCGACGGTGCGTGGCTCGTCGAACGGGAGGAGCGAGTTGATCGCCGCGACGCCAATGCTGGCCTCGAGCGGGTTCTCCGATCGGGCGTATTCGGCCAGCTCCCGCGCGCTCTTGAGGTGGAGCCGGCCGACATCGCGCACCGGTTCCCAGTCGTGAGGGGCGTCACCAGTCACGGTGGAGGCCAGGCCGCAGCGGCGGCCGCACACGGCCGTACAGTGGGCGCCGACCAGGACGGACCGGACCGGGCAATCCTCGCGCAGACTCTCCAGCAGCTCGTCGATGATGCTCACCATCTCCTCCGTCCGTCACGCGAGACGCGCGAGAGGGGTCGACGCAAGGGGTACGAGTCCCCAGCCGAGTGAACGCGCGTGCGGCCCACGCGTGAGGCGGAGCCTCGGGCTCCGGGTGCCGCCTTCGTCTACGCGCGCAAGGTGGCGAGCAGCCGGTGGGGGTGCATGAGGAGGTCGAGGGCCACGTGGATGTCCCGAGCCACCACGTCGGCGGCCAGCAGGCAGGGCGTCGCCATCCCCTCCGGCCCGAGCACGGCAATGCCAAGCGCGGCCCTCCGGAGCATCTCCTCGTCGTTTGCGCCGTTGCCGATCGCCACGACGCCTGCGGCGCCGAACTCCTCGACTAGGGCCGCCTTCTGCGCGGCCTCGTCGCCTGGCTGCAGGCGGGTGACCGGCAGGCCGAGGCCCACGCCCAGCGCCGCCGCGGTGCCGTGGGTATCGGCGCTGACGAGTCGGGGCTGCAGGATCCCGGCAAGGCTGCGGAGCCGCTCGGCGACGCCGTCGAGGATCTGGCCATCGAGCGCCAGCGTTCCGTTCACGTCGAGCAGCAGATGCTGGAGGCGAAACAGGCCGCGAGAAGGGATCCCAATCTCGAGCATGCTCGACACTATAGCACTCCCCGGTGCAGTTCCGTGTGCCGCCCTCCTTCGGTTTTCGTTTCCGGGATCATGAACGCATGATTACAATCGGTGGACGGCGGGAGGAGGGCGAGAGAGAACATGGAGCGGATTGAGCGGTGAGCGAGCCCGTCTCCCTCAATCGGCTCGGCCTTGGCGCGCGCGGCACCGTCCGAAAGATCTCGGGTGGCCGGGAGGTGGCGAGCCGGTTGGCCGCTCTCGGCATGACCGTCGGTGCGGACATCGAGGTGCTGCAGAACTCGGGGCACGGCCCCCTGCTGGTGCGGGTGCGCGACACCCGCGTCGCCCTCGGGCGAGGTGTGGCGCTCAAGGTGCTGGTGGAGGAGCGGAAGGGTGGAGGAAGCGAACGGCAGTCCTAGGACCTTCCTGGTTGGCCTCGCCGGCCAGCCCAACGTGGGCAAGTCGACGCTCTTCAACCTGCTCACGGGTTTGAGCCAGCACGTAGGGAACTGGCCCGGCAAGACCGTCGAGCGCAAGGAGGGGGCCCTCACCCGGGACGGCGCGCGCCTTCGCATCGTTGACCTGCCAGGGACCTACAGCCTCAGCGCCGGCTCTCCCGAGGAGCGGATCGCCCGGGATTTCATCCTGCTGGAGCGACCCGACGTCGTAGTGATGGTGGCGAACGCCTCGGCCATCGAGCGCAATCTGTATCTGCTGGCGGAGCTCCTGGTGCTGCCGGTGCGGGTGGTCCTGGGCCTCAACATGATGGATGTGGCCGAGGCACATGGCACCCGTCTGGAGCCCTCGGTTCTGGAGGCGGCCCTGGGGTTGCCCGTGGTGCCACTGGTGGCCACCCGGAACCAAGGGGTGGCCGAGCTGATGGAGGCGGCGGAGCGAGTGGCACACAACCCCTTGGCCTTTCGGCCAAAGCGGCCGGAGATCCGGGACGCGCACCGGGAGGTCCTGGCCCGCCTGCGGGTCTTGCTTGACGGACGCGTCCCCGCGCCCTATCCCGAGGAGTGGGTGGCGCTCAAGCTGCTGGAGGGTGACGCGGAGATCACGGAAAAGGCGCGCGCCTGGCTTCCCCAGCCGCGCTGGGGCGAGGTACACGCCCTGCTCGGTGCACACGAAGACGCGGTGCTGGACATCGCCGGCGGACGCTACGAGTGGATCGGCCGCATGGTGCGGGCAGCCGTGACCCGCCCCAGACTGGGACGGATCAGCCTCACCGATCGCCTGGACAAGGTCGCGGTGCATCCGCTGTGGGGGCTGCTCCTGCTGCTCGTCGCGTTTGGCCTGGTGTTCTGGTTCACCTTCGCGGTGGCCGCCCGGATGCAGGCGTGGCTCGAGGTCGAGGTGGTGGGCGGCCTGCAGGCCGGCCTCGCCGAAGCCCTGACCGAGGCGCCCCCGTGGCTGTCGAATCTGCTCGTGGACGGCGTGCTGGGCGGCGCGGGCGTCGTGTTGACCTTTCTGCCGATCCTCATCGTCTTTTTCGCGACCTTGGGGCTGCTCGAGGACAGCGGCTACCTGGGCCGCGCCGCCTATGTCATGGACCGCTTCATGCACGTGCTCGGGCTGCACGGCAAGAGCTTCCTGCCGCTCTTTCTCGGCTTTGGCTGCAATGTGCCCGCGGTGATGGGCGCCCGGGTGATCGAGGCGTCGAGCGGCCGGCTGCTGACCATCTTGCTCGCGCCCCTGGTGCCGTGCACCGCACGCCTGCAAGTGCTGGCCTTCCTCACGCCCGTCTTCTTCGGCAGACTGGCCGTGTTCGTCTCCGCGGGGCTGGTGGCCGTCAACGTTCTGGTGCTGGCGGCACTGGGGATCCTGCTCAACCGGACCCTGTTTCGCGGCCAGCACATGGCCTTCATCATGGAGCTGCCGCTCTACCACGTGCCCAACCCGCGCACCATCGGCCTGTTCGTGTGGGAGAACACCTGGGCCTTCCTGCGCAAGGCGACAACGGTGATCCTGGTGGTTTCCGTGGCCGTGTGGGCGCTGAGCCGCTTTCCGGGGCCAGGTATGGAGCACAGCCTGTTGGCGCAATTGGGGCGCGGGCTCGCGCCAGCGGCGCAGCTGATGGGCATGGACTGGCGCATGGTCGTGGCCTTGCTGAGCAGCTTCGTCGCCAAGGAGAATGCCGTCGCCACTCTGGGCATTCTGTATGGGAAGGGAGCGGAGAAAGCGGGGCTGGCCGAGACGCTGGCAGCCGCGGTGACCCCCGCTGCGGGCTTGGCCTTTCTCACCGTGACCATGCTTTTCATCCCCTGTGTGGCCACCCTGGCGGTCATGCACCAGGAGATCCGCAGCTGGCGCTGGACGCTGTTTGGCGTTGCACTGTTGATGGCCATTGCCTTGGCGGCGGGCGTGGTGGCCTACCAAGGCGCGCTCTTGCTGGGGATGGGAGTGCGCGGTGCTTGAGAGACTGCTGCGCCTGGCCGCGGACAAGGGAACCGGGAGCAATCGCGCGCTGGCGCGGCAGCTCGAGGTGAGCCCTGAGCTCGTCGAGCGAATGCTGGAGGAGTTGGCCGAACGGGGTTACCTCCAGGCGGTGGTGCGGGGTTGCTCGATCTCCTGCAAGCACTGCCCCCTGCGCAGGGCGTGTCTGGACCGCAATCAGCCGCGCGTGTGGATGCTCACCCCGAAAGGGGAACGGCTGCTGGGGTAGATCTCCTTGGGGGCTTCCGGCTCTTTCGTCAAAAGCTGAAACCTGTCAGCAGCCGGACATCCCGGCCGGCGTTCGGCGCGAACTGCTTGTACGTCCACAGGAAGTCGGTGTACGTCGCATTCAGCAGGTTTCGCACCGTGAGGCTGACGGTCCACGGCATCTTCTTCCGACACGGGAGCTCGAAACCCGCACGGAGGTTGAGGACCGCATGGCCGTTAGTGGAGGTACCGAACGGCTCATCGGGGCCAGAGACCTCCCGACGCCCAGTGGCGACGACTTCGAGCCCGACCGCCGGCCTCGACAGGGCTGCCAGGCGGCCCGCCTGGCAGCGTACGGACAGGCTCAGGCGGTTGGCGGGTGTGAGCGGCAGGGACCGGTTCGTGCTCGCATTCCGTGTCCGGATCCACGAGGATCCGAATCCCAGGGTCAGCCAGCTGAGCGGGTCGACATCGATGAATGCGTCGACTCCATCGATGGAGGCATCGGTCTGTCGAAACTGAAACACGGGAAGGGGTCCCTCCGAGGTGGGCCGCACCTCGCCACTGTCGGCGAGGCAGATGTAGTGGTCGATGAGGTTGCCGTACACCGTCACCGCTCCCCTTGCGCGGCGGCCCTCGTAACGCGCCGACAGCTCGATGTTCGTGTTCGACTCCTCCTCGAGGTTCCGATCCCCGACCTGGATGGCCGCCACGCCTCCGTGAATCCCATCCGCAAGGAGCTCGAACGTATGCGGCGGACGCCAGCCGCGACCGACGTTGCCTGCCAGGCAGAACTCCCGGCCAAGGCGGACCACGGCGCCGGCGGTGCCCGTCAACGCGTCGTAGCGGCGCTCGTCCCCCTGGGGCAGGCCGCGAACCGAATCCGGTGGCACGACCAGATACTGCAAATCCCAGCGGGCACCGAAGCTCAAGATGACGCGGTCGTACTCCTGCGACGGGTGAGGCAGGAACCTGGCTTCCTCGTACACCATGGCGGCGTACGTGTTGCTCCTGTACTCAGGCAGGAGGTCGGGTACAGCTCTCGGCGTGTTTTCAATGCGCTGGTATTGCGTGGCGATGCGCCCTCGCAGTCGGCGGCCCGTGAAATGCTCGAGCCCGGCCCGCAGCGTCGTGGTCTGCAATTTCAAGTCGACCGAAGTCCCACCGTGTAGATGGGCCGGGAAGGCCTTGCGCAGGTTGATCTGGTGCCCACCCAGCAGCTCCACTGCGCCAACCCGGGTCGGGACGTGCACGTCGCCGGCAACGAGATCGTCAGTGAGATCCAGACGGAACCCCGCCGGGCGGTAGAACCCCTGGTCGGCGCTCCAGTGATGCCAGCGGAGTCTGGCAGTACCCCACGCGCCGCTGTGCCCGACGGCGGCGACACTGTTCACCTGGCCGAAGCCGGTGTTGTCCAGAGGGCTCAAGGGGGTCCGGATGTCGCCGGCACGCACACGCAGCCCTCCCACCCGCCAGCCAAAGCCCCCGACAGCCCCCTCGACTTGGGCGTGGCCTCTGAGTTCCCGGGTGTTGCTGCCGTAGCCCAGCCCGACGTGACCTCGAACGAGCGGCGGCGCGCCGTGCGCCGTGGGCAGCGGCGCCTGCACGACATTGATCACGCCGCCCATGGCTTCGGGCCCGTAGAGGATGCTCGCCGGACCACGGACGAGTTCGATCCGTTCGGCGAAGGTCGGATCAATGTTCGGCGAGTGGCGGAAGCTGAACTGCTGGTGGTTGAGCGGCACCCCGTCGTTCAGAACCCGGACACGATTCTCGGAGAAGCCGCGGAGGACCGGTGTACCGAGCGCGTTATTGGTGTCGATGCTGGCGACCCCGGGGATGCTGTCCAGCGCCTCGCCAAGCGATCCCACTCCCTCGGATTTGATCGCGTCGCCGTGGACGACATCCACCTGCTGCGACGTCTCGAGCGGCTTGACGGCCCAAGGCGCCGCTGTCACGGTGACCTCTTCGGCGAAGCGGACGTCCGCCGTGAGAGCGATCACGAGGGGCGCGGCAGCAGGGACGGTGATGGTCCGGTGAACGCTCGCGTAGCCGCGCAAGTGAACGCCGAGCGTGAACTGCCCTTGGGGCAGGTTCAGGAACCGGAACCGCCCCTCAGCGTCGGTCACGGCCGCGCGGTCGAGCTCCAGCAGCGAGACGTCCGCTCCCGGAAGAACGCCGACGGCATCCACGACGCGCCCTTCCAGCGTGTGCCCATGGAGCGGGGAAACCTGCGCGCAGGTCTCACACGGAAGCGCGCACATCGCCAGCGCCAGCGAGACCGCGTCGAGGGCCACACGGCGGCGAAAACGAGCGCGTGTCAGCATGCCTCGTTCGACACGACCCGAACGACTCCTCCAACATTTCCGTTCTTCCGATGACCTGAGTCCCGCCATCACCCGTGGCGCCAACCGCAGCCCGGCATCTTGCGGCATCCACCCCCGATGCGCGCCACCCGATGTCAGATCCTCTCTGCCCCGATGGCCGCCCCGTGCAGGAACCTCGTCCCGACGCTTGCGCGGGTGTCCAGCCGTGCGCCTGTCAACGGAGAGGCATCGACCGTGCCACACGGGGGCGCCCGTTGCGGCACAGGATGTTCTTGTTCTTCAATGAGTAACGGGGGAGGAGGGTTTGGCTGCGCGACCGGAGAGTCGCGGCATCGCGACTCAGGGTGATCGGGTGGGCGCGGATGTGCGACTTCTACCGGCGGCCGTGCGCCGAGCGGCCATCGGCATCGGGGAGCGAGAGGCCGAGCGCTCTGATCTTGCGGAAGAGGGTGCTCTTGTGGATGCCGAGCTCGCGGGCCGCCGCGAGGCGATTGTTGCGGGTGCGCCGGAGGGCGTCCCTGATGGCTTGCGCCTCCACGGTGCGGACGACGGCGCCCATGTTCCGTGCCGCCGGCCGGGCGACGGGTCCAACCAGCTCGGGCGGGAGGTGGCGGGGCTGGATTCGCTCGCCGCTGCACAGGACGAAGGCGTGCTCCAGGATGTTCTCGAGCTCCCGCACGTTGCCGGGATAGTCGTGCGCCATCAGGAGCGCCATCACGTCGGCCGTCACCCCGGCGATCGATTTTCCGTGCCGGCGGTTCAATCGCTCGACGAAGCGCTCCACGAGCAGCGGCACGTCCTCCTTGCGCTTCCGGAGCGGGGGCACGTCGAGCCTGATCACGCTGATCCGATAGAAGAGGTCCTGCCGGAACGTCCCGTTCCGGACTGCCTCGGCGAGGTTCCGGTTCGTGGCAGCCACGACGCGCACGTCGGCCCGCTCCGGGGCGGTCGCCCCCAGCGGATCGTAGGTTCTCTCTTGCAGCACGCGCAGCAGGCGAAGCTGGAGGGCCTGGCTGACCTCGCCGATCTCGTCGAGGAACAGCGTGCCCCCCTCCGCCAACGCGAAGCGTCCAGGCTTGTTGCGCATCGCGCCGGTGAACGCTCCTGCCCGATACCCGAAGAGCTCCGATTCGAGCAGCGTGTCGGGCAGCGCCCCGCAGCTGACGGCGACGCATGGGCCGGTGCGGCGCCGGCTGAGGGCATGGAGCGTTTTCGCCACGAGTTCTTTGCCTGTTCCCGTTTCCCCCTCGATCAACACCGTCGCGTCGCTCGCGGCGACCTGCGGGAGCAGCTCGAACAGCTCTCGCATCGCCGGGCTGCGGCTGACGAGGTCGCCGACCTGGGACCGCCCTTCGAGCTCCTTGCGGAGCTCCTCCACCACGCTCAGGTCGCGGAACGTCTCGGCGCCGCCGACGACCCGTCCCTTGCCATCGCGCAGGAGGGCGGTGGACACGCTGACGGGAACGCGCCGCCCGTCGGCATTGACGATGAACGCCGACCGGTTGATGACGGGCGTGCCGGTCTCCTGCGTTCCGCGCAGGGCGCAGTCGACCTCGCACATGCTGGCCCGGAACACGTCCGAGCAGCGCCGCCCGATAGCCTCGTGCCGGGGAATGCCGGTGATCTGCTCGGCTGCCCGGTTGAACGAGGTGATGTGCCACTCGCGATCGACCGTGAAGACCCCGTCCGAGATGCT
>Ga0315282_10015593_pt1 | contig 11194 bp, 7 predicted proteins | sample YL17G07_20_MG_FD_203693 | JGI IMG/M metagenome (GOLD analysis project Ga0315282, IMG submission 203693) | Sediment microbial communities from Yellowstone Lake, YNP, Wyoming, USA - YL17G07_20 | ecosystem: Environmental > Aquatic > Freshwater > Lake > Sediment | place: USA: Wyoming | collected...
GCAAAGTAGCGCCCGTTTTTTCAGACATGATCTTCAGGTTCTGAAGCTGCCGGTACTTCTCGTTGACGACGGCTTTTTGCGTGTCAGCCGTTACCCGGTCGAAATATTCCGCTGAGGCCCCGGCGTAAACATCCTTGGCGAAAATACCGGGGTCAATCGTATAAATCGAGATATTCCTGTCATTCGCGACACGGATGATTTCTCGTAAGGGCTCCTCCGTGTTGAGAAAGTCGTGCTTTCCGAGCAAGCCAAAGGGATCGAAGATATGAACCCTGCCCGAGAGCGTTGGCGGTGTGTCCGCCGCAAAACCGGTAATCTGCTGGGCGGATCCTTCATGTTGGTATGCGTCGAAGTCCGGAATTCCGGCGCTCACGTAAAGGAGATTCTTCCGCCCGGGCAGGCTTTCCAGCATGTGAATCGAGGCCAACAGCCCACCGATGGATCTCGTAAGCCTGGCCGTTGCCATCGACGAATGCTCCAGCTGCCTCATATCCGAAAGCGAGGACCTGACGTTTTCGAAGAAACCCGGAGGGGCTACTGTGTTACTCTGCTTCGTATCCGCCTCGACATATCTCCCGAAAAAAAGGACGTCGTCAAAATCGAGATAGTCGAGAAACGGAGAGAAAATTTCGCCTCGCGCCTTCGCCGCTACGGACTTGATGAGGGCCTGTTGGTCAGTAAAAGGCTGAACGATCCGGACGCCTGATTGAGCGTCCATGGACAGAATCATGATATCCATCCCGTTTTTGGCTAGCGAAGCGAGTTCGGCCGAAATTTCCTTCGAAGATCTTTGGAAATCCCTGTCCCAAACGCTGAACCCGTCAAAAAGGACCACGAGCCGTTTTTTCTGGGAAATGACCGGCGTTGAGGGCGACTTCTCCTGGACGAGCTTGACGTTGGCCGATCCCAGGCTGATTAAATCGCAAGAGTTGATCGGGACCCTAGCTTCGTCCTCATATAGCTCGAAATCCTCTTTTTTGAGCCCCGTGAAAAAATCGCCGCCTTTCGTGACGAGGACATCGACGAGGATAAGCCGGACTTCGACCTCATGCTTTTCCTGGGGTTGCGTGACCTTTCCCTGAGGATGGCCGGCGATAAAAGCAAAAAAACTCAGAACGACCAAGGCGAAGACGAGAGGTTTGGAGGCTATAGAGTCCATCTTCCTTTTCATGAGCTGCCTCTTAATGAAAAAAACGAACTCTTGCCTAATCCTTGCGGTTTTATTCGCTGCACGAATCGTGCCAAAATTATATACAATTTTTAAGGGAGAAAGCAAAAATGGGTGCTCCTTCCCGTCCAATCCAAGGGACATTTGGCCGGAAATTGAGAAAATTTCCCACCGGCATTCTTTATTGAGATTTTTGGCTGTGCCGAAGCGTCTGGAATAGCGGAGACGAAAACGACCGTAAAATCCGCCCTCGGGGGGTTGACTTGTATGCATAAGAGGAGCATATATATGCATATGAGAACGACGCTCAACATCGACGATGAGCTGCTGCGCAAGGCCGCACGGCTCACCGGAGTTGCCGAAAAAACCTCGCTGGTCAGGCTCGGACTGGAGGCTCTGATCGCCAGAGAGAGCGCGAGGCGGTTAGGCGAACTCGGCGGAACGGAAAAGGGACTCGTGCGCATCCGGCGCCGCCGATCCCGGATGCGGTCATGATTCTAGTCGACACGTCGGTTTGGGTCGACCATCTGAGAATGACGGATCCGCGCTTGAAAAGACTATTGAGCCAGGAAAAGGTGCTTTGTCATCCTTTCATAATCGGCGAATTGGCCTGCGGTAATCTCGAGCGACGATCAGAGATCCTTGCGTATTTGAGTCTGATCCCATCTGCGGCGGTCGCAGAACACGACGAAGTCCTGCACCTCTTGGAGCAAGAGAAATTGTACGGGAAGGGCTTGGGCTGGATCGATTCCCACTTGTTGGCCTCGGCCTTGATCAGCAAATGCGGGTTTTGGACAAACGACCGTCGGCTTCGCTCGATCGCTTTTTCTTTGAACCTGGCGTGGCGCTGAAGCCGTCAACCAGCCGGAGTTATTTCTCTGGGTATTTTATGATAGCCTGAGCTTTATTTCTCTGGCGAGGACCAAGGATCCCCCCGATCCTGAGATTTCGAGCTTGAGAAGGCCATCCCCGGCGGGAATCGTCAGGAGATCGAGTCTGAAAACAGCGCTCCAGATTTTTGAGCGCTCGTTCCAGGTCTCAACGGTCTTTTCCGAGCGGACGGGTTTTGAAGGTGAGCTTCCATCCGCAAGAGCGAATTCCGTATCATCGGGCTTCCCCCCCGGGCAATAAGCCTGGAGAAAAAAATATGTCGCCTCGCCCCTGGAGACGCCGCCGGCGATTTTGGGAAAAAAACGGATTGAGCCGCATTCGAGCGCCCCGTCCTTGTTGCTCAGCGAAAAAGTCGCGTCCTGATTTTTCTGACCGGCCACCGACACATTCCCCAACACGCCGTTGAGAAGCGACGGTTCCTGGTTTCCGGAATTCGAGCCATAATTCGAGCGCCAGGTTCCGATTTCTCCCGACTCCGGATCGAAGAGGGCGAAAACGACCTGATAGGCGCCGTCGGGCAAGGATACGGCGGGCCCCGAAAAATGCAGTCGAATGAAATCCAGGGATGAGAGACGATCGTTGATCGTCGGCATATCCAGAGGAATCGACACGCTTCCCGCAAGGACGCGCTCGGATTGCTCTTCGCCCCTGATCCAGAAATGAAGCTCGTAAGCTTTGTTGCCGTACCCGGCGAACCGGTCCTTGAAAAACTCGCGAGCGGGAAGGGCGATGTTCATCCAGGGCTGGGACTTGCCCGAATCGAGGGCCAGCGGCACGAACTCCGCGCGGAAGGGGAGCTTGCCCATAAACGAGTCGGGATCATAAAACGCCCGGGCCAGGACGAGACGCTTGGACGCTTCGGCGGGCGTGTCGGAATAGCCTTCTCGAAAGCGCAGCTGGACGTTCCTGACGCCCTTCAGCCTGACCCGGATCTTATGGTAGCCCTGGGTTTCTCGGTCCTTCGCGGGGTAATAGCTCAACTGGTAGTAATAGCTGATGTCGTTGCGGACGACCTCCCGGAAGCTCTCGATCTTGTTCGCCCCGCGGAGGAAGGACGCGCCGGTGTTCTCGGCCAGGATCTTGAGATTCTGGGTCTGGCGGTACTTCTCGTCGCTCTGGATTCTCTCCGAGTTCGCCGTCTCGCGGTCGAAATACTCCGCCGAGACGCCGCGAAAAATGGACTTGGAGAAGGTCGAGGGATCGAGCGTATAGATGGAGACGTTCCGGTCGTTGGCGACGCGGATGATTTCGGTAATAATGTCCTCGCTGCTTCGAAAAACCTGCTGCCCCAGGATGCCGAACGGATCGAAAATGCTGATGTTTTCCGTCCGGGTCATGCTGTTTTCGGCCCGGAACGCTTCCAGATCCGAGATTCCGCTGCTGACGAATAACAGGTTCTTCCGTCCCGGCAGCGTCTCCAGGAAATGGAGCGAGGCCAGCAGCCCTCCGACCTCGCGAGTCAGCTTGTCCCTCGCGGAATTCGTGTGCTCGAGCGCCCGCATCTCGGTGATCGGGGCGAGATCGACGCCCGCCCCCGCGGGGAGGTCGGCGTTCGCGTAGTTCGCGGCGAAAAGAATATCGTTGTAGTCGATGAGCTCGCCCGTGGGGGAGAAGACGGAGCCCGCGGACATCGCCATCGCGTTCCGAATGAGGGCCTCCTGATCGGTGAAGGGCTGGACGATCCGCAGCCCCTTCTCTCTGTCCAGAAAGAGGACCATGACGTCCACGTCGCTCTTGGCCAGAGGCGCGATCTCGTCCGATATCTGTTGAGCGGTCTTCTTGAACTCCCTGTCCCAGGCGCTGACGCCGTCGAAGAGGACGGCCAGCCGCTTCTTTTCGGCGATGACGGGAACGGCCGCTTTTATTTCAGGGGCGAGCCGGACATCGGCCCTTCCCAGGCTGATGAGTTCGCAGGAGTTGATCTCGACCTCGTTCTTGTCGTCGAAAAGCCGGAAGTTCTCTTTCTTCAAACCGGGATAGAACTCCCCGCCCCGCGTGGCGATAACATCGACGAGGACGAGCCGGACGTCGACCTGGTGTTTTTGGGGAAGGAAGAGCGAGTTTTGCTGCTGACTTCCCGCTAATAGGGACGCCGCGGTCAGAAGGCTCAGGAAGGCCGCCGCCCAAATCGAGGCGACTCTTCCGTTCGACCGTTCGCAGGCGAGATATCTCGAGGGCATCATTTTCCCCAGGGAATTGTATGACCGGCTTTATTTTGTGTCAATAACAGGAACTGGGATCACATCTTCACAAATTGTGTGAATTGTGGAGATTTGACCCCGATCGTTTGGAACGCTCAGGCTATTTCTGAATATTCATGCCCACGGCCGCGCCCGCCGCGAAGTTGTAATAAGCCTTGGTCGCGACAGTCGCGCCGGCCGCCTCCGCGTCGCTCGCGAATGCCCCTTTCGCCAGCGTGACCTGAACGCTCTCCTGATTGACGACAATGCGGACGATTTTATCGGCGGGAATGACGGCCCCATTCGCCGTGGTGATCACCAGGCTCGCGGGCCTTAAATAGGAATCTTCCCGGATGTACGTGAAATTTCCGCCGCCGCTTCGGCCGGCGTTCGCGTTCGGGATCTTCTCCTGCAGCTCGATATTCGTCTCGAAGGTCAGATCGGTGAGGTTTTTCAACTGAGCGTTGCTCAAGACGACGTTCCTGAAGAGTTGAACGTTCCTTGTCTTCGTGACGGAGATCGCGGCTACGTCATCGGCCGTGTAGGGACTGTTGTCATGATCGGCCGAATTATAATGCGTGATCTCATCGACCTTGATCGTTACGCCATTAGCCGGATCTGAGAAAACGTCGCCCGGCTGCCAGCAACAGTCGGGGGAGTCGTAGCCGTCGAGCCCGTTGTCGAACGGCCGCCAGAGTCCGGTAAGGTTTTTCGGCCCTCCGACGGCGGGGCTGTTGTAGTATTTCTTGGAAATGATCTGGCCCGTGTGATTCGAGCCCCGCGCTCCCGAGATCGCCGCGTCGATCCGATAGATGAGCACGCCTGTGTATTTGCCGCGCGAGTCCAGGGCGTTGACTCCGAGTTTCGTCCGGAATTCGGCGACGTAAGCCGTGGACAGGCTGGTGGGGACGACGACTATCTTGGTCCCGCCGGGCGTCTCGACGGGCGTGACGTAATGCCGGGTCGGCTGGGGATTGGATTGGCTGACAACGTCGACCTGATCGTCCCGGATCCAGCGCAGCTTCCACTTGTGCCAGGCGAGGAAATCCGTGGAGTGCCCGGCAATGTTGCCCATCATGTCCCAGCCGCCGCAGTAGAAGAAAATGCCGACCTTCGTGGTGCCGATCTCCGGGCCGTACATGTACAGGTCCGGGATGCCGAACGTGTGTCCCGATTCGTGGATGGCCCACCTGTATCCCCAACGGAACAGGTCGTTCCCGGCCGTGATAGCCGTGTCGATGGAGTGAGGCTTTTTGTCTTTGTCATAATAGGCGACCTGAGTCACGTTCGGCTGTTCGGAATCGGTCGGGTCGCGATTGATGTTCGCCGGGCCGTTGCGGAGGCCGGCCTTGCCCATGGCCGGCATCACCACCAGCAGGTCATAGTCGTCGGCTTTAATGCCCCATTTGTCATAAGCTTTTTGACTGGCTTCCCTGATGTAGGCGAACATGGTCGCCGTCGAGCCGCCCCATTTATAGTCAACGGCGTTCTTGTCCATCATGATCCAACCCAGCTTTTTGGCGACCTGAGGCGAAGCCAGAGAGAAATGCAATTGTCCGTACGCAGATCTCGCGTACCACTCGACCATGCCCTGGAGGAATTCGAGGTAGGGCGCCGCGTCTTTATACGGGGCGTCGGCATTCGCTGCCAGCCGGTCCGGAAATTCGACCAGCAGCATCAGCATGGTTTTCGATTTGTGGGCCGGAGTGGCGATGCGGCCGTCATTCCAAGAGATAGGCTGGTTTTTCTCGTCCCTGTCCGGCGTCACGTCTTCCATCTTGTAAAGACCCCTTTCGCCGGTGACGGGATCGACGAAGGACGGGTCGGTCCTGATCGTGTTCCAGCCCTCGTCGAGGCCCGCGCTCGTGCCGATGATATGGCCGTTCGCTGCCGGTTCTCCCGGGCGCTGGACTTTGACCGGCGGCGAAGCCTTGAAGGCGCCGAAAGCCTGAGTTGCGATCGTCGTGCCTTCAGACGTGATGCGCGCGAACTGGTCGGCGTTGATGGTCACCGTGAACCCGGTATCCGTGACCGCGACCCCGGTGATTTTACCCGCGGGGACGACTGCGCGGTCGGGCTTCGTGATGACAATGTGGGCGGCATCGAGTCCCGTAAGAGGAACGCTCGCTGTCGCGGCGATTCGCGTCAGGCCGTTGAAGTGCGCCTGGCTCAGAGCGACGTCGGTCGAACCCTGCGGCCGCGCTCCGGCAGCGATTAGAAGGAGCGCGATCCCGGCCAGCGCGGGAAGCGCAGCCTTGATTTGGGAAGCGTTCTTTGTCATGCGTGCCCTCCTGGAATCAGATGAGTCAAGAAACGGAAATTCGGTCTTTATTCGATTATCAACATCCGCATCTTTTGTCAACGAAAATCATCCGAAAACGTTCGCCGACTTCCGCCAAAGGTAACACGCGGAAAACACGGCGAAGAGAAGATTCAGGCCGACGAAGCCGGCATGGGCCCTGTCCTCCTCGGGCGAGAATTCGGTCATGGCTTTCAAGGTCATTATAAAATATTTCGATCCGCGAGCCCGTGTTTTCTTTCCATCATTTGGATTATAATCTGTGCGGAGGGGAAGGGATGACTATCAATCAGCTCAACGCCAAAATCAAAAAATTTCCTCGGACAAACCTCATCCATCGTCCGACGCCGCTCAGGAAGCTCGAAAAGCTGACTGCGGAGCTCGGCGGCCCGCAGATTTACATCAAGAGGGACGACCTGACCGGTCTGGCGTTCGGGGGGAACAAATCGCGCAAGCTCGAGTTCATCATCCCGGACATATTGAAGAAAAAGGCCAACGTCGTCGTCACCTGGGCGAGCCTGCAATCCAACTGGTGCATGCAGACCGCCGCCGTCGCCCGGATGTTCGGAATCCACCCCATCCTGATCCTTCACAGGAGTTATGACCTGCCTCCCGAATATGACGGGAACCTTTTGCTCGATTATATCCTCGGCGCGGAAATCCGGGTCAGGGAAGCCGAACCAGGGAAGATCGTGATGACGGCCGACGCCTTGGCCGCGGCCGAAGAAGTCGCCGACGAGGTCCGAAGATCGGGACGCCGTCCTTATGTCGTCGCCGTCGGCGGGTCGCTTCCCCTCGGGTCAATGAAGTATCCGCTGGGGGCCATCAGCTATGCCGACGCCTTTCGGGAGATGCTCGAGCAGACTCGGGCGCTGGGATTCGAGCCCGATTACGTGGTGCATTCGACGGGTTCGGGCGCGACCCAGGCCGGACTCGTGGTAGGGGCCAAGGCCATCTCAGATAAAACCGACATCGTCGGCATCAGCGTCTCGGATCCCAAGCTGCCGTTCAGCAAGGACGTGTTGGCGATCGCCGAAGCGACGGAGAGAGCGCTGTCCTTGCCCGGACGAGTCGGTGCCGACGACGTTATTGTATTCGACGAGTACATCAGGGACGGCTACGGAATCGTGAATAAAGACGTCGCGGAGATCATCCGGCTCGTCTTCAGCCGCGAAGGGATTGTCCTCGACCCGGTTTATACTTCGAAGGCGTTTGTGGGTCTGGTCGATTTAATAAAAAAAGGCTATTTCAAGAAGCGGGAAAAAATCGTCTTTTTGCACACGGGCGGGACCCCGGCCCTCTTCGCGAACAAACACCGGATCGTCGACTTGCTCAGGTAAGCGGGATCATATTAACAATTTTGATCATGTCAGACGATATTCCGACGTTATTGGGTTTTAACGTTCGAACGTTGGAACGTTAAAACTTGATAACGCTATAATGCAGTCATACGTGTAGGTTCTACCCCGGTCTTCTCTATTATTTTCCGCTGCTTTTCAGATATTTCAAAAACTCGCTGTCGGTCGAGAGGATCAGCCACGTGTCTTTGGTCAGACTCGTCCGGTAGGATTCGAGCGTCTTCAGGAATTGGTAGAGCTCGGGATCCAGGTTGTAGGCCTGAGCGTAGATCCGGGTCGCCTCCGCGTCCGCCTTGCCCATGATCTCCTGGGCCTTTCGGTAGGCTTCGGACTGGATTCTCTTGAGCTCCCGCTCCTTCTGACCGCGAATCTCCGCGCTCTTGCCGTCCCCTTCGGACCGGTACTTCGAGGCGATCCGCTGCCGCTCGGCGATCATACGATCAAAGACTTTCTTCTGGACTTCATCAACATAATTGACCCGTTTGATCTGGACGTCCTTGATCTCGACCCCGAACTCGGGCGTGATTTTGTCTGCCTTCTCGAGGATGATCTTGGCGATCTTGTCCCGGCCGAGCTCGATTTTGGTGACCACGCCCGACGTGTCGAGAAGCACCGATTCCTCGGTTTGCTCGAATTGGCGATTCGATGAACGCACGATCTCGATCAGGTCGTAGTTGGCGATCGCGTTCCGGGCTTCGCCGTCGACGATGTCGTCGAGCCGGGACTGCGCTCCCCGCTCGTCGTGGACCCTCTGGAAAAACCGGAGAGGATCGCTGACCCGCCACCGGCAATAGGTCTCCACCCAGATATATTTTTTGTCTTTGGTCGGAATCTGATTCGCGTCGCCCTCCCATTCGAGCCAGCGCTTCTCGAAATAATTCGTCCGCTGGACGAAGGGCGTTTTCACGTGAACCCCGGGCTTCGTCACAGCGCCCCCGATCGGCTCGCCGAACTGAGTGATGACCACCTGATTCATTTCGGAGACGATATAAAGCGAGTCGGCCAGGACGATCAGGGCGACGAGGGAGAGGCCGACGATGATAAGATTTCTCGTGGATTTGCTCATTTCTTCACCTCCTCGCCGAGATTGAGGAGGGGCAAGACGTTCCTCTGCTTATCGTCGACGATGATTTTCCGGCCCATCTTCTGAAGAACTTCGTTGAGCGTTTCGAGGTAGAGCCGTTTGCGCGTCACGAGGGGCGCGCGGGCGTATTCCTGGTAGACGGCGGTGAATCGGCTGGCGTCTCCCTTCGAATTGTTGACCCGCTCCGTGGCGTATCCCTCGGCCCCGCGGATCGCCTGCTCGGCGACGCCGGTGGCCTTGGGAATCTCGTTGTTGTATTCCGCCCAGGCTTCGTTGATCTTCCGCTCCTTTTCCTGGAGGGACTCGTTGACTTCGTTGAACGACGGCTTCACGGGCTCGGGAGGATTGATATCCTGAAAAATAAGCTGGCTGACCTCGATCCCGATCTCGTAAGCATTGCAGAGATTCTGGAGGAGCTCTTTCGCCTCGTGGGCCAGCCTGTCCCGTCCCGTCGTCAGCACCTCGTCCACGGAGTTGTCCCCGATCACGCGGCGGACGACCGCTTCGTTCATGTCCCGGAACGTGGCCTCCGACTCGCGCATCTTGAAGAGATATTTATAAGGGTCCTTGATCTTGTACTGGACAATCCATTCGACGTTGAGGACGTTCAGGTCTCCCGTGAGCATCACCGCTTCCTTCTGCGCGTCGGCGGGCACGGCGAACTCGGAGTGGACGCCGGGGCGGGTTGTCCGGAACCCGAATTCCTGCTTGAGCTGGCGCTGGACGGGAACCCGAGTCAGGGCCTCGATGCCCAGCGGGAGCTTAAAATGGAGTCCCGGATCGGTCGCTCGGACGAATTTCCCGAAGCGCAGGATGACGCCCATCTCGTCGGGTCCGACCTGGTAGATCGATCCGTAGAGAACGACGATGGCGACGACGACGAGGAGAGCCGCCTTGACGAACTTCATCGGGATCTTCGGAATCTTGATTTCCATCTGAGGAAAGTTCTGATCCATGCAAACCTCCTATCTCGGTTAAAAATCCTCTCGATTTTCTGGAAGGGAGAGGAACTCAGGCGTTATATGGCTGGCGATCACGAAATTTTGAATCCGTTGTTCGATTACGATATCACGGAATCGACCGCTTGTCCAAGGGTTTCCAGGGAGGCCTCACGGTAGCGAATCCGCCGCGCATCCGAGTCTTCGAGCGTTTTCAGCCCGCTTCCCGTGACGACCAGGACGAGCCGGTCGAGAACTTTGAGCCTGGACCTGCGAGCCAACCTGACGGCGCCAGCCAAAACCGTGGCCGACGCCGGATCGCAGAAAATCCCCTCGGCCTCGGCCAGCAATTTTTGCGCCTTCAGGATTTCCGCGTCGGATACGCTAAGGAGAATTCCTCCGTTTTCCCGGATCATCTTCATGACGATATTTCCGCCCGGCGGATTGGGATTAGAGATGGCGTGGGCGATCGTCTGGGGATTCGGGAAGATCGAGAAAGTTCGCTGGGCCTTGGCAAACGCGCGGGCCAGGGGCGCGCATCCGCTCGCCTGAACGCCGACAAAAACGGGCATTCTTCGGATCAGCCCCTCCCGTTTCAGGTCAAGGAACCCCCGCATCAGGCCGATCAGATGCCCTCCGGCGCTGACCGGAACGAAGATATAGTCGGGGGCCTTCACCCCAAGCTGGAAGTAGATCTCGAAGACGGCCATTTTATAGCCCTCGATCCGGTAGGGATCGACGGAATTCATGAAGTAAATTCCGTGCTTCTTCCCGATCTCGAAACTCATCCGGAACAGGCCGCCGTAGTCCCCTTTGACTTTGATGAGTGTGGACCCGTAGATCCCGGCCGAAAGAATCTTTTCCCGCGTCGTGTCTTCCTTGACGAAAATGATGCTCTTCAGCCCGGTCTTCGCGGCATAGGCGGCCGTCGAGCCGGCCATGTTGCCCGTGGAAATGGTCCCGATGCTCCGGAACCCCAGCTCGACGGCTTTGTGAACGGCGACGACCGTCCCTCTGTCCTTGAAGCTTCCGGTGGGGTTCACGCATTCGTTCTTGGCGAACAGCCGGGGGAGTTTGAGGACGGCCGATAAGTTTGTAAGCTCGAGGAGGGGAGTATCCCCCTCGCCGAGGCTCAAGCCAGGATCGATTCTTGAGAGGGGGAGGAAATCCCGGAATAATTCGACGGCCAGGTTTTTTTCCGGATGAAAGCGTCTTCTCTTCCTGGGTCGAGCGACGAGGAGAGGCTGGCCGCACCCGGGACAGAAAGGGGAAAAAA
>Ga0315282_10015595_pt1 | contig 11193 bp, 9 predicted proteins | sample YL17G07_20_MG_FD_203693 | JGI IMG/M metagenome (GOLD analysis project Ga0315282, IMG submission 203693) | Sediment microbial communities from Yellowstone Lake, YNP, Wyoming, USA - YL17G07_20 | ecosystem: Environmental > Aquatic > Freshwater > Lake > Sediment | place: USA: Wyoming | collected...
CTCTTATTTATGAGTCAGGGGGCTTGCGTGCCACACGACTTAGCTCCCACGGTGATCGTGAATCGCGCCATTAGACGCGACTTATTATCCCCTACCTCTGGATAAAAACCTTCCCGGAGAAGGTAGTTTTAAGAAGATAAACAGTGGATTTTATTAGAGGTTTATCCGATGGGTGTAAAGGTCGCGATAAACGGCTTCGGTAGAACAGGCCGCCTTATGTTAAGAGCTGCTCTCGAACGAGCGATAAACATCGATGTTGTAGCAGTCAACCGTGGTGATGCCTCTATACTTGGGCATCTCCTTAAGTACGATAGTGTTCATGGAAAAGCACCTTTTCCAGTGACTTGGGAGGGTGACACAATCTTTGCCAATAAGAAGCCAATAAAAGTCCTCAGAGAAAATGACCCTGAAAAGCTTCCTTGGGATGATCTCGGTGTAGATATAGTAGTTGATACTTCTGACATGTTTAAAGATAGGGAAGGCGCATCTAAGCATCTGAAGGCTGGAGCTAAAAAGGTAATTGTAGGCTGTCCAGGAAAGAAACTTGATCTGACAATTGTACTTGGAGTTAATGACGATGTTTATGATCCGAAGAAACATCATCTAGTAAGTAATGCAAGCTGTACAACAAATTGTATTGCACCACTAGCTAAGGTTCTCAACGATAACTATGGTATAGAGAGTGGTTTCATGACAACGATTCATGCATACACTGGAAGCCAGATGATTCTTGACCGTGCTGATAAGGATCTCCGAAGGGCTAGAGCTGGGGCAATGAGTATCATACCAACTACTACTGGAGCAGCCTCTGCGATTGGTGAGGTGATTCCAGAACTCAAAGGTAAGCTTGATGGAATGGCTTTCCGTGTACCGGTTCCTGATGTTAGCCTTGTCGATTTTAATGCGGTACTTAAAAAAGCTGAAACCAAAGAAAATATTAACGCTGCTTTCGTCAATGCAGCTAACGGAAAAATGAAGGGTATACTAGCTGTTGACAATGAACCACTTGTAAGCGTTGATTATCTACACAATCCATTCAGCAGCATTGTTGACGCAACGAGCACAATGGCGCTCGGTAATCAGGTAAAAGTTGTTGCTTGGTATGATAACGAGTATGGTTATAGTTGCCGCTTAGCTGAACTTGCCTATAAAATTGGCAAAATGGGTTTCTAGCATTTATCTAGAATTCACCTAGTCACACGAAGCTGTTTCATTCTCTCTAAGTTTTCTGGCTTTTTCTTAAAGTAGTTACGAACAGGTTCAAGAAGCTTAACCACAGCGTCAGCGGTGGCATTCTTCAGATCTATTGGATGAAGTTCTCCTTCTGCATAAGATCTTGCCAATTCATCATAATTATCGTATAAGATATCTCCACCATATTTCGACGGCCTAGTTACCTCCAATTTTCCTAGGTGCGGGAAAACAATCATCCTAGCGTGGTCAAGTACTGGATTACTATCCACTTTTTTAGGAGGGCAGTAAGCTTCCTTGTACTTTTGCCTTATCTCTTCAGGTTCATCATTAACCCATATCGCGCCTTTAGTGACGCTCTTGCTCATCTTGGTTGTGATTGCCTTATTGATCTTTTCATCCTCGTCGAAGGAGCCTTGTATAGTAGTGTCTTGTAGGCTAGGTAGTAGTGGTGAGTGAAGACAGACTGGGACTTTATAACCAAGCTTCGGAGCAATCTCTCTTGCAAGCATGTGAACCTTACGCTGATCCATTCCAGCGCATGCTGCATCGAGATCCATTTGGAAAATGTCACATGCCTGAAGGGCAGGATATAGAACCCAAGAAGCTTCAACGTCTTCAGCATCTGATGAACGCCCCATTATTGGCATAGAACGTAATGCTCTCTTCATCGTCATCGATTTCATTACTCGAACCACTTTTTCCCAGTAATCCTTGTTACTCACTATGTCAGAAGCCCAAAGATACTCTACTTTCCCCTCAGGTAGACCTAACGCTGTGAAGCAGTCCTTGAAGTATTCTGCACCTGCCCGAATGTTTTCAAGATCTCCTCCAAGCTTATTATTAATCCAACCATGCCACTCAGCCAGGTAAATAATAAAGTGAAAGCCTGCATCAACATAGTCCTGCATTTTCTTTCCAACAATAAGTCCTGTGCCAGCGTGCATCATACCACTTGGCTCAAACCCAACATAACCACGGGGGTTTCTATTTGTCTCTAAGAGGTTTTGAAGCTCGTTCTGTGTGATAATTTCCTGTAAGTTTCTTGTACAGATTTCGAACCGGGTTTGGGTGTCCATGTTCCTCGCCTAAATGTGAAGTCTTTCCATAGTCTTTGATTTAAAGTTTGAGGACAGGATCTTCTATCCTCTAAAAATTACCCTAGTATTATTGAGGAGGGCGTCCCTGTCCCTGGCAACAAACTCTCAGTGTCACCGTATCGAGCCAACGCTCCACTCCACTGAGCTCTCTCATTTGCTAGGCGTTCCGACGCCCACCCTCCCCGCTTGTCCCATGACTGGGTAACCCCATCATCACAGGTAACCCTCCGCGGAGTCCGTCTGCATGGTGCGTCGTCTCAGCGGGTGATTCATTTCAATGAGTCCAGCTTGTTAACCCTTTCGTAATTCAGGTGCTAAAATTATATACTTATCTAAAAAATAGCTGTTTACTACTTTTACATTAATAACCCTTATTTTTTTCACTATTTTAACCTTTTTTAGGAGTTTTTAATAGATTATTTTTTAAAGTATTGTTCTTATTACTATTTATGTCTCAACTCTACTCTTCCCCTGAGGATTTTTTCGGGCACAAGATGGGTGCAGATAGAAAACTAGCTCGTTGGGATAAGATTGTAGAATATTTCAACAAACTGGGAGAACACCCATGCGTTAAAGTCATGGAATTAGGGAAATCAACTGAAGGTAATCCATTTCTTCTTGTTATCATTACATCCTCAGAAAATATGAAAAATATAGACAAAATTCGGGATATGAGCTACAGAATTGGTCACCCGAAGGAGATGTCTGAGAAGGATGCTGAAAAGATCATAGCTGAGGGAAAAGCCGTTGTAGCTATGAGCATGAGCATCCACGCTACCGAGGTCGGTGGTACGCAAATGGCACCGGAACTCGCTTATGAGCTTGCTACAAAACCAGAGTATGAAGAGGTTCGTAAGAATACTGTTCTGATAATGTTTCCTTCTTTTAACCCCGATGGAGAAATAATGGTTACAGATTGGTACAACAAATGGCTTGGAACCGAATATGAAGGACTGAGTCCACCATGGCTATACCACAAGTATGTGGGCCACGATAACAACAGAGACGCGATTAACAATACTATGATTGAGAGTCAGATGGTGAGTCATGTTATTTACCATGAATGGTATCCACAGGCATACATCGATTATCATCATATGGGAAATTATGGAGCGCGTTTTTACATTCCGCCTTTCTCCAACCCCGTGGATGAAAACGTGGATCCCCTCATCTGGACTGAGCAGGAGCTTTACGGCGGCCTCATGCATGTAATGCTAGAACAAGCTGGAAAGATGGGTATCGAATCTGCTGCTACATACCCAGGAGAATTTATGCCAACCTTCAACTACGTTCCATGCTGGCACAATATATGCGGCATGCTCACAGAATCAGCGAGTGCAGGTATCGCCACACCTAGCTTCGTGCATCCACAACAATTAAAGCCAAGTAGTAGAGGTCGTCCCGAATATCGAACTCAAATGGGATTTCCGCATCCATGGCCTGGTGGATGGTGGAAACTCCGCGATGTTGTAGAACAGCAGAAGATCAGCGCCATTGCCATGATGAAGGCTGCATCAAGCTTCCGTGAAATGATCCTACGTAATATGTACATTAAATCCACCCGGAACATCAAAAAAGGAGAAACTGAACCACCCTACAGCTTTATAATAAAACCTTACCAACACGACGAATTAACCGCCTACAAATTACTAAAAATTATGATGGACATGGGCGTAGAAGTAAATCGAAGTCAACGCGAATTTATTGCTGACGGTATATCCTACCCAAGAGGTACACATATCATATTCACTGCTCAACATTGTAGACCCTTTATAGTTAGTTTACTTCAACAAAGCTATTATCATGTAGGACCTTTTAGCCAGAAGGCTGATGGCTCACCAATTGTTCCATATGATCTAGCTTCCTATACAATACCCGAATTTATGGGGGTTAGACTTCATGAAGTTAAGGAGAAAATTGAAGGTATCTTTGAGCCACTTCCGAGCTTGCGATTCCCACGTGGAGATGTTGCGAAACCAGCTCCAAATGGTTGGCTTCTAGATATTCGTGCAAATGATAGTTTCGCTGCGGTAAACAGGTTAATCCGTCACAGGGTTGAGGTCCAGAGAATCACTTCGTCAATTAAAATCGGGGAAAATAACTACGAAGTTGGTTCTTGGCACATATTTGGTGGCGATGATGTAAAAGATGAATTAAACAAACTCTCCCGAAGGTATCACCTTATTTTCGATGCTGCTCCTCCTGTATTATATGAGAAACCCGCTCGGGCACTTCGCATTGGCATGTATCAACGTCTCTATGGTGGAAATATGGAAGAAGGTTGGACGAGATGGCTTCTAGAGCAATATAAGTTCAACTATCGTACACTCACAGACAGAGAGATAAAGAAAGGTAAGTTAGTATCAAAATACGATGTCATCATACTGCCTTCCGATGCGAAGGCGATGATACTTGGTGAAGGAATTGAGGAATATTACGAAAAACGTTTCCAAGGCACGATGACTTTCCCAAAATGGCCCGAGGAATATAAGAGCGGTATAGGAAAAGATGGAGCTGACAAGCTGGTTGAATTTGTGAATGAAGGAGGAACATTAATCACTACCGGAGATAGTTGCGAATTTGCAATTGAGCAGTTTAAACTTCCAGTTAAAAACATGTTACAGGATGTAAAACCCACTGAATTCACCTGCCCAGGCTCAACACTCCGTGTTAATATCAATAATGAAAATCCTCTAACTTTTGGAGTTCAAGATGATCTCTTAATCATTTTCCGAAGCGGTCCAGCATGGGAGATCAAACCATCAAGTCATAATGAAACAACAAGCGTGGTTCTTAGTTACCCTGAGAGTCAGATTATGGTTAGTGGTTGGTTGAAAGGTGAAGAAAAGTTGTCAAAAAAAGCAGCAATGGTAGAAGCGAAGAAAGGAAATGGGCGGGTGATTTTATATGGATTTCCCGTTAATTTCAGAGCCCAGAGCGATGCTGCTTTTAAACTTCTTTTCAATGCTTTGATCGGATAGCTCATATTTCTTCTTTACATTTTTGGTGCTCAATTTTATTCCGATTGACATCGAAGACGTTTTAAGCACTGTTAGCGTTGCTAAGCAGATACGTGGTCGAAATGTCCGTACAAAAACTTGTTAAGAAAGAGCTAATCGCAATGGGTGGAGGCTCATCGACGCGTGTGAACGTGGCCCCTAATCCAAAAATGATCAATCTCGGGGCTGGCGACCCAGACTTCGACCAGCCTGAGTTCATCAATAAAACGGTATACGAAGCTATGAAAGCGGGCCGTACTCACTACGAGTTTAGCGGTGTGCCCGAATTCAGAAAGGCAATTGCTGATTACTATAAAAAATTCGGTTACGAGTTAAAGGATCCACAAGGCCAGATCACCATCGAGAGTGGCGGTAGCCAAGCTATTTTCCGTGCTTTTGGCGCAATAATAAATCCAGGTGATGAGATCGTCCTCAATGAGCCCACTTATGGTGGATATAGTCAACCTGCTCAATACTTTGGGGCTAAAATCGTTAAAGCTCCAATGAAAATCGATAAAGAAGGTATTTATAGACCTAATTTCGAAGCGTTGAAGAAAGCTATAACCCCAAAGACTAAAGCCTATCTTTATTGTAACCCAGATAACCCCGCAGGGACAGTTTATACTGAGGACGAGCTGAAACAGATAGCAGAAATTTGCACTGAAAAGGACATTATAGCAATAGCTGATGAGATATACGTAGAGTTCACATGGGGAAAACATAAGCATCGAAGCCTTATAGGCATGAAAGGGATGGAGGACAGAACCCTTGTACTTATGAGTTTTAGCAAAACATTTGCTTGGACAGGTCTCCGCGCTGGTTTCGTGCTAGGTGGACCCGAGATTATGAAATACGTGAACGCAGTACCCATCGGTATCTGTGGAATGCCAGTACCCTTCCAAGTTGCTGCAGCAAAAGCACTTACTACAAAAGAGGGTTGGGACTTCGTAGGAATGATGAAAAAAGAGTACCAGAGGAGAATTGATCTCGTTGTTAAAAGACTCAACGAGATTCCTGGTATCAAATGTCCATATCCTGAGGGTACTTTCTATGTCTTCCCAGATATCAGCGGGACTGGCATAAAGAGCGCTGATTTTTCACAGGGATTATCCCAAGAGGAGAGCCTTCGAGGAGCTTCTGGCAGCAGTTATGGTCCAAATGGTGAAGGCCATATCAGACTTGCTCTTGTGGTTTCATATGAAAAATGTAACGAAGCCTGCGATAGAATCGAGCATTTTGTCAAAACCCATAAGAAATAAGCACCCATCTAATTCTTCTATTTTTTGGGTCTACAAATCCAATCGATATTTATTTTTTTCTGGTGATGGAGAAAAAAAAGAAACAATTTCTGATTAAATGAGACCTAGTGGAATGCAACCGATTAGATAAATACCTCTTTGAAGCGTTCAACCACTATCTTTTCTTCACCAGGATTAAGATATAGAGCATTTATTACAAAATCAGTATTGCCAGAGTAGTAACGAACCCAAACTTCAGGATCCTTTTCACGGAGCTTATTAACTAAAAAGTTGACTTCCTCCGCTGATTTTGTAGGGAAAGAAACATGGAGTCCAATAGAATGATAACTTACGCCAGCACCACTGCTTGGTTGATAATTGATATAAGCTTCTTTGAGTCTAGGGAGCTTCCTAACATGTTTCTCAATGTAGTGAATACGATCCCAAGAAGGCTTAAATCGCTCTTTTTCATGGTCCAACTTCATCCATCTCTTAACGGCAACAGTTAAACCCACTATTTCTTGTCGATCGAGCTTATAGCCACGACCTATGCTCCTATAATAACCCGCTGCGTCGAAGGGACCCATCTCCTGACCTATGAAACTATGGAGGCTAACAGCTTCAACCCATTCCTTTTTACCTAGTACAAAGCCGCTACTATTAGGACCTTGAACATATTTTCCCCCGAAGGCTAACAGGTCTGCTCCAGACTCCAAAAGAGTCTTAAAACTACTAGTTGGATAAGTTATGCCACAGACATCCACCATAATTGGGACACTGTGAGAATGAGCTAGTTTGACCATATCCTTGAGGGGTACAATGCCCTGCCTAGTTGGTCCAGTTGGATATACATAATGGATCCCAGCTGTATTTTCATTAATAGCAGATTCAATTTCTTTTACGCCGCAGCCATAAACCTCATCACCCACAGGTGCGAATACCCCTCCAGCGACCTCCACAGCACGGTCATATACTAGAAGACGGTTATTACGTTGGATGATAAACTCATTCTTCATACCATGAGTATGAGGGAGCATCCTCATCTTTTCAGGATCTTTCCCAGCAATGAAAGCAGCAGCGCTGAGTACAAGTCCATTAAAACCTCCACTTGTAATCCATGCTGCTTCAGCGCCAGTCTCCTTTGAGATGATCTCGGAACACTTGACATTTAGATCCCACATGTTTACAAAACTCTTATTTGCCTCATTCATGGCGTCCTGGACTTCTTTTGGAAGTGTGGAGCCGCCCAAACGGGTAAAAGCAAACGCCGCATTTATTACTCGGTGTATTCCGAGTTCAGAATAGATCGACATAGCATCATTTAGTGCTTTACCCAATATGGGGTTTGTGGCGATTTCTATTTAACAAAAAGTCGAAAAATAGAAATCTAATTTAAGCAAACAAGACTGTTAAAAAAAGGATTCTTAACTCTATTATATTCCTCCCCGAAGCTATCTTATACCTTTACAAACACCCTCTATCAGAGGTTTTCCGTTTGGTAACACCAACAAATAAAGGCTCGATGATGAAACAGGTCCTAGTTGGTAAGGTTTCACCACCAACTCTCGCTTCAGGCGACCCACGAGGTGGCTATGTTACTACCTGGGATGGAAAAGCAAAATTAGGGCTAGGCCCCGGAGGAGTCAAGTACAATGTAAAAGTAGGGGACCCTTGCCTTGGATGGCCTCATACAGAGTACCTGGAGCCCGGGGTCGCTCTTATTGGCTTTGAGGAGGGATCCACCTCTGGACCATACACGGCTTCAGGAACAGGGATCGCCTTCGTGAAGCTTAGCTGCCTCGGCAATAAAGTAACAATGATAAATGGGGACGCAAAAGGCGCGAAGGGGGTCGTAACTGGTAAAGGCGGTATGGGAGGAACTAGTATGCATCTTCAAGTGTGGTTTCCATACGATACGTTAGACAAGATCTGTACGGGAGATAAAGTTAAGGTTGTATCCGAAGGAGTTGGCTTAGAAATATCGGGATGGGAAGGCCGCATCTTCAATCTTGCACCCTCCCTATTTGAAGCTTTAAATTCAACACTAACAAAAGATATTCTAGGGTTACCTGTAACAAAGATCATTCCAATAAAAGCAATGGGATATGGTGTAGGTCAGGGGAGCGGGGAGACTGGAACTTGGTGCATACAAAGCAATCCCCCGAGCCTCGTTGATGAGATTGGAATAAGCGACTTATGCTTTGGTGATATTGTTGCTCTTACTGATGCACTCATAGACTATGGCAAAGGCTATTACAAGGGAGCTGTCACAATCGGAGTTATCACTACAGGTGGTAGCGACCAGGCAGGGCAAGGTCCTGGGGTAATGGCGATTGCTACAAGTCTTAAGGGCAAGATCAAGCCTCGCTTGGATAAGAACGCTAATATCGCGAAACTCCTAAAGTTGGAGGCTTAAAGTTGAGAACTAATAAAGAAAAGCTTCTCAAGATGGCAGTTATGGCGGAGGTAAATCATCCATCAGCTGGGAGAAGTTATAATCCTGACTGGGAAGGAACTCCTCGCTTAGGAATTGGCATGGGTGGAGTCAAATATAATGCCTCAGTTGGCGATCTCACCTGCGGATTAGCTGACGAAGAGCATACCGAGTGTGGTCTTAGCATTCAGAATAAGGATCCAGGGGAAGCAGCTGCTCTTGGAGTCGCAGGGTGTCTTGGCAACGAAGTAATCCTGATGAGTGGTGATGCTAAGGGCTCGAAAGGCTATATTACTGGCAAACATGGCCATTTCATGGTCTGGTTTCCAGCAGATGCTCAAGAGCAGGTTGTACCTGGAGACCGGTTAAAGGTAAAAACCTGGGGGACTGGCCTTGAGATTGCTGGATATGAGAATAAGGTCAAAGTAAATAAGATAGACCCAGATCTCCTTGAGAAACTGGCTATCGAAGAAAGGAATGGCAAGTTGATTGTACCTGTCGCTCATGAGTACCCCTGTTGGATTATGGGTAGTGGTTACGGTATGTGGCCTGTAACAATCGATTATGACATACAAACCACATGTCCCTTAGTCTATGAAGAGTTAGATCTTAAAAACATCCGATTTGGGGATATCGTTTGCCTACAAGATCAGCTTAACTGGTATGGGCGTGGCTATTCCAAAGGATCAGTGACCATCGGCGTCGTTATCCATGGATGGAGTTATCAAGCTGGACATGGTCCTGGCGTGACTACAATTCTAAGCTCAATCGATGATACTATACAAATTAAAATCGATCCAAGCGCAAACATCGCTCATTATCTTGGAATAAAGAGTTAATCTTTCACTCTTCTCTCCATTTTTCTCTTCTAAGAAAATCGCCAAGATCAAATAAATTTATTAAAATTAATTTTTCGTTAAACGATTGTAATCGCCCATACCCTAGGCATTCTTCTTCCATCATAACAAGATAATTCATGCCTTCTGTAAGCTGTGGATTTATTCTGTTAATCCTCTCCACGAAAACATCGCGGCCGCATACAAAAAGCCAAGCAGCGGCATTGTCAACCCATGCTTTATGAGTCGTAGGTAGCTTAGAAAGCTCCCGAAGAAGTATTGAACTGGGCTCCCAGATATTTCTAGTTCTACCAACTAAGCGTCCTGCATAGACTAGTCGATCTTTGCGAAGTATTGCATTTTGAAGTTCAGAGGATACCGTGAATCGTTTGTTATTAATCCTAACCAAGGTATTTTCAATGATAAAATTCTCGACACCTATACTTTTTAGGAATCCTTCCAACTGCTTCATATTCTAATCGCCTTCATTACGTAGAAGCCTTGGGTTCCTGTCTCATCTGGCCAAAAACGCCGCGTCTTCTCCAATTCTTGACTTAACCTTTTTCCATCCACTTCTGTCAACCCTGGACTCCCAGGACCTGTTAATGGCTTGATTTCCACAAGGTTTTCATTGATAAGCCAATCGACATTTACCTCATTTTCCTCTGGCTCAAGACTACAGGTTGTGTAGATGAGTGTGCCACCATGCTTGAGATTCCTAATTGCGCTTAGAAGTAGCCTTTTTTGTCTCTCAGAGTTATCTATTACATTTTTCAGCGTCCGTTTCTTAAACCAATTTAAATCGGTAACATAGTTACCGCTGCAAGGCGCATCTAGGATAACCCTATCAAAAGAACCTAGGCCAAGCTCATTAGCATCCCCTCTATAAGCAAGGCAACATTCAACACAACACCGCTCTAAATTATTCTCAAGAGCGTAGAGTCTTTCACGACTTTCATCTATTGCAACTAGAATACCTTTATTCTTCATCCAAGCTGCAATTTGCGTTGTTTTCCCACCTGGCGCAGCGCACATATCAAGAACCTTATCTCCTGGTTGTGGCTCTAGGGTTTCGACTGCGAACTGAGCGGCAGCTTCTTGGATGCTGATTAAGCCGAGAAGATACTCAAAGCTAGCTCCAAGGCTAAATGGGGTAGCATCAACTGCAAATCCATCTTTGAGCCATGGTATTTTACTCAGTTTGGCTCCACGATCACTCAATCTTTCTTGAATCGACTTATGTGTTGTTAAGAGGGTATTCACTCTGATCGATTGGCAGGTTTTTTCATCCCCTTTCAAATTATGACCAAGCGTTCTGTATCTTTCAAGGAAAAGTTCTCGACTCAAAGTTGATTGATCTTTGGTGATTGATTATTTAAGTATGTTCAGAACTAA
>Ga0315282_10015597_pt1 | contig 11192 bp, 6 predicted proteins | sample YL17G07_20_MG_FD_203693 | JGI IMG/M metagenome (GOLD analysis project Ga0315282, IMG submission 203693) | Sediment microbial communities from Yellowstone Lake, YNP, Wyoming, USA - YL17G07_20 | ecosystem: Environmental > Aquatic > Freshwater > Lake > Sediment | place: USA: Wyoming | collected...
CCGATCACCCATTCCGACGGGCCCAAGAAGTGATCGGCATCACGTCGGAATCAGTGATCGACATCGCGTCGGAACCGGTGATCGACATCGCATCGGAATCGGTGATCGACATGCCCCGGAATACGCAATCGACGAGGAACTCAAAGCTCGAGTCCCTCCATATCTCGGCGGTATTGTCAGGGAACTGGATGCCAGCATGCTGACCGGCAATGCCATGCCGGACCATGTACACCTGCTGGTTCGACTCCCTCCCAGCGTGAATGTGGCTGACGCTATGCGGGTGGTGAAGACGAACTCATCACGGTGGATACATGAGACCTGGGCATCTCGCCGGATATTCGCCTGGCAGACAGGATACGCCGCTTTCAGCGTCAGCCAGTCGAATGTGGCAGCGGTATCGCAGTACATCGGCAACCAGGAAGAACACCACCGGCGCTTTACGTTCCAGCAGGAATTGATAATGCTCCTGCGAAAAAACGGGGTGGATTTCGACGAGCGGTATATTTGGAAGTGATTCTTTCGCCCGCTTCGCGGGCTGGCCGGTGTCGGCGCGGATTCGATACCCACGGCTTGCGCCATGGGCTTTCCTCTTCCGCCCGCTTCGCGGGCTGCCCGCGGCCAAACTTCAGCGCCCGCTTCGCGGGCTGACTTTGCATATACCCTCATTACGCTTTTTGGGGACCCTACCCCAAAGTGTAGGGGCACAGGGTGGTTCAGAAGCGCTTTTCCTTCAATGAATTCAGCCCTTCGCTCAGGAAGGGAACCAGCGCGTTCCTACCAGCCTGGGCGTGCTCTCATGGCCCGCCCAAGGGCGCCGGTGGTGAGTACCGGATCCGCAAAAAGGTGGGGGCCGCGAGCCCGCGAAGCGGGCGAAAGATGAAAGCCCATGGCGCAAGCCGTGGGGAGCAAGCGGTTAAAAGGATGAAGCCCGCGAAGCGGGCGAAAGAGCGAGGCCCAGGGCGTTGGGTGTCCGTGGGCAGCGCGGAGCGGCATCGAGTGCCTTTAGTCCTACTGACAACACTTTTGGCAAGCGAAAAATCGCCGCTGCGAACCTGGGCCTTTCGCCCGCTTCGCGGGCTGGCCGAGCGCTCGCAACCGATACCCACGGCTTGCGCCATGGGCTTTCCTCTTCCGCCCGCTTCGCGGGCTGGCGCGGCTGTGCTTTCGAGGGTAGAAAACTGGGGAAGGGCAAGTCTGTAAGTTCCTTGACGCAGCTTACCCAACGCCGTAGCATAAGCTCACTTTTCTCCGAGAGGCTCGGTGAGCGCCATGGGAGGAACGTCTATGTGCAAGGTCAGGGCGCTGGCTATGCTGGCCGCCTGCGTTCTTTTCTTCACATCTCTGGTTGGTGCGCAAGGCGTCATCACCACAGTGGCGGGAACCACGTGGCGATTCACGGGCGACGGCGGCCCGGCGACCAACGCGCCGCTGGGCGACCTGTGGGGCGTTGCCGTGGATTCAGCCGGCAACGTGCTTGCAGTGGATATGGGGAACCACCTCGTCGTTAGGATCGCGCCCAACGGGATTCTGACCGTGGTGGCCGGGACAGGAGCACCGGGTTTCTCGGGCGACGGAGGCCCAGCTACTCGCGCCATGCTGAGCTTCACAGAGTCCGGTGGAGTTGCCTTGGACGCGGCCGGCAACCTCTACATTGCCGACTCCGCAAACGGCCGCGTGCGGAAGGTAACGCCGGAAGGTAGAATCACCACCATAGCGGGCACGGGAGCCGGAGGTTTTTCGGGTGACGGGGGCGCCGCCACGGCCGCAGCGCTCGGCGGCTTTCCCGGCAGCGTGGCGGTCGACGGGTCGGGTAACCTGTACTTCCCCCAGAGATACTACCACCGGATCCGCAGGGTCAGCCCGGACGGCACGATCAGCACCTTCGCCGGCAATGGGACGGCAGGTTACTCAGGCGACGGCGGTCCCGCCAGCAATGCCTCCCTTAGTAACCCTTGGGGTGTTGCGGTGGACCTCGCCGGAAGCGTCTACATAGCCGACAGTGACAACCACCGCATTCGTAAAGTTCCCCGCGGCGGGGTGATCACCACGGTAGCAGGCAACGGAACCCAAGGGTTCTCCGGCGATGGTGGCCCAGCCGTGAGCGCTTCGCTCTGCCACCCCACCGCTGTAGCAGCGGATCTCTCTGGCAACCTATATATCGCGGACGAGTGCAACCATCGCATCCGCAGGGTCAGTTCCAGCGGAATCATCACGACCGTGGCTGGCAGCGGGTCTGCGGACTACTCCGGGGACGGCGGCTCGGCAACGAGGGCTTCTTTTAACGCTCCCCACGGCGTGGCCCTCGATGCTGCCGGCAACGTGTACGTCACTGACGCCGCCAGCCGGCGCATCCGACGATTTAGCCAAGGAGGAACAATCAGCGCCATCGCAGGCAACGGGCTGTTCAAGGCCCCCATCGATGGCGTCGCAGCCACCACTTCCTTCCTGAGCACCCCTGCGGGTATCGCGGTCGACGGGAAGGGCAACGCCTACATAGTCGATCTGCGGAATCAGCGGATTCGGAAAGTCAACCGGGCTGGAGTCATCACGACGGTGGCCGGCAACGGAATCGCCGGTTTTTCCGGTGATGGCGGGCCAGCGACCGCCGCCTCCGTGAACCTGTATTTCAACAGCGGCCTAACGGTGGCCGACGACGGTAGCCTCTATATCGGAGACACATACAACCAGCGCATTCGAAAGGTCACCCCGGATGGACTTATCGTTACGGTTGCGGGGAGTGGGTCCTACGACTTCTCGGGCGACGGCGGGCCAGCCACAAAGGCAGCGTTTAGGTTTGTCTTTGGCGTTGCTCGGGATAACCTGGGGAATCTCTATGTTGCTGACAATTGGAATCATCGAATACGCAAGATTGCCCTGGATAGCACCATAACGACTGTGGCCGGAAACGGTGTTCAAGGTTTCTCCGGGGACGGCGGCCCGGCCACGAGCGCCTCGCTGAATTATCCTGTCGCGATGGCGCTGGATGCGACCGGCAACCTCTATATCAGCGATGCTGGCAACAACCGAATCCGCAGGGTCATCCAGAACGGCGTGATCAGTACGATCGCTGGCAACGGCACCGCAGGTTTTTCTGGCGATGGCGGACCGGCCACAAGCGCGTCGCTGTACAGTCCGGTGGCAATATCTCTGGACAACGCTGGCAACCTTTACGTTGCTGATCGGGCCAACCAGCGCATCCGGAGGATCGCCCCGGATGGCACCATCACCACCGTGGCGGGCAACGGCAAATGGGGCTATTCCGGAGACGGCGGAATCCCCACGAACGCATCGCTGGGGAATCCTTGGAGTGTGGCCGTCGACACGGCCGGCAATGTGTATATCTGCGACACCGACAACGACCGTATTCGCAAGGTGCTGGCGACGCCGCCGGCATTCTCTGTGGCTCCCGCCAAGCTGAGCTTCTCGGCGCCCGCCGGCACGCCGGTAGTCGCGGCGCAGCAGATCGCCACCTCGAGTCCGATTACCGGCCTTGTCTGGCGCGTCGAAGCCTCGACCGAAGACGGCGCGCCCTGGCTGGGCTTCTCACCGCCCGTCGGGCTGGCGCCAGGGCCCGTGACGGTCAGCGTGAATGTGGCCGATATGAAGCCAGGCAACTACCGCGGCACGGTTACCATTCAGGCGCCGCTGGGCGCCGCACCCACACAAACCGTCGCCGTCGAGCTGACCGTCACCGTGCCCATCCCGCCGAAGCTTGTAGTTGAACCTTCCGGACTCAACTTCGAGATTCTCATCGGGAAGGGCAACCCGCCGGCCCGCTCGCTGCGGATCAGCAACGGCGGCGACGGGGCATTGAAGTGGACCGCGCAGGCCGGCATGGCTTCGGGCGGCAACTGGCTCCAAATCTCGCAGACTTCCGGCAGCGCCTCGGGCAGCTCGCCGGCCACAGTGCAGGTGGGCGTCGACGTGGCCGGGCTTACCCCCGGCGTCTACACGGGATCGGTGCGCATCGAGAGCGCGGCAGTGAACCAGGTCCAAACCGTGCCCGTCACCTTCCTGCTGACCCGGCCCATTCCGACCATCCTGGTGAGCCAGAGCGGGCTTTCCTTCACCGGGGTGGCGGGCGGCACAATCGTGCCGGCGCAGAGCCTGGGCATCCTGAACATCGGCCAGGGGGTGATGAGCTGGACGGTGCAGGCCACCACGCTTTCGGGCGGCAACTGGCTGAGCGTTTCGCCCACCAGCGGCAGCAGCACCGCCGACTCGCTCGAGATCCCGATGGTGGATGTGGCAGTGAACGTGAGCGGGCTGCCTGCCGGAACTTACGACGGCCTGCTCCGCGTCACCGCGGCCGGCGCCAACAACACTCCCCAGTTGGTCCCCGTGGCGCTGAACGTGCTTCCTGCTGGCAGCAACCCGGGCGTGTTGGTGCGTCCCACGGGATTGATCTTCGCGACGCGAACAGGAACGAGCTCACCCGCGCAGCAAAGCGTGAAGCTGGCCACGCCCGTTCCCGGCACGCTGGGCTTTGTCCAGGGCCTGCTGACTTACGATGGCGGCACGTGGCTGGAAGCCGGAACAGGCAATTCCCAGCTTTCTCCGGACAACCCGGCAACGGTCGGCATCGGGCCCGGGCTGGGCAAGCTTGCCGCCGGCATCTACCGGGGAGCGCTGGCGCTGCTGTTCGGCGACGGCAGCTCGCAGACGGTGAATATTCTTTTTCTGGTGACGCGGGCCGGGGCCGCCGCTGCTGCCTTGAGGAGCACGCCGGAGGAAGCGGCGGGGGATTGCGTGCCTTTTCGTTTGCTGGCGCAGATTCGCAGCGCCAGCAGCAAGTTGGGTGAGCCGATAGGGTTTCCAACCCTGCTGGAGGCGCAGGTGGTGGATGATTGCGGCGTGGCCGCGCCGAATGCCGTGGTGGTAGCCAGCTTCTCGAACGGCGATCCGCCGCTGGTGCTGACCAGCCTGCGCAATGGGATTTACATGGGCACCTGGCGGCCGCTGAGCCAGGCGGCGCAGGTGACGGTGATCATTCGCGCCATGCAGCCTCCGCTGCTGCCTGCCGATGTAACCATGCGCGCTTCGGTGGTGGCCGGAGGGGGCCTGCCGGTGATCTTTCCCGGCGGCGTGGTGGACGGCGCCAGCTTCGCTCCAGGCGCGCCGCTGGCGCCGGGCGGCATCATCTCCGTATTCGGCGCCAGCCTGGCGACTGCGACGGCGGCGGCCACGCGTCTGCCGCCAGACACGGTGCTGGGCAATGCCTCGCTGAACATCGGCGGACGCGACGCTCCGCTGTTCTACAGCAGCAATGGCCAGATCAACGCGCAGTTGCCGTTTGACCTGGAGCCCAACAGCCGGCCCAGCGTGATGCTGAAGACGCGCCGCCAGGGCGCCACCCAGGATACCTACGCCGTGCCGGAAACCATCACCGTGACCACCGTGCAGCCCACCATCTTCACCACCAACCAGCAGGGGACGGGGCAGGGGGCCATCCTGGATAAGAACAACAAGCTGGTGGACGCGAGCGCCCCGGCGCAGGTGGGCGACGTCGTGCAGGTGTTCTGCACCGGGCTGGGGGCAACGCAGCCCGCGGTGGCCTCGGGCGCGCCGGCGCCGGCAACGCCGCCTTTGGCGCAGGTAACTGTTCCGGTGACGGCGACCGTTGGCGGCAAGCCGGCGGCGGTGCAGTTTGCGGGCCTGGCGCCGAACTTCGCGGGCCTTTACCAGGTCAACGTGCAGATTCCCGAGGGTGTGACGGCCGGGGCTGCCGTGCCGTTGGTTCTGTATCAGAACGGAATTGCCAGCAACACCGTGACGCTGGCCGTGCGATAGCTCGCATTACCCACCGCGGGTGAACGCGATCCAGCATAGCCGGAATCGAAGGGCAATCGGTCCAACCCTCCCGCACACTTGCCCTCCCCACTTTTCGCGGGCGGGTCTTCAATGTGCGAAGAAGCCCGCGAAGCGGGCGAAAGGTGAAAGCCCATGGCGCAAGCCGTGGGGAGTAAGCAGTTAAAGGGATGAAGCCCGCGAAGCGGGCGAAAGAGTCAGGCCCAGGGCGTTGGGTGTCCATGGGCAGCGCGGAGGGGCGGCATCGAGTGCCTTTAGTCCCACTGACAACACTTTTGGCAACCGAAAAATCGCCGCTGCGAACCCGGGTCTTCCGCCCGCTTCGCGGGCTGGCCGAGCGCTCGCAACCGATACCCACGGCTTGCGCCATGGGCTTTCCTCTTCCGCCCGCTTCGCGGGCTGCCCGCGGCCAAACTCCAGCGCCCGCTTCGCGGGCTCTTTTTGTCGAGGAGCCCACTTTTGGGATACGGTCTGTAAGCTATTGATCCGAGTTCATCCGTGGTGAATCTCATGGCCCGCGCAGCCCAAAGCGAAGCAGCTTGGTGTATCGTATCGGTCTATGCGACCGACTTTGCGGCTGCTGGACAACAAACTGATCCAGCGCATCATCGAGGAAGCGCGCGACGTGCTCTGCAAGCTGGGCGTCGAGATTCACAACCAGGGCGTGCTCGACCTGCTGGCCGATCACGGCGCCGAAGTGGACCGCGGCGGCCGCCATGCCCGGCTGACCGCCGGGATCATCGACCGGGCGATGGGCACCGTGCCGCGCCGTTTCAAGCTGTACGACGTGCTCGGTTCCGAGACGCATGATTTCGCGGGCGACAACGTCTACTTCACGCCCGGCTCGGCCGCCATCAACATCCTCGACGGCCGCAGCGGCGCGATGCGCAAGCCGGCCACGGCCGATTACATCGACTTCGTCAAGGTGACCAGCGGCCTCAGCCACATCGCTTCCCAGAGCACGGCGTTCATCCCGGCCGATGTCCACGAAAAGATCTCCGACAGCTACCGGCTGTACCTCAGCCTGCTCTATGGGGAGAAGCCGGTGGTGACCGGGGCGTTTACCATCGAGTCGTTTGAGATAATGAAAGACATGCAGTTGGCGGTGCGCGGCAGCGAGCGGGCGCTGCGGGAGAAGCCGCTCACCGTTTTCTCCTGCTGCCCCACGGCACCCATCAAGTGGAGCGATGTAACCAGCCAGAACCTGGTGGATTGCGCGCGCTGGTCGATCCCGGTGGAGTTCGTGTCCATGCCGCTGGCCGGGTTCATGGCCCCGGTGACGCTGGTGGGCAGCCTGGTTCAGCAGACGGCGGAAACCCTGAGCGGCCTGGTCATCAGCCAGCTTGCCAATCCCGGCCACCCGATCTTGTATGGCGGCTCACCGGCCATTTTCGACGTGCGGTACGAAACGACGCCCATGGGCGCCATCGAGACCATGATGCTGGATTGCGCCAACAGCGAAATCGGGAAGTACCTGGGCATGCCCACGCAGGGCTACATCGCGCTCAGCGATGCCAAGCAACTGGACGCGCAGGCCGGTTTGGAAACCGGCATCGGCGCGGTGCTGGCCGCCCTGTCGGGAATCAACAGCATCTCGGGGCCGGGCATGCTGGATTTCGAAAGCTGCCAGAGCCTGGAGAAGCTGGTGGTGGACAACGAAATCTGCGGAATGACGTACCGGCTGCTGAAAGGCATCGAGCCGCGCGAGGATTTCCCGGCCATCCCCATCTTCCAGGAATTGCTGCGCGAGAAACAGTTGCTGATTGCCGACCATACCCGCCGCTACCTGCGCGAGGAAATCACTTTCCCGGGCGCCGTGATCGACCGCGCCGACCGGGCGCGCTGGACCCGGCAGGGACAAACGACCTTGCGGGAGCGCGCGGCCCGCGAGGTGGCGCGGCTGATCGGGAAGTACCAGCCGTCACGTCTGCCCGAGCCGGCGAAGGCGGAGCTGACGCGGCGGATGGAAAGCGAAGCGCGCCGCTACGGCATGGACGCGCTGCCGCCGCGGGAATAGTCGCGGCGGGGACCTGAGATTCGGCAGCCTCCAGTGAGGGACCGGCGAGGATGCGTTTGGTAATCGAGGAACTTCCTTCCGATCAAGATATATCAGGCGGGCACATCAGCGGGATCACTTCGCGCCGGTAGCGCCGGTAAACGCGAAAGTCCGACACATCCACGGTAATCACCGGGTAGCTCGGATACAGTTCGCTGAGTCGAATCAGGCAGATATCGGCGAGGTCGGGTTTGCGGTCGGCGAAGCGCGCTGCCAGTTGGGCCAACCGCGGCAAATGTTCGGTAACGTCGAGCGCCGTCTTCACCAGGCCCTCCTAGACCAGGGCCAGAACGAGCGCCGTGTCTTGGAGGTGGAAGGCGGCTTCGGCCAGGACCGCGTCGCACGTCAACAGCGGCTGAGAGACATCCTCCGCCAGTTTCATTGCCCAGTCGTGATGACGATCATTTCTATTGGCGAACGCGACCAGAAATCCCGTGTCGGCAATGCCTTTCATGTGCGCGAAAAACCTTTCCGGGCAGAGAGGTCCCGCGGCCCCGAGACAATCCCGGCCAGCCGCAGGAAGCGCTGCTGTTCAGAAGCCCTGGCCTTTTCGAGTTGCTCTCGGATAACCCTTCCTTGAGCCAGGCCGGTTTTCTTGGCCCGGGTTGCCAACCACTCGGCAAGCTCGTGTGTAAGACGAACTGTGATTGTGTGGCCCATATAGCTGAATTGTAACACAGGTATACCAAAGGAATTTCCAAGGAGGCGTCAGAACACCCTTGCTTGCCTGAAGGACCCGGGGGAAATGCCGCACCGCGCGCGTCGTGCTTGCAATTCTGCATTTTAAATGCATAATTGCAAGGCATGCCCCCTCATTACATCCCTCGCGCCATTGAACCGACCCTGAAGAAAGCGGCCCGGGAATTCCCTGCTGTGGTTCTCACCGGGCCCCGCCAGGCAGGCAAGACCACGGTTCTCAAGCACACCTTCGCCGCCTCGCATCGGTATGTATCCCTGGAGCCGCCCGACGTGCGCGCCTCGGCCTCGGCCGATCCCCGTGGTTTCCTTCGCCTGCATGCTCCGCCGGTCATTTTCGACGAGGTCCAATACGCGCCGGAACTTCTTCCTTACCTGAAAGAGGTGATCGACACCAATCGCGCGGCCCACGGGCAATACCTGCTGACCGGTTCTCAGAACCTGCTGCTGCTCGAGCGGGTGACCGAGTCGCTGGCCGGGCGGGCCGCTATTCTGCGGCTTCTGCCCCTTTCCCAACGGGAAGCACACGGGCGAACAGGCGCGGCGTTCCCCTGGGAGACGTCTTCCACGCCCGCAGCGAAGGGCGCGCTGCCCGACCTATGGAACTCGCTGGTGAGGGGCGGCTACCCGGAACTGGTCGCGGAGCCAGACCGTGATGCATGGCTCTGGTACGGGAGCTATGTCCAGACCTACCTGGAGCGGGATGTGCGCTCGCTGCGCCAGGTAGGCGACCTGACGTCGTTTCAGGCTTTCTTGCGCGCCCTGGCAGCCCGGAACGGCCAGTTACTGAATCTCACCGAAGTGGCGCGAGACCTGGGCGCGGCCGTCAACACGGTCAAAGCCTGGCTATCGGTACTGGAGGCGACTTTCCAGGTCATGCTCATCCGGCCTTATTTCGCCAACATCGGCAAGCGCCTGGTGAAAACGCCGAAAATCTTTTTCACCGATACGGCGCTGGTCTGCTATCTGACCGGCTTGAGAGATCCGCGGCACGCAGCCGCAGGCCCGCTGGCGGGACCTATTTTTGAAACGGCTGTGCTGCTGGAAATCGTCAAGACAAGCTGGAACCGCGGCGAGGAACCGCGTGTCTGGTTCTGGAAGACCTCGACCGGATCGGAGGTCGATTTCATCGTGGAATCGAATGGGCGGCTTATCCCGCTTGAGGTGAAGCTGTCGGCCACACCCCGGCCCTCGATGGCGGATGGCATCCTGGCCTTCCGGCGCGACGTTGGCGCCCGGGCGGCGGAAGGCTACGTCATCCATCCGGGCGATGCTCGCTTGCCGCTGGCGCCGCGCGTATCAGCCCTCCCTTTCATGGCGCTGTAACTGACAGGCCGCCTGGCGCCGCTCCGCGCACGCAAGAATGATTCCAGACCGGGAAAGGAATCTGCTAAGATGCAATACCCTTTGGCCGCCGGTGTCTGGCAGGCGGCCTCGGTAAACAGCGTGTCGCGGACACGCCAAGGAGGAATCGAGCGATGAGACTGCACCGGGCGGTAATTCTGGCCGCGTTGTCGATCCTGCTGTGTGGGTTTTTGGTCTGGGCACAGGAAGATGAGAGCTATGACGTCCCGTATGTTCCGACGCCCGAGAACGTGGTCGAGGAGATGCTCAAGCTCGCCAATATCCACAAGGGCGACATCCTCTACGATCTGGGCTCGGGCGACGGCCGGATCGTGATCACGGCGGCGAAGAAATTCGGCATCAAGGGCGTGGGCATCGACATCAACCCCGAGCGCATCAAGGAAGCGAATGAAAACGCCGAGACCGCGGGCGTGACCGACCTGGTGACCTTCAAGCAGAACGACCTGTTCAAGGAGGACATCAGCAAGGCCACCGTGGTCACCCTGTACCTGCTGCCGGAAGTGAATCTGCGCCTGCGGCCCAAGCTGTTCAAAGAGCTGAAGCCGGGCAGCCGCATTATCTCGCACGATTTCGACATGGGCGACTGGAAGCCGGACAAAGAAGTCCCCCTGGAAAGCCACCGCATCTACTTCTGGGTGATTCCGGCCGACGCGGCCAAGAAGGCCGCCGCGCAAGACCGCTGAGCGGCGCCGTGAATGAATCGCGGAGGCACGGTAAGCCGGCCGCAACGGGCTGAGAGTGGAAACTCGCGCGAATCCCCGAATCATCTTGCTTCCGGCTTCGGCGGGCGTTCCGTATACCTGCCCTGAAAAATGTTGTACCGCTGGCGTCTCGCCGGCCGGCCCCTGCCAGATCGCCCCCGGCGAACATGACGTAGCAGCGCTCTCCGCGGGGTTCCGGCGCGGCGTGATAAAATAATGCGTTTACCCCGTTTCCGAAGGAGTCCCCATGCGTTGGAGCCGGCTTTTCATTCCCACCTTGCGCGAAGATCCCGCCGAGGCGGAGGTCGCCAGCCACAAGCTGCTGCTGCGCGCCGGGTACATCCGCCAGCTCGGCGCCGGCATTTACAGCTACCTGTACCTGGCCCAGCGGTCTCTGCTGAAGATCACGGCCATCGTGCGCGAGGAGATGGACCGCATCGGGGCACAGGAGTTTTACCTGCCGGGGCTGAATCCGGCCGAGCTCTGGAAGGAAAGCGGCCGGTACGCGGCCATGGGCGACAACATGTTCCGGCTGAAGGACCGCGTGGGGCGGGAGTTCTGCCTGG
>Ga0315282_10015598_pt1 | contig 11192 bp, 10 predicted proteins | sample YL17G07_20_MG_FD_203693 | JGI IMG/M metagenome (GOLD analysis project Ga0315282, IMG submission 203693) | Sediment microbial communities from Yellowstone Lake, YNP, Wyoming, USA - YL17G07_20 | ecosystem: Environmental > Aquatic > Freshwater > Lake > Sediment | place: USA: Wyoming | collected...
CTGCCTGGCAATCTCCACCACATCGCAGCCCGCCGCAACCTCGAACGGCGACATCGCCGTCATCCCGACTTCGCGATAGATCGGAATCGCCGGGCGGCAGTCGCCATCGGTGTCCACCTGGAAGTGGAGCTTGCGCTTCTGCCTCGCGCGTGCGTTGGTGAGGAGTTGCCCATAGTTGGGGAGCAGGAACTCGCGCACGCAGGCCGGTGAAATCAGCAGACCGTGGTTATAACAGATGTCCTCGGCGATGAAGGCCTCGTCAATCTCGACCACGGCCTGCACGCGCGCCAGCGCCGCGTCCGTCAGGTCGAGCCATCCCCGCATCGCGGCATGGATCACCTCCGGCTGGTCGTGGATCATGTAGAGGAGCGGCTCGGGACCGATCAGCGCCCGAAGGTACATGTAGCCGCCGATAATGCGCTGCGTCAGGATCCCGCCGGCTTGATCCGTTTCCGCGCGGCGCGCCCGCACGGTCTCCGCCAGCCCGTCCCATCGCGCTGAGTTATCCGGACTCAACCGCTCGGCGATCGACTCCCAGTCAGCCATGGCCGTCACCGGGTGCCTGAGGTAATCGGGCATGAACCCATGCCTGCGGCCGCGGAACACCTTGAGCAGTCGCCCCGCGACATCCTGGATGATCTCGTAGTCGCCGTGGGTCTCAACGACCTTGTCCTCGAACGCCGGGATGAACGGCGGCTCGCACCATCCGAGGTTGACGCCGGTGTCAAACCTGCCCGGCGGGTCGAGGTTGAAGAGGTTCTGCTCTCCCCAATCACGCGGTAGCCCTTCGGCTTCCCACCGCTTGAGGGCCTCCTCCCAAATGTAGAACTCGGTGCGGTAGAGGTGATCCACCGGTCGGAACTCGTAGGTGGCGCGCATGCGCTCGCCAGCGGTCATCTCTGCTGTCATGTGGGGCGCCTCAATCGGTTGTCTCGCGCTTGCCGTGCGTTTCGTTGACCAGCGGCGGCGCGCCCGGCTTCTGGTAGAGCACGAAGGGCGGCCGTCTCGCGACCTGTCGATAGCCCTCGGCGCGCAAAGGCCCCATGAGCACCGAGTTCTCGACCTCCCTCTCCATCGCCACGTAGTCGGTCGTGATCGGCCGCTGCGTCTCTTTGACAAAAGGGATAACCGGGTACACGGTCCGCCGGTGCGCGAACTGGATCAGCATTGAGTAGCTGCAACTGACCGACGCCTGCGGCGGGACGAGGCTGACGATCTCTTGGCGCGCCCGCACCTTCGAATCCGGCCACAGCATCGCATGGCGCGGGTGGTGAAGCACGGCGATGCTGTCGGTGACGGAGGTCAGAAAGAACAGGCCGATCGCAAGATAGACCGGCGCGGGACTGAGCCCCAAGCGGCGGCGCAGCCCGAGCACGGTGTATAGCAGCGCCGCCATGAGCGCCGCCGCAATGATGACGTGGTAGTTCGCCGCGACGTCGTGGGTGGGCCAGCCCAGCTTGTGCGAGAACCCGACCATAAGGGCGTCGGGCACGGCGAAGACGGTCATGACGCTGCCCAGAGGCAGAAACCGGCCGAATGGGCGCGTGAGTTGTTCGAGGTAGTCCAGGTTCTCGCGCGTGTAGAGGCGGTGCCAGGCCATCGCGGGATGCTTGACGACGTTGACGACGAGCTCGGGCATGCTCGAACCGAGGCCGCCGTAAAGGGCCAGGAAGGGGCGGTTCGACACGCCGGGCACGAAGAAGTGCGGCATGATGACGAAGAACGAAATGATGCCCCAGACGAGCCCCATGGCCGCAGGCACGGCCACCCAGCGCCACGTCCGGCGGCGCACCAGCGCATAGAGGGCGAACAAGATGACCGTAATAGCGAGCGTCTCGCGTATCATCAGCAGCGCTGCGGCCCATGCGGCGAATGCCTTCAACCGCCCGCGCTCGAACGCGAGCAGCGCGGCGAGAAACAGGGGCAGTGCGAAGGGCAGCTCCTTGAACATGCTCACCGTCGGGCCGATGACCGGCATGAGCAGGAGGAAGCCGACGGTGACGACCATCGCCGGCGACTCATCAAGGTGATCGCGCGCCAATCCGTACAGCGGGTAAGCCGACAGGGCGACCGCGACGCTTTGCAGCAACAGCAGCAGCGCGCCCGACCCCCAGATCGCGTAGAGCGGAAGGAGGAGGAAGAGAAACGGCGAGTTGTGCGTTCCGAAATGGGAGCCGCCCTCGTCGGCGACCCAGAAGAAGCCCTGGCCGTGCAGCGTTGTCCACAGCGCCTGGCGGAACATGAAGAGGTCGACGATCCAGTCGCCGTGGTAGTAGAAGCGCCACGATATAGTGGTGCTGATGACGACGAAGGCAGCGATGACGTAGGGCAGGTGCCGGCGTCGAAGCCACCGCGCGGTGATGCAGAGGAGCACTGCGGCGACGGCGAAACGAACTAACCAATCGCCGCTGGGGCGCAGGCCGGGCAAGAACACGCCGGTGAGCACAAGGCGGATCGCGATGGGTAGGATAAGCGCAAGGGCAATCGCGGCGGGCCATCGGCGGCGCGGGCCGACGCTCCGCAGCAGCGGGTAGCCAATGATGGCATAGACGCCGAGCAGAGTGCCGACGGCGCCCAAGATACCCAGCGATTGGGCGATGGTCGCCAGCGCGATGATCGTCTGCTCGACGAAGATGACAATCCCGGGCCAGAGGAAACCGAGAAGCACGACGCCGCAGACCCACCAGTCCGCCGCCTTCATGTCGCATGGGAAAAACACTCGGCGCAAAGCGACGAGACGCTGTTGGGACGGACGATCTCGGGGCGGGCTCTGCACTACTGCTGATGTTACCCGTCGGCATGGCGAGCGTCAAGCGCCGGGCGCACGGGGTGTGACCGCGGGTCTTTGGTGCGACCTCCGATTGTAGGGCGGGGATGCCCTTCGCTGGCGCGGCACAGCCGCGCTCCGGAACGGCGCAAGCGCCACAGCGCTCAGGGCAGGCTCTATCCCCGCCTATCCGGACGGCGGGCTTGGGTCCCTCGACGATGCTCGGGATAAATAAGCCCGCCCTACATGCTGATACCAACGAGAAACGGTCACACCTGCACGCGCGCGCATCGCCGCACCCAAGAGGAGTGCCCGCGCCGCGGGCGAAGGATGAACCCGATCTCACATGAGGCTTCTCTTTCTCGGCACAGCGGCGGCGGAGGCCTATCCCGCGGCGTTCTGCGGATGCGAGCACTGCGAGCGGGCGCGGCGCAGCCGCGGCCTCGATCTGCGTCATCGCTCTTCGCTGCTGGTCGATGACGATCTGCTGATAGACGTCGGGCCGGACGTGATCCACGCCGCCTTGGCCTATGGATTGCGCTTGCACCATCTGCGCACGGTGCTGGTAACGCACGCACATGAGGATCACTTCGATCTCGACGTGCTGCGCTGGCGGCACCCGGGATTCCGCGTGGGCGAGCTGCCGCTGCTCACGATCTACGGCCCCGCCGAGGTCGTGCGCGCGGTCGAGGCAATGGAGCACTTCGAGGAACTGGCCATGCGCGCCGTGGCGGTCGAGTCCGGCGCGCATTTCGCGGCGGAGAACGTCGAGGTGTGGGCGCTGCCCGCGGTCCATGGGACCGACGCGCCCTTGATCTATGTGGTAGCGCGACACGGCATCAAGTTCCTCTACGCCTGCGACACCGGCGCGCTGCCGGAGCAGGTCTGGGCCGCGCTCGCGGCGCACGAGCTTGACGCCATCATCATGGAGGAAACCATGGGCAGCGCCCAGTCGCAGTTGCACACGAACCTCGAGGGGATCGCGGCGCACTGCGCACGGGCGAAGAAAGAGGGGGTTTTGAAGCCGGGCGGGCGCTTCATCGCGACCCATTTCTCGCACCGCAACAACCCGAGTCATGCTGAGCTTGCGTCACTGCTTGCGGATCGCGGCATCGAGGCGGCATACGACGGGATGGAGGTGGAGCTGTGAGGGGCACCGGGCGGCGAAAACGGAAGGCGCGGGCACTGGCGATATGCGGCAGCGCGCGGCGTGAAGGCAACACCGCGGTCCTGCTGCGCAAGGTCCTGGCGGGCGCCGAGCGCGCGGGAGCCGCGACCGAACTCGTCTTCGTGTCGGACCTCAGCATTACGCCCTGCCTTGGGTGCGACGGGTGCAAGGGGCCGCGCGGCACGAAGTGCGTGGTTGAGGACGACATGCAGGGGCTCTATCGCAAGTTGGAGCAGGCCGACCTGTGGGTCTTGGGCACGCCCGTGTACTGGTTTCATGTCAGCGGCCATCTGAAGGCGGTTATCGATCGCCTCTACGCATTCTTCAGTTTCGACGGCGATTATCATCGGCGGCTGAGCGGGAACCGGCGCGGAATCGCGGTGGTGGTGCAGGAGGCGGAGACCGACGAGGAGGCCCGCGAGGTGGCGGCTTACCTGGAGAAAGTGATGTGGGCGGCGGGTGCGGAGACGGCGGGATCGGTCGTCGGCGCGCAGATGCGGGAGATCGGGGCTGCCGCGTCACGAGCCGACCTACTGGAGGAGGCCGAGGCGCTCGGGGAGGCCGCGGCGAGGGAGATGATCGGTGTGAAGGTCGAATAGGGGAGGCGGGGCCCCGGTGGCGCCGTACTGAGCGATGCCGAAGCGATGGTCTGAGCCAGGATGGGACACATGGTTCAAGGCGGCGATCTGGGCGCTGCTGCTTGCGGTGCTGGTCTATGGCATCGTTCTACTCGGCTCGGCGCTGGCGCGGCGATTCAGGGCCATCAAGCGCTCCTACCAGGTACCGGCGGCTCAGTACAAGCGGTTGTGCGCCGCACCCCCGGCGCGAGGGCCGGATCCGTCGGTGTGCGGTTTGGCAGCCAAATCGAGAGAGGAAACAGGCAATCGGTTGAGAATATGACGCCCGCATTGGGGGCCGATGCGTAGCGGTTCCCGCGACGATCTCGCCCACAAAGGAGGGTGCTATGATTCGGCTGTTAGTAGTCCTGATGGTCGCGCTCCTTGTCGCGCAGGCGGCCGCGGCGGCGCCGTCGTTCCTGGGCTTCACCGGGCTCTTGCGCACCCCCACCGCGGACACGCTCGACCGCGACGAGTTCAACGTCGCGTGGTTTGACGTCGATCTCGGCGACACCGACCAGACCGCGTATGCGGCAAACCTGGGGCTCCGGGACGGATTGGAGGTCGGCGCCCTGCGCATCAAGCAGGAGCATTCCGAGCACGAAACCGTGCTCAACCTCAAGTACCGCATCCAGCCCGAGAACGACAAGCACGCCGGGTTTGCCGTGGGTGTTTTCGACCCCACTGACGAGATTCAGAGCACCGTCTACTTCGTCGCCAGCAAGACGGTGGCGAGTAAAGCGCGAGCGTTTGGCGATGACGTGACCGGCGTGCGCGTGCACGTCGGCGTCGGAGGCGGAGAGTTGGACGGCGTGTTCGCCGGGCTGTCCGCGGTGCTCGGAAACCGCCTTCTGCTCGCCGCGGAATACGACACCGAGAATGTGAACCTTGGCGCGCGGCTGAATGTGGGCTACGGCCTCCGCGCCCACGCCGGCTGGTTCAACGAGCTCAGCAACTTCGGCGTCGGCGTCAGCTACAACAAGATGTTCTAGGGCCCGTGCGCAGATCGCGGGCTGGACGTTTTAGGGGGTGCGCCTGCGCACTTGATGCATGCGCTGCGCGGGACGCTAGCCTGGCCGGCGTGGTGCTTGTCCCGGGAGCAGATGCGGCGGCGCACGACCGCTCCGCTGCCCCGCGCGCATCCGTCACGCGACCTCCGTCGAGCACCGAGCGAGCTCGCGTTGACACCCCTCAGGGGCTGTGTTATACTCGCCCCAGAAGCGGCGGGAGGCCGAGCTCGATGCCCAAGCAAAAGAAGATCCTGGCGGTAGATGACGAGCGTCACATCGTACGCCTGGTGCAGGTGAACCTGGAGCGCGCCGGCTACCAGGTGATCTCCGCCTTCGACGGCAAGGAAGCCCTGAAGAAGGTGGAATCGGAGAAGCCCGACCTTATTGTCCTCGACGTCATGATGCCGCACATGGACGGTTTCGAGGTGCTCAAGCGGCTCAAGTCGGACGACAAGACCAAGAACATCCCGGTGGTGATGCTGACGGCGAAGGCGCAGGACGCCGACGTTTTCCGCGGCTGGGCATCCGGGGTCGACTGCTACCTCACCAAACCGTTCAACCCCATCGAGCTCCTGACGTTCGTCAAGCGCATCTTCGAGAGCTACGACGAGGGCGGCGACGACAAGACCTACGAAGTCTGACCGGGCGGGCCGTCGCCCTCATGTTAGCCGGGGGGCGGTTTCGGGTATACAACTGTCGGCGCTGCAGGTATGCGCCGGCATTTGCCGTTTACCGAGGTTCATGAACCGAGGACGTGCTCACCCTTCCGTCGTTGCCCTACATGAACCTCGTCCGGAGCAGTCTCGCTCGCCAGCGGCGTCCTCCGCTGACGAGCGAGACTGTACAGGGGCTGGGGAGCGCGGAGAGGTCCGATGTCGAGCAACCGTGAGAAGTGGATGATCCTCGGGGGGTTGGCCTTCGCCGGGGCCGTCGTCGTCACCATCGAGCTGATGCGGCGCCGCAAGGCCGAGGACCCCCTAACCCAAGCCAACCGCCTCATCGCCCGCTGCAACGACAAGATCACCGAGATCGAGGAGTCGGTCACCGGCCTGCAGAGCATGGTTCAGGTTGCCTGAACCCCGGCTCCTGGCGGCCTATCCCTGACCTCGCATCCCGTCCCGGGCTCCGGCGTCGGTCAAAACGTCCCCGCAGCTCCGATTCCGCATCCTTGGCCGTCGTCATCTCACTGTACGCGAAGGCCCAGGGCACGCCCGCACTAGCGCCCAGCCTACTTCCACTTCACGCTGCATCCCACCGCGTTGGTCGTGGCAGTGACGATCGGCTTGCCGGCGAGAAGCTGATCCAGCGCCTCGCGCAGGTCGTGCTTCTTCACCGCCTTCGGGTTGTCCGGGCTGTCGTCAATGCGGCCGTGATACACGAGCCGGCGATTCGCATCGAACAGGAAGACCTCGGGCGTGACCGATGGGCCGTACGCTTCCGCAGCCGTCTGGTCCTGGTCGCGCAGATAGGGGAAGTTGAAGCCCTTGCGGCGCGCCCGCTCCACCATGTGGTCGAAGTCATCCTCGGGATACCGGCGCTCGTCATTCGAGTTGACGACGACGAACTGGACGCCCTGGTCCGCGTAGTCGCGCTGGATCTGCACCATGCGGTCCTCGTAGGCGACCACATAAGGACAGTGGTTGCACGACCAGATGATGACGAGGGCTGCTTTGTCCTCGAGATCCGCAAGGCCATACGTCCGGCCATCCACGCCCGGCAAGCTGAAGTCCGGCGCCGAGTCACCTAGTGCAAGTGCCATAGCCTCTCCTTTTCTCGACAGCAGTCAATGGTGGTATTCAGCCCCGCTCGATGAACTCCTGGCTTACGAAAAGCCTACATTCGCAATGTCCATCACGGGCGATCTCGTCGTGATGGGTGCGGCAGGGGCAGATGTTACGGCGATCCGCATCGCGATCGCCCGTAACCCGGCGGCACGGGCAGTACTGGCGGCCGTGCGCCAGCAGGTTGCGGGCCAGCCGGGTGATGAGGCTCTCTACCACCACCTCGTCAGGGAAGAGGCGATACGGGCTGCGCCTGAGGTATCGCTCGATACGCGCGCGCACGAGCTCCTGGGCCTCATCCAAGGCCGCGGCATTGGACGCCGCCTTGCGGAAGTCGCGACTCATAGGTGATTGATTATACCAGGGCGACGCCAAAGTCGCTGTCCGCAACGCGAAGGAGCAAGCTCCGGCCCAGTCGAAAGAGTTGTCGAGTGGGTGGGTCGAGGGCTTCGTAATGGCGCGAGTTGTCAGGCTAATGTGCGGCGGATCCGGGCGCGCGGTCACAACGATCGCATTGATGCTCGCCATGTGCACGGGGGCGCGCGCGGACACCACCCAACTGAACTGCGACAACGCGACGACGGCCGGCAGCGCCGTCGAGGTGACGAAAGGAGATCCCATGGGCGAGGCCGGGAAGCTCAACTGGTACAAGGGCGACGTCCACTATCACGAGGTCAAGCAAGTTCCGGTCGCGGATACCATCCCCATGCTGAAGAAGCTCGGGTACGACTTCGTCATTCTCGAGTACAAGGACATGGAGCCGCCGGAGGTCGTCCCGCCCGAGGGATCGCTCACGCGACCGGATTTCCTGGTCATCCACGGCTCGGAGCAGGCATTCCGCTCGCGCGCTGAGAAGTGGGCGCACCTCAGCATCGCCCCGAACCATATTCCCTTCCCCGACACCGAGACCGACAACTGGCACATCCCCGAGGGCTTCGATAAGATCCACGAGCGCATCCCCAACGCGCTCATCCGCATCAACCACCCCGCGGACAAGCGCTGGACGATGGATGATCTGCGCGAGGCCGTGGCGCGCGGCGCGCGGATATTCGAGTTGAACCCGTGCGATGGCGAGGGCGTGGATTTCGCGGTGCGCTTGTGGGACCAGGCGCTGGCGGAGCGCATGCTGCTCTACGCCGAGCTTTCCACCGACATCCACCACATCAGCGCGATGGGGCGCTGCGGCTGGGTTATGGTGCGGGCGGAGAAGCTCGAGCAACGAGCGATACTGGAGGCGATGCGAGCCGGGGAACTGGTGGCGGTGCAGGAGGGCTGCGAGGCGCGAGTGGCGGACGTGAAGCGCGGCAACGGCAAGCCCGGCAGCACGTATGAGATCGCGGTGAGCGGCGCAGCCATGGTGCGCTTCATCGGCCAAGGGGGCAAGGAGTTGGCCCGCGTCGAGCCGCGGGACGGCGCGGCTTCGTACGCGATCCGCGGCGATGAGGTCTACGTCCGCGCCGAGGTCGAGGACCCGGCCGGGCGCAAGGTGTACGCGCAGCCGGTGATGGTGGGTGATGCGCACTGACCGGCATGGATCGCGCTCGTTCTCAGGGCTTGCCATCTTGCCCACCTCCCTCACTAACGGCGCCGTCTCGCCGGTCTGCGGCTGCAAGCCCCTACTGGGCGCGACTTCTACAGAAGTCGCGATTCGCCGCGATCCGTCGTGGCGTCAGACTCCAATCCGCGTTCATCTCTGGCCCCTCGATGCATCGGGGGCTCCGGCGGACGGCGTGCCGCCTCGACATTCACTTGTCCTACGTAGCCCGCGGCCTGCGTAGCTGCCGACCTGCATAGCCTTGGCGAAGCGGGTTCAGCGAAGCAGGCTTGGCGAAGTAGGATGTACGGTTTCACAAGCGTCGGGAGAGCAACGTTCTCCGCCCCCCAACAGGAACCGCCGATGGCCGAGTCCGAACTGACCTTCCTCCTCCGCCGCGCGCGAGTGTTCGACGGCACAGGGACGACCCCGACCATCGCCGATGTCGGTATCGCCGGCGACAGGGTGGCGCTCATCGGGGACGCGGATGGTGCGACCGCGCACGAGACATTGGACTGCGACGGCCTCGCGCTCGCCCCCGGTTTCATTGATGTCCACGGCCATTCCGATTCCCTTCTCCTCGCCGCGCCGCACGCCGAAAGCAAGGTGCTCCAGGGCATCACCACCGAAGTCGGCGGCAACTGCGGCACCTCGCCGGGACCGATGGTGGATGACGTCCGCGCGGAGGCGGAGGTCGCGCTTGGCGAGTTCGGTTTGGGGGTGACCTGGCAGACGCTCGGCGAGTTCTTCGATCTGCTGGAGCAGGGCGGCATCGGCCTCAACTTCGCGTGCCTGGTGGGCCACGGCAACGTGCGCGCGGCGGCGATCGGCTATGGGCCCCACTCGGCGACGCGCAGCCAGGTCAAGGAGATGCAGCGCCTTATCACAGCCGCGATGTGCGACGGCGCGGTCGGCGTCTCCAGCGGGCTGATATACCAGCCGGGCATGGCCGCCAACGCCGAGGAGATCGGCGATGTCTGCAAGCCGGCGGCGGAATCCGGCGGCTACTACGCGACCCACATGCGCAATGAAGGCGCGCAGCTCCTGGAATCGGTGGGGGAGGCCTTAGAGGTCGGCCGGCGCAGCGGGTGCGCGGTCCAGATCTCGCACCATAAAGTGTGCGGCGAGGCGAACTGGGGGCTGGTCGAGCACAGCCTCGCGTTGGTGGATTTCGCGCGCCGCACCGGGATGGACGTCACCCTCGATCAGTATCCCTATACTGCGACGAGCACCAGCCTCTACGTGCTGCTGCCGGATTGGGCACAGGAAGGTGGCGCGGAGGCCGCAGCCGCGCGGCTCGCGGAACCGGCGACGAGGCAACGCGTGACGAGGGAGCTCGGCAGCAAGGCGCGAAAAGAGTGGGAGCGCGTGCGCATCGCGCGGGTCATCAACGAGGAAAGCCGTTGGGCCGAGGGGCTGACGGTGGTGGATGTCGCGCAGCGGCTTGGGATGACGGAGGCGGAGGCCGTTATCGAACTCATCGTGCGCGAGCGCGGGCACGTGGCGATGGTGCGCTTCGCGATGTGCGAGGGCGACGTCGAGCGGGTGATGAAGCACAAGGCGGTCATGTTCGGCACCGACGCGGCGGCGCGCGCGACGAGCGGGCCGCTCGCGCTGGGCAAGCCGCACCCGCGGGCGTTCGGGGCGTTTCCTCGCGTGCTCGGGCATTACGTGCGCGAGCGCAAGGTCATCGGCTTGGGCGCGGCGATCCGGAAGATGACGTTTCTGCCGGCGCAGCGGCTGGGGCTGACCGATCGCGGCGTGCTGCGGCGCGGCGTGTATGCGGACCTGGTGCTGTTTGACCCGGATACGATTGCCGATCGCGCGACCTACGATGATCCGATCCAGCCGCCCGTGGGCATCAAGGGCGTGTGGGTCAATGGGCGTATCGTCGCCCGCGACGGCGCGTTGACTGCGGCGCTGCCGGGGAGGATATTGCGGGGTAAACAGGGCAGTCCGAGTCCTGGCGCGGTCTGACCAAGAACGACTCGAACCACGGAGCGCACAGAGCACACAGAGTACATTTGGGGTCAAAGGTGAACGCCATACCACGTTGTTGCGTTCTTGACGGAAATCCCTCTCTGTGGTCTCTGTACTACTAACCCGCAAATCTGTGTTCTTTTTGCGCGAGACTTCGGCGGTTGCTCTTGCGGGTTAGTAGTACAGGTTTGGTTGCGGGCCCGAAGGGGCCGCGCTAGGATCTCTGTGGTGAAGAGAAGTTGTGAGAGGCAAAGCCAATGGAGCGATTGAAGTTTGCCGTTATCGGGGCCGGGCTATGGGGCAGCACCCACGCCCGCATTTTCGCCGAGCATCCG
>Ga0315282_10015599_pt1 | contig 11192 bp, 6 predicted proteins | sample YL17G07_20_MG_FD_203693 | JGI IMG/M metagenome (GOLD analysis project Ga0315282, IMG submission 203693) | Sediment microbial communities from Yellowstone Lake, YNP, Wyoming, USA - YL17G07_20 | ecosystem: Environmental > Aquatic > Freshwater > Lake > Sediment | place: USA: Wyoming | collected...
CTCGACTGCTGCGCGGAAGCCGGGGCTGACGGCGTCGAACCGGCGGCCAGCCTCCCCGGCAATCCCACTATCGACGAGATGACTGCCCTACTCGCCAAGTACGGGCTCACCGTGCCGTGCTGCGACGTGAGCGCCGATCTGATCCAGGATGATCCCGCAAGCCGCATGGAGGCGGTTAACAAGCTCGCGGCGGAGATCAAAGGCGCGGCCGCTCTGGGGGCGCCGGTGGTGCTGATCGTCCCCGGCGGCTTGCGCGAAGGCATTGATCGTCCCCTCGCGATCGCGCGCGCGGCGGAGGGAATCCGGTCGCTGCTACCGATGGCCGCCGAGTTGGGCGTTACGCTCACCGTCGAGCAGATGGGCAGCCCGCAGGCGCTGTGCACACGGGGCGAGCACATGCGCGCCGTTGTCGAGGCGGTGGGTTCTCCCGCGTTCGGCCTGACCTACGACCCCGGCAACTTCTACCTCACCGGCGAGGATTGCGTGAAGCCGCTGCCCGGCTTGCTGCCCTGGGTGCGTCACGTGCACTTCAAGGACATCAAGCTCAGGCCCGACGGCTGGACGTCGGTGCCACTGGGCACGGGCGAGGTGCCGCTCGACGCCGTTTACCGTATTCTCGCCGATGGCGGCTACGACGGCTATATCTCGGTCGAGTACGAGGGCGCGGAGGAGCCGTGTGCCGCCGTTCAGGCGGGGATCGGGTACGTGCAAGGGTTGATGGGGCGGTAGAATGACGCATGAGTTGAGCCGGGATTATGCGTAATGATCGTGAAACGCTCACCCACGGGGTGATGTCACCCCGTGTCCCTCGGCTTCGCTCGGGATGAACTCTGCGAGGTTTAGCCGCCTCTGGCGGCGGTCTCGGCCGCGTGGTTGCAGTTCGCTATCGAGATTCCCGCCTACGGCGGGTAAACCTCGCTTGATCGCGGAGTGCGGGTGCGCCGCACTTCCGGAGCCCCGACCTTGTCGGGGCACACGCGCGATTCCGGAGCGGCGCCAGCGGCGCCGCCGCGCTCGGAATGACATCCTCCCTGCCTTACGCATGATCCGGGTTGAAAGCGGCCACCGCCCTGTTACCCTCTCCCGACCTCCCCCTGACATGGGGAGGAGTTCTCGTGCAGCCATTCATTCCCCAAAAGGGACTGTCCTCGTTGACGCCGAATCCTGCCTCACCGCGAGAGCGATGACGCTCTTCGGCCGCATGACAATCACCCCGGGGAAACTGTCCGCATCTTGGCGCTATGGTCCCCGAAAGGAACCCACATGGACTCAAAGCAGCGCAAAGAAGCACTGAAGCGAGGCCGGCCTGCAATCGACTGGCCCGCAGAGCCTCTCTTGGGCAGTTACTACGGTGAGGAGGAAGTTGACGTCGTCGTCAAGACCATCCGCGCCTCGATGGACCCCACGGTCGGCTTCGGCTTCATCTGCGAGGAGATCGAGGAATTCGAGAAAGCCTTCGCGGCGTACTGCGGCGCCAAGCACTGTGTCTCCATCAATGGCGCGGGCGGCGGGCTCGATATGGCCGTCATGTCGCTCCACCTCGAGCCGGGCGACGAAGTCATTGTCCCCTCCATAAACTTCCGCGCCGCGCTGATGTCGGTGCTCGGCCAGGGCGGCGCGCTCATCCTCGGCGAGATTGACCCCAAGACACTGAACCTTGACCCCAACGACGTCGAGAAGAAGATCACGCCCAAGACGCGCGCCATCTTGCCCACGCACATGAACGGGCTCTCGGCCGACATGGACGCGTTCCTCGAATTGGCCGCGCGCCATCCCCACCCAAAGCACGGGCCGATCAAGGTCATCGGTGATGCGGCGCGCTCGCTCGGCGGTGGCTACAAGGGCACCAAGATCGGCAAGAAGGGTTGGATGAACGTCTTCAGCTTCCACACTCAGAAGCTGATGACAACCCTCGGCGAAGGCGGCGCGATCACGACCGACGACGAGAGCGTCATGCCACACCTGCAAGGCATCCGTCAGTTCGGCAACCCGACACATTACGGCGATCCGAACCTGCGCGGGGTCGGCTGGGGGTCGAACTACAAGATGACGAAGGTGCAGGCGGCGGTGGGCATGGTGCAACTCAAGCGCCTGCCGGGCCTGCTCGACGCGCGCCGCAAGCTGGCGCATGAGCGCAGCCAGATGCTCGAGGGGTGCCCCGGCCTAACTCTGCCCTATGAGCCGCCGGGGTACGAGCATGTCTATTACCTCTACTCCCTGCTCGTGCCGAAGGAGTGGGCGGGGGAGAAACGCGACCGGCTGATGCAGATGCTCCGCGACGAGCACGGCGTTGACTGCGTTGTTGCCAACCCGCCCGCGCATAAGACGGTGCCGTACATCGCCCGCCGTACCGTGGGCCAGGAACTGCCTGTGTCGGATGAGATTGGCGCGCGGCTGTTCTGCCCGCCCATGCACCCGTGCATGTCGCCGGAGGACAACGAGTTCATCGCGGCGGCGATCTGGGAAGGGATGGAGCAGATAGCGAAGGAGAGCTAGCCGGGATCAGCGGAGGTACTGCGGCGGCAGGCCGTGCTGGACGTACACCGTAGGGGCACAGCATGCTGTGCCCCTACATCGAAGCCGCGGCCCGGCGGCTGGGTCTCAGAACCGTCCCGCGATGCCTGACCGAGAACGGAGGGAACCATGGCGACGAGGAAAACGATCACGATCCAACCCCTCGGCTTTGAGCCCGCGGTGGAGCATGCCGCGTGCGAGTTGGCGCGATACCTGCCCCAGCTTGCCGATGTCCGCGCCCGGGTGATGCCGGCGCTCGGGGCGTTGCCCAATAACGTCGCCGCGGACATTGTCCTCGGCGTATCGCCATACCTCGATGGGTTGGGTCTCGGCTCGCTGCCACGGCCGCATGACATGGACGATGCCCTTGCCATCATCCCAAAGCGCAGCACGCTCTACCTTACCGGCTCCAACGGACGCAGCGTCCTCTTCGCTGCCTACCGCCTGCTGGAGGAGTTCGGCGCGGTCTTTGTGCGCCCTGGCCCTCACGGCGATGTGCTGCCGCGCAAAAAGAAGAACCTCGCTCTGCCCGGCCGGCCCATCCGCGAGAAGGCCAGCTACCGCCATCGCGGTGTCTGCATCGAAGGCGCGCCGCGGCTCGATCACGTCCTCGACATCCTCGACTGGATGGCGAAGAAGAAGATGAACGCCTTCCAGTTACAGTTCCGGCATTCCGGCGAATTCTGGCGGCGGGGTTACAACGACAGCCCCGAGGTCCCGCCCGCCGCACGCACCAGCCGGCTGACCGACGACGAATGCTACGAACTCGATGATCGCGTCATCGAGCGCGTCAAGCAACTGGGGCTGATGCTGCACCGCGTCGGCCACGGCTGGACCGCATTCACCGTTGACCTGCCCGGGTTCGATTGGGGAACCTACGACCTCAAGCCGCCGAAGGACAAGCGGTCGTGGCTCGCCCAGGTGAAGGGCAAGCGCCAGGTGTGGATGGGCATCCCCGTCGACACCGAACTCTGTTACTCCAACCCCGCGGCGCGCGAAGCGCTCATCAACGAAGTCGTCACCTACGCCACACGGCATCCCGAGGTCGACCTGCTGCACTTCTGGATGTCTGACGCCTTCAATAACAAGTGCGAATGTGCCGACTGCCGGCGCATGACGCCAACCGACTGGTACGTGATGCTGGTGAACGAGGTGGCCGGAAGGATTCAGGAGCAAGGCCTTCGCACTCGGATCGTCTTCCTCGGCTACTTCGACCTGCTCTGGCCGCCGGAGCGCGAACGCCTTCGGGTCGATAGCGCAACGTTCATGTATGCGCCCATTTCGCGGTGTCACACTCACTCGCTCACCGATCCGAAGTGTGACGAGGATTACGATGTCTCGCGGCCACGCCTCAACCAGGTGCGCCTGCCGCGCGGCAACCGCCCGAACGCCGATATCGCGCGCGGGTGGCTGCCCCTGAAGCTCCCGGACACGTTCCTGTTCGACTATCATCTCGGGTCGCGGGCGTTCCGCGACGGCCTCGGATCGGATATCGGTTCGGTCATGGCGCAGGACGTCAAGGACCTCGCCTCTCTCGGCTTGAATGGCCTCATGAGTTGCCAGAACATACGCTGCTTCTACCCGTTCCCGTACCTGCCGAACGCGATGGCCGACATGCTGTGGAACAGCCGCCAGTCCATCGCGGCGCACCGGCGCAAGATCATGTCCGCCGCCTTCGGCAAGCACGTCAGGGAAGTTGAATCCTTCTTCGCGCGCACCATGCGAGCGTTCCGCGTCGGGCCGGAGTACCAACACGGGACGGTATCTCCGACTGAGGCGCAGCGCAAGCGTTTGACGGAAATTGCCGCCTTCGCCGCCGCGGCCCAGAAGCGCTTCACGGCGCTACGCAAGGCAGAGAGAAGTAACGTTGTGCGCGCGAGCCTCGGCCTGGCGGCGCTGCACGCCCAGCACGCAGCGCTCATCGCGCGGGCCTATCTCGCGGCGCTCGATGGCAACAAGAAAGCCATCACCAGGATGCGCGCGGACTATGAAGCACGATTCCCGAAGGTGCTGCGCGAGTTCGCCGGACTGATGGATCCCGGAGTCGGCCACTGGGTGCGGCACGCGTTCAACATCGCCGAACGGCAAGTTGATGCCGCCGCGAGTTGAAGCCGCCAACGCGCGAATGCCTCTCCGGCAGGCTGTGTCATTCCGAGCGCAGCGAGGAATCTTGGTACCGAATGCGAAACCACGCGGCCGAGATCCCTGGTCGCGCTCTGCGCGACTCCGGAGCCTCGACAAGTCGGGGCCAGTGCTCGGGGTGACATTACGGCGCAGGGCGGGCGGTGTACGCGCATGGCGCATAGAGTGAGTCTAACCCGACGCGAACTGCTGACCGCTGCCGCGGGGCTGGCCATTGCCGCTTGCCCGCTCGCGGATTCCGCTGACAGCGCAGCGCCCAACGCGCCCGCCGAACGCCGCCTCTCGAAAGGACGGAAGCCCATGCCCGGCATCGCTCTCAACGAGGACGATTCGCATTACTTCTTCACTAGGGCCGGCCAGCATCTGGACGCCGAAACGGTCGAGTCCTGGGTCGACCAGTACGCGAATACCCAGGTCCAGCAGCTCATGCTCTGCCCGAACTGCATGCGCACGAGCTACGCCAGCAAGGTCTGGGACCCAATCTGGCGCGGCTATGACCCCCAAGCCGGCGACGACCAGCCGCTGCTCGCCAGCCTCAAACCGGAAGACCGTGTAACAGCCCGCAAGTGGATTCACACCGCGTGGCAGCTCGACCACGACGGCATTGATGTGTACGAGCATTGGATCAGCCGCTGTCGGCGAAATGGCATCTCGCCGTGGCTGTCCATGCGCATGAACGACATCCATAATGTGGACGACGAGAAGGCCTACATCCACAGCGAATTCTGGCGCTCGCGCCCGGACCTGCGCCGCGTCGCGTACCGGTTCGTCGAATGGCAGGACCGCGCATTCGACTACGGCAAAGAAGAGGTGCGCAAGTACCACATGGCGCTCATCCGCGAGCTGGCCGAACGCTACGACTTCGACGGCCTGGAGCTCGATTGGATGCGGTTTGGGTTCCACTTCCGCCCCGGCCACGAGGCCGAGGGCGCGCAGCTGCTAACGGAGTTCACGACGGAGGTGCGCCGCCTGCTCGATGGCTGGGAGAAGAAGCGCGGGCACAAGATACAGCTCGGCGCGCGCGTTCCGTCGCGCCCGCAGACGGCGCTGGGCTTGGGCATGGACGCGATCACCTGGGCGCGCCGCGGCCTGATTGATATGCTGGTCGTCACGCCGTTCTGGGCTTCCATCGAGACCGACATGCCGATCGAGGTGTGGAAGGCGCTGCTCGATGGGACGAAGGTGACGCTTGCCGCCGGACTGGAGGTGTTGGTTCGGCCTTACCCCGGCCACGAAGCCTACCCCAACTCGCTCGAGACAGTGCGAGGCGCGGCGGCGGCCATGCTCGATCGCGGCGCCGACCGCATCTACCTCTTCAACTACATGGACTCCGACACGGCGATGGGTGACCTGCAAAACTACGGAACAATGCTGCGCGAAATCGGCAACCTCGAGACGCTCGCGGACAAGCCTCGCCGGCACGTCGTGACGTATGCCGACACCTGGGCGCCGGGCGAACCGCGCGCCGCCGCGCTGCCGGCCCGTTGCTCCCCCGGTGGCTGGGGGGCGTTTCGCGTGGCGACCGGCCCGCGGCCACAGTCGGGGGAAGTGACAGCCATTCTCGGCATCGAAGGTGATGCAGCGGCCGACGATCAGAGCATGGAAGTGCGCGTCAACACCGAGGTCTGCCGACCTATCGGCCGCGTCGAGCTTCCCAATCCGCATCCGCCGTTCCCAGTCTACGGCTTCGCTGTCCCGCTATCGGCAATGAATCGCGGCTACAACCTCATTGAGGTCTCGCCCAAGCGCAGCGTCACCTTCGGGTGGGTAGAGTTCTCGGTGCGGCCGTAGCGCCGCGCGATGGCACGGTCGGAACCTACGGCGATCGATGCGGGCCCGCCGCCTCCCTCCACTCCTTGAGCTTGGCGTCAACGTCCGGCTCCCCTTCGGCGAGGTGGGTGATCTTCTCGCGGCGGGCGACGCGCTCGAATTCCTCGACCAGCGCGCGGTAGTTGTCCGCGCCCGTGAACTCAGGCCCACGAGAGAGCTTGACATACGTTATCGGTAGCCGCGCCAACTGCACGCGCCGCTTGATTTCGTCGCTCTTCGCCATCGCCTCCGCCCGGTCGAACAGAGCCGTCGCCTGATCCAGGAACTCGCGCGAGAGAAACGCGGTATCCATCGGGTAGCGGATGCCCTGCTGGTTGACGACATCGCCACGCTCGCGACCCGCGCGCTCAAGCAGCTCATAGTACTCGGCGATAGCCGGCGCAGCCTCCTCGTAGTAGCCCGAGACGAAATCGCGCTCCAGCCCTCCGACGTTCCGCGACGGATCCCACAGCAGCTTCGCCATCACCCACGAACGCATCGGAACCCGCTCACCGCCCGGGCTCTGGTACGCGCCCTGGAACATAATGCCCTTGACGTTGTGCTCGACGTAGAAACGCACGCTCGGCTGGAGCACGTGCATGTTGGGCATCGGCGCGAGGTAATGGCTGAAGTTCACGAAGTAGTCCCAGATGCTCAGGTTGTCGGCGATCTTCGACCACGCGATGATGGCGTCGCGATAGCGCTTGCTCTCCGGGAACGGGCTCGAGATGAAGTCAATCAGCGGATAGCGCCACGAGTGAAGGTCATCGCACAGCCTGACGACGACGTTATTGCGCGGGCGCACCTTCGTCGGCGCGTCAACGGTGTCGAGATACGCCAGCGTGGAGACCCAGACGCGCGGATGTTCTTTCCCCACCGCTTCGGCGACTTGGTTCACGAAGGTGATCAACGAACCGGCGGGGCTCCCGTTCTCGGCGTCAATCGCCGCGCACACGGGGCAGGTGCAGTGCCCGCCGCCGTCGTTCGCCGAGACCTCGGCGATTTCGGTGTGGGGGTTGTCCTTGAGCATCCGCAGCACCGCAGCCGTTGCGATCTTCACCACCTCCGGATTGGTGAGGCAGAGCTGGCGCGGCGTGCGCTTGCCGTCAATCATCGAGAAGTACTCGGGGTGCTCTGCAAAGTACTTGTCCGGCGGCACGAGTTGGTTGAACGTGTGGACAAACATGCCGTCGTAATCCACGTGCCCGCCCCATTCCTCGGGCACCGGCGCGCCGGGCGCGTTGGTGCGGTTGCGTAACGACCACGTCGCGTTGAAGGCATCGAAGTAGAAGGGATCGCGGATCAATAACCGCGGGACATACGCCCGCGGCGCGGCCCGGAAGCGCACCGTCGGGGAAGATGGGATGCGGCTGCTCTCCCCCGCATACCAGCGGCAGCCGAGGTCCTCTTCGAGCAGCGCATAGACGGCATAGATCGGGCCGCGCGTGCGCCCGCCGAGCAGGAACAACCGCCTGCCATCAACGCCGATCGCATAGCCTTCGTCAGCCAGGTCAGCCTTGGCCTGGGGCATGCTGGCCTTCGCGAGACGGTTGGTGCGGCCAACGCTGATCTCGGTCTCGATGGGGCGCGTCACGTCACTGACGATCGGGAATTGAGCGCCGGTCATCGCATTGAGCCACTGCACGAGATCCTCGGCGGCCTTGCGCTCCTGCGATGTCGGCACAGCCGGTATCACGATGACGTAATCCGTCTTGCTGTCGCGAGCCAAGGTCAGCGAATGCCCGCGCGGGCCGATGGGCCGTAGCGAGTTCTGCCAGGCGGCGGATGCGTCGGTTGCGAATGCCAGGAGCGCCGCCAAGATCATGGCGGCCAATATGCCGTGGGTGTGCGTCATCGCTCTACTCCTATGCCTGCGCTGCAGGCAACTTGCAGTGGTGGGGCAGGCGTCATGCCTGAGGCAGACAAGCCTCGCCTACCAGCTCGATCCATCCCGTGCGGTCACGGCTGAGGCGGACGCGCCACCACGGGAACCTCGACAACCACCGGTTCGCTCCGGCGCCCACAAAGCCCTTCGTTTCCAGACTTACGCGGCCGCGGACGTTCCGGGCCGGGCAGGTCGCAGATGCCACGGCCCAGAATCTGTGGAGTGTATGGCATTATCCGTGGGTCGCTAATGCCGCAAGGCGCCAAGGGCGCCTTTCCGGAGCGCGGCGCAGCCGCGCCACACTCTTCCGGACGAGGTTCCCTTGGGTGTGCAGCGAACCTTACGAGACCGTTGCGTGATGCAGGAACCTCGATAAGCCTCGTCTCTTCCGCCGATAAGGACACACAACATGCTCTGCCAGATCTGCCCGTGGCTTGCCGCCCTCGTGGGGTTACTCGCTTTGGGGATAACGGCCGCGGAGTCCGCTGCTGCCCAGGTGCCGCCCAGCCCCGAACCGCAGAAGACGATAGCACCGATGCTCAAGATCACCTGGGAACGGTGGCCCGACCTGCCTCAAGGCTTCCAGGACAGCGACGTCGGCTTTCTGGGCACCAAGCTGGTGACGGTCTGCGGCTTCTGCGGGGGTGGCGACAACGACCGCAAGCCCGGGCACTATCCGCGGGGTTTCCTCAACAAGGTCTGGGCGTTCGATCTCGCCGCGCCAAAGAAGGGTTGGGTCTCGCAGCCCGACTATCCAGCGACGCCGCGCCAGGGGCTGTCGTGCGTTACCGTGGACGGCGCGATGTACTGCTGGGGCGGCTTCAACTACACGGCGCCCAACTGCTATGCAGATGGTTATCGCTTGTCGCGAAGAGACGGCCAGTGGGTGTGGGACGCCCTGCCGCCGCTGCCGTGGCCGATCACTGCGATGGGCATCTGCGCGATCGAGCGCAAGATCTACATCTTCGGCGGCGGCGATTACTCCGAGGATTTCCGCACTGACGCCGATCGCAACGGCAACAATCCGCGCCTGGGCGCGCGGCTGCTTGTCTTCGACACCACCAATATCAAGGCAGGCTGGAAGCGGCTCGCAGACTGTCCGGGGACCCCACGGCTGGGCACGGCGATGGCGACGGTGGGCGGGAAGATTTGCGTCCTCGGCGGTGTAGCAGCGACCCCGGGCAAATCCGCGAGCATCTACCGCTCCGTCGTGGACGACTGGAGATACGACCCGAAGCGCGACTCCTGGGAACGCATCCGCGACCTGCCGACCTCAAGCAGCAACTTTCCTGACGGCAGGATCGTTTTCGCGAATCGGTACATCCTGCTCGTCGGAGGCTTCCCTTATGCCGAGGTCGCCAATCCCGACGGGACGACCCGGCCGCCCTACGGCAAGGCCCACAAGCTCGCCGACCAGGGCGAGTACTACAACGATGTCTTCGTCTATGACACGAAAACCGACCTTTTCGGGACCGCGGATTCGCTGCCCATCAACAACGCGGGGCCGATGACGATCGTACGCGGAAACGACGTCTTCCTTCTCGGCGGTGAAACCGACGCGAGAGAGATCGACGGCGAGTACTACGGCCACCATCCCGACCTCTTCCTGCGGGGGAAGATAGAGGAGTTGAGGGGACCGTAGGAGCACAGCATGTGCCCATGCCGGTCTGGCGCCGGGAGCACATCGTAGGGGCGGGCCCTCTGCGGCCGCCCGTTCGAGAGCCCGCCAGGTGGGTCCCTACGGCCAAAGGATAGCGAGAGAATCGGACTGGGAGTGCGACAACATGTCAAACACTATTGCGATCGTGGTGTTCCTGAGCATCGTGCTTGCCATGGCTGCGGAGAGCGGCGCCTCATCCTCCGCCCGCCTCTTCCCCACCAACCTGCCGGGGAAGGAATGGGCGACCTTTCGCGCCGAGGGGTTCTCGGAGCCGGTGTGCGGAGTGATCTATCGACTCGGCGATACCGTCACCAACGGCATGGCGCTCGGCGGGGTTGACACCGGTTGCATTGACCTCGAAACCAGCGGCCTGCTGGGTTATTGCACGATCTTCAACACCCATGTGCCCCGGCGCGGGCCGATCAACCTGCCGATTCTGGGGATGAGCGTGGGTGGCCGCACATGGGTGTTATGCGATCCGAAGCAGGTCAAGGAAGGCTCGGGTGGGTACCAAGGCGGCGCCGAGGGCAAACCAGCGTCGGCCGCCCCGACCCCGCTGCGTCTCGACGGCGTGCGGGTCCCGAAGCAGATCCACTACTGGGGACATTACCCGGTCGCCGACCTCGAGTTCGATACCGACGCGCCGGTCAGCATCGGCCTTCGCGCGTGGGCGCCTTTCCTGCCCGGTGATGTCGTCGGCTCGATGATCCCCGGCATCGTATTCGAAGTCCACATCCGCAACACGAGCGACTCGCCCCAGCAAGGCGCCGTCGCCTTCTCCTTCCCTGGCCCCACCGCGCAAGAGGCGGGCACGAGCAGCTTCATCCGTACCAAACACAAGGGCCGCTTCACCGGTACCACGGTGACCGCCGAACTCGGATCCTACGCCCTGGGAGTGATCGGCGATGAGCGCGTACGTGTCGGCGGCGAGCTCGGTGCCGACGGCGCCGCGTGGGCTGCCATCGCCACAGCGCTGCCGAAGGCAAACGCTTCGGCGCCCGGAGCTTGGGCCGCAGTTGACTTCGCGCTCGCGGCCGGCGAGGGCAAGGTGGCTCGCTTCGTCCTGACCTGGTGCGCTCCCACATGGAACGGCGTCGGCTACAACGGCGCCACCACAGTGCCCGGGGGCTACTCCGGCGAGCCGCGCACCTTCACTCACATGTACGCGAAGCACTACCCGAG
>Ga0315282_10015600_pt1 | contig 11190 bp, 14 predicted proteins | sample YL17G07_20_MG_FD_203693 | JGI IMG/M metagenome (GOLD analysis project Ga0315282, IMG submission 203693) | Sediment microbial communities from Yellowstone Lake, YNP, Wyoming, USA - YL17G07_20 | ecosystem: Environmental > Aquatic > Freshwater > Lake > Sediment | place: USA: Wyoming | collected...
GTTAATTGCAAAACCGTCGCGAATGAAACCCAGAGCAAATAGGGGATATTGGCATAGACTACCCAGCGGAGTTCAGGTGAGGCGTTCCAGGCTGCATAAAGCGCCCAAACGAGCGTGCCGAGAACCAATAAAATGTCAATCGCCGCCAGCAAATTATTTTTCAAACCGAATTGCAAAGGCGTAAAAGCAAAGTTGAAAATAAGATTGAGCGCGAAAGGCAATGCGACGATCCATGCTAGTTTACCCGTAAATGCTTTATAAAACACGGTTCCATACGTCACCGCAATAATCGCATACAGCGCTGTCCACACAGGCCCAAAGAGCCAGCTCGGTGGCGACCATGTCGGTTTGATAAGTTGTGAATACCAGTCGTATGTGTTCATAAGATTTTATCCCTCAATCATTTCTTCAACCTTGCTTTTTACTTCCCCTTTTGAAATTTAACCAATTGAAGAGCCTGTATTACTGAATTGCCTTCCGTATTAGTTCGAAGTTTTCCTATTACTTCTTCAAGAATCTTCTCAAAAAGAATCACTTCAACGCCCTTTTTTCTACGCAATTTTATATATTCATCACGAATATCTTTATTTCGGTAAGCCATTTTTCCTCGAACTTCAACCATTTTATAATTGCTTCCTAATATCTCTCTGACAAACCGCTCAACAGATTTAAACTTCTTATTGTGATAATCTCGCGCTATTTCATTGGGATTGTCTCTATAATTTGCAGAACGATTAGATACCTGTACTTCTATGTGTAGCCTATCTAAAATTCGCTTACTGTCTTTTGATAACTTTACCACTAGAAAATCAATCTCTTTACCTCTCGGTAACCCGATCGATTCCATTAAAAAGTATCCCTTCTTTTGATACCAATATTTAACTATTTCTTCTGCCGCATTCATAACTTTATTCTCATAATTTTTTTATTGGCCGGTTATGCATAACTTATTAACCGTAAATCAAAGACGTTGGGTCGACAAAATTACTCGGAAATGCTGGGTCTAGTTTTGGTTCCACCTTGCCCACATTTTCAATTGACGGCAATGCACCACGGTGGGTGATCGAATCAATATAACCACCCTTCCATGTGTTGAAGTGTAGATGCGCTCCCATATCAATTAATTGAGCGATATTCCCAACAATATCTCCTGCCTTAATCTTGTCTCCTATCTTCAGTATCGGATTGATGTGCAAATAAGCCGTACAATAATTCAATAGGTTGTGCTCAATATCAATATATTGGGCCATTTTTCTATCAGCATCCAAATAACCAATTTTCTTAACAATTCCATCTGCTGCTGCAAATACGCTTGCCCCAACTGGAGCTGCTATATCAATACCAGTATGGTTCTTTTTTAAATTCAATATCCATTTTTCTGAAAATTGTGTAGTTATTCTTTTATAGGAATTTTCAAGAGGCCAAATAAATTTTATTGCGATATCTTCAATCTTTTCAATGCCTCCAGCCCAAAAATATAAATTTTTTTCATCTTTATACCAATCGTCTATTCCTTCCACTAATTCTCCTTTAACAGATTCAACATATTTTAAGATTGTGCCGGGTGGCATTAAAACACCAACAGCCGATCTGTTTGGTTCGTTTCGTAAATAAAGATTAATTTTTGTTCTAACTAATTTTTCCATAATTTTATTCTCCTAACTTGTGGTGAGTATGTCGAACCATTTTTTGTTGGCCAGGGCATATTATTCATTAACTGAAAAGAGGTCGGCAATTGGATACTGTTCTGCCTCACCTTTCGGATATACATCTTTGATATGAACCATATCGTCAACTATCCAGGTGAATAATATTCTATTGAATGGAAAATTATTTGTATCGAGCCCGCTGTAAAACTTTTCCATATCAACTTTTACCCAGTCATCCAAACAAATAAGAAGGTTGGCAGCTGTTTTGCTATATTTTTTTGAAAACGAATTAAGATATGCGACCAACTCATCGGTGTCTTTTTTATCTCGTCCTATACCAAATCGTTTTACCTGAAATACCATTCCTTGAGCTTTACTCATATTGGCCCTTTTTGCGATAACGAAATCAACTGGGCTATCTTCGTCCACGCCTTTACTAAAAAGATTTGCAATTTCTGCTAAGCCGATTTGAAGCTCGGAATCGTAGGCTGGCAAAAACCCCGAATATTCTGGTCTTATTCTAAAACCAATCCAACAATCCTTGCCCCACTGCTTTCCGCAAAAGCGATGAATGATAAGAGCGGCAGCGAATTCATAATCCTTTGTTTCTGGCCTTCCATACTTTCCCAGAAATGCGGTTATTGCTTCTTTTGTAAAAAATACAAGCTCACTTTTCATAACAATTTCTTGATTTAACCCGATGCTGACCCGGATTCTCCGTCTTCGGCTTCAATCTCCTCCAAAGTCTCCTTCGGGTCGCGGCGGGCTAAATTATCCTTTACCAAATTTGGTGAAGTGCGGATTTAATCTTTTAGGCTCCTAATGAGGGGGTTGAATATCTCTTTCATTCTAATCATTGTATCTATCATATCATCTTGTAATTTTGGCCAATTTTCCTTATCTCTAATACCTATGCCTGGAATATTTATTCGAATACGACTAGACCTTCTTAAATCTAATCTTTCCCAGATTATTTTTTTATCCGCTAAAGATTTCTCAATTTCAGTTTTATGAGAAAATAATTGGTCAAATCTATCTTTATTCAGCTTCTCTGATCCCTTACCACGATCAAGATAAATTTCGCAACCGCCATGATCTTTATAAATAACAAAATTAAATGCTATTCCCGATCTGCCTCCACCGATACCTATCCAATGATCAAATCTTGGGGAGATATTATTAAACAATGTTGTTTTACCCCTCGCCTTTTCGAGGAGATGGGTCCAAAATTCTTTCCTGAGATAATGACTCTCTGCTAATTCTCTTTTTTCATCTCCGGCCTCTTTAACAATTTCGCTGGGGCCGACAACTACAGAAAAAAGGGGGGCTGGCGATGAATCATCAATACGCACAGCTTCTATTCTGATCAGATAGAAAGAGTGATCGGGTGGAGTTACTTCATTAAGCCATTCTAGGGCTTTAACATGTTCGTCTCGTGGTTCACTGCTAATCCATATAGCCGTTTTTGCTCCGACCATTGTAAGATAAGTCAATATCTTACCAAAATGGTCATGATCGGTTCGTTCGAGTTGATTTTCTATAATAACGGTTCCATTTTCATCTTCGCCCACAAGATCGACAAAGAAATCTCCTACTCTTTTTTCTTTTTCGTGAATTGAAATTTTTAACCCGATCTGTTCGTTAAGATAATCAATATTCTTCTCTAGCCAGCTAGTAAAATCCTTAGCTTCATCTTTCCAAAGATCTCTTAGGGGGACCTTTTTAATCCTACTGATATTGCTGTTCATAAATTTAATTTTACTTTATGTATAGCTATTTTACCAATTCGCCGGTCATTAATTTATGTAGGACCGAATCGAAAAGCTCTTTGAGTTTTCCTGCCCCTGAGTTGCGCCGAAGGGTTGGCCGGCGCGAGGGGCGGAGGGAACTGGCGGCTTGCCCGCCTCTGGCGGGGGGCAAATTTGTGGTTGCGGCTATCTGTTTTTATTAAATTCGTACGATTGTGCTATCAACTCCATCGCATACGGAACATTCTTCTCATACCGAACAGTGAACAGTGCTAGATTTTTCGCCCAGCCATAGGATTTGGGAATTGTTGTTGCTAACTTTTTAGGGTCACTTAATTTTGTTTTTGGGATTAATATATATATCTTTAGTTTCTCTTTATAAATATGTATAGTGACAAAATTGAGCTTTCTTTCACTAATTCGATAACCGATATAATCTTTAAGGTATTTTTCCGTCACATCCCCGAGGTCAAGGATCTTTTCCCTCATAGCATCGAAAACACTTCTGGTTTTCTCTGAGCCACGTTTTAAATGCGTTTCTAGGTCATACGTTTTTATCTGCCTGGTAACGTCTTTTATGAATTTGCTCCCAGTTATCATTTCAATTTTTTCAGATGTTTCTAATGGCTCGATTCTTTCATACTCAATAAGGTCGTGTTCATAAAACTTGATTTCCCACAATTCGATTGGAAGATTCTTGAAATTAATTGCGGATTTCTGATGTGGGGTGAAGAAGGGGGAAATAAAGATAACACGTGATTGATCCCAATTAATTCCTTCACGGCGCAATGGTTTATTTTTAAATGTCTCGTTATATTCAACCAGAAACTCCGCTTTGTTATTTAGCATAAGCGCTAAATATGAAAACCCCTGATCGATTATGCTGAAGCTTCTGTCTTTTTTGTATTCAATAATCACGAAGGCTTTGTTTTCGTTATCGAAGCAAAGAGTGTCGATTCTAAGGTTGTTTAAAGCAAATTCTGAAGAAATAAATTGTAGACCAAATAATTCTTCCAGGTTGGCTTCGGTGGTTTTTTGGATATCACGCTCAACTGGAATATTCTTCTCCTTCACTCGTACTAATTTATGATTGGCGCTTCTATATATTGGCATATTATTTCTCAATCATTTCTTCGACCTTTTGCTTTATTTTTTCCAGAACTTTGCGCCTAGCTGTAAAAAGTGCCTTTAAGTTGGGATTTTTGGATTGTGGAGTAAGTAATTATTTATGAAAAATATACAAACTGTGCTTTATATTTATTTTGCCAATCACTTTTACTAATTTGCCGTTCGTTGTAAATTCCATCACGTGGCCAATTCGCTTCGGATACTTTTACTGAACCATCAGCAAAAACAGCTTCTACAAAGGCAATATGCCCTATTTCATTTATTTTGGGGTCAATACTTATACCAGCCGTAAAACACATAGCGCAATTCGGCTTTGGCTCAGTAAAAATCTTATACAAACCCGCATCTTGGAAAATTTTCCACCACTTGCCACCATTCCTACCACTCTTTACCGGCCACTTAATATCGGTACCTAATTTTGTTTTGACTCGATATTGTGTATATTCAGTACAATTTAAATAATCTCTATCTCTCCCTCCCCCGAATTCATCGTTGATAATTTTCCGTAGCTTAATAGTATTTGGGTTATCGGCAAGATTTGTCTGTCCCGTCACAAAATTTGGGAGATCGCTAGCAATTTTTTCTCCACCCGGATTAGTTTCGGTCAAGTAGTCGCCATGAACCCATCCTTCTTCATTGCCGAGTTTAACTTTCACCCATGGTCCATCAATAAATTCAAGTTCCTCTCCTTGTGAGAGGGACTTTGCGCCCTCCGTTGTTTCGGGAGATCGCCTAAAACGAACTCCATTTTCTTTTATATAAAGTTTTTTGTTATTCATATTTATTTATAATATATCGCACCTTCAAGTTGTGATTTCTGGATAAAAGAACATGTGATCATTTAGTGGATATCATCTTTGATTTGTACTAATCCAGCTTTTAATAAAATTTTTGCAGTATTATCTATCGCTCCGTAAATTATTTTTACATTCCTATCGGCAATCTGTACGGTAATTATTGGTTCTCCATAAAAATGACTTGGCGTGTTTCGATAATGCTGCAAAAAACCTTTCATTTCTTTGATTCGATCTTTAATATCGCGTTTTTCATAAGTCGAAAGTTTTTTATTACCCTCGGCAACATTTTCTAACTCTTTTAACAATTTATCTATATGTTTATCCAATTTTTCTTCGTCGAAATAATAACTTCCCGCTAGATTACCCCTCCCCGAGGACGGTAAATTTAAATCTTCGGCAATTTGAAAGAGAAAGCCTTCTAACGCTTTATACGCTGGCGCGGTAAAAAAAGAAAAATCGTTAAAATCATTTATGTTTGGGTGAATATATTTATTCAAAGTCAGGGAGTCCAAAAGATGGTTAACAACCAGTTCGCTCAAATAGAACAAGACGTTTTGATCAAATAAGACTTGCAACTGTTGAGTGGGCTGACTTCCCCGCGCCTTTCCAAATGCCGGCTCGCTACCCCAATGCTTACCAGGGGGAAAATTTTGCATGTGATAATACTTACTCATTGTTAAAAGCTAAATTTTTGCTTTATTTCATTATATCATACATACCGAAAATAAACCGAAAGTTATCCACAGGTAGCGGACTAGGGATGCTGGTATAATTAAACTATGCTTACAAAGCGTCAAAAACAAATACTAGATTTTATTACGGTTTACACCAAAAAACACAGAATGGCCCCGTCTCTTGAAGAGGTTAAAAAACGTTTTAAATTGCGTGCAGTTTCGACCATCCACCAACACATTAGCACGCTGGAAAATAAAGGATATTTGCAAAAACAAAAAAATCAGCGCAGAAGCATAGAAATCACAAAATCAGAAAAATTGGTTCGAATTCCTCTACTCGGCAACATCGCTGCCGGTCAACCCATTGAGGCGATTCAGGATAAAGAAACGATAGCGATCCCGAAGAGTAAAATTCCTTCATCGTCAGAAGTTTACGCTCTCCGTGTAGTTGGTAATAGTATGGTTGACGAAAAAATAAACGATGGCGACATTATTTTAGTAAAACACCAAGCAACTGCCGAGAATGGACAAAAGGTAGTTGCCCTGATAGATAACCACGAAGCAACGCTTAAAAAATTCTACAAAGAGCACGGACAAATTCGCTTACAACCGGCTAACAGAAGCATGGAACCACTCATATTTCGAAACGGTCGGGATGTTTCGATACAGGGCATCGTGCTCGATGTTATACGCGACAGCGGCATTGTCACCCCAATAGAAATTTATCCAGACGCAAAGCTTCTTAATCGAGAGAGAAAGGTCAAAAATAGAGAGGCAAAAGAAAGAGCGCGTGGTGGTACAAAATTTCAGAAAGACGCTATTGTGGTTACACAAGCAAACGGCATTGAAAAATTTACAGACAAAATTATATGCGGCGACAGCGAAGAAGTTTTGCGTAAAATTCCGACGGGCTCGGTTGATATTATCATTACATCTCCGCCGTATAATTTCGGCCTAGAGTATAAAGACGACGAGAAAAATGATGCAGTTCACTGGGACGATTACTTCAAGAAACTAGATGCAATTTGGAAGGAATGCGCGCGAGTTCTCAAGCCAGGAGGGCGGCTTTGTCTTAATGTACAGCCGTTATTTTCGGATTACATTCCAACACACCACTTGATGTCAAAACAGCTACTTAATCATGGGCTAATCTGGAAAGGAGAAATTTTGTGGGAGAAAAATAACTATAACTGCAAATATACTGCATGGGGCAGTTGGAAAAGCCCTAGTATGCCCTATCTAAAATACACATGGGAATTTATTGAAGTTTTCTCGAAAGATACGCATAAGAAAGCTGGCGACTTGTCAAAAGCCGATATTACCGGTGATGAATTCAAGAAATGGGTTTATGCAAAATGGTCTATTGCACCGGAGCGAAACATGAAAGAGTACGGCCACCCAGCGATGTTTCCAAAAGAACTTGCAACGCGACTTATGAAGCTTTTCAGTTATCAAGGCGATATTGTGCTCGATCCGTTTAACGGCGCGGGGACAACCACACTTTGCGCGGCAGAAACCGGCAGAAAATATATCGGAATAGACATCTCACCGAAATACTGCAAAATTTCCGAGAAACGAATTAAGGAAATTCCGGCGAAGTTATTTTAGAGATGCTCTTTTAGTGCGCTCTCGAAATATTTTATAGCGTGATCTAACCTCTCGGGGCGAAGCGGTTTATAAAACTGTTTTTTGTGTATTTCGCCCTTGATGTTTCGTTCTCCGTCAAGAAGGGTAATAATTTCTATATCAAGATTTGGGAAATGATGTTCAAGGACTTTCACTGAGGGGCTTCCTTTCGGATGATCAACGTCAATTGAATAATCGCCGCCAAGCATACTTTCCAATTGGAAAAGGCAGAATTTGAGTTTTGGAAAATATTTTTTGAGTAAAAAAGCATCTACGAGTATGCGTTTATACATCGCGACCTCCGCGTATGCTTTACACTCAATCGAAAGCACAAATTCGTCATCGATATAAACTTGCTTGTCCTGTGATAACTTATAAATATTTCCTTTCCCATTGCTGATAGGATATTTTGTTTTGCTGATCTTGATACGCGAAGGCTTACCGCCGATATTTTTCCATGCGAGTAGAACCATTTCTCCGGCCATTGTCTCAACGAGTGTGCCCTTCAGAGAACGTAAAGCACCGCCAGCATGGATACGCCACATCCTACGTACTGTCCGCTCGTAAAGTCTTATAAATTTACCGAACATAAATAACCCTTCCATTCTCCCACCCACGCACAACGAGGTCAAATTTGACCCGTATGCGGGATTTCGCCGCATTCAATATTTACAGCGGCTCCACTTTTCCGCGAATTTTTCCACTCCTTCGCTGATAGCTTCGGAGGTGCAAGCAGGATAGTAGAATGCGGCGTCCTGCGGAGATAAAAATTGGCCGCGTTCACTACCTGGCGCGCCAATCAAAACCCGCTTCTTAAGAGCAGTTTTTGCTCGGGGCATTGACATTTTATCCACGTTTCTTTAAGATTGCCGATAGCATCCGAACACAACTTACCGTATTCACCGTGGAGGCTTGCAATGTTTGATAGCCTGATGAATTTAGGGGAAGGTTACGTGCTGGCGCTGAAAGTGATCGCCATAGCTATTGCTCTTATTGTTATTGGCCGGAAAATGTTCGCATATTTATCGGAAGACAATTATCCCGCTTCCGAGAGCGAACCGGATACGACGTATAAGGTTGAAATTCGTGACGGCTTGTGGCAGGTGGTGTGCAAATTTGAATCGGTTGAGAGCTATTATTGGCTTAATGACAATACGCTGGAAATTACCTGGCCCGGCGGCAAAATCACCGAGGTGATGGTCGCCCGAGACCTCTCCGTAGTCATCAGCGAAGTTTAGCGCGGAACGCCCGCGCTATTTTTTTTACGCCTTGGCTGTTTTTTCCAACTATTACCCTATCCCTTCTGCGGGGTTATTCAAAATAGTGGGATATAATTCCTCATAAAATATAAAAACCATCCCGCCTAGGCGGGATGGTTTTTAAGAGTCGGCGCTTAGGCGCGCGACACGTTCGTGGCGCTCGGGCCCTTCTCGCCTTCAACGACTTCAAAGGTAACGGCATCGCCGACCTTAAGTTCGTCGAACGTCACACCCTTTAATTCATTGGAGTGGAAGAAGAGATCCTTCGTTTCGCCTTCACGGGCAATAAATCCAAATTTTCTGTCCGTGAGCGTTTTGATAGTTCCGTTCATGTTATTTATTTATTTTTCTCTAGAAACTCGACCACGTCTCTTGATTTTATTTCAACTGCACGACTGTACCAAATAAACGAAACCCCGTCAAGTATGTCCGTCGGGAACGCCGGGAAACCTAATCATCAGTACTTTTAAGCGCTCCGGCGCCCGGGCTTTGTTTTCTATTCCTTTTGCGGGTTTCTTCAAACAAAAAGGCGCCCTCGGGCGCTCCTCGTGACAATTATAATTAGCTTCTAAGGTTACGAGCGTATTCCGCCTCGGCACTTTTCGTAAATTTTCTAAGTTCTCTGTCCGTCATAAGACCTACGCCGAGTTCTTTAGCAACTCTTTTTATTTTTATTTCGGCAAGCTTCTTTTCGGTTTCAGTTCTCACCAAAACTTCCAATTCCAGATGGTGGCCCCACGCCTTGCTCCACTTCAAAGCCGCCTCAACGCCTTTATACAAATAATTTTGCCTTTTCTGATACGAATGCATCATGTTCCGGAAGCCAAGACGAGTAAAAAGCGCCACCCAGCTTTTCACAGCCGCCGTATCAATAGGAATCTCTATTTCCTCAAAATCGCTTCCACGCCCGATCTTGTTTAGCTTTAAAACCACTTTTGCGTTTTTCTTCGAGACATTACTCACTACCTTGAGAAGCTTGTCCGGGAAAATGAAGAAATGGACGTCTTTGTCGTCTTGGCTAAGATTTTTAGCGTGCCGGTCCAGAAATTTTTTGAGACGCAAATATACTCTTTTTGAAAAACGCGAGCGGAATTCTATCTCAATACGTTTGCTGTTTTTTGCCGGCATGGCAAATTTATTCTATTCCTTTTGCGGGGTTCTTCAAATAAAAACCGGCCTCCCGGAGTTCAACTGACTTTGATTGACGCAAGTTCTTCTTTTACTTATAAAACGAAATAGCCGAGATAAGTAAAAATAACCCCCAGAACAAAAACAATTACCCCATAAACGCTTAACTGCCCCTCGGAGATTTTTATAGATCTATAAAGCTTTATAGATTTTTCCGGGATAACTACCATCATTAATCCTTTTGACAGCGCCAGCCAGCCAAAAATCGTTATAATTATTGTCCAGCCACCGGTCCAAATATTGCGATAGGCAACCAAAAAATAACCAATAACAAAAACTAGCAACCCCGTTACAAAAAGCACTGCCTCGTTATCAATCATTTTATTTAACATCTCCTTATAAAAACGGGGGCTGGCCAACATTCCAAGGCCAATGGCCAAATAAGTCAGCCCAAAAATTTGAAAAATGCTTGCGTCAGTCATAATTTTAGTCTTAATTATTATTACTTATTAATATACTAATTGTCTTCGTAGAATTAATCTATTTAGTTTCATTCTACCAAAAAACCGCCTGTTTGATAAGACGGCAAGTCGTGGCTCCAGCGTCAGGACTTCCTGCCCTACATCTATTCCTTTTGCAGGCTTCTTCAAACAAAAAGCGGCCCGAATGGCGAAATGCCACCGGGCCGAAATCTATATACATCGGAATCACACTACGAACTCCTTCCTTTCGGGATCTCTCTCGGGGGGAGGAGCGTAACCGGAACGATTCTGCCGTGAATTCCGGTGCGGTGGTCAATCTCGCAATACCAAACGCCCTCCTCGCCGTCGACATTTTCGTGCCACCCCTTCCTTCGGAGTTCCGCTGCTGCATCTTCTGCTGACACGAACGGACCAAAACTCATATTAGCAAATTCCGAGTGGGTGGTTGTTACCTTAACTTCAAAATGCCGCCTTCCTTTTAATGCCATACAAGACCTCCTCGAAGGTTTTTCACTGCCAAGAAGATAAAACAAATTTAACCACCTGTCAACCTTACCCCTTTTGTGGGGTTATTCAAACAAAAAGGCCCGACTTTGGCGGAGAACTTATTTTTTGTCCGAAGCTGCGGGGCTTGGAATCTCACGTCGCTCATATCCATTCGCTCCTTCACAACCCTCGGTTCTGAATAATCTCCGACAC
>Ga0315282_10015603_pt1 | contig 11189 bp, 9 predicted proteins | sample YL17G07_20_MG_FD_203693 | JGI IMG/M metagenome (GOLD analysis project Ga0315282, IMG submission 203693) | Sediment microbial communities from Yellowstone Lake, YNP, Wyoming, USA - YL17G07_20 | ecosystem: Environmental > Aquatic > Freshwater > Lake > Sediment | place: USA: Wyoming | collected...
AAGCAGCCCTTGACGCCTGGCTGCTATAATGGACCCCGACGGGATCTACCGTCGACAGCATACCTACCACGAGCGGGCGACCGGACGGTAAATGAGCAATGGAGCAAAGGAGGGCTTGGTCGATGATCTTCGGCGAAGGAAAGCACAGGTACGAGCTGGCCGAGGGCTGGGAGCAGCTCCCGAAGGGTTGGACCCACGGCGACGTCACCGGCGTCGCCACCGACTCGCAGGATCGCGTCTACGTCTTCAACCGGTCCGAGCACCCCGTCATCGTGTACGACCGTGACGGGCGCTTCCTCGGCTCCTGGGGCGAGGGAGTCTTCCGCCGGGCCCACGGCATCACCATCGCGCCCGGCGACGTCGTCTGGTGCACCGACGACAAGGACCACACCGTCCGCAAGTTCACCACCGACGGCAAGCTCCTCCAGACCCTCGGCACGCGCGACCGCCCCTCGGACACGGGCTACGTCGACTCCTCCGGCCCGAGCTCGCTGCTCACCATCCGACGGGGCGCCGGACCGTTCAACCGTCCGACGAAGGTCGCGGCCGCGCCCAACGGCGATCTGTACATCTCGGACGGCTACGGGAACGCGCGGGTCCACTGCTTCTCGGCAGCGGGCGAACTGCTCCAGTCGTGGGGGGAGCCGGGCGACGGGGTCGGGCAGTTCAACCTGCCGCACGCCGTCTGGGTTCACACCGACGGCCGGGTGTTCGTCTGCGACCGCGAGAACGATCGCATCCAGATCTTCAGTCCGACGGGCGAGTACCTCGGCGCCTGGACGAACGTCGCTCGCCCCGGCGACCTCTTCGTCGACCGGGACAACCGGGTCTACGTCGCCGAGATGTCGCTGCAGGCCGGCGAGCAGACGATGGCGGGCCGGCCCATCATCCGAACCTGCCCGTCCCAGATCAGCGTGCGCGACCTCGACGGCAGCGTGCTCTCGAGCTGGGGCGGCCCGGACCCGTACTCGCCCGGCAGCTTCGCCGCCGCCCACGGGCTCTGCGTCGACTCCCGCGGCGACGTCTACGTCGGGGAGGTCGCGCAGACGGCGCTGGGCCGGGCAGGCAAGTACCGTCCGGAGTTCGTCTCGCTGCAGAAGTTCGTGCGGGTGTAGGCCACGGAGCCGAGCGCGGAGGCGACGCACATGCAGGTCTGTGTGGTCGGCATGGATGCCGGCGGCACCAAGACGCGCGTCTGCATCCTCGACGAGAACTGTCGGCTGGTGGGGCAGGGCGTCGGCGGCCCGGCCAACCCCAACTTCGCGCCGCCGGAGGTGGTTATGGCCTCCATCCGGCAGGCCGCCGAGTCCGCCCGGGCGAGCGCCGGACCGGCGGGCCGGCGAGTCGCCCTGGTCGCCGTCGGCGGGCCCACCTCGGCCACGTACTACGAGCCCATCCTCCGCGAGGTCTTTGGCAACCCGGATCTGCTGGCCGCGGGCGAGGGCCCGATCACGCTGGCCGCGGGGAGCCGGTCCGAGTTCGGCGGGGTCATCGTCGCCGGCACGGGGTCGATGGCCTGGGGCCGCAACCGCCGGGGCGAGGCGATCCTCGTCGGGGGCTGGGGCGCGCTCCTCGGCGACGAGGGAAGCGCGTACGACATCGCCATCGCCGCGCTCCGGGCGGCGTGCCGCTGCGCCGACGGCCGGGGCACGCCGACGACGCTCCTGCCTCGCTACCTGAGCCACCTCGGCTTCAGGGAGATGCGGGAGATCATCCGGCCCATCTACCACGGCGAGCTGGACCGCCGGGCCATCGCGGCGACCTGCCCGCTGGTCTTCGAGGCGGCGCGGGCGGGCGACAGGGTCGCGCAGACGATCCTCCGCCGAGCCGGCCGCGAGCTGGCCCTGGGCGCGGTGACCTGCGCGCGAGCCCTCTCGATGCTCGACGACGAGTTCGACGTCGTCGCCTCCGGCGGGGTCTTCCGGGGTGGCGACTTCGTCCTCCCGGCGGCGCGGCGACACCTCGCGCGCTACTGCCCCGGCGCCCGGCTCGTCCTGCCGACGTACGAGCCGGCGATCGGCGCGGCGCTGGTCGCGCTGCGGAAGCTCGGCCGGCAGCTGGACGACGCCGCGTACTCTCGGCTCGGCGAATCCGTGGCGCGGCTCGCCGCGCCCGCGTGATACCGATTGCGTCTGTAGGCGCCGTCGCCTCCCCGGGGGGACCCAACCCCTTGGAGTGGGGCGTGGCAAGGCGGGCCCGCCAAAGGCGATTGGCTGTGAGATGCATAGATGCGTCGCACGAGGAGACTCCGACATGCTTGCCGAGAAGTGGCTCGATACCCTGGGGGAGGCGCTGTCCAAGCTGCGACGAACCCAGCTAACCGCCATCGACCGGGCGGCCGAGATGGTCGTCGAGAGCGTGACCAGCGGTGGCGCCCTGCATCTATACGATACCGGGCACATGCTCGAGCGAGAGGCGGTGCACCGGGCCGGCGGCCTGTACATGGTGACACCCTTCACGTTCGGCCTCAACCTGAACGACCCGGCCCGCCCGAGGCCCGGGGGCACGGCCCCGTCTCCGGAGGAGGTCGCCGGATTCGTCCGCTACGCGCTCTCGGCCAGCAGCCTGCGGCCGGGAGACGTCCTCATCATCGGCTCGGTCTCGGGTCGGGCGACGATTCCCATCGAGCTGGCGCTCCAGGCGCGGGCGAGGGGGATCAAGGTCGTGGCGCTCACCTCGGTACCGTACTCGAAGGTGGCCGAGTGCCAGCACCCGAGCGGGCGCCGGCTCTACGAGGTTGCCGACCTGGCCATCGACTACGGCACGGCCATCGGCGACGCCGCGGTGGAGGTGCCGGGGCTGCAGGTTCAGGCGTGCCCGACGTCCGGCATCGTCGCGGCGGCGATCATCTGGGCGCTGACCGCCCAGGTCATCGAGCGGCTGCTGGCCCGGGGCCTGACGCCCCACGTCTTCAAGAGCGTCAACCTGCCCGACGGCCCGGAGTTCAACGCCCGGGCCCGCAGGGAGTACGAGCAGACCGGCTACTGAGGCGGCTGGCGCTGGCCTCGACTCTGAGGCCGGGCCGGATCGGGGAGCCGGGCCGGGGGTGGAGAGGTCGCTCGGCCCGCTCGCACCCCCTCAACACCCGGCCGGGTCCGCCTCAGCCCTGGGTGGCCGTCCGGCACCGGCTCGGGCCGGCCGCGGGGGCCTGGCCGGCCTGCGCGCCGGCCTCGGCGCCGCGGGCGCGGTGGCGGCCCGTGACCTCGAGGCTGTTCTGGACGTCGGTGACGCCGGGAATCCACCACGCGTCGTCGCCGGCCGCGTGCTTGATCCGCTTGTTCGGCACGGTCCCGCTCAGGGTGACGGTCCCGGCGTCGACTGAGACGTCGACGTCGGCATCCCACGGGATGAGCGGGTCCGCGTCGAGGGAGTCGTAGATCATCTCGGTGATCTCTTCGTCGGTCGGCAGGCCGGTGGTCGTGTACTGGGGAGTGTAGGTGCCACCCGAGCGCCGCAGCCCGCCGAGGCCGTAGCCCAGGGCCAGCGGGCCGTAGCCACCCATCCAGCCCGGACCCCAGCCCTGGAAGCCCATACCGGGACCCCAACCCTGGAACCCGGGCTGGAACGTGCCCGGCCAGGCGAAGGGACCGCCGCCGATGCCACCCATGCCAAAGGGCATCCCACCGAAGCCGCCCGGGTAGGTGCCCATCCAGGCCTGCTGGAAGCCGCTCGGCAGCGCGCAGCCGCACTGCGGGCACGTGCCCCCAGCGAAAGACGGGTTCATCACGCCAGTGTCCTCCTATGCTCCCGTGGGATATCGCCCAGGAGCGTGCTCGAAATGGTAGCTGACGGAGCCGCCGCGCCCCCGGCCCGAGGCCAGGAGTGGAGTCGATAGACACGACGCCAGACCACCTTCGCGTCGGCGGCCGGGCCGCCGTGCCTCCGCGGCGCTACCTTGCCCGCGGTCCGCTCGCCGACTCCACCGCGCGGCAAAGGACAAAGCCGCAAGATGCGGGCCAGGGCGCCTCTAGCCGGGCACGCGGCATCGCGCGTTTGTGGTAGCTGCCCCCCTGTGGTCCCCCCGCGCGCGGGGACGGTTGGGGAGGGGGCACCCTCACCGCAGTTGTGTGCTACACCCCATCGCGGACCCTGCCTTGACGCGGCAGCCGGCCGGTGCTAGACTCTTGTTCGGTTTCTTCCTCCCGTCTCTGCGCTGGCTGCTGTAACGCTCGCGGTGAGGGGACCGATGCCCATCCGGCTGCTGCACTTCTCCGATGCTCACATCGGAATCGAGAACTACGGGCGGATCGACCCGAAGACCGGCCTGAACAGCCGCCTGGCGGACTTCACCGCCGTGCTGGACGAGACGGTCGAGCGGGCCCTCCAGGGGGACGTCGACCTCGTCGTCTTCACCGGCGACGCCTACCGGAGCCGGGACCCGAGCCCGACCCACCAGCGAGAGTTCGCCCGCCGGATCCACCGACTCAGCCGGGCCGGCATCCCGGTCTTCCTGCTCGTCGGCAACCACGACCTGCCCGCGGCGGCCGGCCGAGCCAACAGCGTCGACATCTTCGAGACGCTGGAGGTCCCGAACGTCTACGTCGGCCGAAAGCCGGAGACGCTGAAGGTCCCCACCCGCCGGGGTCCGGTGCAGGTCGTCGCGCTCCCCTGGATCGCGCAGAGCTTGCTCTTCGCGAAGGAAGAGCTGCGAGCGATAACGGCCGATCAGGCCAGGCAGAAGCTGGCCGAGTTCACGGCCAGCTTCCTCGACGGCGCCGTCGCTTCGCTCGATCCGTCCCTGCCGGCCGTCCTCGCCGCCCACCTGGTCGTAATGGGCGCCACCTACAGCTCCGAGCAGAGCGCCATGCTCGGCCAGGAGCTGGTCCTGCCCCGCAGCGTCGTCGCCAACCCCGCGTTCGACTACGTCGCCCTCGGCCACGTCCACCGGCACCAGCTCATCGCCTACCTCCCGCTGACCCTCTACGCCGGGAGCCTGGAGCGGGTCGACTTCGGCGAAGAGAGCGAGGACAAGGGCTTCGTGCTGGTGGACGTCGAGAAGGGCCGGGCGGAGCACCAGTTCGTCAAGGTCGCCGCCCGGCGGTTCCTGACCGTCAGGGCGGACGCGCTCGAAGGGGACCCGACCGAGGCTACCCTGGCGGCCCTCGCGCGGCACGAGGTCGCGGAAGCCGTCGTCCGGGTCGAGATCACGACCACCCCCGAGCAGGAGGCCATCATCGACTACGGCGCGATTCGGCGGGCCCTCCGCGACGCCTACCACGTGGCCGGCATCGTCAAGCGCGTCGAGGACCGCGACCGGGTCCGCGTGCCGGGGCTGGGCGCGCTGACGCCGCTGGAGGCCCTCCGCGCGTACCTGCGCTCGAAGAGCACTCCGGCCGAGCGACTGGAGGCCCTCGCCGAGCGGGGCGCCCGGCTCGTCGCCGAGTCCGACGGCGACGGACGGCGAGGAGGGGCGGGATGATCCCGGTTCGCCTGCGGCTGCGCAACTTCATGTCCTACGGCGAGAACGTCCAGCCTCTCGAGTTCGGCGGCATCCGGCTCGCCTGCCTCTGCGGCGACAACGGCCACGGCAAGTCGGCCCTCCTGGATGCCATCACCTGGGCCCTCTGGGGCCGCGCCCGGATCTCGGAGCGGCGCGACTCGTCCGAGGACGAGCTGATCCAGCTGGGCAAGTCCGAGATGGAGGTCGAGTTCGAGTTCGAGGTCGACGGCATCCGCTACCTCGTCCTTCGCAAGCGGGCCATCCGGGTCACCGCGAAGCGGCGGACGAGCACGGCCACCCTCGAGTTCCAGGTGGCCGACGGCGGCGATTACCGCCCGCTCACCGGCGACTCGATGCACGCCACCCAGCGGCAGATCAGCCAGGTGCTCCGGCTCGACTACGAGACGTTCGTCAACTCCGCCTTCATCCTCCAGGGCCGCGCCGACGAGTTCACCCGCAAGACCGCCACCGAGCGCAAGCGCATCCTCTCGGACCTGCTCGGCCTCGGCTACTACGACGCGCTCGAAGAGCGCGCCCGCGAGGAGATGCGCCACTACGAGGGCGAGCGGCGAGAGCACGAGGCCTCGATCGAGGAGATCGACGCCGAGCTGGAGAGGGAGCCCGAGCACCGGCGAGAGCTGGAGCGGCTCGGCCGCCTCGTCGACGAGCTGGTGGACGAGGCGGAGCGCGGCGAGCGCGAGGTGACGCGCCTCCGGGGGACGCTCCGCGAGCTGGAGTTGAAGGCGGTGCACCGGGCCGACATCCGGAGTCGGGTCGAGCGAGCCGAGGCGAGCCTCAAGAGCCTGCGCTCGCAACTGGCCCAGGCCCAGGCGCGGCTCCAGGAGCAGGAAGCGCTCGTCGGGCAGGCGCCAATCATCCGGGAGGGCCACCGCGAGCTCGCCTTGGCCCGCCAGGAGATGTTGGACCTCGACGCCAGGTTCCAGCGGCTGCACGATCTGATGACGCGCAAGGCCGAGGTGGACGCCGCCATCGCGCGGAGACGGAGCGACCTCGAGGGCCGGCAGCGCGTCGCCGCGGCGGAGCTCGCCCGGCTCAAGAAGGAGCTGGCTCGGGAGCCCGGACTGAGGCGGCAGGAGGCCGAGCTCCTGGACCAGTTGTCGAGCCTGATGCGGCTCTCCGAGGAGCGCGACGCGCAAGTGCAGGAGGTCGAGGGCTGGCGAGCCCAGATCGAGCTGCTGACCGCGGCCAACACGAAGCTGAAGGACGACGGGACCGAGGTCAGAGAGCGCCTGGACCTGCTGGCGAAGGCCGGGGCTACCTGCCCCATCTGTGGGGGCGAGCTGGACGCCGATGGACGGGAGCGCCTTCGCTGCAAGTTCGAGGACGAGCGAAGCCGAATGTTAGCCGAGTACCGGAGCAACTCGGCGAAGATCCAGGAGCTGGAGGGCCAGGTCGAGGCGGCGCAGAAGCGGGTGCAGGTCATCGACGAGTCGCTGCGGCGCAAGCAGGCGCTGGAGCGGAGCCACGCCACCGTGGAGAAGGCGCTGGAGGACGTCGAGAAGCACCGCCGCGACCTCGCCGCCGTCGAGGAGGAGCACGCCGCACTGGGCCGGCGGCTGGCGGCCGGCGACTACGCCCGGGCGGAGCAGGAGGAGTCGCGGCGCCTGGCCGGAGAGATCGAGGGCCTGAGCTACGACCCGAAGCGCCACGAGCGGGTCCGGGCTCGCCTCGCCGAGCTGGGGCAGTACGAGGGCCTGCTGGCGAAGCTCGAGGTGGCCGAGGCCGAGGTACCGCGGATGCGCGCCGACCTGGCCGAGCGAGCCCGGCTCGAGCGAGACGCCGTCGCCGCGGTGGCCGAGGACGAGGCGCGGCTGGCCGCGCTCGACCGGGAGCTGGCGGGCAAGCCAGAGGTGGAGAGGCAGCTCGCGGCGGCCCGGCAAGCGCTCGACGACGCCATCAGGCGCCAGGCCGCCGCCAGGGAGGCCCGGGGCGAGGCGCAGCAGCGGCTGAACCACTGCCAGTTCCTCAAGACCGAGCGAGCGAAGAGGGTGGAGGCGCAGGCCGTCGCGCTCCAGGAGAAGGGGCTCTACGAGGAGCTTGCCGTCGCCTTCGGCAAGAAGGGCATCCAGGCGATGATCATCGAGAGCGTCATCCCGGAGATCGAGCGGGAGGCCAACGGCGTCCTCGCCCGGATGACCGACGGCCGCCTGAACGTCAAGTTCGAGACCCAGCGCGACGCTCGGTCGGGCGACGGCACGATCGAAACGCTCGACATAAAGATATCGGACGAGCTGGGCGTGCGCAACCTCGAGCTGTACTCTGGCGGCGAAGCGTTCCGGGTGAACTTCGCCATCCGAATCGGGCTGAGCAAGCTGCTGGCGCGGCGGGCCGGCGCGCGGGTCCAGACGCTGGTCATCGACGAGGGCTTCGGCACTCAGGACAGCTTCGGCCGGCAGCGGCTCGTCGAGGCGATCAACTCCGTGGCCGGCGACTTCGAGAAGATAATCGCCATCACGCACATCGACGAGCTGAAAGACGCCTTCCCGACGAGGATCGACGTGGTCAAGGGGCCGGACGGCTCCCAGATCACCGTCAGCTAGCGGCTCGTCCCCATCGGCGGAAGAGGTCGCAATTTGCGTGCCGACGCGGCCCAGATTGGGATGGATCCGCGCACGAGGATGCGATCTTGGCGACCATCTGGGCCAGACAGGCCCGACTTCGACGGGAATGGGCCTTAGGTTCGGACCTCGCCCGCGTCGACGTCGGGCATCGCGTAGGAGACGAAGGTCGCGGGCAGCGGCAGCGTCCGGTACCCCTGGGCCTCCAACAGCAGCGCCATCCGGTAGGCGATCTGATCCAGCATCAGGTTGGGGAGGGCGTAGCCCTGCTTCGCGCAGATGTGCGTCTCGAGGATCCGGGCGCGCACCTCCGGCTGGTACTCGGCGGCCTCCGCGAGGTACGGGTGCCGCTCGACGACCGCGTTGGGCAGCTTCAGCCAGAGGGAGACGACCGACTCGGCGCCGGGGATGAAGCCCGCGGACCGTGCCCGGTCGGGGCGCCGGCGAACCTGTCCACCGAGGCGATGCCGACCAGCGACGCCCCCTCGCGGAGCGCGAACTCCCCAATCGTCTTCGTGAGGTCCACCTGTCGCCCTCCTGCTGTACACGACAGGCGGCGCACGGCAACAGGCGAGCGGGGTAGCGGTGTGTCAGTTGAGGCGGACGGCCGCCCGGGCCAGTTCCGCCTTCACTTGCTCCTCGGCCTGGCGCAGGCGCGTCCGGAAGTGCTCGGCGAAGGCGGGGTCGGCCCGGCCGAGGCCCCCTTCGGCCTCGTAGGCCAGCAGCAGCTCGCAGAAGGCGGTGGCTATCGCGGCTCGACCGGTCGCCAGCAGCTCGGCCAGCACCTCGTCGACCCTCGCGACCGTGGCCCGCAGCTCGGCCGAGCCGGCCATCCCGGCGTAGGCGCAGGCGTTGGCGTAGTGGTCGTAGCAGCGAGGGTAGTCCTGGCCGAGGTACGCCACGTCGCCGAAGGCGACGGCGAGCCTGGCGAGTTGGTCGTGGAAGCAGTTGCGCTCCGCCAGCTCCCACGCGCGCTCGGCGTAGGCGACCATCGAGCCGAGGTCTCGCTGGCGGTGGGCGATGATCACGAGGTCGGTCAGCGCCCGGGCCTCGGCGTAGGCGTCGCCCTCGGCCCGGGCGGCGGCCAGCCGGGCCTCGGCTCCCACTCGTGTCATCTCGGGCTCGCGAGCTCGGTCGCTCAACCCGCCCTCCCGGTCTCGGTACTCGACCGGGCTCACTGCAAGATTCCTGCCGCAGTCAGTTCCGTCTCCCTCTGGGCTCATCGTTATACACAACAGGCCACGATTCACAGGATGGACAGGATGCCGAAGGGGACGCACCACGATCAGCCCAAATGGGGAGAGGGTAGCTCGGATGACTGCGTCGGACTTGGCCGTCCGAGCGCTAGACGTTGAACGGGGCCGAGGCCCCGAAGAGGCCCGAGAGGCGCTGGAGCTGGTTGGCGAACAGGAGCATGCCCATCGCTATGAGGAGGAGGCCGCTGGTGGCTGAGCACGCCCCCCAACAGCGCGAGCGCCGCCGAGACGCCATCTGCCTCCAAGCCCGGCCGCCCCTCCGACGAGCTCTCGGCCGCCGGCGGTCAGCAGCGAGTCTCTGCGCCGGCAGCCACTTGATCATAGTCAGCCAGGCTTCCCGAGACAAGGGAGCGTTACGCGTTGGCGAGTTCCTTCAGCAAGCCCGCTAGCTCGGGCTTTCGAGGTACAGCTCCCGGGTGTCGTGGTCGTAGGAGAACAGCTCGGCGTAGCGTCCCCAGTCGATGGCGGTCTCGAGCTGGGCGCGGGCCTCCTCGTCGGAGAAGCCGCGGCGGAGGATGCTCAGGAAGAACTCCTCGGGCATCGTCTGGTCCTCGGCGGCGCGCAGCACCTCGACGATCCGGTGCACGAGCGGCACCTCCAGCACCTTCGGCCGCAGGATCTCCTTGCGGCGCAGGACGTCGGCCTCGGCGAACTCGACGCCGAGGGGCGACAGGATGAAGTCCGCCTGCTCCACGCGCCCGAGCCCGAGCATCTCGGCCGCCGAGATGACCGGCAGCAGCTCGTCCGCCTCGATCCTGAGGTCGGCGGCCAGCCGGTACAGGTCGTCGCGGCGCCCGCGCGTCATCATCTCCTCCGCCAGGCCGGCGACCTCGTCGATGGAGGCATGTGGCAGGGGCGAGGCAAGCTCGGCCTCGGGCACGATCGGCGGCGGCACGGCGCGCGTGATGAGGCGGTAGATGCGGTCCACCACGGCGCTGAAGGCCGGCGACCTGCGGTCGCGCGGGTAGGGCAGGCTGATCGGGAAGTCGCCGATAACCCGGCCCGGGTTGCGGCTGAGGACGACGGCGCGGTCGGCCAGGAGCACGGCCTCCTCGATGTTGTGCGTCACCATCAGGACCGCCCTCGTCGGCAGCTTCCTGCCCAGCCAGAGCTCCAGCAGCTCGCCGCGGAGCGTCTCCGCCGAGAGTACGTCCAGGGCCGAGAAGGGCTCGTCCATGCACAGCAGCTCGGGCTCCACGGCCAGCGCCCGGGCGAAGCCGACCTTCTGACGCATCCCGCCGGACAGCTCGCGGGGGTAGGCGTCCTCGAAGCCGTCGAGTCCCACCACGTCCAGGAGCCCGACGGCCTTCCGGCGCCGGGCCTCGCCCGGCAGCCCCAGCGGCTTGAGCGCGAGCTCGACGTTCTCCAGCGTCGTGAACCAGGGGTAGAGGGCGAAGTTCTGGAAGATGATGGCGGCGTGGGGGTTCACACCGCGCAGGGACTGGCCCCGATAGAGCACGGAGCCAGAGCTGGGCTGGGTCAGGCCCATCACGATCCGGAGCAGGGTCGACTTGCCCGACCCGGACTGGCCCAGGAGGGCGACGAACTCCCCCTCGCGAATCCGGAAGCTTACGTGGTCGAGCACCAGTATCCCGGCCTCGGCTCTGCCGTAGTACTTGGTGACGTTGCGCAGCTCGACCAGGACGTCCAGTCGGGCCGACGCCATCGACTCGCGCATCTCGGGCTCCGTGGCCTCCCCACGACGTATTGTACACGGGCCGTGCCTCACTCCGCGCCTTCGGCCCGTGGCGCTACGGCGGCTTGCGCCGGCATTGAGCGGGCGAGCGAGCGGACACAGAGGTCCGCCCTTACATCGTCGTCGGCCGTAGGGGCGGACGTCCCTCGCAGATGTTGGCCCTTTGCGTCGCCGCAGGCGACGCGGAACGAGCCGACGGGCCGCCCGTCATCAGCCAT
>Ga0315282_10015604_pt1 | contig 11188 bp, 9 predicted proteins | sample YL17G07_20_MG_FD_203693 | JGI IMG/M metagenome (GOLD analysis project Ga0315282, IMG submission 203693) | Sediment microbial communities from Yellowstone Lake, YNP, Wyoming, USA - YL17G07_20 | ecosystem: Environmental > Aquatic > Freshwater > Lake > Sediment | place: USA: Wyoming | collected...
CTCGTTCAGGAAACGGCCGTCGGCGCGGTCCCACATCACCTGCCCGACCTTTTCCTCCAGCGTCATCTTGCGCAGCGTGGTCCGCACCCACCGCTCCGCCGAGGCCGGGAGCCTGGCGGCAGGCGCGACGGATGCCGGGGCGGCAGCCGGCCGCTTGCCTTGACGCTTCTGCGGCGCCGCGACCGTGTGGCGAGCGGCGCACACGGCGAGAACGAAAATGATGATGAAAAGCGCGGCGATCTTATGGCGCATGCGGGTATTGACAACGATTTCCAGCGGTAGATATAACACGTCTCGGTCTGCGGGTAAACGTGCAAGCTGGACCGTAAAATGGGACGCAGATGAACGCAGAGAAACGCAGATTCAACGCAAAGCGTGTTTTTCGCGGTTCGATCTGCGTTTTTCTGCGTTAATCTGCGTCCCATCCACAAATCGGTTTACGAATATGACGACCTTGCTTCTTGCTCTTTTTCTGGCGGCGACGCCGCTCGAATCACAATTGGAAACCATCGCCGCCGCGTTCAAGGGCCAGGTAGCCATGCTGGCAAAAAACTTGAAGACCGGCGAGACGGCCGGGGTGAACCCCGAGCTTCGCGTGCGCACCGCCAGCGTCGTCAAGCTGCCCATCCTGGTCGAGGCCTTTCAACAGGTAAAGGATGGGAAGCTGCGCCTGGACCAGCGCCTCTCGGTGCAGGGCGAAAACCGCGTGGGCGGCTCGGGCATCCTCCGCGACCTCAGCCCCGGGCTGGAAATCACGCTTGAGGACGCGCTCACGCTGATGATCGTGCTGAGCGACAACAGCGCCACCAATGCCGTGCTCGACCTGGTGGGCCTGGAGCCGGTGAACGCGCGCATGGCGGCGCTGGGCCTGCCGCAAACCAAAATTTTCAAAAAGGTCTTCATTGACGCGCCGCGCCCCACCGAGGAGAACAAACGCTTCGGCCTGGGATCGACCACCCCGGCGGAGATGGTCAGGCTGCTGGAAATGATCGAGCGGCGGCAGGTGGTGGACGGCCCGGCCTGCGACAAGATGCTCGCCATCCTCAAAAAGCAGCGGGACCGCGACCAGATCCCGCGCTACCTGGCCGGGCAGAAGGCCGAATTCGCGCTCAAGAGCGGGGCGCTGGATGCGCTGCGCAACGACTTGGGGCTGATCTACGCGCCGGGGGGCGCCATCGCCCTGGCCGTGTTCTGCGACAATTCGCCGGACCGCCGCTGGACGGCGGACAACGAAGCCACGCTGACCATCGCCCGGCTGGCCAAAGCGGTCTACGAGGCGTGGGGAACACAGGCAGGGATGCCTGTGCCACTCTACGACACGGTGATTGCGCGCGCCCGTGTCATCGATGGCGCCGGCAACCCGTGGTTTCCGGCCGACCTGGCCATCAAAGACGGCAGGATCGCCCGCATCGCGCGCTATGGCTCACTCGATGCGGCCTCGGCGCGCCGCTTCATCGACGCGCGCGGCCAGGTGGTAGCGCCCGGCTTCATCGACGTGCATACACATGCCGAAGATGTCGAGAGCATTCCCACTGCCGACAACTACATTCTCGATGGCGTCACTTCGCTCGTGGTTGGCAACTGCGGCGGCTCGCGCCAGGATTTGCGGGCGTGGTTCGAGAAGCTGGAAAAACAGGGCATGTCGCCCAACCTCGCTTCGCTGGTGGGCCACAACACCGTTCGGAGCAAAGCCATGGGTTCGGCCGACCGCCCGTCCACGCCCGAGGAGCTGGAGACGATGCGGCAGCTTGTGGAGCGCGGCATGCGCGACGGCGCCATCGGCTTCTCGACCGGCTTGATCTACACCCCGGGCACATACGCGGACACGAAGGAGATTGTGGAGCTGGCCAAGGTGGCATCCCGGCAGGGCGGCGTGTACGCCAGCCACATCCGCGACGAAGGCAATGACAACAAGGGAGGCTTGTTCCCTGCTCTCCGCGAGGCCATCCAGGTCGGCGAAGAAGCGCAGATCAGGGTCGAAATCTCCCACTTCAAGACAGCAGGCAAGCCCAACTGGGGACTGAGCACCAAGACGCTGCAACTGGTGGAGGAGGCGCGGCGGCGCGGCATCGAGGTGACCGTGGACCAGTATCCTTACCGCGCTTCCAGCACCGGCCTGTCGGCCATTATGCCTGCCTGGGCGCTGGCCGACGGCTCGGCCAAGGTCCGGGAGCGCCTCAGCGACCCGGCCACGCGGAAGAAAATCGCCGCCGAAATGGAGCGGACCATTCGCAAGCAGAACGGCCGCAAGCACCTGGATTACGCGGTGGTGGCCGGCGCCCGCTTCGACGCTACGCTGGAAGGCAAGAACATCACCGAGATCACCCGCCTGCGAAGAAAGAAGGCCAACCTGAAGAACGAAATCGAAACCGCGCTCGACCTCTATCTGGAATCGATGAAAGCGGGCGAGGGGCGTCTGCAGATGATTTACTTCGAGATGGCCGACGGGGACGTGGAGCGGATCATGCGCGCGCCGTTCACCATGGTAGGCTCCGACGGCGGCGTGCGGCAGCTCAATGTCGGCCTGCCGCACCCGCGCAGCTACGGCACCAACGCGCGGGTGCTGGCTGAGTACGTGCGCAACAAGCGAGTGATCGGCCTGGAGGATGCCATCCGAAAAATGACTTCCCTGCCCGCGCAGACTTTCCGCCTGCGCGACCGCGGCCTGCTGCGCGAAGGCTACTGGGCGGACATTGTTATCTTCGATCCCGACAAGGTGTCCGACAAGGCCACCTTCCAGAAGCCCCACCAGTATTCCGAAGGCTTCGGCTATGTGCTGGTGAATGGCGAGCCGGTGGTGGCCGAAGGCAAGCACACCCAGGCGCGCCCGGGACGCATCCTGTACGGCCCGGGCCGGGTGCAGTAAACAAAAGGACAATCAGAGTCTTTCGAGGAATTCACCGGCGGTGACGCCTGCCTGCTTCAGAATGCCGCGCAGCGTTCCGACAGCCAGGACGCGGTGCAGCGGCACAACGCACCCCATCGAGCCGCCGGGCATATCCTTCCGCAGAACTACGTGGCTGCCTCGCTGGTGCACGCGGCGAAATCCCAAGCGCCCGAGCGCCCCGATCGCCGCCTCGCCGGATACGTCGCGCAGTTCAGGCACAGTGCGCCTCGAACGTCGTGACCCAGGGCCGGCTGACGTCCCCCAGCGGGAATTCCTCGAGGTAGAGCTCGGTCGCCTCCTGCAGGTTCGCCACGGCCTCCTCAATGGTTTGCCCCTGGCTGACCGTGCCGACCTCCGGGCATGCGGCAACATACAAATCGTTCTCTTTGTGCAGAACCGCGGTGAAAACGCGAAGCGCCATGTTCAGACCTCTGCCGCCTGCCCCAGTAATGAGGCCTCTCATGGTCACGTTAATATCAAGCCCACGAGAAAGCAAGCACTGCGGGCTTTCTTGGGCACGCCTCCGTCGCAGGCCCATCGACTTCACGGCATTTCCGCGAAGGCGCGCACCGGGAAGGCCGCGCCGCCAACAACGCGCAGGGGCGCCGCGTAAAAGCGGAAGCCGGAGCGCGGCAGCGCTCCCAGGTTGGTCATGCTTTCGACAATGAGGATGCCGGCGGCCAGCAGGCGCGAGTGGGCCGGCCGCGACAGGTCCTCGGTGTTGTCCACGTTCCAGAAATCGACTCCCACCAGCGCCGGCTTCCCCGCCAACAACAGCTCGAGCGACTCCGAGGAAAGAAAGGGGCCGGGCTCCCAGTAGCGCTCCGTCCCCCAGCGCTGGTCCCAGCCGGTACGCACCAGCACCGCCCTGCCCGACAACTCGGCGGGAGCGGCATCGAAGCGCACCTCTCGGCCGGCTCCGACGGCTCCGTCCACCACGACTCCCGGCAAGCCGGCCACCCTGTCCAGGCTGATTTCGTTCAGGTCCGCTCCGTCCGGATAACGGTGGAAAGGCGTGTCCATGTACGTGCCGGTGTTGAGCGGCATCTCGATTTTTCCCAGGTAGAACTCGGCCTTGTTCTGGTAGCGCGGGCGAGAGGCCGCGTGGTCGAGAATGGCGCCGACGCGCACGTCCATCAGCCAGGGGAAAGCTCTCATTCCATCCTCGAGCGCGTGGTTCAGCTCTATGAATCGCGGCATAGGGCACAGATAACCACAAAGTCACTGTCGCCGCAACCGAACCCTCAACGCAGAGGCGCAGAGCACGCGGAGAAAACGCAGAGAACGACCCCGTCTCTGCGTGCCTCGGCGTCCTCTGCGTCTCTGCGTTGAGATACACCCTGGCATTTTGAGAATCTGATATCATGCGCATCCATGAAGCGTGTGCATGCTGTTCTGTTGTTGCCCGTTGCCGTGTTCGTTCTGCTGATGGTGCGGCCTGCCAGGCAGGCGGAAAACACCGTGCTGGCCGATGCGCCCGCCCGGCACGCTTTCCGCGTGGTGTTCGGAGTGGGCGACAAGGATCAACAGAAGTGGGATGGCCGCCTGGAAGTGCGCGGCGGCAAGCTGGCGCGGCTGGAGGGCTGGCGCGTCTGGCAAAACGATCGCATCGACGGCGACCGCTTTCAGCTCACCACGCGCCCCGGCACCATGGAAGATCAGCTCCACCCGCCCAAGGAAATGCCGGGGCGCGTGGAGCGGCTGATCCCGGCCGGCCTCATCGTCACGCTGGAAGGCGACGGCGCGCAGGTGGCGGTGGAAAGCGCCGGAGGGAACTTCGCGTTCCGCGAGAACGAAGTGAACTACGGGCAGCCGGCCGCCTTCCTCAACGGCCGGGTGCAGGTGGAGCGGATTCCGCCTTCCGAACTGCTTAGCTCAGCCGAAACGCTCGACGATTACCCGAGCATCACCACCACGCGCAAGGGCGAGACCTGGGTGGCCTGGATCGGGTACAAGGATGCGGCCGATCGCGTGTTCGTGCGCCGGCGGACCGGCGGCGCCTGGTCACCGGCGGAATCCTGGCAGGAGCCAGCCGGGGCGCCGGCCGACTACTTCCGCACCGCCATCGCCGAAGACGGCGCCGGGCGCGTTTGGGTGGTATGGGCGGCGCAGGTGAATGGTTCCTGGGACCTGTACGGGCGAGCGTTCGACGGCGCGAAATGGTCGACTGCCGAGCGGCTCACCGCAGGAGACGGCGGCAGCGTCGGCCCCAATCTCTTCCACAGGCTGGTGCGCTCCTCTGACGGCCGCCTCCACCTGGTCTGGCAGGGCTTCCGCAACGGCGTCTCCTCCATTCTGTTGAAGCGGCAGGAGGGCGCGAAGTGGTCGGAGGAACTGGTGCTGAGCGACGCGAGCGGCAACAATTGGGAGCCGAGCATCGCCGCCGACTCGAGAGGCCGCGTGTGGGTGGCGTGGGACGGCTACGGCGCGGGCAACTACGACATCTACGCGCGCCAGGTAGCGGCCGGTAAGCCGGGCACGCTCCTTCGGGTGACGCGCTCGCCGAATTTCGAAGCCCACGCCGACATCGCCTGCGATCCGCGGGACCGCCCCTGGATCGCCTTCGACGAATCCAGTCCCAACTGGGGCAAAGATTGGAGCCACGACGCGATGCGCGGCAACCTGCTGTACCTCAGCCGCAAGCCGCGCGTGACGTACTACGACCAGGGCGAGTGGCGGGAGCCGCAGGCCGATCCCGTGGAGACCGTTCCGGCCGACATTCGCCGCTACAACGAGCTGCCCCAGATCGCGTTTGATGGCGGCCGGCTGTGGATGGTGTTCCGCAGCCGCACGGAAACCAACAATACCCGCCCGGACACTTTCGCCGGCGGCGGGCGCTGGCATTTCTACGCCACCTGCCTGCTGGGCGACCGCTGGATGCCGGCGGTGTTCCTGCCCGACAGCGTGGGCCGCAATTACCAGCGCGCGGCGGTAGCGGCGGCCGGCGGCGGGCGAGGCGGCCTGCTGGTGGCCTGGCCCACCGATAACCGGCCGTTCCGCGGCCCCGCCGCCCGGCGTGCAGGCGACGCCAGCCGCGGCCTGGAAGTGTATTTCTCGCTGCTGCAGGCGCCTGCGGGGGCAGTGGTGGCCGGTTCCATTCCGTCGCGGCGCCTGGCCGAGGCTGCGTACGTGGCTCCGCCGGCCGCCCAAACCTCGCTAGGCCAGGCGGGCGCAACGCCCGTCCACCCCGCCGAAAGCGCACAGGTGACCGCCATCCGCTCCTACCGGATCACCTCCGGCGGCAAGACCTATCGCATCCTGCGCGGCGACATGCATCGCCACACCGAGCTTTCGCCCGACGGCGCCGGCGACGGCTCGCTGTTCGATATGTACCGCTACTCCATCGACGCCGCCCGGCTCGATTACGTGCTGGTGGCCGACCACCAGATGGGCGGCGGCGACGAGTACAACTGGTGGATCACGCAGAAGTCCAACGACATGTTCTACGTCCAGGGCGCCTTCCTGCCCCTGTACGGCTACGAGCGCAGCGTTCCCTACCCCAACGGCCACCGCAACCTGGTGTTCCCGAAGCGCGGCGTGCGGGCCCTGGTGATTTCGCCCGAGGAGGCGAAGGGCGTGAAAAACAGCGGCCCCATCCTCTACCCGCACTTGAAGGAGAACGGCGCCATCGGCATGGAGCACTCGCTGGCCACCAGCCAGGGCACCGACTGGCGCGACAACGACCCGGAGCTGGAACCGCTGGCCGAGCTTTACCAGGGCTACCACTCCTCGTATGAATACGAAGGGGCCCCGCGGACCGAGTCCGATGCCACCGGCCACACGCACGGTGCTTACGAGAAGGCCGGCTTCTTCTGGAACGCGCTGGCCAGGGGCTACAAGCTGGGCGTGCAGTCCAGCTCCGATCACATCTCGACCCACGTTTCCTACGCCTGCATCATCACCGACGACAACTCGCGGCAGGGCATGATCGACGCCATGAAGAAACGCCATGCCTACGCCGCCACCGACAACATCATCCTCGATTACCGCATGGTGGACGGAGCGGGTGAGCACCTCCAGGGCGATATCTTTTCCGCTTCCGGCACGCCGCGTATCGTGGTGAAGATCAAGGGCACGGGACCAATCGACAAAGTGGACCTGGTGAAGAACAACAAATTCATCCTCAGCAAGTCGCCGGGCACGGCCGACTTCGACCTGACTTACCAGGATGCGGAGGCGCAGCCCGGCGAAGCCTACTACTACGTGCGGGTGATCCAGAAGGACGGCCAGATGGCGTGGTCCTCGCCGATTTGGGTGACACACAAGTAGCTCGCCTCCAAGCCTCTGGCCGCCGATCCCGTGCTTTTCGCCACTGCCTCTGTTTCCGGTGGAGACGGCCAGGAGCGCACCCGCGCCTCCGGCAGCGTTCTCCTGCTTTGCAGGAGATTGTTATTGCTGGTGAGCGGCGGCTGGGAGCAGGCGGACTGGCGTCGGCCGCATGGATAGGAAGGCGCGGTCGAACGTGACAATGGTCAGGCCGGCCGAGACCGCAAAAGCAGCGAGGTAGGCGTCGGCCCATAGTTTCGGCGAGGATCCGGGCTTGCTGCTGAATTCTTCGAAATGTCTTTCGAACTCCTGGGTGTCGGGTTCACGATGGAATTCGACGCGCTCATCTTCCATCCATCGCCCATAGGCCCGCCAGGCGTCGCGCTGGCTGATCACATCCGCGCCCATGACCTGCTGATTCGTGAGCAAGCGGAGAAGGCCGAGTTGGGTAAAGCGGCAGAAGAACAGAACTGCGTCAGCGGCCGCCAGCCAGTCGGCGGCGATGGAGTGATGAACGTGCCGGTCGTGCGTCAATGCCAGCCACACGTTCACATCAGGGAAAAGGGATGATTTCATAGATCTGCTCGTTAGTCAGATGGAGCACGCCCGGTTCCCTGGAGCGCAGAAGGGGGAGCTGGATTCGGCCTTTCCGCCGGCGCTGGCTGCCCAACTCCTTCTCCACGCCGCGCAAGACAAGTTCCTTAATGGAGCGTCCCTGCTCGGCGGCCTGGGCCTTGAGCTTCCGGTACATGGGGTCAGGAATGTCCACGGTCGTTCGCATGAAGCCATCCTACCATATTTATGGCAGGCGGTGGCAGGGGCCTCTGCAGTTTTCGGAATCTGGGGAACTTCAGAAGGCACAAAGGGCAGGAAGCGACACAAAGTGAGTCTTCTTTGTGACTCTTTGCGTACGTTGTGCCTTCGTGGTTCAATGAACGGCATGATGAACCGAAGAGAATTCGTTAAGCTGGGGGCGGCGGCCTTGGGAGCGCGGGCGTCTCGCCCGCCCGGGGGCGGCCGAGACGCCCGCGCTCCCAGGCCCAACATTCTGTTGCTGATGGACGATCAGCACCGCGGCGATTGCCTGGGGTCGGCCGGCAACCGGGCGATCTACACGCCCAACCTGGATCGCCTGGCGGCCGAGGGGGCGCGGTTCCGCTGCGCCTATTCCTCCACGCCCACCTGCACGCCGGCGCGCGCCGCCCTGCTCACCGGCATGTCGCCCTGGGGCCACGGCATGCTGGGCTACAGCCGGGTGGGCGAGAAATACCCGGTGGAAATGCCGCGCGTGCTGGCCGAGGCCGGCTACTACACCATGGCCATCGGCAAGCTGCACTATCACCCGCAGCGCAACATCCACGGCTTCCACCAGGCGCTGCTCGATGAATCGGGCCGCGCGGAATCGCCCGAGTTTCGCAGCGACTACCGCTCGTGGTTCTGGTCCACGGCGCCGGGACTGGATCCAGATGCCACCGGAATCGGCTGGAATGATTATCGCGCCAAGGCCTACGCGCTGCCCGAGCAGCTTCATCCCACGCGCTGGGCCGGGGAAACCGCGGCCCGGTTCATCAGCGCCTACGACCGCTCCCAGCCGTTCTTCCTGAAGGTTTCCTTCGAGCGCCCGCACAGCCCTTACGACCCGCCCGAGCGCCTGATGAAGCGCTACGCCGACGCCGATCTGCCAAGGGCACTGGTGGGGAAGTGGGCAGCGCGCTACGCTCCGCGCAGCGACGACAGCTTCAACATCTGGCACGGCGACCTTGGGCCTGAGCAGGTGCGCCATTCCCGCCAGGGCTATTACGGCTCGGTCACGCACGTCGATGAAGAGGTGGGCCGCATCCTGGAGGCGCTGGAGAAGCGCGGCTGGCTGGACGATACACTGATCCTGTTCACCGCCGACCACGGCGACATGACCGGCGACCATAATTTGTGGCGCAAGTCGTATGCCTACGAGGCCTCGGCGCACATCCCGATGCTGCTGCGCTGGTCCCGCACCGCGGGATCGGCGGCCTCCGCGCGGGGGGGGCAGGTGCCGGCGCAGCCCGTCGAGCTTCGCGACGTGCTGCCCACGTTCCTCGATGCCGCCGGCGTCACGGTAAAGCAACAGCTCGAGGGGCGCAGCCTGCTCTCGCTGGTGCGCGGCGACACGGCCAACTGGCGGAAGTACATCGACCTGGAACACAACATCTGCTACAGCCCGGAAAACAACTGGAACGCGCTGACCGACGGCCGCTTCAAGTACATCTTTCATGCGCGTGATGGCGAGGAGCAGCTCTTCAATCTCGAACGCGACCCGAACGAGCTGAACGACCTGGGGCCGCTGCCGGAGCAAGCAGGCACGCTGAACGAGTGGCGAGGGCGGATGATCGAGCACCTGGCGGTGCGCGGCGAGGAGTTCGTCAACGGCGGCAAGCTGGCGTTGCGCCCCAAGGGCGTTCCCTTCTCTCCCAACTACCCCGGCTGTAGCTGCCACCCCCGGAAAACATGATCCGCGGATTACACGGATTTCCGCGGATCAAGCCTTGCTGACTTCCTCGCGCCATTTCTGAATTGCCTGGGCAAGCTCCTCGGCGACCTGCGGGTGCTTGCGGCGGAGGTTGTTCTTCTCGCCGATGTCGCCTTCCAGATCGGAGAGAAACACCGCATCCTCGCCTTTCAGGCGTTCGCGGCTGGTGGCGGAGCCGTCGGCGTCCATGCCGTTCAGCACCAGCTTCCAGTTGCCGCGGCGCGCGGCCTGCTGCCCGCCCGAATCCCAGAACACGATTTCGTGCGGCGACCTGGCCTTCTCACAAACCATGGGCAGCACATTGCGGCCGTCGATGGTGCGGTCCGATGGCGCCGCGATGCCGGCCGCGGCGCAGAAGGTAGGCAGCACATCCATGGTGGCGCCCACTTCGCTGATCACCTGGCGCGGCGGAATGCGCGCGGGCCAGCTCATGATGGCCGGCTCGCGCATGCCGCCCTCGAACAGGCTGAACTTGAAGCCGCGCAGCGGATAGTTGCTGCCGCCGCGGGGCGGCTGCTGGTTCAGCCCGGCGCGCAGCTCGCGCGTCGCCCCGTTGTCGCCGGCGAAGAAGATGAAGGTGTTCTGGCGCAGGCCCAGCTTTTCCAGCGTGGCCACGATTTCACCCACGCCATCGTCGGCGGCGGCCAGCATGGCGGCGTACATGTGCCGGTCCGGCTCCAGCCCGGGAAAGCGGTCCACGTACTTCTTGGGCGCGTGCATGGGGTAGTGCACGGCGTTGAAGGGGCAATAGAGGAAGAAAGGGCGGGCGCGGTTGGCCCGGATGAACCGCACCGCCTCCTCGGTGATCATCTCCGTCATGTAGCGCCCGTTCTCGAAGACCTCGGCGCCGTCGCGCCACAGGTCGTGGAAGTTCACGGTCTTGGGCTCGCCCCAATAGTAGCGGTGCGAGTAGAAGTCGATGCAGCCGGCGTGGAAGCCGAAAAAGTAGTCGAAGCCGTGGGCGTTGGGGGCGGTGTCGGAGGTCGAGCCCAGGTGCCACTTGCCGGTGATGGCCGTGGCGTAACCCTGCTCCTTGAGCAGCGCGGCGATGGTGCGCTCGGTGGGGCGCAGCGCCAAGCCGTTGCTCGGCACGCCGGCGCGGATCGGATAGCGGCCGGTCATCAGCGCGGCCCGCGACGGCGCGCACATTGGCGCGCACGAATACCAGTTGGTGAAGCGCGCCCCGGAGGCCGCCAGGGCGTCCAGGTTCGGCGTTTTCAGGTCCGTGGCGCCCTGGCAGCCCAGGTCGTGGTAGCCGTGGTCGTCGGTATAGAGGACGATGAAGTTGGGGCGGGAAGAGGCGGGAGTCCGCACCACCGGTGCCGACGCCGAGGCCAGCATGAATTCTCTACGGTTCAGCATGGCGTGCCATTATAATCCGGGCGCGCGCCGTAGGCCACTTGACCGTAATCCGTCTGTAAGGTGCAGTGGCTGGCATCACTTGGCTGGCGGCGGGCGTCAGCAGCGGCAGAGCGGCGAATTTGAGCTGTTAATCTGCCGGTCGCACCGCTTGGTCCGTCGGCCCTGCT
>Ga0315282_10015605_pt1 | contig 11188 bp, 8 predicted proteins | sample YL17G07_20_MG_FD_203693 | JGI IMG/M metagenome (GOLD analysis project Ga0315282, IMG submission 203693) | Sediment microbial communities from Yellowstone Lake, YNP, Wyoming, USA - YL17G07_20 | ecosystem: Environmental > Aquatic > Freshwater > Lake > Sediment | place: USA: Wyoming | collected...
GGGAGCCGAAAAGGACTCCGTAAGATTTGATAGGGTAAATGCTTAGAGATGTTAAAAAACAGAGGTCATCTACCAAAAAGAAGGTACTTGACAAGAAACTATATTAAGATAGGAATAAGAAAGGAGTAAGAAAATTAAATGATGCAACACGTAATCCCTTATTCATCAGGGCAACCATTCTGACGGAAGTTCAGTTGCTTGTTGCTTTGACCTTTTTGAGTCGTAATCCCTTATTCATCAGGGCAAGCATTCTAACGCAGAAATTGTAAAGATTTATTCCACAGAAATTCCGTCGTAATCCCTTATTCATCAGGGCAAGCATTCTGACATGTAAATGACAAAGAGATAACGAACTTTGATGGAAGGTCGTAATCCCTTATTCATCAGGGCAAGTATTCTGACAATGGTTGTAAAGAAATTATCTGTTGGAATTGTAGTAAGTCGTAATCCCTTATTCATCAGGGCAAGCATTCTGACAATATGGACGAGATTAATGCTATCGCATTTAATTATTTGTCGTAATCCCTTATTCATCAGGGCAACCATTCTGACTTACCCTGGCGTAGATATGCACGAGGTTCTGCTAGAGAGTCGTAATCCCTTATTCATCAGGGCAAGCATTCTAACGGAAAAGGATGTTGTAATTAAAAATTATCGGAGGGTGTCGTAATCCCTTATTCATCAGGGCAAACATTCTGACGGTAAATTGGGTGTTGAGTTGTTTTATTCTGCCCAGGATAGTTCGTCGTAATCCCTTATTCATTAGGGCAAGCATTCTAACTTTTGTAAAGTAAAAGACAATATCAAAGAGGGGCAAGAAGTCGTAATCCCTTATTCATCAGGACAAGCATTCTGACAAAAAAGCAATGAGTCCAAAAGAGTATGTGGAATTGTCGTAACCCTTATCCATCAGGGCAAGCATTCTGACATGGTATGCAATTGAGTTTGATGGAGAGGATGACTTGTCGTAATCCCTTATTCATCAGGGCAAGCATTCTGACAGAAAGCAGGATTCTTACTAATAAAGTTATTATAGAGTCGTAATCCCTTATTCATCAGGGCAAGCATTCTAACGAAGGTATAGGAGAACAAATATTCATTGGGCAGTTCAAGGGTCGTAATCCCTTATTCATCAGGGCAAGCATTTTGACTGTTATTCAAGAGTTGCTTCATTCTCAGACTTTAGAGTCGTAATCCCTTATTCATTAGGGCAAGTGTTCTGACAAGCATCTGGCAATGTTTATTTCAGAAAGGTATACGATACGTCGTAATCCCTTATTCATCAGGGCAAGCATTTTGACAAAAGGGCAATTGCTGTAATTCCTGCTCATAATGAGTCGTAATCCCTTGTTCATCAGGGCAAGCATTCTGACGGATTAAAGTTTAATGGTAACGAATTTGTTGGTAGAGAGTCGTAATCCCTTATTCATCAGGGCAAGCATTCTGACTAATGACTTTTACATAGCGAATAAGACTGCTGGAATGTCGTAATCCCTTATTCATCAGGGCAAGCATTCTGACATTAAGATAGGCAAGGCACACCATAGAACGCTAAGCATGTCGTAATCCCTTATTTATCAGGGCAAGTGTTCTGACGTATGATACGATGGAGATGTTAGCAGGTGCAGATTGGTAGTCGTAATCCCTTATTTATCAGGGCAAGCATTCTGACAGTTATATTTTACATTGCTCAATGAAAAAAACATCGCCAAGTCGTAATCCCTTATTCATCAGGGCAAGCATTCTGACGAAGGATTGTGAAATTGCTATGAACGAGAAGACTATGTCGTAATCCCTTGTTCATCAGGGCAAGCATTCTGACGAAGGATATATTGTTAAGGGGTGGAAGAATGTATTGAAGTCGTAATCCCTTATTCATCAGGGCAAGCATTCTGACTGTTATTCAAGAGTTGCTTCATTCTCAGACTTTAGAGTCGTAATCCCTTATTCATCAGGGCAAGTATTCTAACCAAAAATGGCAAAGAGATTTATGAAGGGGATATTGTGAAATCGTAATCCCTTATTTATCAGGGCAAGCATTCTGACGAATCAGTAAAACGGTTGAAAGTTTAACCGAGAGGAGGAAAGTCGTAATCCCTTATTCATCAGGGCAAGCATTCTGACAGCCTACTATATAAAGCATTTATCAAAGCCGAATTATAAATCAATTTTCGCTTATCTTCAAAAACGTAAGGTTTTCAAGGTACAATTATGCCAAGGAACAACATTTAATAGCTTTTGAAATATCATTTAAAAACAATTTAAGAGCTTTTCTCTGAACCTTGGCACAAATCATTACCCTAACATAAAATGCTAAACCACATAAAAATTCTCATCTCTTACAACTTTACCAACGCCAATAATCATTATTTGCTTTCTTGCATTTTCAGGAATTGTACTCATTGCTTAAGTTTTTTCGCAATGTAATTGTTTATTTTGTTGAAAGAAAAATCTGGGTCTGCTGGAGCCTCTACTGCAATCCCAATTGCTGCAAGGACTCTTCGAAATTCTTTAACAAGGACATCTGGACCATCAGGGTAAATCTCTCTTATTTTTTCTTCGCTCACACCTTCAACTCCGTGCCCGAATGGTGTATGATTCCTTAACTGAGGAAGTGTATTGTTAGAGGAAGAACTATCAGGGTCTATTCCTTCGGTAAAACTCCAGATGTCTTTGAGAGAAAAATTCGGTATGGGCAGTTTGGTACTGTTTTTAACAAAAAATTCAATTATTCCCTTATAGGAATATCTGGATGGTTCGTCGTATTTAATTCCTTTTTCTGATAGAAAATCCTTAAGTTCACTCAGAGACTCGATTTTGTTTTTAAAGCTTGTGAAGTTATCCTTTTTTGTTATTTCAATTTTAAAAATCTCTTCAATTATACTCTTCAAAATCTCTTCTTCAAACCTGAACACCATACCAATGGCTTCAAGGTATCTCCTTGATTTCATTCTTATGCAAAACTCATAGTAAAGTTCTTTAAGGATGTAAGCTTTATTTTTCTCTCTTACCTTAAGAATATATTTGCTTAGATTGTTCAAAATACTGCTAGGGTTGGTAACTTTTCTCAAACAATCTTCTGCCTTATCGAATTCAAAATTTACCCTATACGAAAGAGATTTTAGAAGCCAATGCAATTCCGTATCAGGATTTAATGAGGTATCATATACAGTTTCAGCAGCAGGGTAATCGTAAGTTTCAATCAACGATAAAACATTTCTTTTGACGGCTTCTTCCCACATTATTTTGTTGAAGTTTAGTTCTTTCAAAATAGTTTTGCCTGCTTCTCTGCTTGTATATAACAATTCAACATTATTCAGCATTGAAAATGTATTAATCATAGCAATATTCATAGCGGGTGTTCCAGGACCGGAAACAACAAATGCTCTCAAAACATCTTTAATTTCTTTGGCCTGTTTTAAGAAACCTTCAAAATGGTTAAAGACTATGTCAATCATAGCAGGGTTAGAATTAATAACATCAATTTTTACCTGGTTTGCCGGGACACCCAGTTTTTCAAGATATAAACGAAAAATTCCTGCCAAATAAACTGTATCTTTTTCGTTATGAAATTTATCTTTCTGGTCTGTACAAATAAAGTAATATTGAATATCATTGAAATTGTCTAAAGAATATTTAGACTTTATTTCATTTAAAGTTGTAGAAAATATTGGCAATTCAGCAATTGCTTTTCCGTCTAATAAAATACTTTTTCCGTCATCGCTCACAGTGAAATCGTTTTGTTTGTCGGTCAAGACGGCTAAGAAATTTTTTGTTATCTCTCTAAGAGTACCTTTCTCTGCTTTTAAAACAATTGTGTTTGAATTTCGATTATTGATTACATTAATATCACTGGTTCCAATGCAGTAAATAATAGCATAGTTAGGTTTCATTTTTTACCTCTCTTAACTTTATCCAACCAAGTGGGTATGCTGGCAACTCAGTCCCATCTCTTTTTTCGACAATGAATCTACGAGTTTTGGGAAATATTTTAGAATAATCCTTGCCAAGCTTTTTTATTTGCCTTAACTTCTCCAAACTTCTTTCATCAAAGTAATCGCCAGTCATACCTTTCCAGCCAATTCCCCATGCAATTCTTAAATAGATTGAATCTCTGTCATTGGACAGTTGGTCCTTCAGTTTCCTGTAGCTGTCAATAATATTAGTGAGGTTTCCTTTAGTGTCTAATTTTTCAAGAAACGAAATTTCATCTTGGATTTCCCTCTTTGCATATTCGTCTGCAATCTTTTTAAACTCGTTAAAGAAATTTAAGAAAAAATCCTTCAGCCTCTCAATTCTGCGTCTTTCGAAGTCTTCAATCTTCTTATCTTTGTAGTAATTCTCTAAAAAGAACAAATCTATTGCAAATTCACCACAAGATTTGCTTCCACGACTTAACGCCTCAAGCGAAATAGGGGTTGCTTCAGAAATATCATCAGCAATAAACTCGTTTCTCCCCATTTTTTTCCATCCGTATGAGTTTTCTCCGCGAAGGTCAAAAAGTTTCGCATTAAAAATAGCCAGGTCTTCGACAGTAAAATAAAAATCGTCCAATACTAAAGCCTTCATAGGGTCATATAGGGCGTCTTTCCCGAAGACTACAATTCCAGGGTCTTTAACTCTTGTTCCATCAAAAATCAATTCACCAATAGGTTTTTGAATATTTCTTAAGAAATGCTGCAAAATCACAGTCCTTATTGCGCCTTTAATTGAACTTCCGGGGATATACGGCTTAAGGAAGGGGTCCTTAAGAAAGCTCAGTATCTCACCGCCTACAAAAGGCGAATTCGAAATCTCATAAATTTTGAACTTATTGATATCAAAGCCAGGCAAAGATGAAAAAACCAGTGTTCCATTAATTAAAGCATCCTCTATTTGGGAAAGAGTTCTTTTATCTTTCCCGTAGTAGGCAAGAATTTTGTCTACTGAGATTACTGAAAGGGTTCCGTTCTTTAGTATATAATCCTGGCCGTTTGTTAATTTTGAACCACTTCCAACATGAACTGGCATTATAATTTCAACACTTACAGGAATTTTCTGTTTTATTTCCTTCATAATTCACCTCGCTATGCTTTCAACGCAATAGGGTACTTAAACAATAACCCCGATCTGTAGACTCTATGAAGTAGATAATTTTGAGCTTCTGCTATCTGCGGAGTAGTATCAGTCAAATCTCCTTTTGCATCAGGTATGTTTTTGAATATACTCCCTTCTAAAAACATTCTGGCACTTTTACTGCGAAGCGGAACAGGACCATCAGAAAAAATCCAGTTTTGCCGTGTTATAAAGTCATATCTTGCGCCTTCAAGAATACCCTCTTTGATTTCTGATTTTCTTGGGTGGTAAAGTGAAAGGTTTGTAAAATAACCATAAGAGTCAGAATCAGGGATCTTAATCTGAAATTCTTTTGTCTCAACGACTTGAAACCTTCCAAGACCGAGGCTTCTTTCACCGCCAATTCCCATTTCTCCAAGTAATTGCAAGGCACTATCAAAATGAGTTTTGTCTGTTTCTTTTTTGAATTCTACAAAGAAAAATAAACCTGCATCGGAAGCAAACTCAACACGATGCGAATAAAAAATATCTGTTTCATTCGTCAACGCTGAAATGCGACAACGAGGAATTTCATTGATTACAAACATTTCGTCTTCAATTGTTGATGAGAAAAGAAATTCTCCTTTAAAATCCTCTTCGCTAATTTTCAGGCCTCCATCGCCCTGAGCTAATTTCTTGAAAATGTCCCAGGAGACAAACTGCACTTTTTTTAATTTCTTAGCAAAGTTGCCAAGCTCTTCATTTGAAATTCTCCTGACTCTTGGCCTTTTTACAAACAGGGTATCGCCAAAGAAAGGAAAAGCAGAAGATATGGTAAAAAAGGGGTCAGTAAAAAACTCCTCGCCTATATCTCTAAAGAGATATAAATAAGTGTTTGCGATTGCGGAAAACAAAGTATCTGAGTGAATTATTACCTCGGGCTTTTCGAGAGACAAGGGATCAGAGCTAATCAGTAAAGGTGCTTCAAATTTTAATTTATAGATATAGGTACCCATAGCTATTATTTAAGTTCTTGTGGAACTTGAAAATTGTATGGCTTTGGTTCGCTGAATTTCTGATAATCGACCGCTTCTCTCACTGAAACATTGTTAATTTTAAACTTAATTTTACCATAGCCTCTCGTACCACTTCCACCTAAATAATCATCTTGAACAAGAGTTAATGCGCCAAGCACTTCATTTAAAAGCTCACTTTCGTCGTCTTCGGTGTCATTTGTTTCGCAAACATCTAAAACAATTTCTAATTCAAACTCTGCACCCGCAGGAACTCTTTCCATCTGTCTTGGATTGGCTTTTGAAGTTACTCTATCGATTTGAACTTCTGTTTTTACCTCTGAATAAGGCAACTCAGTTTCAAGCGAAGACAATTTTTCAATGCTTTCCTTGGTCATAAATGCATCTCTTACAATCATTCTTCCAAGACCTTTTTTCTCCTCTGCAGGAGCGCCAAAAATTTTATCAACGAGATCTTTTTCGGGGATTTGTAATACTTTTCCTCCTTCATCCAAACCTATTTTCTTCTCTTTCAAACTTCTCATCTTGCCTTTTAGCGACGAACCTGGAATATAAGGAACGCTTGTTATAGGATCCCTTACTACAATGTTATCAACCCCTCCTATTGAAATTGATTGATCCGAGCCTCCAATATGAAGCCCTGTTTTTACAATTATATTGCCTTTAATAAAAATCTTCTTTAAAAGTTTTAATTTTATCATTTTTTCCTCCTTATTACTTTGGATTGTAATACCTAAAATAAGAAACTATTGCCTCAAAGAAGTCCATAAAAGCCTTGAACTTCTTTTTGTCTTTTCCTATTTTTTCAACGGATTCGTCAAAGATTGATTTTAGTATTTCAAGTGCTTCCTTCGGAAATTTCTCTGCTCTCCCAACAACATAAGCAAGTTTAGCGGGAAGAAGCGTTAATTCGACATAGCTTTTATCAAGTATTGAATTTGAACCGATAGAAGACATTTCGGTGGATTCAATTTTTTTGACATAGCCAAAGATGTTCCTTACCTGGTTCGTTTTGACATTGGCAGAAAAAATGCACTGGGCAATTCCCTCAGCAAGTATAATGAGCCCTTTTGGGTCATTATCATCAATTACTTCCTTAACATAGCTCTTATAATTTTTCTTGAGCTCTTCGGAGACTTCCTTAGTAGCTTCAAAAGGTCTTTTTTCCCCTCGCTGGAGCTCTTTTCTTGCTTGCTCCACTTTTCCTTTAAGATTTGAGATTATTTCACCCATTTAACCCTCCTTTATTTTCTCTGGTTAAATAATCTGCCCAATTCAAGGGCAAGTTAATATAAGAAATCAATTCTCTTTCGCTTGTAAGCATTATTCCGTCACACTCAAGAATATCTGATAATAACGAATCCCTTAGTCTCATCAAGGTAGTTTTGTCTTTCTCACCTCTACCAATATAATATGCAAGCATCCACATCCATCGTGACCATTTTACCCTATCTTCGATGTCTTTATCCAAAAGTATTTTTTTGCTTAAACTTTTCTTTTGCTTCAAATAAAGGGCATAAATTGCCTGTAACTTCCTTAGCAGAGATTTCTTACCTGATTGTTCAATATTCTCAACAAGAATATTTTTAACACAATCCGCTATTTTGAAATCTTCCCAACTCACAGTTTCTCCAAAAAAAGAAACTGCATTTTTACGATGGCCTTTTAAATTATAGGACTTTGCCAAATCTTCGGCTTTGCCTGCAAATACTGCACCTCTTGAAAGCGGATACTTATCTCCAATCAGATGGATACCTGCAGAAATAGTCAAAGAAGGATTGTTGCAAGTATAGTCGCTGAACTTGTTTCTAACCTTCAAAGCAAATTCAGGAATTTTATCCCAGCTTCCAATGGCGAAAAGGTCGTCACCACCTGCATATATTATATAGATGTAGTCTCTAAGTTTTGTCTTTCCAGATACGTTTTCATCAGTTTCCTCAAGCAGGATATTATTAATTTCGCCTTTAAAAAACATAGAAATAGAGCTGCTTAACTGGGAAATTCTTGACAGAGTCAGGTAATTTTGCTCATTACTGTTAGAAATTTTTCCAACTAATCCAGTTTTAAAAATTTGCCCAAGATTGTCCACATCCATTCTCAGTATGCCTAATTTTTTAGTCCCTCTTGAAAACTTTGCAAGACTCTCGAGCTCTATTCCCTCTTCAGGAGGTTTTCTTCCGCCCACAATCATATAACCTTTAGCCGAAGATTCAGGAGCACTGAATTTAAGGTCTGTGTTTTCCATATTTAAAACAATATTTCTACCTTCAGCACTTTTCAAGCGATTAGTCAACTTAAAGAAAATACTATTATTCAGTTCAAATCCCTCATCAAGTTTGCCTTGCGAAATAATGGCATAATGCGACTCCCTTATATCTCTTGCAATATTAATAATTTCATTGCACTCTTTACAAATCTCCAAATCGCCTTCCTTTACTACTTCGTCTTCTCCGATTTCCTTTCTACAAATATCGCAAATTCTTCTACTTGTGCCCTTACCTTCAGAATCGAAATAGCCACCAACCTCTTCTGCACCAAAAAACCTATCATAATTTACCAACATAAAATTCTTTAGCCTTTGCTGTCTATCCTCGGAAGCAGACACCAGAACTTCTTCCCATGTTTTGGAAATATTATCAGGGTAAAAACTATTGGCACTTGCTTCTTTTATACCAAATGAGACAGAGAGAGAACCCCCAAATCTTTCGAAAAGGTATGTTTCTATCTCTTTCTTAATCTCTAAAATCGATTCCTTTACAGTAATCGGAAGCAAAAGATATGATTTACCTCCACCCGTATAAATTATGTTCGATTCATAGAGGTTTATCCTTTTATCCCAGAGAATATAATGGTTGATTAGGTCTGAAAGTGCTTGAACAAAGAAAGACCTGCCTTTAAGGCTCAACAAACCTTTTTTAGAACTTACATTATAGATGAATTTTTGGATTCCATTTGCATCAATTACTAACAGGAGATAACGTTTTTCTTCCCTATCTTTTATTTTTTCTCTGATATCTTTGCCATTGTTTTCAGCAAAAATTTCAGGGTGTTCTTTCATGAGATATTTATACATTGACGAAGCAAATGCTGCTGTAACCTTTGAGTGCTCAAAAAGAGAGATATCTGGAACTGTCCTAAAATAGGCCGATGGGACACACCAAAAATATTTCTCTAAAAGGAAATAAAAACTATCCGGAACAAGTTTATTCGATTGCGAAGTTAACACCTGTTTAAATTCGTCAAAAAACCGATTCCAATGTTCCTTGTACATTCCTTCAATTTTGTCTTGCTTGAGTTCTTCATTTAAATTTGGGTAAATTACCGGATTACCATCGCCAAAATAAAGAGGTTTCAAATTATAAAAGCGATTACTCAAGTTCATAGAAAAGTTATCTCCTATTTGGATCCTTGCAAAGATTGACTCAAGTAGCTTGAATTGACCTGAATCTTGATCTCTTCTTTCCCCACTTGAAACGTTATCTGCCTCTGAAAGAATTTCTGAAATAATCTTTGTTCTTGTTATTACATCAACCTGGTCTAATTTCTCCTCATGATGGTGTGTCACGAGAAACTTAAGATTTTCTATGAACTCTTCTGATTCCTGAAATGAGAATTGGGTAACTTTTTTGTCAAAAAAATAACCCGAAAGTTCAGAATGGTCAAATTTAGATTTGGTTCCAGAGAAACCCCTTTGCATAAATTTGCCAATATCATGCATCAGGGCTGCTACAGTCAAAAGCCTTATCTCTTCCTGTTCGTTCATAAATTCCTCCTTTCGTTAAACTTTTACAATTTCAAAATAACCATGCCCAAAAGATGTATTTTTCCCCACCTGGGTATAATGTCCAAGACTTAGCAGTGGAAGAAATTCTGAAGAGTCTTTTCCTAAAAGAACATTCCCAATTATTCCTCCCAAAAGCAACGTTTGTTTGGTTCTCATTGAAAATCTATCAAGTTCAAGCCATTTAAGGTCTGAACCAATTATTTTTATCTGCTCTGCTTGATTTGTAATCGATTTAAAATCTCCATCAACTTTTTCTCCTACATAAAAATACAAAAGGAGAGAGACCCTCCTCAATAAGTTTCTTATCAGATGATGAAATTCAAAATTCGTCTGATTAACCAACTTGTTTAGGTACTTAATTCTAAGAGAAGAAATAAAATCAATTCTTATATTACTTAGAGGCTCCTTATTTGAGGAAAAATTATTTACAGTTTTCTTAAGATAATTTGTTTCAATAGATCCGTTCTTTAGAATTTGCTCATCAAAATTTCTTGCATCAACAATTTTTAGACCTTTAGTTTTCATTGAATCTGAGAGGGCAAGATAGATAAACGGAAAGGAATCAATGTACTCGCCAAAAAGAACAAATCTTAAGGTTATGTTTTCTTTTTCAGGCAAAACAGCCATAGCAAATGGATGTGGAATTTCATCATATTTTTTCATAATATTGCTTTGCTTTGGAAGGGGAGTCTCAAATAGCAATGAATAATTACATTTATATCGAAGCAGGCAGTCCTTACAGTTATCAAAATTAGCCTTGTTCACACAGAACATTTGTTTTGATTTCATCATAAGAGTTCCTCTAATTTCTGCACCAGGAAATAAAGATGATTTCAATTTAGATTCTTTTTCATAGGCAAATTTCACAAAAAACTCTGAAAAAATCAAATTATTTAGGTTTTTTAATTCCATAATTTATTTTATGCTTTATTTATCTTTTTTACAACTTTTGTAAATGCAAATTGCTTGATACGAATTGCCTCACATAAAAATCAATTTGAAAAATTCCGTAGTCAATTTTTTTCTTTTTCATTTTAGAGAATTTTTCAAGTACTCGAATTGCCTCATTAAAAATCTTTTTATCGCATTATACCTCACGTTCTCGCAAAATTCTCTATACCCCCCATGCATATTTATATATGAGGAAGGGTTGAGCGTAAAATGTGCACGTTTCCCAACCTCAAAAACTTGTCCTGAACTTGTTTCAGGAAAATCTAACACTTGGAGGTGCATAGATGATTGTAGTAGAAAATCCAGGAAGTCTGGGAATGATTTTCGCCATGCCTGGCGACAAGACAAGGAGCGAAAGTATTATGAACATTAGACCCACTGCAGC
>Ga0315282_10015606_pt1 | contig 11188 bp, 13 predicted proteins | sample YL17G07_20_MG_FD_203693 | JGI IMG/M metagenome (GOLD analysis project Ga0315282, IMG submission 203693) | Sediment microbial communities from Yellowstone Lake, YNP, Wyoming, USA - YL17G07_20 | ecosystem: Environmental > Aquatic > Freshwater > Lake > Sediment | place: USA: Wyoming | collected...
TCCACCGTCAAGTCTGACGATATGTTTTTCATGATCACTTCCGCGACAAGCGAACCGACTGTGTTCAATTGCTCGAGTGTCAGCTTCTTCATAATTATAATTTGCTTTTATAATAAATCAAATCCTAGTGCGAGAGATGTGCTCTAGGGCTGAGGAACGGAGCAAGAATATTTTTCCTATTTTTCTGTAATGATTCTTCAGTAATTTCACATTTTTAAACAATTTTCAATATCTTACTAATGTCATCAATCTCAAAATCTGGCTTGCCTTTTTCTGTTTCTTTCCAAACCTGCCCGTATTTTGCTAATGTTGTGATCATGCCTAATTTTCTTGCACCTATCAAATCCTTGGAGACAGAATCACTTATCATCATGATATTTTCGGGTTTTATCTTCAATCTTTTTATTGCAACCTTGAATGGCAGCTGGCTGACCTTTTCCCTACCAGTATCTTCAAATCCAATAACAAAATCAAAATAATCATCTATTCCCATCGCAACTAATCTTTGGTATGCTTTTAATCTCGGTGCATCTGTCACTATCGCCAGTTTTAATCCCATTTTCTTCAATTTTCTCAGAGTCATTTTAACATTTGGATACGGTTTAAGGAATTTGCCTTTTACTTTCAAGTATTCATTTATACCAGCTGCAAGGATATTTGTGTCTACATGACCTATTTCGGATTTTAAAAATTCTTCAAAAGCGATGTTCGACTCTATGCCTACTCTGAAATACGTTTTCATCAGTTTTTTGTATCCAGATTTGAAAGGAATTTTTAGACCTTTCTTAATCATTTCCCCAAGCGCTGATTTGCAGGCTTCTTCCTTCATCTTTTTAAAATCGATTAAAGTGTTGTCAAGATCAAACAAGATTGCTTTTATTTGTTTCATATCTAAATTAGAATTAGTATGACCAAGCTAATCTTTTACGGCGGAGTGAATGAAATAGGCGGAAACAAGATTCTCCTTGAAGATAATGGAACTAAAATATTTCTAGATTTTGGTTTGTCATTTAAGAAAGGACAGGAATTCTATACAGGTTTTCTTGATTCAAGAACTATGGCAGGAGCTGCAGATGATTTAGAACTTGGTATACTGCCTCGAATAAAAGGATTGTACTCGAAAGAACAGTTGAAATTTTCTGACTTGAAATATGAAGAACCGAAGTTTGATGCTATATTTATTTCTCACGCTCACATGGATCACTGCGCTCATTTACAGTATATTGATGAATCTATAGATGTCTTTCTTGGTGAAACTACCAAAAAAATTATCGAAACCTTCCGACCAGGTGAAAAAGAAGAAGAAGCGTTGGGGGTTCATCAATTTAAGACTTTTAGAACTGGAGACAAGATTAACATTGGTAGTATTGAAGTAGAACCAATTCATGTAGACCACAGCATACCAGGTGCATATGGTTTTCTTATCCACACTTCTACTGGCACAATAGTTTATTCTGGAGATTTACGTTTACATGGTCCGGCTAAACATATGACTGAAGAGTTTGTTGAAAGAGCTGCTGCTTGTGATCCAATTGCTATGATAACAGAAGGTACTAGACTTGGTAGGAAAGAAATTGGAGAGAACATGACTGAAGAAGGAGTGAGAAAAGCTGCGGATAAAATAGTTTCTCGAACGAAAAAAATTGTTATATCCACTTTTTATGGTAGAGATATAGATAGGATTATGACTTTTTACAAAGTCGCTAAGGATAATGACAGGAAGTTTCTAGTTTCCATGCGAACTGCTCATTTGCTTAATAAACTGAAAGACGACCCGAAGTTGAATGTACCAGATCCTTTGAAAGACAAGAACATAATTATCTATGCGAGAAGGAAGAAAAGTGGAGAATATGTAGAACAAGATTACTATTTGTGGGAAAGACCTTATCTCGATAACTCTGTTGGATGCCAACACGTTAGTGAATGTTGTGATAAATGCCTACTCAATTTGGATTTGTACAATTTCACAGAGCTTGTTGATATAAAACCCGAAGGTGGAAATTTCATTCATTCCATGTCTGAACCATTCAGCGAAGGTGGTATGGATCAGATTGAGCAAGAGATAATGCTTAATTGGCTTAATCATTTTAAAATGAAATTTCACCAAGTTCATGCATCTGGTCATATATCTCCTGCAGAGCTGAAAGAATTTGTGAAAAAAATAAAACCAAAGAAGATATTTCCTATACATACAGAAGAGCCTAAACTTTTTAAGAAGTTCATTAAAGAAAAGGTTGTATTACCAGAGTTGGAAAAAAGTTATAGCTTATGATTAAAAGAGGTAAAAATTTTAGCCTAACCTCTAGGATCTACTTTTATATAACTCTTTTCTGTTTGTATTCTGCCTCTTTTAGTACTTTTATTTAACATATTCTCAATTTTTTGGGCAGGGGTTTTACAAAAGGAACAATCATTAGAAACTAAGTAAGTTGTGTTCTTTCCATGTCTAAATGCCTTTACATTTAACTCATGATCGCAAATAGGACATGTTACGGTTTCTTCTTCAATCATAAAAATATTTCTAGTTATAAACAGTTAAGTATTTATAGTTAAAAAAATATGTACCAAATATGGTAACAATTGATAAGCCAAAAAGCATTACCATAACTATACGCGATAGGCAAAATAATAAGAGTAAAAGTATAACAATTTATAACTCAGGATTGGATGAAGTTTTTCATAAAATTAAAAATACTGTAAAAAGTAATAAGTGATAAAATGAAAACTACCCACAAATTAATATGCGGAAATTGTTTGGAAGAAATGAAAAAAATGCCCGACGAATCCGTAGATATTATCATAACAGATCCTCCATTTAACATAGGTAAAGATTATGGTGGAGTGTACGAAGATAAAAAAAAGTTTGATGAATACATTGAATGGTGTAAAACTTGGTTGAATGAATGCATAAGGCTCCTAAAGAAACATGGCAGTTTATATTTGTTTAATTATCCTGAAAATAACGCCTATTTGTTACCTTTTCTAAAAGAAAAAATGATATTCAAAAGATGGATGACTTGGCATTATCCAACAAATACTGGTCATTCTAAATCAAATTTCACTAGAACTCAACATTCTATTCTGTTTTTTACTAAATCAAAAAGCCATAAATTTAACAAAGATGTAATTGCTGAACCTTACAAGAATCCGACTGATAAAAGAATAATCGAAAGAATAAAAAATGGGAGCAAAGGAAGAGCTCCTTATGATGTTTTTCAGTTTAATCTTGTTAAGAATGTAAGTAAGGACAAAACTCCTCACCCATGCCAAATACCAATACCTTTGTTAAAAATATTTATTATGGCCAGTAGTGATACAGGAGATACGGTGTTAGATCCGTTTGCAGGTAGTTTTTCCACCTGTGCCGCAGCCAAAGAAATAAACAGAAATTCAATTGGCATCGACATTAATCCTAAATATGTAGAGATTGGTAAGAAAAGGTTAGCTAAGATTAAGCCATTAGCTGACTTTGTGTACTAATATTTTCTCTTTTTATTTTGACAGCACCACGTAATGATTTTTCCAATTTTCCTAAAAATATAATTTTATCCGCCTTTTCATAAAGGAATTTTGCTCTGTAACTAGGACCATAAAAGTTTTTTGAAATGTTTGATTTCCAATCTTTTTTCTCAAGGTGAACAAAAGCGACAAAAAATTCATCGAAATTATTTCCACCCCAAGAAATTAAAAGATAATCAAAAGGTCTTTTACTGAATTCTCCACCAGTCCAAGCATCGTTTGTTGAGGTTATTTTTATTTCAATGGATTTTCCAGTCTTCGCAAAAAATAGGTCTGGATCTGAATCTTTTTGCGCATTTATAACTTCATAACCTACTTTTTTTGATAAAATATCGGCTGCTGTTTTTTCTGTAATTTTTCCAATAATTTCTGATAAATTTTTATTGCTTAGACGTATTCCATAAGGTTTGAAAACTTCATCGTTAGCTTTTCTAATTTTATAAGATACCTCTTTTATTATTTCAATCACTGTACTTTTATCCAAGCCGAATGATGTATCCATATTAATAATTTTTGATTTTTACAACTTTAAGAATAGTTATTTAGAAGGTTCGGGTAGTCCTAATACCTTAAAAGGTAGTTTTTCGAAGAAAAATTTACAATTTACAGATTCTATATAATTTAAAACATCTTTATATCGTGATTGTTTAAACCAATCGTTTAGGACATACACGTATTCGACTTTAATTTTCGTTTCAGATAACAATTTTTTATATTGTTTTTTCTTAAAATCGCAAGTTTGTAATTTTTCGTCTACAGATCCAGAACCATGCTGAAATTTCATTTCTATGATGAATAATGTGTTATTAGCTAAAACAAAGATAGAGTCATCTGGTACAAGTCGATGAGATGCTAATGACTGCCATTTTACACCAAGATTGGTTAAGAATTTATTATATAATTCATATTTTTTGTACATTTTGGCTACAATCTTTCCGTTGTAAATTAGATCGTTTCCTTTGACTTGGTAATTTGGTAGATTGTTAAATGCCGTTCTTAAATCGATTCTTTTTTCGAATTCTATACCAGTTAATGTTGTAGAACCACCTTTTCCACCTTTAATCATATTAGATTTTTATCATAGACAATAAATTAACCTTTCAAAATTACATCCTTAGGGTAGAATGTTATTTTTTGGCAATACAAAAATAACATTTGTTACTACTAAATAATAGTTTTTTAATAGAAAGCTTTATAAGCTGTTTACAATCAGTTTTTCCGAGTGTAACAGCATATGGTTATAAATAGTTATTTCTCCATCTTTTAATTACAAATCCGATTGTTACGATCGGGAAAAACAAATTAAAGGAGAAGATTTAAATGAAAAAAGAACAAGGCGAAGTGATTAAAAAATTGGATGCTAGTCCAACAAAAAGAGTAATATTGAACAAATCACTAGTAGCAGAGTTTTCAGATGCTATAGTTGAGATCATTGACAATGCTATCGATTTTTGGAAGGAGAAAGATTATGACAGAGATCTAGAAGTCACTGTGAATACCAACAAGGTTGATTTAATCGAAATTTCTTGGAACATGGGAATACCCGAGGAAAGATGGGAACCTTTAGTTAAGCTTGGGGCACCACAACATATTTCCACTGAATCGATTGGTGTCTGGGGAGAAGGATTAAAGATTGCTCTATTCGCAATGGGCCGAAAAATAAACATATATAGCAGACTCGATAACGAAACAATCAACATATCCTACCCAGAAAATTGGTTGGATACACCTTCTTGGGAGATTTTGGTTCGTAAAGAACTAATAAAGAAAATCCCAGAAGATTCCAGTCTAATAGAGATAAGAAATCTTGTTAAAAAACAACCTTACGAATCTCCAATTATTGACCGTGTATCAAAGACTTACGGCACGCTCATGAAATTTGAAGAAGAAGCCGGTCACAAAATGAAAATTAAAATAAATGGAAAAGAAGTTAAACGGAAGACCTGGGCAACAAAAGAGGACATTGAGGAAAATTTCGCTTTCATTCCTGGTTATGAACCAACTGAGCATATCTTCGGAGAAGTTGAAGGTCTCCAAGTCAGAATGATAATAGGATTGCTTGCAGTTGCAAACAAGGAAGAAGCAGGAGTCTATTTGTATGGAAATGATAGACTTTTTGCTGAACATTTAAGAGATGAAAGTGTCGGGTTTGGGGAGAGAGCAAATTCAATAATTCCTAGTGACCATCCACATGGAATGAGATTTCAGGCTCACATATTCTTTAACGGTTTGCCTGAAAAGATTCCATGGAACGCGCCTCTTAAATATGGATTCAACGTAAAATCCCCAATAGCAGATGACATACAAAAATGGATAAGAGATCACGGCCAGTACTACGTCTATTTCGTCAAGAATACTAAGGCATCGGAAATATTGCCTTATACCAAGAAGTGGACGACCTTAACGGTAGAGAAAAAGAAGGAAGAATTGTTTAAGAAACAAGTAGACAAAAGACGTCTAACACCAAAACAGATTGAAGAGGAATGGAAAAATGCACCTGAGTTCATTAAGAAGGGAATTGATGTAAAGGATAAGATTGATGTTTGGGACCATTCATTGGATGAAGCTCCTCCAGCTATCAAAGCTAAATGGGATTGGGGATTGTCAAAAGGTATTGCCAAAATAGCTAATGCACAGAGAGAGACTGGACAAATGGGAGCAATTGAACTCAACAAGAAAATAATTGAAGCTACCGGAGAAACTCTTGAAGCAGCAGAAGCGAGAGCTGCACTTCTATCTGAAGTGAAAGAAGAATCAACTGTGCCGATATCTACAAGAATACCAGTAGTTGAATTAAACCAACTTAGAATAGATACAGGAGTTATCAAACCTTCTGAAATATTGAAAAAAGTTTTGGATGTATACAAAAAAGTTCAGAAACTAAAAAGACTCGAATACTTTAAGGATATAGAAATTGCGAAAAATGACGACAGTACTCTCTTGAAAAAGATTGAGAAAATATTGAATGAGTTGGTGAAAAAATGAAGACAGAAATATCAAAATTCAGGTTTTGTAAACCTGAAGAGTTTTCTCTTTGGCTTAGAGCGATTGCCCTAAGCCAATCAGGGGAAAATACCATAACAACTCCATGGCACTCAAAAATTGATATCTATCCCCATCAAATCGAAACAGTGATCAAAGCGATTAACATGGGATTACCTAAAGTGATACTTGCTGACGAAGTGGGACTTGGAAAAACAATTGAGGCCATCATGATAATCAAGGAGCTAATTAAACGTAAGAAAGCAAACAACTTTTTGGTTATAGTTCCAGCAAGTCTAGTCAAACAATGGCATCAAGAAATGTTTAACAAATTTGATATTCCATGTGAGATTATCCATAGAACAAACTTGCAAAAAATTTTGCAAAATGAAATCTATGGTGGATACATAATATCAGCAGACTTTGCAAAATATAATGCCGAAGCTATTTCGAGTGTAAATTGGGATATTGTTGTTTTTGATGAAGCACATCACATAAGAAGACATTTTTCTGAAAACAGAATATACGGAGATTCAACTAAGAGATATGAACTGGCAGAAGCTTTGAAAGGAAATGTAAAATCTATTTTGTTTCTTACTGCTACTCCTTTTCAGCTCAATGATTTTGAATTCTTTTCATTAATTGAACTGTTGGATAGTGAATTGTTTGAAGACTATGACCATTTCAAGTCTTATAGAGAAACCTATTTGCCAAAGATAAACGAATTCATACAAAAGATTTTAAAAAATGAAGACTGTTCAAGAGATGCAGAACTTTTAGTTCATAGGCTACGTTCAAACTTTCCCAAGTTTTTTACTGATGACAAAAAAATAGACGGAAAGACCTTAATTGAGGTATTGCAACAAGCAGATATAATTAAAAAGTTTGTTATAAGGCACAAGAAAAGAATAGAATTTCCAAACCTACCTCCAAGACAGGTTCATACAATTCCAATCGATTACAAAGCAGAAGAGTCAGAAATATATCAAGAAATATCGGACTACGCAAAAACGCAATATCATAGATTCATGACTGGAGGACAAAGAGGAAATGGATTGTATATGGTGATTCTTCAACAGCTTTTAACTTCAAGTCCAAAGGCTCTACTGAACACCCTTCAGAAAAAAGTTGAAAATCTAAGAAATAGAAAGGTGGAACTTGCAAGTAGTTTGTCAGCAAATCTTATAGAAGAATTCGATGAAGGAGTCAGTGAAAAAATAATTGAAGATTTTTCATCTGATATTGATATTGACAACGAGATAAACACGTTGGATGTTTTCATTCAAAAGTTAAATGCATTGAAGAAAGATTCAAAGTTAGAAAATTTGATAAAACTGATATCTGAGATATTGGTGAAAAATCCAGATGAAAAAGTGATAATTTTCACGAGATTTCTTGCTACACAGTATTACATAAAGAGAATTCTATCACAGCACTTCAAGGTTACCATTTTTAATGGAACTCTCAATGATGAAAACAAGGAGAATAACATTGAAAAATTCAAGACCGAGTATCAAGTGTTGATATCAACAGAAGCTGGTGGTGAAGGCAGGAATCTGCAATTTTCTCATGTAATGGTTAATTACGATCTTCCTTGGAATCCTGTGAAATTGGAACAAAGGATTGGAAGAATCGACAGGATTGGTCAAACAAAACCAGTCGTTATTTATAACTTCTCCACTTTTGACACAATTGAACAGAAAATATTAGATGTACTTTACAGTCGAATTAATGATTTTGAGGATTTGTTTGGTGAAATGGATCCAATTATAGGAACAATTGAAAAAGACATAACTGAATTGATAATGAAGAATAGAAAACTCACTAATATTGACGTGCAAGGAATTGAAATTTCTCTCGAGGAAAAAATAGAGAAGGCAAGAGTTGCTCGAGAGAGTTTTGATAGATTAATGATATTTGAAAAAACCGATAGAGACAAGTCAGAACTGTTTATGAATGAAGTTAATAAAACAAGTGAAAATAAAGTTTTGGAATTTGTAATTAACAGCTTAAATCACATAGAAAATACTCATATCAGAGAGATTGGAGAGAACATCTACGAGATTAAACTCCCAAAACATTTTGGAAATCTCCAAGAAGATAAAACAGTAATCTGCACACCTTTCAAAGAAGTGGTAATGAAACATGAGAAAGTGGAGTTCTTGACCTCTGAACATTGGTTGGTGAAAGAGATTGTTGATATTCTGACAAAAAGTAAAGAGCCAATAATTAGCGGAGATATCTCAAGAGAAGGCAAGCCTTACATCGATACAATATTCAAAGTAACTAATGAAGGTAAAATAAAATTCATTGGTCTCAGATTTTTTGAAATGAATTTGTCAAGAGTTCTGGATAATTTTGACATATTTTTAGAAAATAAGACATTCGTGGATGAAAATATCACAATCAAGATTTCAAATAACACTCCTCTCTTTAAGCAATTGATTGAGAGTGCCATCATTGGAACGAACAAGATTCTTGATTTCAAATTACAAGATATTGATATTGTTGGGTTATACTGCAGTAATTTTGATAGGTGGGGAACGTGAACACACACAAAGATCAGAAGTTGTTGAATAAAGAGATTGACTTTAATTTGAATAACCTTCTCAATAAATTCGAAATCATAATGGAATTTAAAATGAATTTGTCACCATTCGAACTCACTGGGAAGATAAATGAACTGATTACTAATTTGGATGAAATACGAAAACATTTTACTATTCTAATTGGTTTGAAATTCGAAGGATATGAGATATTTTATAACTATGGCGAAATCGATAGTAACTTCAAACGGAATCTTTTGACACATTTTTTCATTGGTCCTATGATTTTCAATCTGAAACCGAATGAAAATGTGGACAAAAATATTGCAACAATTATTCTACAATCCTTTGTAGATAAGGCGAAAGAGTTTATGAATGTCAAAGAAATGTCTAAAGAGGAACTTTTTGAATTGATAGAAGAGAAGAATCAATGCAATGAAGATATGGCCAGGAAAGACAGAATTGAAAGTGGAGTTTTCAGAAGAGATCCTTTATTGACGGAATTGTTGAAAGAATATTTTGATTTCAAATGTATCTTTTGTTCGAGCAGTATAGAAAGAGATGAAGGAAATCCGTACATAGAATCTCATCATATAATACATCTAAGTGATAGTGGTCTAGATACAGCTGATAATATTGCGATAGTCTGTCCAAACTGTCATAAAACGTTTCATTTCGGAAAAAAGTCTCAAAAAGAAAAGTTAATGGAAATGTTCAAGGCTAAAAATCCTTTTATAAACAGGTCGTACAACCCGTTGGTGATTTAGTATGAAGATATTAACAACTTCGGATGGGTATGTAGATTTTGAGAAACCCATACACATAACTGATGATCAAACAGAGAAATTTATTACACTCATGAAATCATTATTTCCAAATATAGAGACAAAAAATATCCAAGAACCCATAAAAGAATTTGCATTAGGCAAGGGCGATAAAAAAGGTTGGGGTGATTTAAATGAGCTTGCCATGTTATTGGGACCAGAAGATAATGATACCATTTCTTCAAAAACAGGAAGAAGTACGATGAGTATCAGAGCGAAACGTGGCGATTTTGTAGCTCAATTTACTAAATGGGCAATAGAGAAAGGATATACTTATTCCCCAAATCATGTTGATAAGAATCTGATAGAAAAATTTAGAAAGGAGACAAAGATTATATGAAAATATTGATTGGTCATAAAGGTAATGTAGACTTCGATGAACCTATAAAAATGACCAATGAACAAAAAGAGAAGTTCATTCATTTTATGACAAGTATGTTTTTTTTCGTGGAAGAAGATGTCATGACCATGCTTAGGAAAGACAGAGTTGGTTCGAGAGCTGAATGGCCACGTGATTGGTCGGAAGAAGAACTAGCTCTACTTTACGACTTGGGAAAAGATACTAACGAAATATCAGAGATATTAGGTAGAACTTGGATGAGTGTTGATTTGAAGAGAGGAGATTTTATCGTAGATTTCCAAAAATGGCTTTCTGAAAAAGGATTCGTTATGAAAAAAGTAGAAGATGTTAAGGATTTGATTGATAAATTTCTTAAAGAGAAGGAAAAAATAAAAATCAAAAAAAGATTAGATAAAAAAGAATTTAGAGATAGACTTAAAGAAATTGAAAACTTAGAAAGTAACAAAATAACTTTCAAAAAAATTATTAGTATTGGTCTACCTTGGGGTGGAGTAACTGTTAAAATAGCGAAAAGTAAATTAAAAGAGATTGAAAGGAAAATAAAACTTTTGGAAGAAAAACAAAGACTGGAACAACACAAGAATTAGGTTCAATTAGTAATTTAAATCTTTTGATTAATTATTTAATTATGGAATGTCCGAACTGCGGAGCAGAAGTGGAAGATGGCTGTGAGCAGTGTGAAGTATGTGGAACTTGGCTATTTGATGCTGTTGGACTAGAAGTTTGGGGTGGGATGTGGAAGTAAATCTTAATTAATTTTTCCTTTTTAAGACTTTCACCGCTTTCCAATCATCTGTAATAACAATATGATCAAACCATTTATTTGCGAACTTGCCCAGTTTTTTGTCGTTTCGAGATTTAGTTGAAATGACTACTTTTTCTCCATGCGCTATTTTCATCGGCTGGAGCGCACTCTGTTCTACGCTCTGCGATACTCCTAATATTCCAACAAGAAG
>Ga0315282_10015607_pt1 | contig 11187 bp, 10 predicted proteins | sample YL17G07_20_MG_FD_203693 | JGI IMG/M metagenome (GOLD analysis project Ga0315282, IMG submission 203693) | Sediment microbial communities from Yellowstone Lake, YNP, Wyoming, USA - YL17G07_20 | ecosystem: Environmental > Aquatic > Freshwater > Lake > Sediment | place: USA: Wyoming | collected...
GAGAGAGGGAAGGGTGAGGGGCCTTTTTTCAAATCCGTGTCTTGGTTGAAAAGCGAAAAACTCATCCTTGTTTTACCCACAGATTCTTTGGAAGACCCCCATTTCGGGGGGAAACGGGGTTGGACCGGCGCGAACTCCTCGCCGGCCGGATCGCAATGTGCCAAAGAAAGTCAGCGAAACATCATGATATCGTTGAGGCGGGCCTCGACCTGGTTGTCCAGCGCGTCGGTGATGTCGGACGCCGCGGCCAGGAGGGCTTCCACGTCGGTCCCATCGTCCAGGGTCGGTTCGAGCGTTCTCTCGATCTCGCTCACGGCGGCCAGGATGGCCATATCGTCCTGGATCATCTTCTCCTGGATTTCTTCGGGCACCTTGTCGGCGGTGAAGAAGGGCGAGAAAGCGTAGGGCGCGGACTGGACTTTGTCGCTGAGCATTTCGACGCGCTGCTCGATGCGGCCGGCCTGGGACTTGAGCGTGTTCAGGTTCCGCGAGGCCAGGTGGATCATGAGCGACAATAGGTGCAGCTGGAAATCACCCAAGAGGCGCACGACGTGGGCCCGCATCAGGTCGTCGCTGGATCGCCTGTGCTCCAGCCGCGCAAAACCCCTGTAGTCAGGCAGGGTGTTCCGGATATCCCCGATGACTCGGATGATATCAGGACTCATGCCTTCGGCTTCTTCGAAATCGTTCATGACATCCCTGCCTTAGAAGTGGTGAGTGCTGAGGACTGAGTGCTGAGACCCTCGTTAAGCGCCGTAGCCGGCTTTTCCCGTCCAACGCCCGACCGCGTTATGCTGTTGCCACGCCCTTTCACTCTGTTTCACTCTGTTTCACTCTGTTTCTCGCTGTTGTACGCGGGCCGGCCAATCGTATCAGTCGGCGACCGCCTGGCCCAGCTTCCAGTAGGGCAGCAGAACGGCAAGCGCCAGTATCAGGACAATGGTTCCCATCACGACAATCAGCGCGGGCTCCAGAATCGCGTTGAGTGTCCGGATGCTGTTGTTCACGTCGCTGTCATAGCTCTCGGCGATCTTGTCGAACATCACGTCGAGGCGGTTTGCTTCGTCGCCGATGGCGATCATATCCACCACCAAGTCCGGGAAGACCGCGGCGTCGCGGAAGGGCCGGTCCATCTGACCGCCCTTTTCGATATGGTCGTGGACCGCCTTGATCATGTCCGCCACGATCACGTTCTCGGAAGTCTCGGACGTGATGGTCAGCGCCTCGAGCAGCGGAATGCCGGCGTGCAGGAGGTTGGACATGGTGCGCGCGGTGCGGGTCACGTTGATCTTGACGGCCAGGCCCCCGACAAGGGGCATCTTGAGGCACAGCGCGTCCCATGTTCTGCGCAAACCTTCACTGGAGCGGATGGACTGCCGCAAGGCGAACCACACACCCGCCACCACCAGGATGATCAGCCACCAGAAGCTCTGGACGAAATCGCTCACTCCCAAGACGAAGTCGGTGAGGGGGGGAAGGTCCACCTTGTTTTCCACGTAAACCCTCTGAAACACCGGCATGGCGAATCCGAGGATCACCAGGATCACGATACCGCACACGATGAGCGCGGCGACCGGATACGCCAAGGCGGAGCTGACCCGCCGGCGGATTTCGTAGCGGCGTTCCATGATCTCAGCCAGGTAGGCGAGGGCGCCCTCGAGAATCCCGCCGGTTTCGCCGATCCGAACCACGTTCACCACCAGCGACGAGAATATCCGCGGGTGCTTGGCCAGCGATTTCGAGAAGGAGTTGCCCTCCTCCACGTCGCGCGCCACTTCCCCCACCACCTTCTTCAATCTGGGGTGCTCCACCCGTTTGGAGAGAGTTTTCAGGCACTGGACGAGGGGGATACCCACGTCCACCAGGGTGGCAAGCTGGCGGCAGAAGGCCGTCATCTGCGCCAGTCCGGGATTGCCGAAGTAAATCTCGCTCTTGAGAATGGAGCCGCCTTCACCCCCGCCTTCGGCGCGCGGCCGTGGCGCCTGGGTCTCTGGGGTCGGGCGATCCGGAGAGGGCGAGCCCCCCCGAATCTTGCTGCGCATCGAGTCGCGCAGATTGTCCTTGGAGTTAGAGTTTTCCGCCGGTGTCATACGTGTCCTCCAGAAAGCCGAAGTAGTGCAACACTATCCACAACGCTCAACAGAATCTGCCCGCGGTGAAACCATCATTCTTCCACCACCAGTGTCTCGAGGATTTCCTCTGGAGAGGTAATCCCGTCGTATAGTTTGGCCGCCGCGCTCTCCAGGAGCGTGCCGAACCCGCTTTGTTGCATGATATCCACCAGCTCGTGCTCATTCTTGCCGGCCAGAATCGCGTCGGACAGAGCCTGGTTCATCGGCATGATCTCATACACGCCGGTGCGTCCCTTGTAGCCGGTGGTCAGACACGCGGCGCAGCCCTTCGCCTTCCACATGCGCTTGCGCGACTTGGTGTCCATTTTCAGCTGTTCCAGCAGCCCCTTGATGGGGATGAAGGGCTTTTTGCATTCCTTGCAGAGCACGCGGATCAGCCGCTGGTTGATCACCCCCGTGATAGCGCTCGTCAGCATGTAAGGCTCGATGCCCATGTTCATCAGCGTGGCCATGGCGCCTGCCGCGGTATTTGTGTGCAGCGTGCTGAAAACCAGGTGGCCCGTCAGCGCCGCCCGCATGGCGATCCGCGCCGTCTCGGGATCCCGGATTTCCCCCACCATGATGATGTCCGGGTCCTGCCGCAGGATGGACCGCAGGCCCTGGGCGAACGAGATGTCGAACGTCGGGTCCACCTGGACCTGGTTGATCCCATCCAGGCGGTATTCCACCGGGTCCTCGATTGTCACGATGTTGGAGATTTCGTTGTTGACCGTGTTGAGCGCGGCGTAAAGGGTGGAGGTCTTGCCCGATCCCGTGGGGCCGGTCACGAGCAGCAGGCCGTGGGGCCGCGAGATCCACTTGTTGACGACCGCGCTCTGATTGGCGGGCATCCCCAGGTCGTTCAGGCTGAGCATCACGCGGCTCTCGTCGAGGATGCGGATGACGGTCTTCTCGCCGATGTGCGTGGGAAGGGTGGAAATGCGGAAATCGAACGCCCCTTCGCCGATCTTGAGGGAAAAATGCCCGTCCTGGGGCCGCCGCCGTTCGGTGACGTCCAGGTTGGCCAGCACCTTGATCCGGCTGGTCACCGAAAGAACCTGCGACGCGGGTACGTGCATGATCGTGCGCAGCCGCCCATCTATACGGTAGCGGACGCGCAGGTCTTGGCCGTGCGGCTCCAGGTGCACGTCGGTCGCGCTGTGCTGCACGCCGCCTTCGATGATCAAACTGACGATTTCCACGGCGGAATGGCTGTCGGCTATCTTGTCAGTGGGCGCCTGATCCGGCGCAGCGCTCTTGGCGCGAGACCGCGGGGTTTGCTCCGGCGCGGCCTTCTCCGCCTTGGACACGGCTGCACGCGCCGCCGGCGCCTCAGACGGAACCGAGGGGGCTGTCCGCCCTTCAAACAACTCGTTGATCCGGCTGATGATGTCCGACTCGGCCGCGTAGTACCCCACCACCGGGATTCCGGTCAGGAAGGCCAGGGTATCGGTCAATTCCACGTAGAAAGGATCCGGCAGGAGGATTTCCAGGCGGTCCAGCGGCGCCTGAAGCCGGCGGTAAGGCAGGAACGGGTTCTGGCGGATGAAAGTTTCCGGCAGAGCGCTCAGGAGATCCGCCGGCGGATGCACCTGCCGCGCATTGACCTCCGGCATCTCGGGTTCGGACTTGATGAAGGCCAGCACCTCCTGGTTGAGAAGCGGAATGCTGTTCGGCCCCTCTTCCCGGTAGCGTTGCAGGATCGTATCGCAGTCCTCCTCCAGCAACACATCGTTGTGCTTGAGAAGATTGAGCGCGAGAAGAAGACGGTTGGCCCTCTTTGTCTTGCCGACGGACGCGGCGCGCAGAATGTCTTTGGAATGCACGTGGCCGGTGTCCATGAGACGGTTGTAAACGCCTTCTCCCTTGCCGGCGCTTTTCAGCAGATCCTCGGGCGCAACATCCAGGACGGAGGCCTCGTGCAGCGTGGCAACCAGTTCCTTCACCGGCGGCTTCCAGGCGTTTAGAAGCGCCTTCGTCTCCTCTTTGGTCAGGTACAGAGGCTGCGAAAGGGCGTCATGCAGAGAAGGTCCCTGTTTCTTGCCGCCCTTATCGGCCTTGTCGCTTTTCCCCGCGAAAGGCAGGTTTATCTCCATCGTCAGGGTGCTGCCCGTCCAGGACATCAGCTCCCGGATGCTCTTCAGCGAGACGTCCTGGCGCAGAACGTCCAGCAGAGGCTTCGACTCGCTCTCGTAAGCCTTCGTGCACAGCGAGAACGTAGCCGAGTCAATCATGCCGGTTTCGTAAAAGAGAGATGCAAGACGGATAGGATGCGATTTCATGAGTGCGGTCTTTCGTTTTTCTTTTCCGCTTCCGCCCCAGGGGCCGCTCCGGCCGCTTATTTCCCCGCCCTGTCCGCCAGGCGGATCACGCGTTTCCCCGTGTCGGAAACGTTCACCAGAAACTCCTGGGTCCGGCTCGCTACGCGGGGGCCTTCCACCTGGATGGTGACGATCACGTCCAGGGGCCGGGGTTTGATGAAACGACCGCGGTAGCACGGGTTGGCCGGCTCGGCGATCTTCGCGGAAACAACACACTTGCCCTGCTTCAGCTCCACGATCTTCGGTTTCCCGGCCAGCTCGACGGGGTTGTGCGCCAGTAGCGACTTCGCGCAGCCCAGGCCGAACCGGATCATGCTCAGGGCCTGTTGCCTGTCGGCGCTGTGGGCATTGTGGGTGCTGGCGGCCTGTTGCGAAGCGGCCAGCCCCGTCACGATGATGGTCAAAATCGCCAGAACGGAGATCGCGATGATCAGGGCGACTCCGCGGCGCTTCGAGGAAAGGGGTCTTTGCGGGGGCATGGCTTAACGTTCCCTCCAATCAAGATCAAAGCATGGGCACCGACGCGGTCAACCGAACTTCCGGCTGCTTCCTGTCCGGGTCCTCCACCAGCACCTGCACGCGGATCATCCGGGGATAAGCTCCCGGGGGAAGATCCTTCTGAAACTGAACCAGATCCACCGAATCCATCTGGGTGGCATAGGAGAACGCCACCGAGGTGGAGAACCGGTCTTTTTCCAGTCCCGCGATCTGCGGTTTTTGCTCCACGGACGGCTTGGATGCCGGTGGAACCGCGGACCACTGCACCTGCCGGCGGTTGTTGTCTCCCACCTTCACGTTTTGGATGGTGTACAACTGCGGGTCGCCGGCTTCCAGCTTCTTGGTGCTGAAGACCGAGCACTTGCCCTCGGAGAAAATCAGGGCCGGGCCCTGCGCGAGCCCGTCGAGCGACGCCGGGTTCACCGACGCCTCCAGAATGGACAGGACGCTGTCCGCCGTCAGGCGGGCCTGGCTCAGCATGGCGAGCCGGTCCTGCCCGCTCATGCAATTCGTCCGCATCGGGATCATAAGGCCAAGCAGCACTCCCGCAATCACCACCACCAGACCGGAGGTGATCACCACCTCCACCAGGGTCATCGCCCTCGAACCGGAATACCTGTTATGGAGCCGCCACATAGCCCACTACCTCCTTCTGGATTCCCTGCTCCTTCGCGACAGCCTCGGCTCCCGCGGTTCCCGGCTGCCAGAAAGTCGTCACCTTTATCTGGATGCACGGCACGCCGTCCCGCGTCTCCTTCTCGAGCGTCGCGTTCATCCGAATGTCGGAATCCACCTTGGTCGGATCGGGATACATGCCGGCCTGGCCGGCCCCGGGGGCTTTTTCGAGAACGCCAATCTTCCGGTCCAGGGCGGCATAACCTGTCTCCTGCATTTGCGCCAGGCAACTGTAGGCCTGGCTTGTCACGCGGGCAACCCGCTGACTCCGGGCCACGTGCCGGGTCTGCACCAGATACATCTCCATGACACCCGCCAAGCCGAACGCCAGGAACACAAGAGCGACCAGCACTTCGACCAGCGACATGCCACGCGTGGGAAACGAGCGATTCCTTCTCATCGTTGGTTCACCCCTTCCTTGTGCGCGGAACGCTTCACGCATTCAAATCGGAGACCTCATAAGGCGGCCGCCAGAGCCAGGCAGGCGGACTGCTCCGATCTTTTCATTCATACCCGATGTCTTTCATAGAGGAAATCCCCCCGAAAAGTCAAGTCCTAAATCACGCACGGAGTCCTGAGTCTGGAGTCTGGAGTCTGGAGGCTGGAGACTGGAGTCTGGAGTCTGGAGGCTGGAGACCGGAGGCTGGAGACTGGAGGCAAGAGGCTGGAGACGGGAGACGGGAGACAGGAGACGAGAGGCGGGGGGCAGGAGACTGGCGAACCGGCCAAGTGGCAGACTGGCCGACCGGCGAACTGGCCAGCCCTGATGGGCCGAGGCCCATCCTACGGCCGCAGCGCTGGCGTCTCACCCGCGAACTGGCAGACTGGCTGACCGGCCGACTGGCCAACTGGCAAACCGGCCAACTGGCGAACCAGCGAACTGGCGAACCGGCCGATTTGTCCTTGCTCTTTTCCCGGATTCTTGCTGGAATACGCCTACTATGGCTCGATTTGGTCGCCTCGTCCTGATTCTCAAACGAGAAGAGACAAGATTTACAGGATGAACAAGATGGATGAGAAAAAGGAAGCCGGATCATCTTGTGAATCCTGTCCATCCTGTCGAAATAAAGAAACACACACATTTCAACCCGTATGATCCTGGAGCGTCCAACGGAGGGCAAAAGCCATGAAGAGGGCACAACCCATGATGAAATCCTGGCACGTTGCCACTGCGGCGGAAGCATTCGCGGCGGCCCAGTTCGCCCGGCTCGGATGGGACGTCTCCGTGCAGTACGGAGCGAATCAGCCAGAGTACGACTTGGTTGTTGTCGCCGGGGATAGGGTGTTGAAGGTATCCGTCAAGGGTAGTCAGACAGGCGCCTGGGGCATTGCTCAGTCATACCTGGGGGAGAAGAAAGCCGGCTATCACCGTGCGGCCGACAAGTGGCGGGACAAGCACACCAAGAAGACCGTATTCTGCCTCGTTCAGTTCAAGGGCGTTGGGGACGACGCACTCCCCCGGATGTACTTGGCAACACCCACCGAAATCGCCGACAGACTCAAGAAATCCGCCGCGGGAAGGGGTGCGACGATTCTGTACGAAAAACACCGTTGGAGTGAGAGAGCAACCGGGGCGGGAACGACGGATAGAATCCCAGAATCGTGGAGATTGACAAAGCAACGGATAGACGAGATCCTCGGAAAGACCGACCAACCGGTTTCCGGGGATCACGTGTGAGCGCATCAAAACCCATGAGCACCGTTGTTAAACTGGAGATTGCCGGGAAGATGACCGACACGAGATTCCGCGTCCTTTTTCTTCTGCTTGGCCTCTGGGTAGGGGGGGTGGCGGGGTTTGGTTTTGGTGCTTCGGTGGCTCTGGGGGCCGGCGGAGTGAACGCAGTGGACAAAATGGACGTGGTGGACAAAATGGACGCAGTGGACAAAATGGACGTGGTGGACAAAATGGACGCAGTGGACAGAATGGACGCGGTTGACAAGATGGGCACAGCTGCGCCTCTCACTGCGTCCACTACAACAACGTCCACTCAGTCCACTCAGTCCACCCAGCCGCCCGCCCTTAAACCGCAAGACGGGCTGAAGCCCGCACTACGAACACCACAAGACGGGCTGAAGCCCGCACTACGAACAGTAAGAACAAACAGGCTAAAGCCTGCACTACAAACGGTTCCCCAACGCCTCCGCGTGGAGTTCTGGCACGCCATGTCCGGGCCGGAAGCCGGCGAGGTCATCGCTGCCTTCGTCCGCGAGTTCGAGGAACTCCACCCCGACATCCACGTCGTGCCCGTGTATCAGGGCAACTACAACCAGCTCAGCCAGAAGCTCATCGCGTCGGTGATCGCGCGCAGCAACCCCGTCATCGCCCAGATGTACGAGGGCTGGACCTCCCGCTTTCTCACGCGCAATCTGCTCGACCCCGTCCAGAACTACCTGGGCGGCGAAGACGGCCTGACCAGCGCCGAACTCGAGGACATCTGGGAACCCTTCCGCCTCAACAACACCTGGGAGGGACGGCTGGTGACGCTGCCGTTCAACAAGAGCGGCTACGTCCTGTGCGCGAACATGGACATGCTGCGCGCCAAGGGGTACGACCACCCGCCCCGGACCTGGGAGGAGCTGCGGCGGATGGCGCGGGACCTGACGGTGCGCGAGCCGGGCCGGTCCAACGCGAGTGTCTACGGCCTTCTGATGCGGTCGCGGATCGAGGCGCTGACGATCTTTCTTTTCCGCAGCGGAGGGCGGTATCTATCGGACGACTGGAAGAGCGCGATCTCGCCGAATCGCGAGGCCCTCGAAACGCTGCGGTTTATCCGGACGATGAGTGTGGAGGATGGATCGGCCTACGTGGACAGCAGCTATCCCTCGACCCCCTTCGGCGCGGGGCAGGTGGCGATGTTCGTCCATTCCTCGGCGGCTTTTGCTTTCAACGACCAGGCCGTCCGGGGCAAGTTCCAGTGGGCGGCCGCGCCGGTCCCGTACCCGGAGGGCCGCAAGGGCGGGGTGCTGTTCCAGGGAACCAACATCGGGATCTTCGCGCGGCCGCATCCCCCGGAGGTCCGCCGGGCCGCCTGGAAGTTCCTCAGGTTCATCACCAGCGCCCGCAACGCCGCGCGGTGGAGCATAGCTACCGGCTACGTTCCGGTCCGCAAGTCCTGCCTCGACCTTGCCGAGATGAAGGATTTCCTCGAGCGCAACCCCAACTACCGCGTTCCGATTGATCTGATCCCCGAGGCCACGTTCGACCCGCGGCCCGACTACTGGGACCAGATGCGCCCGCAGATCGAGACCTACGCGCTGGACGCCATCAACGGCCGCTGCACGGCGGAGGAGGCGATGAAGCGCATCGAGGAGAAGCTCCGCGAGATCATCGCGTACGAACGGCGGTGATCAGACCCGGTAATACTCGCGGTACCACTCGATAAAGCGGGCGATTCCCATCTCGAGCGGCGTGTTGGGTTCGAAGCCGACGTCGTGTTTCAGGGCTTCCACGTCGGCGTAGGTCGCCGGCACGTCGCCGGGCTGCATCGGCTGCATGTTCATGATCGCCTTCCTGCCCAGGCCCTTCTCGATCACCTCGATGAACTTCAGCAGGTCCACACACTGATGGTTGCCGATGTTGTAGACCCGGTAGGGGGCGGAGCTGGAACCGCGACGAGGCTGATCGCCGGACCACTCCGGATCGGGCTGGGCGGCGCGGTCCAGGGTCCGGACAACCCCTTCGACCACGTCGTCCACATAAGTGAAGTCCCGCCGCATCTTGCCGTTGTTGTACACGTCAATCGGCTTGCCTTCGAGGATCGCCCGCGTAAACACGAAGAGGGCCATGTCGGGCCGCCCCCACGGGCCATAGACGGTGAAGAAACGCAGGCCCGTGGTTGGAAGGCCGTAGAGGTGGCTGTAGGTGTGGGCCATCAGTTCGTTGGCCTTCTTGGTGGCGGCGTAGAGGCTGACCGGGTGGTCCACGTCGTCATCCACCGAGAAAGGCAGGCGGGTATTGGAGCCATAGACGGAGCTGCTGGAGGCGTAGACGAGGTGTTGGATGCGGTGCTGCCGGCAGCCCTCGAGGATATTGAGGAAGCCGGCCAGGTTCGAATCCAGGTAGGCGTAGGGGTTTATGAGGGAATAGCGGACGCCGGCCTGCGCCGCGAGATGCACCACGCGTTCGGGTTTGAACTCGGCGAAGGCGTGAGCCATCGTCTCGCGCTCCGCGATGTTGATCTTCCGGAAGGTGAACTTCGGGTATTGCTGGAGTTTGGCCAGCCGGGCCTGCTTCAGGCTGACCTCGTAGTAGTCGTTCAGATTGTCTATTCCCAGGACCGTGTCGCCTCGTTCCAGAACGCGGCGGCTGACGTGGAAACCGATGAACCCGGCGGCGCCTGTGACCATTACTTTCATTTTCTGCTTCCTTTTTCCGCGCTTTTGGGGGGCAGCGTCTTCGCCAACTGCTCCAATTGCTTCATGGAGTCCTCTTCCGCTTTGGCATCGGCTTGCGCCAGCCGCCGTTGATGGAACAGGCCGTATTGCCCGATCGCCTGCTGGTCGGCCGCCTCCCGCGACACCTGTCCGGCGCCGGGCAAGACGTTGCGCTCGTTGAATCGCAAGAAGTCGTCCAATCTCTCCCGCCAGTCCCGCATAAAGACCTGCCGCCGCCGCCGCGCCTGATCCTCCGCGAAGTCCAGGAACATCGTCACGATCCGATTGAGTTCGCCGATTTCTTTTTCGTTCAGATAGTTCTTCGCGATAGTCACATCGCCTTTGCGAACGACACTTCCCTTCCACGCCGTCAAGCCCATGTTTGGCTTGGTGTGATCGGCCCGCCGGGCGATCAGTTCCGGCGCGGTTAGGCCCGTCGCCGCGAAGTGCAGTTTGTTCTGAGCGATTTGGAAGAAATGTTGCGTTTCCTCATCGCCGGGGTCGTAATCCGCGGCGAGCGCCAGAATGTTGCGCACCTGCAGATACATCCGCCGCTCGCTGGACCGAATGTCCCGAATCCGCTCCAGCATTTCGTCGAAATAGTCCGGCACGCCCGGTCCCGGCGGGTTCTTGAGGCGCTCGTCATCCAACACAAACCCCTTCACAATATACTCCCGCAGCCGTTCTGTGGCCCATTGCCGGAATTGTGTACCCCGGTGTGACCGGACGCGGTAGCCCACCGCCAGAATCATCTCAAGATTGTAGTGTTTCAACAGACGTTGAACCTGCCGGACCCCCTCCTGTTGAACTTGTAAGTATTCCTTACAAGTTGCCGATACCGCCAGTTCACCTTCCTCGTAAATGCTTCCAATATGGAGAGTTATGTTTTGCGGCGTTGTCTGGAAAAGCCGGGCCATGTTCGCCTGGCTCATCCAGACCGTTTCATTCTCCAGCCGAACTTCGATGTGTTGCCGCCCGTCTTCGGTGGAATACATCAGCATTTGGCCACGCACCGGGAGGTTCTCTTCTCTTGCTTCGCGCGCTTTCTTCTTCATCGGGCTTTTTGTCCTCTCCGGTTTCATCAACTCGCCTTCACCTCGCAGGGAATTTGGCGGAAGGTGATCCCGTGCCGCGCCAATACCCATTCACTCAGGGTGCGAGCTTCAATGCGTCCCGCATCTTGGCCCGCACGCAGGGATCTAGGGGGG
>Ga0315282_10015609_pt1 | contig 11186 bp, 6 predicted proteins | sample YL17G07_20_MG_FD_203693 | JGI IMG/M metagenome (GOLD analysis project Ga0315282, IMG submission 203693) | Sediment microbial communities from Yellowstone Lake, YNP, Wyoming, USA - YL17G07_20 | ecosystem: Environmental > Aquatic > Freshwater > Lake > Sediment | place: USA: Wyoming | collected...
ATTGTCAACAAAGGTATTAAATCATCTGAAATATCTTTGCAATGCTGAGTGATTTGGAATGCTCCATAAGATAGCAATAAATCCCAAGTGATATAGTAGGAAATTGAAGAAACTAATGTTCCTAAAAGTAGTAAAATTGTAAATGCAAAATTTCTAATTAATTTCTTTTGAGTAAATAGAGTTAATAAGGTAAATATAGCTATTATTATACTTAACCAAAAAATAGACAATTGTATAAAAATACTTTTTTTAAAAACAACAATAATAGTCAAAAATCCGAATATTAAAATAAATATTCTATCATATTTTTTTGTTATATTTAAAAATACATATATTATCAAAAATATAATAATTATTAATATAGAAAACATAACGATCCATGCTTTCCACTGATTTTGAAAATAGAGCGTAGTAAAGTCAATAATAGCTGGTACAGCGAAGAAAAATACTAAAATAAAAGATTTTAAAAGAATACTATTAAAAATTACTCTTGTTATTTTCTCTATCCTAAACCTCATAATTTCTCACTTGGCATATTATTTTCCATAAAATAATGCATTGAAATGACACTTCCAATGACTTAAAAAGTTGGAGATCTGTGGCCACTTACCTGTGTGCGATAGAATTTTATAGCATTTGGTTATTTTAGCGTCAAGATATTTCGTCACTAATATGGAAAATGCAGAAGAAATAATATTGTATAAGACAATATATATAAAATATAACAATGCCTAATAAAATTTAAATTCTTATATTTATTTATAATCAATTATTAAAATTATGAAGATATATTTAGATTCCTTCAGCAATGGAAGGAAAATGTAATAGCTTTTTTATTCTGAAATAGCTTGCGCATTATTGTTTTTAAAAAAGAGGGTCTGGTATTATTACATCCCATTATTTTTTCGCCTATGTTTCGCTAAAAGGCAGAAGAATTTAATAATAGGACGTGATCCATATGCGAACTATAAATGAAAAAGATAGTACGGATCGAGCAGGCAACCGGTTCGCTCGCGGTCTATATGATCCTTCATATGAACATGATTCTTGCGGCGTTGGAATTGTTGCAAGGTTGGATGCCGAACCCTCTCATCAGGTTGTCGAGGATGCCGTCCAGGTCTTGATCAATTTGGAGCACCGCGGCGCCGTGGGCGGAGACAAGATGTCAGGCGATGGGGCGGGAATTCTGGTGAGGATACCCCACTCGTTTTTTCATCAGGAAGCATTCAGTCTTGGATGGGAGCTTCCGGAGGCGGGGAATTATGCGACGGGGATGGTATTCTTGCCGGTGGATGAAAGAATTGCCGCTATTTGCATGCGCAATCTTGAGAAAATAGCGCTTACTGAAGGATGCGAGGTCATCGGATGGAGGGACGTCCCGGTAAACGATCGTTATTTGGGTGAATTGGCCCGATCCACCAAACCTGTCATCCGGCAACTTTTTCTTTCGAGAAAAGAGATTCCTGCTGAAGCCTTCGAACGAAAATTGTATGTGATTCGTCGGGTTGCTGAAAAATCTTTTGGGAATTGGTCTGACGATGATACAAGCCAATTCTATGTATCCAGTCTTTCTTCTCGGACCATTGTTTATAAAGGAATGTTTACAGCTTCGCAGTTGACGAATTTTTATCCGGACCTAAAGGATTCGCACTTTGCGAGTCCATATGCCCTTATACACCAGCGGTACAGCACCAACACTTTGCCGACATGGGCTTTGGCCCAGCCATTTCGTTATTTGGCGCACAATGGAGAAATCAACACCTTGCGAGGCAATCTCAATCAGATGAGAGCTCGCGAGGCCGACTTGTCATCCGGCTTTTTTGGGGAGGATCTGAATAGAATCAAACCTATTTTGGTAAAGGAAGGCAGCGACTCCGCCATTCTGGATAATATGGCTGAATTGTTGGCGCTGGCCGGCCGTTCGCTCCCTCATGTGTTGATGATGCTTGTGCCGGAAGCTTGGGGCGCCAAGTTTCTTATGAGCGCGGATAAACGAGCTTTTTATGAATACCATTCCGCCTTGATGGAGCCATGGGACGGCCCCGCAGCCCTTATGTTTTGCGATGATCGATATATCGGCGCAACCCTCGATCGCAACGGCCTCAGGCCGGCTAGGTATACGCTTACTCACGATGGGCTGGTGGTGATGGCTTCTGAGACGGGCGTACTTGATATACCGCCGGATAGAATCCAGAGCCGCGGCCTGCTTCAACCGGGCAAGATGTTTTTGGTGGATCTCAATCAAAAGCGCATTATTCCGGATCACGAAATCAAGGCCAAAGTATCTCGGGCTCGTCCATACCGGCATTGGTTGAAACAAAATCTTGTCGAGTTGAAAGGATTGTTCCAACCGGTTTCCGCGCCCAGCGTATCGGCGGAGAAACTCCTGCGCCTCCACCAAGCCTTCGGTTATACGGAAGAAGAGATGAAAATGATTTTAGGCCCGATGGCCTCGCAAGGGCAGGAGCCGATAGGTTCAATGGGCAACGACACAGCCCTGGCTGTTTTTTCGGATCGCCCTCAATTGCTGTTTTCATATTTCAAGCAGTTATTCGCCCAGGTGACCAATCCGCCTATCGATCCGCTGCGCGAAGAGCTGGTTATGTCGCTGATGAGTTGGGTCGGCACAATCGGAAATCTGTTGGATGAGAATCCGGGGCATTGCCGACGCTTGAAATTAAATCAACCGATTATGACGCCCGGAGATCTTAGCCAATTGCGCCAAGCACAGCTATCCGATCTGCAGCTATCCGATCTCGATATGTTATTTGAAGCTGACGGAGGGTCGGAGGCTCTGGAACAAGGCCTGGAACGTTTGTTTCGAAGCGCCGAAGATGCTATTGCGAAAGGCGCCAAGCTGCTGGTGCTAACCGATTGGAATATGAATGAAAAGATGGCGCCGATCCCAGTGCTTTTAGCCGTTTCAGGTTTACATCAATATTTGATCGGAAAGGGGTTGCGCAACCGAGTGGGATTGATCGCCGAAACCGGAGAGGCCAGAGAAGTGGGGCACTTCGCTTTGCTGATCGGCTTTGGCGCTAACGCAATTTGCCCTTATTGCGCTATGGCAACGATTACCGCCATGGCCGCGGAAGGGCGGCTTGAAGAGACGCTTAATCTGGATCAGGCGGTGGAACATTACGTCACTGCCATCAAAAAAGGGCTTTTAAAAACTTTCAGCCGCATCGGCATTTCAACATTACGCAGCTACATCGGCGCACAGATTTTCGAAGCCATCGGTCTTTCAAAAAGTTTGGTGGATAGGTATTTCAGCGGCACAACCTCGCATATAGGCGGCATCGATTTGGCTCAAATTGCAGAGGAGGCTCTAGCCAGGCACCGCCGTGCTTTCCCAAAATATGGGGTTCCGCCTAAGTTGCTTGATGTCGGAGGAAAATATCATTTTCGTATAAACGGTGAGCGCCACTTATGGACGCCGGAAGCAATTTATCGCCTGCAACATGCGGTCCGAACAAACGACTACCGCGTTTTCAAGGAATACACGCAATTGATCGACGATCAATCCGAGAGCCATGCCACTTTGCGAAGCCTGTTCCGCTTTAAAAACGGAAACCCTATTCCAATTGATGAAGTAGAACCGGCAGAGTCGATCATCAAGCGTTTTGTCACCTCGGCAATGTCCTTCGGGTCCATCAGCAAGGAAGCGCATGAGTCGATTGCGATCGCAATGAATCGTTTGGGCGGCAAAAGCAATTCCGGAGAAGGCGGCGAGGATCCTGCGCGCTTCAAGCCTTTGCTGAATGGCGACAGCAAGCGTTCAGCCGTTAAACAGGTCGCCTCCGGTCGGTTTGGCGTAACGCCGGATTACCTGATCAATGCCGATGAACTGCAGATCAAGATCTCTCAGGGGGCCAAACCGGGAGAAGGAGGCCAACTTCCGGGGCACAAGGTGACCGAAGAGATTGCGCGAGTTCGACACACGACAAAAGGGGTCACCCTGATTTCGCCTCCGCCGCATCACGATATTTACTCCATAGAAGATCTCGCACAGCTTATTTACGATTTAAAGGCCGTAAACGGCAAAGCCCGGGTTTCGGTCAAGTTGGTCTCAGAAATCGGAGTAGGCACCATTGCAGCAGGCGTAGCCAAAGCCGGAGCGGATTCAGTGCTGATTTCCGGCCATGATGGCGGCACAGGCGCATCTCCCTTGACCTCTATTATGTATGTCGGAACGCCGTGGGAACTGGGCCTTGCTGAAACACAGCAGGTATTGATTCAAAATCGGCTGCGAGACCGCATCCGTATTCAGGTGGATGGCCAACTCAAAACCGGCCGCGATTTGGTTATCGCCGCATTGATGGGGGCTGAAGAATTCGGCTTCGGCACAACCGTCCTCGTTTGCCTCGGATGCGTGATGATGCGCAAATGCCATACGGATACTTGCCCGGTCGGCGTAGCGACGCAAAATGAAGAATTGCGCAAACGGTTCCGCGGTAAGCCTGAGCATATCGAAAATTTTATGCGCTTTATGGCTCAAGAGATGCGCGAATATATGGCGGCTATGGGCTTTCGCAGCATTGATGAAATGGTTGGCCGCATCGATCGACTGGAAATACAGCCGGCTGTCGGTCATTGGAAGGCTGAAAATCTGGATTTTTCATCCATCCTGGCGCAAGGAGATGTGTCTCCTCAATCAACCTTGCGCTGCCTAAGAACTGATGCTTCAAAAGTGGAAACTCCAATGGACGATGAATTAATCCGACTTGCTCAACCTGCTCTGGATAATGGCAAAAAAATCGTCATTGAAAAGACGATCCGCAATATTAATCGCTCGGTAGGCGCACGATTGAGTGGCGAGGTTGTGAGGCGTTTCGGTGCTGTAGGTCTGCCGGAGGATACCATTCAAATCCGTTTCATCGGATCGGCCGGTCAGAGCTTTGGGGCGTTTTTGGCAAAAGGCGTCTCCATTCGAATCGAAGGCGATGTCAATGATTATCTGGGCAAAGGGATGTCCGGAGGCCGAATTGTTCTTGCTCCCGATCGCAAGGCTGCATTTTTGCCGCATGAAAACGCCATTGCCGGAAATACTGTGTTATACGGCGCGACTGGCGGAGAAGTCTACATCTCCGGAGTCGCCGGGATGCGCTTTGCCGTGCGCAATAGCGGAGCTTGCGCAGTTGTTGAAGGGGTTGGCGACCATGGCTGCGAATACATGACAGGTGGAACAGTAGTCGTTCTGGGTCATACCGGTTGCAATTTCGCCGCCGGAATGAGCGGAGGCGTGGCATATGTATATGATGAAAACCAACTCTTTGATACACGTTGCAATCTGGATCTGGTGGAATTAGAAACCGTTTGGACTGAAGAAGATGAGAAAGTGCTGCGACGACTGATCGAAAACCACTACCAATGCACTCTCAGCCCGCGCGCAAAGATGATCCTTGATAATTGGGATGCGCAACTGCCGCTTTTTGTCAAAGTAATGCCCATTGATTACAAAAAAGCCCTCGAGCGAATGCGGTTGAGCGAGACGATTCAAGAGGGGTCGGTTTCAGCGACGGAAGAGGTGTTCAATGTATAAGTCCACCGGTTTTTTAGAATACATTCGTGAAGACCCCGAGAAAAGACCGGTCCATGAGCGTCTTGGCGATTTTAAAGAATTCGAACTCATGCTGCCTTCTGAAAAGGTGGTCCGTCAGGCCAGTCGGTGTATGGATTGCGGCATTCCGTTTTGTCACAGTTATGGATGCCCGCTTGGCAATCGAATCCCGGAATGGATCGATCTGGTGTATCGCGGACGGATGGACAAGGCTCTTGATTTATTGCATTCCACCAATAATTTTCCTGAAATTACGGGCAGAATATGCCCGGCTCCTTGCGAGGCAGCTTGTACTCTCAGTATTAATCAGCCGTCAGTCGTAATCCGACATCTCGAATTGCAAATTGTCGAGTATGGATTTGGACAAGGCTGGGTTCGCAACGAACCGGCTCCCTACAAAACAGGCCGCAAGGTCGCAATCGTCGGTTCCGGCCCTGCAGGACTTGCAGCCGCGCAGGAGCTCGCCAGGCGCGGACATCAGATCACTGTTTTTGAAAAAGATAATCGTTTGGGAGGATTGCTGCGTTACGGAATCCCGGATTTTAAATTGGAAAAGTGGATTCTGGATCGTCGGATCAGGCAGATGACGGCGGAGGGTGTTTTTTTTGAAACAAATGTAAATGTGGGAACGGATATATCGACTAAGTATCTTCAACGTATTTCCGATGCGATTATATTAGCCGTTGGCGCCCCAGAACCGCACGATCTTCAAGTTCCGGGCCGGAATCTGAACGGAATCCATCCGGCGCTTCCATTTCTTATTCAGCAAAATCGGAGAGATGCTGAAGATCCCGTATCTGAGATGGAAACCATCTCGGCTGTAGGCAAGAGGGTAGTAGTTATTGGAGGTGGTGATACCGGTGCAGATTGTGTCGGAACCGCCAACCGACAAGGAGCGACATCCGTTACGCAACTCGAAATTCTTCCCGAACCGCCTGAAGAGCGTCAGTCTGACAATCCTTGGCCTACTTGGCCTCGCGTGATTCGATCTTCTTCATCGCATGAAGAAGGTTGCGAAAGACTCTGGGGCGTATCTACCGTTGAATTCATTGGCCGAGATGGTTCGGTTTGCGGACTTCGATGCGTAAAAGTAAAGAGGGATATCGATCAAAGAACAGGCAGACCGGTTTTTAGAGAGATTCCTGATTCGGGCTTTGAAATGCAAGCTGACCTTGTTCTTTTATCAATGGGATTCAAACATGTATCTCACGGACCCTTGATCCATGATTTGGGATTGGAAATGGATGCTAATGGCAATATTGCAATTGATGACTCGATGATGACCTCCCATCCAGGTATCTTTGCAGCGGGTGATGCTGAAATGGGCGCTTCGTTGGTGGTGAAAGCCATTCATAGGGGTCGGGATGCGGCTCTGTCTGTCGATCGATATCTCCAGAGACTGAATAACAACCGCCGCTAATCAAAGGATTCATCCCCGAAATTTACACTTTATTATCGAAGTCATGAGTGTTTTAGCCCTGATGTCATTTAAATGAAGATGGAAAAAGCGAAGAAAAGGCTAAGTGATGATCTTAATATTGAAGAATTATAAGTCGGACTGGCTCCGGAAAATCGAAATCCGAATCCCTTTGACATTCCATTCCGGCTTGCATATAAGTATTGAACACAATAAATTGAAATAACAATCCATTCACTATTTCAGGTACAAAAAATGAACTCAAGTGAAGTTGAAGCTAGGCTTCAAAAGAGAGTTGCGAAGAATCTGCTCGGCAAGATGCAGATAAATGGTATGGAGTTTTTCGTTTATGTTCACGATCTGGCTAAGGACGGTATAGGGCTGACCTGCAACCGCGAACTTCAAATCCATGATCAAATCAAAATCAGTCTCAATGTTCCGGGACACAAAACGATGGAATTGGAAGGCACCGTGGCTTGGATGCGGGTAATGCCGAAAATTTCAAGAAACCGTTATCATATCGGGGTTCATCTCACTCTTAAGACGACTGATTATGAAGAGTATGTTGTTTCCTTGCTGCGCAAAGATTATGAGCGGCGTAAATTTGAACGCTTTAAGGATATACTTGAAGTGCAAAATGGGGATGTGCTGGATCTGCTCGATGCAGCAACTCAGGATGTGTCGGCGGGGGGGCTGTATATCCGCACCGGACGGCCTCTGACCATCGGCCAACAACTGGAAATTATGCTTTCCGGAAAAAATCTTGAACGTTCGCTGTTCTGTCTGGGCGAAGTGATGTCGGTATTCGAAACCGACATGGATGACTTGGACCATCCGTATGGCGCCGGAATAAAAATCATTTCTTTCGTGGGAGAAGACGAAAAACTGTTCTCGGAATATCTTAAAGGGATTGAGGAAATTTATAAATTCCATTGGCCGGAAACGACTTCATGACCTGGATACAAACTTTTTCCGGGAAACAGTTCTGGCCTCTTGAGCCGAAACCGGAAGACGTGCACATCGAGGACATCGCCCACTCGCTATCCATGCGATGCCGGTTCAACGGCCATTGCATTGCATTTTATTCAATTGCTCAGCACAGCGTATTGGTTTCAAAATTAACGCCGAAGCGGCTTGCAGTCTGGGGGCTTTTACATGATGCGGGAGAGGCATATCTTCCCGATATGCCAAGACCTATCAAGCAATTTATTAGCGGATTTAATGAAATTGAAAACCGTATTATGATGGCAATCGCCGAAGCGCTGAGACTGCCCTGGCCGATGCCTGAAGAAATAAATCAAGCAGATGAAATTGCGCTGGCTACCGAGGCGCGAGATCTGATGGTTCATCCTCCAAAAGAATGGAATATTAAATCGAAACCGATTTCTTCTGTAGTAATCCCCTTATCACCTGAATATGCCAAAAAAGAATTTATGAATAGATACCATGAGTTGATCGACCATTAAAATATGTCCGGAAAAAATCGTCATCAGGTATCGGATATTCCAAATCGTTTTAACTGTATTTGTTCAGATTTACTTATTAGGAAATGTTTTTTGGAGATCCTTATAAGAAACACTATGGATTGGATTTTTTTTTACTTCAAACAGCCGTTGATATTAATTAGAGTTCCTGAAAGATATTTTTCGTTTGTGCGCGGAAAGGATGGATAAATACATGAGTCCTGCTACTTTGGCTTGGTTTGCAGGCATCGTTTTGGCGATAATCTTGTTGACTGCGATCTTCGGCCTTTCGCTCCTATTCGTGGTAATTCTGATTGCTATTGCACTTTATTTGATAGGCACATGGGTTTACGTAGATGATCGGCGTCCTGACGAGATTCATTACATCAAAACCAAAGATGGATGGGATCTTGCCATTTGGCGGGTACGCCCTAAAATTAAGCCTGCTAATTCAGTTCCGGTATTGCTTCAGCATGGTTTAGGGGCAAATCAGCGGAACTTCGATCTGGATGATCGATGTTCATTGGCTCATTATCTCGCTCGATCGGGGTATGATTGCTTTCTTCCAGCACTTCGCGGCTGCGGCCCAAGTGCATATCGCCAATGGCGGCGTCCGAATAAGTGGAAAATATCATTTGATGAATTCGTCGACTATGACTTGCCGGCCTGTATCGACAAGATCCTCGAATTGACCGGCGCCCGTAAATTGCATTTCATCGGTCAATCCATGGGCGCGATGATCGGTTATGCAATGGCAGAGGGCGAATATGGAAATAAGATGATGAGCTATACGGCTGTCTGCGGTCCATGCTTCTTTAAACATATGCAACAATTTCGACCCATATTGCCGTTTCGATTCTTAATTAAGCCGATTGCCGTTATAAGACAGAGTTTCTTTACTCGGATGCAGGCACCGCTTCTTCGCTTCTTTCCCCGATTTGCGGGAAACGATGAAGTCAATTGGAGAAATATGGATGGAAAAACTCTCGCTCGCGCAGCGGCCAATGTAATGGACGATATACCTCGCGACCTTATCCTTCAATTTGCCGAATGGATCGAGAATGAAGACTTTGGTTCGCACCGTGGCGCTGAAAGCTGGGAAAAGAATTTACATAAAATCACCATACCGATCTATTGCCTAGGCGGTTCAGCGGATCGTTTTTGTGTTCCTGCTGCAAATGATAAAGTAATAGACAAGGTAAGCAGCGCCAAAAAACAATATCGTCTTTTCTCAAAAGAAAATGGCGATCTCGCTGACTATGGACATGGCGACATCATTGTCGGTTTGACAGCACCTGATGATGTTTTTCCCACTATTCTCGAATGGCTGCATAAAGCTGAAGGCAATCAATAGATTTCCGTCACCAGCAAAAAAGAGCAATTCTCGGTTTCGACTGTAGCTGAAATGGTGCCTTGTAAAAATTATTTTAAAATAGAAGAAAAATTCTGCTTTGCGAATTTGTCTAAAACGGAAATTAAATAATTAAATTCCGCATCGCTGAGGGCTTCATAAAGGGGAAGCATAATTGCTCGCTTAAATACTCTGGTCGTTTCGGGGCAATCATCAAAGCCGAGAAGTCGTCCGCAATCATCTTCCACCTCGCTGCCGATTCCAATATCAATGCCATATCGAGTTGCTTGCCGCCTAAATTCCGATGGGTCGCATTGGATGAGGCAGACAAAGTTATAAAAGGCGGGCGACCCTATCTGATCTCGTTTTTGGGCCGTGAATCCATAGGGCAATTTTTGCGCCAATTCATTCCAACGTCGGTTTAACCGATCGTTTCTGTCATCTAAGACTCTAAGACCGCGCAAACCTAATCGGGCTTGAAAATCGCTATAGGCCGTTTTCTGGGACCGAATGCGATCATGAGAACTTCTATAGAATTTTTCAAATGATCGGGCAAACGATTCGCTGAATAAAATTTTTGATATGATGGAATAGAAAGGGCTGCGAATCAGTAATTCTTCCATCCAAGTGAAAAAAGTTTTGCGTATTACCGGCAGTTTCTTCTGGGTACGATTATTGAGTATTGTAGCGGCTCTATCGATAATATCTGATCTGTTAGTAGCGATCATGCCTCCGCCATAGGTTGGGAGGGCTTTCGTCGACTCAAAGCTGAAAATAGCGGCATCGCCGAATGTCCCCACCTTTCGGTCAATTATATGCGCGCCCAAAGCATGAGCGCAATCTTCAATGACATAAACATTTCGATCTTTCGCCAATGCGCAAATGGCTTCTATGTTACATGGAGATCCCAACAGGTGGGTCGCTATGACAACGCGTGTCTTTTCATTGAAACGGCTTTTCAGATGTTCAATATCGATGTTGAAAGTATCTTCATAGATATCTGCCGGAATTACTTTGAGATCCAATGCTTGGATCAAAGGGATCAATTCGCCTAATGTGTAGGCCGGAATTATTGCCTCATCGCCTGGCCTTAACTGTAAAGCGACCAAGGCAATTTCCAGAGCATCTCTTCCGCTTGCTGCGGCTCGAGCAAATTTACATCCGAGATATTCGGCAAAAGCTTTCTCGAAACTCACAACGTCCGCGCCTCGTTTGGAATTTGCCATGATCAGGGCGCAAAGCCATAGGTAGAAATCATTTAGCTGAACCTGTATTTTTCTTCTTGGTATCATGGCCTTTAAACTATAAAGATGAAGAGGTTAAAATACATAAATGTATTTCCAGGACATTAATCCCAATCGCACTAAAAGCTTGCGAAAAACAGCATAAATTAAT
>Ga0315282_10015610_pt1 | contig 11186 bp, 7 predicted proteins | sample YL17G07_20_MG_FD_203693 | JGI IMG/M metagenome (GOLD analysis project Ga0315282, IMG submission 203693) | Sediment microbial communities from Yellowstone Lake, YNP, Wyoming, USA - YL17G07_20 | ecosystem: Environmental > Aquatic > Freshwater > Lake > Sediment | place: USA: Wyoming | collected...
GGTGGAGGTCGTGAAAGGGAGCAAGATGGCGGGATTGACGCCAGCGCCGATACGTCGGCCAAGGAGGGGGACGGAGCGTCCGACGCGGATGCAGATATGGATGCTGACGCTGACACCGATGCGGATGCGGACGGGGATGCCGATGCGGACGCCGATGCGGACGCGGACAGTGATTTCGATGGAAGTGGGGACTACCAATGGCATACCTTCTTCGGGTCCGTGGATGACGAGAGAACCGACGATATCGCCCTGGATTCGGCCGGCAATGTGTATCTTTCCGGATTAAGTAATGTTTCCTGGAAAGGACCGGCCGGGGAGCAGCCCCTGCATGCCCACAGCGGTGGAAATGATCTATTAGTGCTCAAGTTGAGATCGAACGGTGCGTACCAGTGGCACACTTTCTATGGTGCGGTGAATTCGTATCATTTCGGATACGACATCGCCCTGGACTCAAGCGGCAATGTGTATATTACGGGATACAGCGGCGCGACGTGGAACGGTCCAGGCGGCGAGGCCCCGCTGCATGCCCATGGCGGAGGGGATGATCTCTTCGTGCTCAAGTTGAGCTCGAACGGTGCATACCAATGGCATACCTTCTTCGGGATACAAGATGCCGGACCCTATCTTGGCGACTATGGAAACGGGATTGCGCTCGACTCGAGCGGTCATGTGTACATCACGGGAGTCAGCCATGCGACGTGGGATGGACCTGGCGGCGAGGCTCCGCTCCATGGCTATAGTGGGCATGAGGACATCCTAGTGCTCATGCTCGATTCCTCGGGTGCGTACCAGTGGCATACCTTTTTCGGGGCCGGTGAAGTCGACGGATCTGTTGGAGACTGTGGAAACAGCATCACTCTCGACTCGAGCGGCAACGCGTACATCACTGGACACAGTACCGCGGTATGGGATGGGCCCAACAACGAAATCCCGCTTCACGATCATAGCGGTGGGGAGGATCTTTTCGTGCTTAAATTGGATCCTACCGGAGCCTACCAATGGCACACGTTCCTTGGATCCTATGGCTACGGCGTGACCGGATACGACATAGCCCTGGACTCGGCCGGCAATGTGTATCTCACCGGGTCCTGTTCCGGAAGCTGGACTGGTCCGAATGGCGAACTCCCGCTTCAGAATTTCCATGGTCAGTTTCCATATGAGGAACTGTTCGTGCTCAAGCTGAGCCCTGCCGGAGCCTACCAATGGCACACGTTCTACGGGTCTACGGGCGAAGATGAATTCGGTTATGATATCGCGGTGGACGCGATCGGGAATATCTACGTGACGGGGAGAAGCGATGGGATCTGGGGCGGGCCTGATGGAGAGCCCCCGATTCATGCTTATAGCGGTGGCCTATATAATGGCGACATTTTCGTGCTCGCATTGAATTCAGCCGGAAAGTATCAGTGGCACACCTATTTCGGATCCAGCGATGATGAAGAAGGAGACGGCATCGCCCTGGACCCGAGCGGCGACCTGGCAATCGTGGGGAATGGCTTTGCGACCTGGAGCGGCCCGAATGGCGAAGCCCCGATTCATGCCTATAGCGGCAAACAGGACCTGTTCGTCTTGAAGCTCAATCATTAATTGGAAGTCGTGTCATCGGATGCTCATGCGAAGAAGCCCTTCCCGTGGGCAACGGGCTTTGCGCCGAGAAGGGTGCAGATCGTCTGCCCCAGGTCGGCGAAGGTGGGCCGGACGCCGAGCGGACCGGGCCGGATGGATGGTCCGTACGCCAGGATGGGCACCTGCTCCCGCGTGTGGTCCGTGCCGTGGTGGCACGGATCGCAGCCGTGATCCGCAGTGATGAAGAGCGCGTCTTTCGCGGCAAGGCGGGCCAGGATCTCGGGAAGCCTCCGGTCGAACGCCTCGAGCCCTTTCGCATAGCCGATCGCGTCGCGGCGGTGTCCCCACAGGGTGTCGAAGTCCACGAGGTTCAGCATGACGAGTCCCCGGAAGCTCCGGGCCATGGTGCGAAGCAGAAGGTCCACGCCGTCCATGTTGTCGATCGAATGCTCGGCCGCGGTCACGCCGTGTCGGGCGTAGATGTCCTCGATCTTGCCCAGGGCCACCACTTCCATGCCGGCCTCGGCCACCCGGTCCAGGCAGGTCGGCCCTTCGGGCGGCATGGAGAAGTCGCGTCTCCGGTGCGTGCGCACGAAACTCCCCTTCTCGCCCACGAACGGGCGGGCGATGACCCGCGAGACCCGGTACGGATCCAGGATCCGTCTTGCGATGCGGCAGGCCTCGTAAAGCTCCTCGATGGGGACCTTCTCCTCATGCGCCGCGATCTGGAACACCGAGTCCGCGCTGGTGTAGATGATGAGCGCGCCGGTCTTGAGGTGTTTCGCGCCCAGGTCCTGGATGATCTCGGTGCCTGAGGCCGCCCGGTTTCCGATGGCCTTTCTCCCGGTCTCCTGCTCGAAGCGATGCATGATCTCGACCGGAAACCCGTCCGGAAACAGCGCGAAAGGCTTGTCCAGGACAAGACCGGCCATCTCCCAGTGGCCGGTGGTCGTGTCCTTGCCGGCCGAGACCTCGGTCATCCTCCCCCAGGCCCCTTTGGGCCAGGCCGCCGGCGCCACCCCGCGGATCGAGGCGACCCGGCCCAGCCCCAGCTTGCCCAGATGGGGCAGATCCAGGCCGCCCGCAGCCTCGGCCGTGTTCCGGAGGGTGTGAGCCCCCCGATCGCCGAACCGATCCGCATCCGGCGCGGCGCCGCATCCCACGCTGTCGAGAACAATGACCACCACGCGTTCGATCATCTCATCCGGTCCCTCGATTCCCGTCCCTTCGAACACGACGACGGGCTGCCATTATTCCTTTACCCCATGTCTCAACCGCTATATATAATGCATTTTGCGGGCAAGATGGATCTCAGAAAAAGCCTTTTCATCCTTCCGAACCTCTTCACCCTGTCGAGCCTCTTTTGCGGGCTCTACGCCATCGCCTTGTGCATCGCGCCCGTGGACGCCCAGCAGATCGGCCGGGCCTCGGTGGTGATCGTCTTCGCCATGCTGTTCGACATGTTCGACGGCCGGGTGGCCCGGCTCACCAAGACCCAGAGCCTGTTCGGCCTCCAGTTCGACTCGCTCGCGGACATGGTCTCTTTCGGCGTGGCTCCGGCCGTGCTCATCTACCGATGGTCGTTGAGCGGGGCCGGGGTCCTGGGGCTTGTCACGTGCTTCCTGTACGCGGCCTGCGGCGCGATCCGGCTCTCGAGGTTCAACGTCCTCAGCCTTCGGGCCCAGGAGCGCCAGCCCAACGCCCCCTCCCCGTACATCCTGGGCCTCCCCATCCCGACCGCGGCCGGGTTCGTGGTGGCCGTGGTGATCGCGAGCAAGGCGATCGACGACTCCTTCCAGGAGGCGGAACACGTGGTGATGATCATGATGACAGGGCTCGCCCTGCTCATGGTGTCGAACGTCCGGTTCCGGTCGTTCAAGAACTTGAGGCCAACCCCCTTCAACATCGGGGTCATCACCATCGCCGTCGGATCGAGCCTGCTCCTCTGGATCCGCTTCAAGTGGGCCTTCATCCTGATCTGGCTGGTCGCCTTCTACATCACCATCGGGATCCTGGAGAACCTGTTCCTCCTGAGCCGGAGGCTCCGGAAGGACCCCCGGACCGGCGGGCACGCCGGGCCCGACGATCCCAAGGATGTCGTCCCATGAAGTCGCTCAAGGCCGGAGAGTTCATCGAGCTCGCCTATGGGGCGCATCCCCGCCTCTGGCGCCTGCCGGTCAGCGTGGACCAGGTCCTCGAGATCCCGCCGCCGCAGACGCTCGTCGATCTGGAGGGGGAAGTGAGAAAGGCCCTCCGGCATCCCACGGAACGGCCCGCCCTCTCGGACTGGCTCAAGGGGGCGAGGCGGGTGGCCCTGGTGATCCCGGATACGACGCGGCACTTTCCTTACCGCGAGATCCTGACGCCGGTCATCGAGGCGATAGAGGCGTCCGGTCTCTCCCTGGACATCGTCACCGCAGTGGTGGCCCACGGTCTGCACAGCCCCAAGACGCCGGAACCGCCGGGAGGATGGGGACTCCCGCCGGAGGTGACGGTCCTCCGGCACGACTGCCGGGATCCCAAGGTCCTTGCGCCGGCCGGAAAGCTCTCGGGCCGAGTCTTCCGCTTTGCCAGGGATTACATCCCGGGCGAGATCGAGCGGTTCAGGAAGGACCCGTGGAACAGCGTCATCAGGTTTTCGGTCTCGTGGCACGCGGGCCGGAGGCGGACCCTGCTCCTCCACAAAACCGTGATGGAGGCGGATCGGGTCATCCTCGCAGGCACCATCGTGCCCCACAACATCGCGGGGTTCTCCGGCGGCGCCAAGATGCTCCTGCCCGGCGTGGCCGACGAGCAGAACATCCTCCTCAACCATGCGCTCCGGCACCATCCGAACTGCCGGCCGGGCCTCATGCGCGGAAACCCGGCGAGGGAGGAGATGGACGAGGTGGTCCGCATCGCGCCCCCCCTGTTCATCGTGAATGCGGTCTACGCCGATTCCGGCGCGATTGCCGTGGTGGCGGGCGATCCGATCCTGGCCCACCGCGAGGGGGCCGAGATATCGCGCAAGACCCTTATCGTCAGGGCCAAGCGGACCGGGCTCGTGGTGTCGTCGATCGCTCCGCCGGCCAGCGAATCGCTCTACCAACTCACCAAGGCCGCGGCGCCCGCGAGCCGGGTGGTCCAACCGGGCGGGGTCCTGGTCCTGGCCGGTTCCTGCAGCCTGGGATACGGCGACCTGCAGGGAGTGAAACGGATCGTGCGCCACGGCATCAAGACGTACCTGCCGCCCGACGTGAAGGTCTTCGTGGTGACCGACCTGGGCCGGTCCGCGATCCGGAAGATCCGCTCCACCGGGCTTGCGCCCCTCGGCGACCTGGAGGATGCGGTCCGGATCTGGCGCCGGAACATGGATCAAGGCGGGCCCAAGGGGGTCACGGTGATCCCGGACGCCGGGTCCATCCTTCCCTATGTCGCACGAGAGGAAGATCCCAACGATTGGATATAGTCCTCATCGAGGATAGTCCGGGTGCAGCCCGCCAAGCGCCGCCTGGACCAGCACCTTGTCCTCGACGGCAAAGGACGGCGTCTCACCGAGCCTTTTCTCGAGCCAGGGCCACAGGGGCGGGTGATCCATGCACCCCACGGCGCGCTCGGCGGCCGTGCAGTAGACCCGGATGTGAAAGTGATCGTCGTGCACGTTGGAGTCCCCTGGCTGATGGAGCACGTTCGCGGCCCTGGCCACAAGCCGTGGGTCCTCGCCGGTCTCGAGCGCGCGTTCGAGAAGCAGGGCCTTCAGGCCCCGGCTCACGAAGACCCACTGCACCTCGGCCTCCGGATCCTCGAGCAGCGCCCGCACCAGGGCCCAGTTCCGTTCCGTATCGAACCGGTAGACATGCTCTTTCAATTCGCCCGCTCCGTTGCGGTCGAATCGGATGAAACCGGGGTTCCTCACCGGACGGCCCCCCAGGGAGGCGATGAAGAACTGGATATCGGCATCCCTTCCGCTTTTGTGGGAGCGGTGCTTGTCCATCCATCCCCCATGCTCGGCGCTCACGTCCGCCAGCCTGATTCTGGTCCCCGGAAGCTCGGCGTCGAGGCGCTCCTGGGCCCTTCTCAGAATTCCGACCATGGATCCGCTCCCGAACCGCCGATCCCGTCGTCCGGAAGTCTCCAGATCGGAATCTTTCGGAGCCGCGTCCATCCCGCGCCACAGGAGCCCGCGCTCGACCCACCCCACCGAGACCCCTGCCGCGTCCACCGGCGGCGAAGCGAGCATGCAACCCGTCAAAGCGGTCAGCATCAGCATCATCAAGAAGACGAGGACTCGGGCCCCCGGCCCAGCGAGACCGGCGATGATCCGGCTCGCGAGGTGCGTGTAGCGCTTGCGCCCCTCGACGCGACGGACCGCGAGCCCGAGCGCGCGCGTCGAGCCTACGAGGACTGCGAGCCGCCGCGCCCGCGTGAGCGCCGTGTAGAGCAGATTGCGCTGCAGGAGCACGAAGTGCTGTGTGGTGAGGGGGAGGATGACGGCCGGGTACTCGCTCCCCTGGGACTTGTGCACGGAGCAGGCATAGGCGAGCACGATATCGTTCAGGTCCTCGGATGCGTACCGGATGCGCCGGTCGTCGAACCGGATCACCACGTCCCTCCCCCCCTTCTCCTCGATGAACCCGATGTCGCCGTTGAATACCTCGAGGTCGTAGTTGTTCCGGACCTGCATGACCTTGTCCCCCACCTTGAGCCGTCTCTCCCCTTCCGGCCCGATCCCCTGGCCGGAAGGGTTCAAGAGGGCCTGGAGCTCCTCGTTGAGCACGCGCGTGCCGAGCGGCCCCTTGTTCATGGGGGTCAGGACCTGGATGTCCTCGAGGGGGCTGAGCCCGAACCGGGCCGGGATGCGCGAGCACACGAGCTCCTGGATCACCTTCATCGCCTGCTCCGGATCCTCACGCTCGATGAAATAGAGGTCGGAGTCGGCGTCGCGGCCGGGAAACTCCGGCAGCTCGCCCCGGTTCACCCGATGCGCGGCCTCCACGATCCGGCTCCGCGACGACTGCCGGAAGATCTCCTGGAGCCTCACCACCCCCATCCCTTCGGCGCCGGCGTCGGCCGCCGTGATCACCTGCTCCAGCACCGCGCCCGGCCCGACCGAGGGAAGCTGGTCCACGTCCCCGACGAGGATGAGCCTCGCGCCCGAGGGCACGGCCCGGACCAGGCTCGAGAAGAGCGGGAGATCGACCATGGACGCCTCGTCCACGATCACGGTGTCCGCCGCCAGCGGCCGGTCCCGGTTCCGGCTGAAGCGATGGCCGGCCGGCTGGTACTCGAGCAGACGGTGGATGGTGCAGGCCGGTCGGCCCGTGGCCTCCGAGAGCCTTTTCGCCGCGCGGCCCGTAGGCGCGGCGAGCAGGGTCAGGCTCCCTTCCCGATCGAGGACCTCGAGAAGCCCCCGGACCAGGGTGGTCTTGCCGGTCCCCGGCCCGCCGGTCACCACCAGGATCCGCTCCCGGCACAGGGCGTCGAAGACGCGCCGCTGGCTGGGGCCGAAGCAAAGCCCGGTCGCCTCCTCGCCGATCCGGACGAGCCGCTCCGATGCCGCCGGCGCCTTCCATTTCGTCTTCGACCTCACGATCCGGACCAGATCCTGCGCCGCGTCGCGCTCGTCGGCGAAAAGACCCGGAAGGTAGACGTCATGGCCAGACTCGGAGACGAGCCCGTCCTGCCGGATGATCTCCCTGAGCACGTCCCTGAGCAGGTCCTGCGGCGCGCTCAGGAGGGAGGCCGCCTCGTCTACGAGCAAATCGATCGGAAGACAGAGGTGTCCGTCCTCCTCGGCCTCCCTCCCGGCGATGTACATGAGGCCTGCGGCCAGGCGGTGCGGGTCGTGGTCGGCAATGCCGGCCTCGTGCGCGATGCGGTCCGCGGTCTTGAATCCCACGCCGGGGATCTCCCTCACGAGGCGGTAGGGGCTCTTGGCCACCACCTCGATCGTGTCTCTGCCGAAGTGGCGGTGCACCCGAGCCGCGAGCCCGGCCGAGAACCCCAGGGACCTGAGAAAGATGAGGGCCTCGCGCTGTCCGGCCTGGGTCTTCCACGCCTCGAGGATCTTCTCGGCCCGGTGCGGCCCGATGCCAGGCACCTCGCGCAGGCGATGCGGCTCCTTCTCGATGACGTCGATGGTCCGCTCGCCGAAACGGGCCACGATGCGCTTCGCCATCTTGGGACCGACCCCTTGGATGAGATCGGACGAGAGGTAGCGGACCAGCCCCTCCAGGGTCTTGGGCTCGAGCGGAATGCACGTGGCCGCCTCGAACTGGGAGCCGAACCGCTGGTCCTGCCTCCATTTCCCCGTGGCCCGGAGGCGGCCCCCCTCGGCGACCTGACCGAGCCGGCCCACGACCGTGACCTCGCTCTTCGGGTCGTCGAGAACGAGCTTGGCGACCGACCAGCCGGTGTCGTGGTTGACGTAGACCACCTTCGTCACCGTTCCCTCGATGGTGATCTCTCCGCCCTTCTCGGGCGTGAAGGGGATTTCCCGATTCACGACCGGAACCATACCACGCGGGCCTGTCCCTTGAAAATCGCGTCCTGCATGACTTGAAACCGTTTACCATTACGCGGTACAAGGGTCCTATCGGTTCACCCATGAGACCCACGTTCTCTAAGTCGCTTCCCGTCGCCCTCCTGGTCGCACTCAGCCTCGGTGCATGCAGCGTGTTCGACCCGTGCCACAAAGTCGGCTCCGACTACTGCGATGGGAAGAAGGTCATGTCATGTTACTCGGAAGACACCATGTTCGGTAATACGGTCAGGCTCGACGTCGATCAGACCTGCACCGGCGACTCCACCTGCGTGCAATGGCGCGCGGTGGGCAGCGATAACACCAAGGCCGATTGCTTCAACCCGGAGTCCTGCTCCGGAAACCAGTCCTTCTGCCTCGGGAACGCTCTTGCCACCTGCGGCGCCGACGGCAAGCTCGAGGATATCAACGAGTGCGGAGACGATGTCTTCGAGGGGAATGTCTGCGTCGAGTCGGGCAATACGGCGCTGTGCGCGTTCGGGGACGATCTGCGGTGCACGCCCGAGGGATCCAAGAGATGCGGGACCAATGAGATTCATATCTGCGCCGGTGGGTTCTGGTCCGAGATGGAGCCGTGCCCGTACGGCCAGGAGTGCATCACCACGCCCGAGGGAAAGCCGGAATGCCTGCTCCGATCCAGGTCGCTCCCATGAGGCCCCTGCCGGACGCCGGGCCGGGGAATCGTTTTCCGACGCTCCGCGTGTTCCGGACGTCCGTGCTCGTCGCGGTGATGATCCTCGGATGCGGGGGGAAATCCAAGAATCCCTGCCCGGAATCCGGCGAGTGGTGCGAGGGCAACCAGGTCATGGGTTGCATTCAAGCCGAGAACGGTCCTTCGTCCGCCCCGCTGGATGGGGTGGATTGCGGCGATTACCACGCCGAATGCATCCGATGGGATCAGCAATCGAACTCGAGCGAGACGAGGCCCATGGCGGGGTGCGCGATTCCCGACGATCCCTGCACCGAGGTGGGCGCGAGCCGATGCGAAACCGATAGCCTGATCGCTTTTTGCGAAGCTCCGGGCCGCTGGGTGCTGTGGGGATGCGCCGGCCACTATTGTGTCGAGACCGGAACCCCCGGTCATGCGGTCTGCAGCATTCTCCCGGAATCCTGCAAAGAGGATGACGTGACCTGCTGGCCCGATTTCAACGACATCACCTATCTTCGCTGCCGGGACAGCGCCTGGATCGACCCGTACACCTGCGACGACGGCGGCGTGTGCCTCGAGGTCGACGGCGGCGGCGTGACCTGCGCGCCGACCACCTGCTCGGATGGTGAAAAGAGCTGCCTGAAAAACCGGTCCGACGCCTACGTGCTGTGCGTCGACGGCCGTTGGTCTCAGATCGAGAATTGCCCCAGCGGAGAGATCTGCCTCGAAACCTACACCGGCGAGGACGACTGCCAAGTGGAACGATAGCCCGAGCCCCTCTCGGGCACTTTTTTCTCGGCCATCCACCCCCTCTTCTGTCCCCCCTACAGCTCCCTAGCAGCCGGAGGTGTCCTCCGGGCAGCCTGCGTCGGGTTCGAGCAGGTTGCCCTGGATGCAGACCCCGCCGTCGAAGTTAGTGAGTTGATTCCGAAGCGTGATGGCGTCGCAGGTGGGCAGGTTGGCATTTATGACGATCCCGAGGGATTCTCCCACCGAGTCCAGGCTGCCGAGAGCCGCGAGATCCGTGATCCCGGAGTTGTTGTAAATGAGGAACGACCCTCCTACGGACTCGAGCGCATTGAGCCCGGACAGGCTGGTCAGGCTGAAGTTCATGACGATGTGCAGGTGTCCGCCGATGGTCTTGAGCCGGTTGAGCCCGGACAGATCGGTGAGATGCGAGAGCATGTAGATATCCACGTCGCCGGCCACGGACCTGAGGCAGGCCAGGGGCGCGAGTGTTGTGGGAGCGTTGGTGCTGATCGTGAGGGTTCCGGACAGGGACGTGTGCCCGGCGAGCTCTTGGACCATGCTTGCGTCCCCCACGGTGAAGCCTCCGTCCCACGCGCCCTGGGTGCACCCATCGACACCGGTGTCGATGCCGGCATCGAGGCAGGCGTCCATGCCCGCGTCCGGGATGGGCCCTGTGTCGGTCTCGGCATCGGCTGCTGCATCCGCATCGATGTCAGTATCGATGTCGGTATCCGCGTCCGTATCACTATCGGCGTCTGAGTCGGCGTCGGCGTCGGCATCCGCATCGGCTCCTGCATCGGTGTCCGAGTCGGCGTCTATGTCCGCATCGTTATCCGCATCCGTTTCACTGTCGGTATCCGTATCTGAATCAGCGTCACCGTCCGAGTCCGCATCATTGTCCGCATCCGAGTCGCCGTCCGTGTCCGAGTCGGTGTCCGTGTCCGCATCGCCGGATGCATCTGCGGCTGCCGCGCCGTCCCCGCCCGCGCCTGTGTCCCCCTCATTCCGGCTAGTTCCATGGCCGCAACCCAGGACCATGGCTGCGAGAACCACGGATAAAGCCGGATACCAGCTCAGCCTTCGCATCGGTCGCCTCCTCGCATGGGGAAACCGACTAGCGGTCGAGCCTCGCGACCACGTCGCGCAGGCTTTCGACGGCGAAATCGATCTCCTCGTCCTTGTGGAAGAGGCCGGGGGAGATACGCAGCGTGCCGTGGGGGACGGTCCGGAAGGTCTCGTGAGCCCATGGCGCGCAGTGGAGGCCCACGCGGGTCGTGATGCCGTGGAGCTCGGACAGGCTGTTGCCGAGCACCTCCGGGGAGTGGACGGCGTGAGTCACGGAGAACACGAGCAGGCGCTTCTTCGCGGAGCGCGGTCCGTGGAGCGTGAGGCCGGGGATGCCCTGAATGCCGTCCAGCATGCGGTCGGCGATGGCTTCCTCGCGCCGGGCCACGTCATCGAGGCCCCGCTCGATCAGGTACTCCAGGCTAGCCTTGAGCCCGGCGATCCCGTGGAAGTTGAGCGTCCCGGCCTCGAAGCGATCGGGCAGCACGTCGGGCATGCCCTCGAGCGCGGAGTACGAGCCCGTTCCGCCCCAGAGGATGGGCGCCAGCCCGCCGAGCTCGGCCGAGAGATAGCAAAACCCAGTCCCGGTGGGCCCCAGGAGGCTCTTGTGCCCGGGGCAGGCGAGGATATCCACCC
>Ga0315282_10015611_pt1 | contig 11186 bp, 9 predicted proteins | sample YL17G07_20_MG_FD_203693 | JGI IMG/M metagenome (GOLD analysis project Ga0315282, IMG submission 203693) | Sediment microbial communities from Yellowstone Lake, YNP, Wyoming, USA - YL17G07_20 | ecosystem: Environmental > Aquatic > Freshwater > Lake > Sediment | place: USA: Wyoming | collected...
GTTGCTGTCGCAGTCGCTGTAGCTGTCGCCGTTGCAGTAGCCTGGCAATGATAAGCCTTAGCAGTCTCAACAGCAACACCGCTAAAAACAATACCCAGTCCAACTACCACCTTTTTAGAAATCTGCCCCTCTTCACCAACAAGAAAACTAGAAACCTTCTTTTTTATCTCAGGCAATGTCATGACTGTCTAATAATAATTTTGTTTTCATCATTTAAATCTTACTTTTTTGAAATCCAACTGAGCAATACCTGCCTTGATTTTTTTCTGTTATTATAATTCCTTTCTCTTCTAAAGCTGTAAAAAGATTCAGATTGAGTTATTCTATTTGCCTTTAGTAGAGCATACTCCTGCTTACTCAGAACAACTCATGCCCACTGCCCATTTGGGATTGTAGGGAAAAACAATGTTATTTTCTTTATGTCTTTCATAATAACCACCAAAGGAATATTTGACTATAATTCATAAATATTCCCCATAAAGTTTCTCGCAAGGAGAATCGAATTCCATAGATTTAATCTTTAGTAAAGTATTCTTATCTCCTTGATCTATAGTAGCATTGCAAAATTCTTTAATAACTAAGTATTTGCTAAACATTGCTGTTTCTCCCTCACCAAAAACATTTTCATTTTTTAAATCTACTATCTTAGGTATGTAACCGCATACAGTTTGATTTATCTCAGAAAAGTTTGAACTAGAAAATCCAGCTAGGTCGTTAACATTATCAACATCAAGAAGCCTAAGCATCCATATGCGGTTCCAGACTTGCGGAAGTTTTGGCTCACCTTCTGAAAGTTTAAAATGAGAATACTGGGCAATCCAAAAGTTTTTTTCCTCACTATCTAGCATGTCAAGAGAATTCATAGCCATCAATATATGGTTCCATCTGTTATCATTGGGAACTAAACTAGTTTTATTAACAAAATCAGCTTTATGCTCAACATAAGTTTTGTTAAGAAGGAAAAGTACCTCTTTGTTTTCGAGAAGTTCTGATTTTTTTCCTAGATTCACTTTTGCTTCAATATAGTGTGTAAAAGTATCAAAATCACACCCTTGAAATTCAAAATCAATAGTTTTTGCATTTTTGCATAGTGCCTGAAATTTTTGGTCCAAGATAGTATTTATTTTGTTCGCTTCCAATTGATTTTCCGCAAGCGTTTTATTGTATTCTATTAAGCATGAAATTTCATAAATCGGCAAAAAGCGAACATCCCTGCTAACATAATAAACCACAATTGTTATGATTAGTGCAAATGAAAAAATGATAATGACTGAAAATTTTCCTTTATTTTTTACAAAGATTTTTTTTATCTTTTCCAAGTTCATACCTACTTATTTTTGTATATATTGTGATGCTCTAATAAAGCAGTAAACTTATCTTTCTCTTTATGAAGAGTTGCCCGATATTGAGATATCGGCTTTGGTTTATTCAGACGTGTTTTAAGGGAACTTAATAGGCAGGCAACATTTTTTTGTTGTATTGGTAATCCCTCATGCTTTATCAATTCTATAACTTTTTTCTTTTCTAGAATTGATTTTAATGGGTGAAAGAATTTTATGCCATATTCACTCAAATATTCTGTATATATTTTGGTAGGGCCACCTTCACCACCCTTCATGCCATCTATAATGATATTTCCATCAAAATATTTTTTATGCAAATAGATGCAGTATGTTAATCTTAGGAACTTGCACCTTCTACATGTTATATAGAAATTAAATTTTTTGTAAACTTCTTCAAGTCCTTCAAAAACAAACTTCTTTGAAACAATATATGGAATTGGCACTATAAAGTATTTTACAATATTTTTATGTCTTTTCATCAAATGATTTGCACTAATACTTACCACTTCTGTACCCGGTGAGTAAGATTCACAGAAGGTGACAAGGACTATTTTTTTATTTTTGTTCTTTTTTGCATACATTGCAGCAGCCAGAGTTGAATCAACACCGCCACTAAGTAAAACTATCACATCTGCCTTTGTGCCAGTGAAATTTGCTTTAAGCTTTAGGTCATCAAACTCCAATTTCAAATCTGAAGATTGTATGCTCTGCAAGTTCTTAAACAAACTGATTTTATTTTTTTCAACAAGTGGTTTCATACTTCCAAAAATCGGTTTCAAATCGTTAATTCCCATTATTTCTGCATAAGCTTTATTCAACCCAAAACAAATTGGGTCGTATATGCAACACTTGCATTTTTCTGCCTTTACATTATTTTCACTTTGTTCTTCATAGTATGTCTCTGTGGAATTTAGGTCTACTAATTTATACATAGCATGCCTATCATAAGGATAAAATCTTTCTGATAGGTAATCTTGATATTCACCAATGCAACAGGCTGGAATGCTATTTATTAATCCGTGTGGCCATTTATGTGCCTTGAGTGATTCTTCAATGGCTTTGAAAAGGTATGGCTGGACATTAGATATTTTCGGCATAATATTTTTGAATTTGGGCGCACTTCCAATTGGATTTACCAAGCTAAATTCTACAAAATTTATTCCAAGACTATCTAAGTATCTCACAGTTTCTGGAAGGCATTCGTAATTTAACTTTGTAATTAAAATATTGGCAACTACAAGTTGATTCAACCGCAGGAGGTTCTTTATTCCTTGAGTAGTCTGTTCAAAACTTTCTGGAACTCTTGTAATGGAATCATGCAATTCAGGATTGTGAGCAAATAAGGTAATATAAAACTCAAATATGTCCAATCCTCCAAAATTATAGCCATCTTTATCATTTGCTTCACGCTGCTCGCTAGATACAGGATGTTCTCCTATTACTCTAACCATTTTTTCTGTGAAGTCTTTCGAGGAAAACATTCTTCCATTGGTTTTTAGTTGAATCCACTGATAGTCCAAGTCTCTCGCATAAGAAATCAGATCAAATATATCTTTTCTTATTGTGGGCTCACCACCACTGAGAATCAGCAAACTCCTATTTCTTCTATTATTTTTCAATATTTTTTTGCAGTCAGCTGTTGTTCTGTCTTTCAAATGCTTTTTATCTATAACAGGACAATGCATGCAATTGTTGTTGCATATGTATCCTGTTCTCAACTCCAGGATATTTCCAAGTTCGCCCCGCAAACCTTTTTCTACAGGCTTTCCGAAAGTTGCTAGCCAGTCTTTGTTCATGTAATCGAGAAATAATCGTGTTTTTATCACATCTATCATCTTTTATTTATTATTGCTTTCCCTAACCTCCATATACATTTATCACTTCTTGGAACAGGTTTTCCAATTTTTTTAAACTATCTTTATAGTTTTCTATACTTTCAGAAACTTTGCGGGCCTCTTTTCCAATTTTATAAGCTTTATCTGAATCATTGACGATTGATTTCAATTTTTTAGCAAATTCACTTGTGTTTTCAGGATTAATGGTAATAGTGTTTACCCCATCTTCAAGTTGTGTATAAAGACCTTTTTTATGTATACCTTCACCGATAATTGTACAACATCCACATGCCATAGCCTCTCTGATGATTATAGGATAATGCGTGCCTGTTTGTAAGTATGGTGTCTCTTCACTTTCAGGAGATACTATAGCAGTAGATTTTGTCATGAGTGATGGAATCTTCCAGGGTGGCTGGAAAGGCATGAAAATCACCTTTTTCTCTAAATGCAGAGATTTAACAAAGCCCTTGAGATCTTCAGCATATTTACCACTACCAACAATCAAAAGGATAACGAACTTTTCATCTTTTATTTTTGCAACTGCTTTGAGGAAGTTATATGTCTGTTTTAGCTTAGAAATCTTTCCGATATAAGTGAAAATCGGTATTCCATCCAAGTTTTTACCAGTATATTTAGACAAATCAAAAGGTTTTGTTCTAGGGTTAAACGCTTCAGTATCAACTCCATCATAAAGTGGTGATAATTTACTCTCGGGGATTTTCAGGTTTAAAAAAAGTTGCTTTTTATTTTGCGATGTTAAAATTTTATCTGCATTACTAAACATCTCTATGAATAGATTTCTGAAAAATGGATATTCAAATAGTCGCGTTATGTCGCTTCCAGCATGCCTCAAAACAAATGGTTTTCTTGTAATCATTTTTACTAGATATCCACAAAGGCCATATGGCATGAAATAAAAAGAAAATAAAACATTTGGATCATATTCCTTTACCACATTCAAAGCGAGGGAAGTTAATTTTGACAGATAGCATTGGGAATATGGTATGTGAAATGGCGGTGAGCTAGATGTGCTGAACAGCCTAACATTTTTTGGTTCTAATTCGCTCAATTCCCGTTTAGGAATATCTTCTCTGAATTCTTTCTCAACCTCCCACGCATTAGTTACTACATAAACTTTATTCCCAAGCTTCCCAAGGCCTTTACAAATCCAATAAGTCCTGGAAGATACACCACCTTCTATTGGCGGATATTTACTGATAACACATAATCTTATTCTTATCATCTCTCACAGAAGACAAATTCTTAAGTGACTTGTTTTCTGTTGCATTCTTATTTTTAGTTAGTTGTTCGTGAAGAACCTCAAAGTATTCATAAATTTGATTCCTGTTCTTCATATAAATCAGTGGTGGTCCCATTCTATTTATTGAAGGTAATTCAATGAAACCATTATTCACAATGAATAGTTCTAGGCTTTCCTTCAAGGTAGTAGGTAAGTGAAACTTTCTAGCCATGAAACATTCTTGCTCGAACAAAGGTTCTGGTAAAGGTTCTGTCAGTTTAAAATTAATTTCCGCCTCCCTTAATTTCTGCAGAAATTGCATTATACTTGTTTTTTTTGGGAATTTTTTACTTTCAAATTTGAATGAAATAAAAATCATGTCTGGCTTTTGCTGAATTACTTTTTCGGCCAATTTTTCAAAATTCATATCTTGAGCATCGATTTCGAGAAAAATATTTTTACCTTTAATATCATCATTTTTCGCTTTAACAAGTTGAATTTTATTTTTGCCATCTCTATAATAGAGCTTTTCCCCATATACTTCAAAATACGAATCAACTGCACTGGTAGATGCTGGTGCTATAATATTATCCCAGAAAATTGGTTCTTTATTGGAATTTTCACTAGAAGATGCAGTAGATGCAAGTGCTGTAGCATCAGGCAATTTACTGAATGCTATCCAGCACTGAGGGTCTGGAGCAAATGGAGTTCCACAATATCCATGAGTTAGGCATGGAGCACCACCACCGCACACTTCAAAAAATTGGCATTTCTCGCAGATTGAATTCATATAACAATTTTTATCTCTTAATTTCCACAACAACTCTGATGAATACCAAACTTCAAAAAGAGATTGCTCCTTTAAATCCCCAACTTTTAATGGCATTCTTCTGCATGGGTATACGTCACCATTTGGCATTATAGCTAGTCCTCTAGTTCCAAGTGCACAACATTTTGTATCACGCTTATTACCGGCTAAAAGAAAATAAAGTGTACGACCTATTCCCACATAAGTCTTGCTTTTATTTTTCACTAAATTTTCAGATATATTCACTATTTCTTTATAGAATTTTTTGACTTCTGACGGTTGGAGCATTTGATTCTTGATTTTTTCACCTGATCCGGATGGTACCATTCTATCGCTCCAAATAATATCAACACCCAAATTATTTGCCAACCTTATTAGCTTCGTGTAATCTTTCCAATTCATTTTATTTGAAGTAAAGGAGATGCTTGTTGGGATTTCTTCTTTAACAAGTATTTTTATTGCCCCAATTATTTTCTTGAAAGATCCACGACCTCTTATTAAATCATTACTTTTCTCCATACCATCCAAGCTTACTTGAAAAAATTTTATTCTTAAATCTTTCAATTCTTTGGCTATTTTTTCTGTTACAAAAAAACCATTACTCATGATGCCATAATTAGGAATTATTTTTTCATAATCATGGCATAATTCCAAGAGTTTGAAAAGGGCATCTTGTCTAAGAAAAGGCTCCCCACCCGTTATTTGTATTCTTCCCTTAATTCCCCACATGCCTAACAGTTCTAGATATTGATGAAAAATATTGGTCAACTTTTTGATTGTTAGTTCTGACGTTGCATATGAAGTTTGGTAGCAATGCTTACATCTCAAATTGCATCTTTCAGTAATATGCCATTGTATGAAAGAAGATTTGGGCCTCGGCAAATATTCCAATCTTTTCATGATAATTATTTTCATTAAAGCTAATATATTGCTTCTCACTTATCTTATATGGTTTAAGTTTCGCAGCTAATGTTTGTTTTTTATTTAATTATATGAGGAAAACCCATTTCTTTTCATATATAATTCCTTTACAAAAAGTACTCGTCATAATTTGAATATCTTTGATAAATTACTTTTCTTAGGATATATGAAGGATGCGTAAATATAGAATGGAACATTAATCGCAATCTCAGTTTTCGATAAATCATTTTATTGATTATCATCCTCTTGATATCCCCCCCTCTCCTTTTCTCTTCCCAGTTAAGACCATCTACGTCATCAAATTTCCACCCCCTATTTAAGAAGTTAAATCTGCTATTGCTCCTTTTTCTAATTTGTATGTTGAAAGCCTTTGGTGCTGAGAATATCGTAGAGCTTTCCAGTAAACCAAAGTTATCACCAAATGCCGTTGTGAGGTAATTTGCATTTTCACTTAGAAAATTTACATTCTCTTTGAACTCTTCATCAGTTTCATGAGGAAACTCGACTATAAAAAAATTGTGAACTCTAATATTATACTTATGTAATAATTTTAAAGTTTCTTTAAAGTTTTCCAAGTCACCACTCTTGTTCAAATGCATTCTATTTCTTACAGATTCACTTGCACTCTCAAGCCCTACTATCACATATTGGCATCCAGCCCTCGCCATCAGCTTTATTGTATTTTCGTCCAATCCAGAAATAGTTGCTTGACCCCCCCAAGAGAATTTTAATCTTTCACTGAGAATTCTCTTAGACAAATTCTGTAAATACTCTGGATCATTGTTCATGTTAGCTTCCGCAAAGAAAATCGAATTTGCACTATAAGTCTTTAGTAATGTTCGTACATCTGAAATGACTTTTTCCAAAGGCATATATTGAAAAAAAGAATTCCTATATTCGCAGCAAAAGGCACATTTGAATTTGCAGCCTCTTGACAATAAGTACGGTAAAATGGATAGTTTCATTGTTCTAAGCTTATTGTAAAGTTCCAAATCTTCTGCATTGAATGATGGAATGGATTTTTTTTCTAGAGGGAAAATACTTGGTTTAGATGTATGAATTTTACCGTTCTTTTTATAGCATATTCCGTCGTGATTTTTGGCATGTCCCGAATTATTAAAGAAATTTAGAATTTTAAGAAAAGGTTCTTCGCCATCACCTAAAACCAGAAAATCTACAAAATCAAAATTCAATAGGTATGAATAATCTGATCTTGATGTTATCGGACCGCCAAGAACTATATTTTTGTTATATTCCTCTTTTAGAACCTTTGCTATGCACAAAGAAAATATTATATGGTCAATAGAAGACAAAGTGAATCCTATGACATCATAATTTGTTAAATTTCCAAGTGCGATAAACTTTTTTACTTCTTTTTTTATAGCTTCACTCTTACCTTTTTCCAAAAAATTTGTCAAGTTTTCCACATCATGAAAAAGTTTCAGATTAAAAATCTTTCTCATGCGAAACCGATTCAAGTAACTGATTCTGACAGATAAATCAATAAAGTCTGTTTTATAATCATTTGAATCTAAAAATGTTTTCAATATAGCTGGTCCTAGGACAGGAAAGGGGGAAGCTCTGAAGAATGATGCAGGTGGAACAACTATAGCTGTCTTGAGCATTTGAATCAAATATTATTTTGCTCTTCAATTTATAATAAATGTTGAAATATAAACCAATCAACGTTTTCTAGTCTGTGTGTGCTACACAGCAACCAGCACACCCAGTAGTCCCCGTTCCAGTTCCCGTCCCCGTACCTGTCCCCGTTCCAGTTCCCGTCCCCGTACCTGTCCCCGTTCCAGTTCCCGTCCCCGTACCTGTCCCCGTTCCAGTCCCAGTAGCAGTAGCAGTAGCCGTTGCTGTCGCAGTAGCCGTAGCCGTTGCTGTGGCAGTCGCTGTAGCTGTCGCCGTTGCAGTAGCCTGGCAATGATAAGCCTTAGCAGTCTCAACAGCAACACCGCTAAAAACAATACCCAGTCCAACTACCACCTTTTTAGAAATCTGCCCTTCCTCACCTATAAGAAAACTAGAAATCCTCTTTTTAATCTCAGGCAATGTCATGGTTGTCTAATAATGATTTTGCTTTCGCCATTTAAATATATGGAATGGCCTATTTGACTTTTTTGCAAACAAAAATCATTGTATCGCTTTGCTCGGTAAACTTTTGGTTTAAATCAAAGTCGCCGTAAACATCAAGTATGTCAAATCCTTCTTTTCCTAAGAAGATTTTCATTTCATCAACGCTCCATATCCTAAAATTCATTGAATTAAAATCAAAAGATGTTTTGTTGCTTTTCTGCTTTAAAAGCAAGTATATTCTCTGAGCGATCCTTTTGGTATAATCTTCATCATCTATCCCAAAAATCGCAACTTTCTTATGATGATTTTTAGAAAAATAAAGTGGAACCATCCTTGAATAGATACCATGTTTTCTAGATTGGTAGTTATGTAATTCGCAAACAAACAACCCCCCTAATTTAAGGTGGTTGGAGATATTTCTTAATGTTTTCTTTACATCAGAATCGCTCATCATATGCTGGAAAGCTCTTGATAAAGCAATTGCAGCATCAAATTTCCCGTTAATTCTAATAGTCTTCATGTCATGTTTGAAAAGTCTAATTTTTGAGTTTGACTTTTCAATTTTCTGTTTAGCTATTTTAAGCATAGAATCAGATATATCACAACATGTTATTCTATAACCTATTTTTTCTAAGGAAACAGCGTGTGTAGCTGTTCCACAACCCAAATCTAAAATATTCTTTATATTTTTGCCGAACAGTTTAAACAAGCTATCTAAAAAATTAATTTCACTTTGAAGCGTCTCACTAATCACAATATCATAATATTCCGAGAATAATTCATACGAATCTTCATTCTTTTTCATCTAAATCGCCATTGTGACCCGCATAAGCGCATCTTGTAACTATATAAAATATCTTTACATAAAGCTAATTATTAGTCATGAAGAAAAGCCGCATAATACTTCTATTGCTGACTTTTTTAATAGTTGTTTTTGTTGCTTTACTTGTCTTTCCTTTTCTGAGGCAAAAATATGCAGATAAAGACCTTCATTCGGCAATGCTGATTGGCGTAACTGACCTTAAGGGAGGTTATTCGTTGATAGAGGCTCGACCAAGAACAAAGAACGATATAGATGATTACTCTAGAGAATTGGGCTGGCAAGGAGGGTATCATGCTTTGTACAAGAAAACAGGATATATTCTTCCAATCCAAGAAACCGTTTTTCTTATACAGGATAATTCCATTTATCCAATGGAAAACATCAGCAAAACTTTAGATTACTTTAAAGAACGGCTCAACTATGCTGTAACTGGACTATCTGGTGAAATATGGAATTTTTCAGTTATAAAAACTCCTGATGAGATTAAAGGCATTGTTGATGATATTATTGTCTACGAGGGTAGTTCGTCTTCGAACGGAAAACCTTTGCATGCTTTTTCAGCCTATTTCATAAAAGGTGATGTGTTTCAAGCTATTACTCTTTCTGGTGATGAAAACGCAGTTTCCATGAATGAACTCATTGATTATGTGAAAATGATTAGTAATTTAACTTCGCAAGCTCAATAGGGCATTTGTCCATTCTTTAAGAACTTGTAAGTCAAGCAACCACCTTGGCACATTTTGCGAATCCTATAGATGCAAGATTTACAATCCTCAGTTATAAAATCATTCCATTTTAACTTCTCCATAGCATCAGAGAAAACATTACGAACATCGCTTATAGTAGGGTATTGTAAAATATTAGGAAGCTGAATATCGTTGAAAAACGGACATGGATTCACGGATAAATCTGGATTAAGTGAGAACGTATTAGAGCCCGCCGAACATATCCATTGAATTTGCGCCTTTTTAATTAAAATCCTTCTTTCTTCTCTAGTAAATAAGCACAATGGAAGTTTAGTGCCAGTATGGACAGGTTTAATGCCATTCTCAGATGCATCTTGTATTAAATTTAGCATGTGAAGTTTGAATTTTTCCAATTCTTTAAAGTGTATGAAAAAGTTTGTTCCGGATGAGTTCGGAGTAAGTAGTGAGATGCTGAGAAATTTAATATCATATTTTGTGCATACATCGATGATGTGATCATATGGTGTATTTGTTGCTTGAATGTTATGCCTTATGGCTACTTGATTGGTTTTATCTCTTATGTTTCTTAAATTCGTTTCCAATATTTTCTTTTCTTCATTGGTGTAATCATCTGGTAGCATATAATGTATTTGATAACTTCTGATTATTTCAGAATCTGAAGTTTCTAGCAATTTACTTTTGAAGATGCCATTTGTCAATATTGATACTTTGAAGTCATTTTTCCTCATTAGCTGCAATAGTTGAGAAAATTGAGGATGTTGAGTTGGTTCTCCTCCGGTCAATACTACCGATTGAATTCCTTGCTCCCCTAGCCATTTTAATAAATTTGCAAATTGAGGCAATGTAATATTAGGATTTGCCTTTCTCTGAATCTTAGTATAGCAATAGTTACAATTTTTGTTACATTGGAATGTTAGATTTACATAGATTCTGTTACTTGGTGATTTTAAAGCATTTCTCATTTCATAGCCCGATTAAACTATTCTAGCATGAACGTGCCATACAGCAGCCACAATCCCCAGCCCCTGTACCCATGTTTGCCTAATAGCAAGTTCGTTTTTTATATAAATTTAATTTTTAGAAATCCAATTGAACAATATCTGCCTATCTTCTGAAAATATTAGTTTTTTGAATATAAACTCGGTTTGACTCTTCCTAATATTACAAAGGAAATCATTCGGTCTTGTTATCAAGTTTCCTTGGCTGCCATAACTGCTGACCAGGCAAGGCGAGCAGTATGCATGCCACTCGCACATGTCACAATATGAAGAGGTCATGGAGGTCAAACCAATAAAGTTCAGAGCAGAATTAGAGGTAAATATATTACTATAGTTGCTCTCCTTCACATTCCCAAGCTTGAAGACTTCATTTGCTCTACCTTCATCACAAGTATAAACATCACCCCACTGATTGTAAGCTGCCTGAAT
>Ga0315282_10015612_pt1 | contig 11186 bp, 10 predicted proteins | sample YL17G07_20_MG_FD_203693 | JGI IMG/M metagenome (GOLD analysis project Ga0315282, IMG submission 203693) | Sediment microbial communities from Yellowstone Lake, YNP, Wyoming, USA - YL17G07_20 | ecosystem: Environmental > Aquatic > Freshwater > Lake > Sediment | place: USA: Wyoming | collected...
GTCGGTCATCCAGACCTTCCAAGGCCAATACGTAGGGTAGCACCTCCAGATGTTTGTACCGATCCCGGGGACGTTGAAGAGGGGTTGGCACGGGAAGGGGCAACCGTAGCACCCGATGTTCTTCACGAAATGCTCAGTGAGGCTGCTCTCCTCGTAGGCCTTTCGGACATCCGGCCTCTCTCTCCACTCGTGGCTCTCGTAGTCTCCGACGACGCCGGCGTCACCGACGAGGAAGCCCTGGAGGTACGCGTCGAGTCCCTTGTCCCATGGGATACCGACGTCCAGGGCCTTGGACTTCTTGATCCTCTCCATAAGTTGGGAGTTGAGCTCTCGTACCTTGTCGGGGTCACTGACCTCTATGGCTTTCGTGCCCCTTACCGCCACCGCTTTGAGCCTCTTATACCCCATCGAGGCTCCGAGTGGCGTCCCGCTGCGATAGTTGTGCTCAACCGTCGACTGGACTGCCAGATTCTCCCCGGCCGGGCCGATGCTTGCCACTTGGACATCTGGGTCGTCGAGCTCCTCCCTGATCAGCGTCTCTGTGTCGAAGGTTCCCTTTCCCCATACGCCCTTGGCATCACGCAACTCGACCTCGTCGTTGTAGACGTAGAGGTAGGATGGCCTCTCTGCCCTTCCTTTGATGACTATGTTGTCGTACCCCGCGAACTTCATTTCGGGGGCCATGAAGCTCCCCATCCCGACGTTCCCGTATCCGTGCGTCTCCGTCTTCGCCGCGGAGACGGCGGTCACCTCCATCTTCGAGGCCCCGATTAAGCCAGTCCCCGCAAGAGCGCCTGCCCCGAAGATGAGGGGAGCCTCAGGGTCGAAGGGGCTCTGGTTGACCTTCCGGTGCCTCCAGAAGAGATAGGCGTTCCCGCCCCTCCCACCGAGGTAGAGCCTTGCGGCCTCCCCCCAAGGCTCCGTCGAGACCTTCCCCGTCGAGAGATCGACGTTGAGGGTCTTACCCGCCCAGCCATACACCAAAACGTAGCACCGGAATACAGTCAGCCCTAACGGTCATTAACACTTTCGGAGTGCCTTCGCCAGCCGATCAGGGAGCCGGCCCATCGATGTCTATTTAATGTGGGTCAGCTAACCTTGGAAAAAGGAGCCCCTTGCCTGCCGAGGAAGACCGGAAAGCCCTGCTTCTAAAGAGACTAACTGAGGCCTTCGGGCGGGAAAGGGTGCTCGCAGACCCTGAGGACCTCTATGTCTACGCATGTTGCTCGAGGTTCGGTGCCCTCCGCCTTGAGAACGCTCTCGCGGTCCTGAGGGTCGAGGCTGAGGAGGACGAGGTGAGATTAAGGAGAATCGTGGCCCCTCTCAGAGTCTCCGTCTACGAAACCCGTGATAAATCCGTGAGAGCTACGCTTCTCGCAGGTCCAATTGTGATAGCGGACAACGGGAAACGGGTCTCCTTTGAGTCGCTGCCCGGAAGGCTCTCCGCCCTTCTCGAGGCGAAAACGGTTAAAAATCGAGAGCTGAAGAGTGCGACATCGCTCCCCGAGAGGTTCCTCGCTGTCCTCAGGAGTAGTCCTGGTTACAGGGTCGAGGAAGTCGAGGACTCCGGAGAGGGCTTCTGCTCCCTGGAGCCCCTCCTCGACGGGCGTGAGACCACCTCAGCGAAGGGGAGGCTTGTCATCTCGAGGGGTCTCATGACAGGCGACATCAAGGCCTCACCGAAGCTAACGGAGGCCATGTACAGCTGCACGGCTTGCGGGCAGTGCTACGACCACATTACCCTTGAGGGCTTCGAGGTGAACAACGCAATCGTTCGAGCCAGGCGGGAGGTCGTGGCGCAGGGGATGGAGCCAGCGCAGTGCAAACTCCTGAGGAACAACATATCGGGGAGTGGCAACCCCCTAGGGCTTCCAGCCGAGGACCGGGCTCTTTGGTTCGAGGAAATCGTCGAGGACCATCCATACCGGGAGGGAGACCTCCTCTACTGGACGGGGTGCTCGACCGCTTACAGACTTCCCGAGGTCGTTAGAGCGACGGCGAGCGTGCTAGGGAAAGCAGGCCTCAGGTTCGGTCTCTTAGGCAATGAAGAGGGTTGCTGCGGCCTCATACTCTACCTCCTCGGGTTATGGGACGAGGCGACAAGGAACGCCTCGTCTGTGGTTGGGAAACTGGCGGGGTTCGGCGCTAAGGAGCTGGTCACCAGTTGCGCAGGCTGCTATTACACATTCACGAGGGTCTATCGAAGGCTTGGAGTGGAGCCTCCCTTCCGTGTTCGACATACCTCGCAGGTCATCGAGTCTCTGATAAAAGAGGGGAAGCTGGAGTTGAAGGGCTTCGATGGGAGCTATGTCTGGCACGACCCGTGCGACCTCGGTAGACACTGCGGAGTCTACGAACCACCACGTAGAGTACTCAGTTCGGTTCCCAGGCTCAGACTAGTGGAACAAAAGTTGGCGCGGCGACATGCTCTCTGCTGCGGGGGCGGCGGTGGAATGTGGGCAACCAACAGTGATCTCGCGGAGAGGGCAGCTCGAATGAAGCTCGATCAATTTGGCGAGCTGGATGTCGACGGAGTGGTCACTGGATGTCCCAACTGCATCCTCATCATGAGGTACGCGGCGGGACCTGACGGAGCCAAGAAGATTCTCGATCTCTCGGAGGTTGTCGACGGCTGCTCCCAAGGATCCTGACGCCGGTAAATGCACTGGAGTAATGCCTTTACCTTCATCAACGCCTGGACGATGTCCTCAGGTCTCACACCAGGCATCTCGGGCTTCTCCGAGGAGTAGAATACACTGACGACGCTACTGAGCTCGCCCTCATTGAGCTGTTTACCCCTCAATGCGTCCTCAAGGCGGAAGACCGCTTCCCGACGCTCCTGCAGTATTCGAGATCGAGCGCCTTCTCAAGGTCCTGGTGGTAGCCGACGCAGACTTAGGGGGCGTCAGGATGAAGCAGATTAGAGTACTCGGACTCTTGCCCCTCTCCACTGCCTCAGCGACGGCCTCGTAGAACGTCTGGGCTATCAGGGGTTGGGGATATCCCAGATCAATGAACCGCCAGTTCTCTGGAGTTCTCAGCCGCCTAAGCCTTGACCTTGGCCTTCTCTTCTTTTAGCCAGGCCTCGACGGCTGCGGTGTCCTTGCCGCTGATGAGGGTCTTCAGCTCCTCCTGGAGTTTGCTCGGCTTAATGATGGCAACCCACCCCTTCCCATACGGATCCTGGTTGATGAGGGCGGGGGTCTTCAGCACGTCCTCGTTTAGCTGGGCTATCTCCCCAGAGACAGGGACCTTGAGGCTCCCCACCCACTTCCCGGACTCGATGCTCCCCAAGGTCTTCCCCTGCTCGACAGGGGCACCGGGGCGTTTCGTCTTGAGGCTGAGGAGCTTACCCGCCGCCTTCTGGGCCCAGTCGTTGTAGCCTACCCTCACCTTGTCCCCTTCGACCTTCACCCACATGTGCTCCCGATGGTAGTAGAGGTCGTCAGGGAATTCGTTTCCCTCGATCTTAACCATGGGTTGTTAGGCGCGCGGTTTGCTTTATAATTCTTATCGGGATACACGTGAAATTACTCGATAAATGGAGGGGTTCTTTTGGAAGATTGTAGAGGTCAAAAGGATCAGGAACGATGAGCACTAGACACTTCGAGACGCTGATCAATTAGGAGGCTTGCTTTTTTCGCGAAATACGCATGCGTCAATTAATAACAAACATAAATAGTAAGAGTATTGAAAGGGGCACAAGTCAATTGGAATTTTACGAAGCCATCAACAAAAGAAGAAGCGTAAGGGAGTTTCAACCAAGGCCTGTGGAAAAGGAGAAGCTTCTGAGAGCCCTAGAGGCAGGGCTCAAAGCCCCCTCGAACAACCACCTGAGGCTGTGGGAGTTCATCCTGGTGAAAGATCCTGATCAGAGGAGAAGGGTCGCGGAACTGGTCTCAAAGGGGAAGAACATCACGAACGAGATGGAGCTTGAAAAGGCGCTAAATAACTGGTCGGATGAGCTGCAGAGGGAGATGTACCGCAAGGCGCTGCCGGTCCAGGTGAAGATGCTTGTGAGCTCGCCGGAGCTGCTTGTCGTCTGCTACAGGTTGAGAAAGCCGCTGAGAGACTGTGAGATTCTGTATGACCTGAACGACCTGGCTTCGATCTGGATGTGCATAGAGAACATCATGCTTGCGATGGCGGCAGAGGGGTTATACGGAGTCACCAGTGTGCCCCGTGAGACCGCTGGCCTCAAGAAGGTGCTGGGTGTACCTGAGGGTTACGAGGTGGCGGCGGCGATTCCGATAGGCTACCCTATGGACTACTCCGTAAAGCAGAACGCCGTTTCACTTGAGGAGAAACTACACTACGATAAGTGGATCGACGTCTGAGTGGGTTTCGCGTACGCTCATTAGTGTATTTGTGTGTTCATTTGCCTATCTTATTGTATGTCTATCTTAGAGAGAAGAAGAGAGGGTGTAGAAGACTTGTTGGGTTTTGGGGGAAGGTAGTTACCCTTGAAATTTGAACATACGATAAATAAAATTCAACAACAATATCGCGAAATCCGAGATAAAATAATTCTTTACCGCTCGGCGAGCTCCCTGATTATATTGATAACCTCCGGGATCGCTGCAGCGACCCGTGGTGTCGTTTCTTCCCCAATCGTTGTGGTGTCCTCTGCCTCGACAGCTATAAGCACCACCTCGTGAGGCATCTCACCGGCGTAGAGCTGGTCGCCAAGCCTTAGGGTCGTGACCAGATCAGCGCCATGACTGTGGGTGATGACCGGCGGGAGCTCACCCCTCGAGAGGTTGACCCTGAAGACGGTGCCCGGCTCCGCCCCGGTCTCGATAGCGTCGACGATTATGGCCAGCTCCCGGCCCCTCATCACTTCCAGGATCTCTACGCCACCCATCGCTGCGTCAACGACCTCTACGCCAACTCCTAGCTCTGCGAGGCGCTTCGTGACGTGGATCCCAACCCCGTCGTCAGTACGTAGGAGGTTACCAACGCCGACGACGACGGCTCTCATAGGTGAGACTCTGCGGGCCACCGGAAAAATCCCTCGGTCCGTTGCCAGTGGTCAGAAAGTAAGGGCAGGTTAAAACCGGGGGCATTTCCAGAGATAAAGGTGGGAGACAGACAATTTGCCCCTATCACTGTATGGATGGGTTGGCGAACCAGACGAAAGGGTGCGACTAGTGGCGTGGGCCTAGCCATAATATTCCTCGCCTCGATCGCTCTGGGGCTCCTCGTCATCAACCAGCTGCGCGGATCTAGTCCGAGCCCCTCCCCTACGAGCGGCGGGAGGAGCTACAATTGGGTCGGATACACAGTCTCATCTGACCTCCGGACCCCTCAACCCAACGTGTGGACAGTGAGTGCGACATGGGTTGTCCCCACGATCAAGGCGACAGGACTCGACTCCTATTCTGCGGCCTGGATCAGAGTTGGTGGAACCTTCGACGGCAGCCTCATCCAGGCCGGGACGGAGGCAGACAGTGTCTTCGGGTCACCAATTTACTCCACATGGTATGAGATACTCCCCTACGACTCCCTCCCAGTCTCGTCAATGACGATCTCCCCCGTGGACCTAGTCACCGTCTCCATAAGCCTCACCAATGCCACGTCAGGCACCTGGTCCATAAAGATCAGCGACGCAACCAGCGGCCAATCCTTCAATAAGACCATGACCTATAGCTCGTCGAGGCTTTCGGCAGAGTGGATAGTAGAGAGGCCACTGGTCAACGGTGCAATGCCCCCGCTCGCGTCCTTCACCACAACAACTTTCACTTCGTGCAGCGCCACGATAGGAGCCACGACTGGCGGGATCTCAGCCTTCCCATACACGATCTACAACCTCTATTGGAGAACTAACACAGAGCTTGCGTCCTGTTCTCCCCTCGGGGCGGCCGGGTCTTCCTTCACCGTAACGTTCCTGTCGGCAGAGTAGGACCTACCGGCTGAGCTTCTTTACTAGCTGCCCCTCGCTGTCGACTACTTCGACGGTGAGTGGCCCTTCACCGGGTAGGCTGTGGGTGCTGCACCCGAAGCACGGGTCGTAGGCGCGAAAGGCCATCTCTACCATGTTTAGGAGGCCCTCGTTGACGACCCCCTTCTTGATGACGCCTCTCGCGGCGTCCCGGACGCTCATTACGATGTCCGCGTAGTTGTTAGTGGTGGCGACAATTAGGTTCGCACTCTTAACGAGGGCGTCCTTGTCGAGCTTGTAGTGGTGGATGAGGGTGCCTCGGGCAGCCTCGATGATGCCGACTCCTTCCCCAGGCTCCTTGATCGGGTTTCTGAGGTTCGCCCCAGTTATCTCCGGGTCGGTGGCTAGCTCCAGCGTCTTCTCCGCCGCGTATAGCAGCTCGACCAGCCTCGCCCAGTGGTATGCGAGTGTAGAGTTGACTGGCTTTCCGCCGAGGGTATCGTACATCCTCTTGTACTGCTCATTAGCCAGCGGCGTCGCCATGCCTTCTGAGGCGTTGAGCCTACCGAGAGGGCCGACGCGGTAGACGCCGGACTTTGGACCGTCCGTCAGTCCCTTCCACCCCACCTTCTTTAGGTAGGTGAATTTGCTGTAGGTCCACGGCTCGACACGCTCCGCGACATGGTCGAGGTAATCTTTCCCCTCGAAGCGGTCAAATTCCCTCGCCTTGTGGTCAGTGACTCGCACGTCGCCATCGTAAAAATTAACGTGGTTGTTTCCGTCCACCATCCCCATGTTGTAGACGTGGAGTTGGTATGGGTCACTGACGATGAGGTCGACGTAGGCCTTGTTCTTGAGGACGATGTCCTCGAATATGCCAAGGGTGAACTTGGCGAACTCGACGCTGCTTCGGGCCATCTCCTCTATCTTCTTCCGCTCTTCCTCGGTGAGCCCCTTGCTGATGCCGCCGGGGAGTCCGCAGGTCGGGTGGGTCGCCTTCCCGCCGATTATTTCGGTGATCCTCTGCCCGTAGGCTCGGTGCTTGATCACTTCCTTCCCAACGTCGAGGCCGACCTTCTTAAGGACGCCGAAGATGTTCCTCTCGGCTGGCGGCGCTGTGGGGCCGACAACGAAGTCGGGGGCACCGAGGAAGTAGAAGTGGAGGGTATGGTCGTAGATGTAGTAGCCACTGTACATCAGCTCGCGGAGCTTCGCCGCCGTCTCCGTGGGCTCGACGCCAAAGCAGGCGTCCAACGCCTTCGTCGAGGCAAAGTGATGGGCGACGGGGCAGACCCCGCAGATACGTGGCGTGATGATGGGCATGTCCTCCGCCCTTCTGCCTTCACAGAATTTCTCGAAGCCGCGGAGCTCTGGTATCTGGAGCCACGCGTTCTCCACATCGCCCGCGTCGTCGAGCTGGATGCTGATCTTGCCGTGGCCCTCGAGACGAGTAATGGGGTCGATGGTTATAGTCTTCACTTCTTAACCCTCCTAGGGATGATCCCAGACGGAAGCGCATACTTGTAGAAGGTCCCTGCGGGGTCCTTCACCTCTGCTGCTATTTTTTGAGCGTCATAACCCTCTCCCTTCTCGGCGTCTAGGCCGAGGACGGTGCTAAGGGCGCTGATCATGGCGGAGCCCTGCTCGACGGCGCCGGGGCACGGGCCCCCGCAGCCGGTACACGGCATGTTTGCGTTGACACAACGAGCCTCGCAGCCCCCGCGGGTCGCAGGCCCCATGCAGATGATCCCCTGCTCGAGGAGGCACTTCTCCGGTTCGGGGGTGTAGTCGATGACCCTCCTGATGGCGGCGATCTTCTTCTCCTCCTTCTTACGGGGGCACTCGTCGCAAACCGCCAGCTCGGGGGCCAGTATACTGCCCTTTGGTGGTAGCTTGCCCGAGGCGATGGCGGTGACGGCATTCATGATAAGCTTCGCGGGGGGCGGGCAACCCGGGAGGTAGTAGTCAACGGAGACGACCCTGTCGAGGGGCTTGACCGTTTCGTGGAATACGGGTATCTCAGTCCGTCCCTTCGGCTTCTTTCCCTCCGGCTCGGGCTCGGAGCCCTCTGGGTTATCTGTTGACTCCGTGGTGTGGTAAGCCCTCTCGAAGATGGCCTTCGCGGATGTTAGGTTGGCGAGGCCGGGGACGCCGCCAAGCTGGGCGCAGGCGCCAAATGCCACAAGGGTCTTCGCCTTGTCCCTCAGCAGATACGCGAGACGCTCCTGCTCGCTGTTCCTTATCGCCCCGTTGAAGAGGCAGACATCCATGTACCCGTCCGGCATCGCCTCCACGTCCGCGTACTTGACGTCCATGGCAACCGGCCAGAAGACGACCTCCGCGACGTTGAGTATGTCGAGTATCGCCTCGTCGACGTCGAGGACGGCGATCTCGCATCCGCCACAGCTCGCAGCCCAGTAGAACCCTAGCTTGAGCTTCGCCGTGATTAGGCCTCCTGCCTCGCCGTCAGCACGCCGGCGTCCGTCTTGTTCGAAGACAGCCCTACCTCGTCCGGGGTGAGACCCATGGCGAGGCCAAGTAGCTGGGTGAAATGGACTACGGGTAGCCCCGGGTTCTCCTCGGTTATGAGTTGGCACCTCTCGTAGGTGATGTAGCAGAAGGGGCAGCAGGTGAGGAGGGCGTCAGCGCGCTTCTTCACCTCCTTGACCTTGTCGAGCCCCACCTCCCATGTCACTTTCTCCCTGATACCCATCACGGGCCCAGCGCAGCAGTCAAGCTTCCCCGGGTACTCGACAGGCTCAGCTCCCGTGGCTGCGGCGAGGTCGTCAAGGACTCTCGGGTCGTTCACGTCCTCGAACTTCATAACCTCGCTAGGACGGAGGAGGTGGCACCCGTGGTGGGTGCCCACCTTAAGACCCTTGTAGGGCTTGATGACGGCGGCCCTCACCTTCTCGACCCCGACATCCTCCTTGAGGACACGGGCAATGTGCTTGACCTCTACAGTCCCCTTGAACTCCTTCCCCACCTCGGCGAGGATCTTGTTGATCTCAGCCTTCAGCTTTGGGTCCTCCCTGAGGGTGAGGTTCACCTTCGTGAGGGTTTCAGTGCACCCGTTGCAGAGCGTGACGATGTTCAGCCCCATCGACTCAGCGATGGCTATATTCCGGGCGGCGAGGGCGAGGGCTGTCTTCCTGTCGAGAGACTCGAGGTACGATGTGCCGCAGCACCCAGACCCGGGCATGTCCACTAGCTCCACACCCAGCTTCTCAGCCACCTTCCTTGCGGACTTCTCATAGCCGGGGAGGCGGCTAAGGACAGTGCAGCCAACGAAGAGGGCGTACTTCATTGCCCCTCGCCTCCAACCTTCCTGAGGAGACCGGTCTTCTTCATTATGGCCTCCATTTCTTCCTTCGCCGGCTCGGGGGCCGGGGGGAGACCATCGTCGGTCCTCATCTCGTTCTCGAACTCCCCGATCTCGTAGATGTAGCCGAGGCGGGGGAGCGTCGTCAGTAGACCCTTGATGGACGTGTGGAGAGACCCCTCGGAGAGGGCGATCTCCCTAAGGGCGGCCACGATCTCGCTGACGTGGACCTTCTGGGGGCACCTCTCGTAGCAGGTGTAGCACCCTGCGCAGAGCCAGAGGAGGTCGCCCCCGAGGAGACGTTCCTTCTGTCCGTACATGGCCAAGCGGGCGATGTTGCGGGGGCGGAACTCCTTAACCCGCTTCGCGACGGGGCAGTCGGATGTACATGTACCGCACTGGTAGCAGAGGGTAAGCCTTTCCGCCCCGTGGGTGGCAAGGACCCTCTCCCTGAACTCCCTGCCCTCCCTAGTGATCTTGATCTCGCTCACGTTAGTCGGCCTCCTTCAGCGCGGCGGCGACTGGGCTAGGCCCAAGCTTTCTGAGCTGCTCAGTCATGTCCCTGATCGTCCTCGCGAACTTGTCTCCCTCCGCGGCGCTTATCCACTCCAACCTGAGCCTCTCAGGCTCCAGCCCGAGCTGCGCCATGAGGGATCGGAGCACCGCGACCCTGCGCTCGGCCTTGAAGTTTCCGCTGATGTAGTGGCAATCTGTTGGTGTGTGGCACCCAGCCACAAGCACTCCGTCTGCACCCTCCCTGAAGGCCTCGAGGACATAGCTCGGGTGGACCCTGCCGCTGCACATGACCCTGATTATGCGGAGGTTAGGCGGGTACTGGAACCTACTGACGCCCGCGAGGTCTGCGCCCGCGTAGCTGCACCAGTTGCAGAGGAAGCCCACAATTTTTGGCTCGAATTTGTCGCTCATCGCTGGGCCTCCTGCAGTGCGGCCCTTACCTGGCTCATGATCTCGGCGTCTCTGAAGTGACCGACGGATATAGCCCCGCTGGGACACGTCGCGGCGCAGACACCGCAGCCCTTGCAGACCTCCCCGAGGACATGGCTGCGGACCTTGTCCCCTTTCTCTACCATCTCGATGGCCTTGAACTCACAGACCGCCTCACATGTCCTGCACCCACTACAAGCATCCTCGTCCACGACCGCTACGGCCCCCTCCGCCTCGATGGTGTCGTGGCTGAGGACAGTGAGGGCGCGTGCTGCAGCCCCACTTGCCTGGCTTATGCACTCGTCGATGGCCTTAGGGCCGTGGGCGAGACCGCAGAGGTAGACCCCCTCAGTGGCGAAGTCGAGAGGGCGGAGCTTCATGTGGGCCTCCAGGAAGAAGCCGTCCTTCCCGAGGGGCACCTTGAGCATCCCTGCGAGCTCCCGGTTCGTCGGCGTCGGGTGGATTCCGGCGCTGAGGACGAGAGCCTCCGGCTCAAGCACAACGGTCTCGCCGAGGACGGGGTCGAGGACCCTAACCTTGATCCCACCTTCGTTCGTGACCTGGGGCTTGTGCTCGTCGTCGTAACGGATGAAGAGGACTCCCTTCTCGGCGGCATTCCTGTAGTAGTCCTCCCTGAAGCCGTACGTTCTCATGTCCTTGTAAAGGACGAAGACCTCAGCGGTTGGGTTGGCCTCCTTGACCCTGAGGGCGTTGCTGACGGCGCCGGTGCAGCATACACGGCTGCAGTTCGGGTGCTCTCCATCTCGGCTTCCGACGCACTGGATCATGACGACGCTTTTTGGGGCATAGCCCTTGTGGAGCTTCTCCTCCAGCTCCAGCTGTGTCATCACCGAGGGACTCGACCCATAGAGGTACTCCGTGGGCCTGTACTCGACGCCACCAGTCGCGACGATGACGACGCCGTGCTTCACATGCTCCTCCCCGGCGGTGCTCGCGATAGTCGACTCAAAGTTGCCGACGAAGCCCCCGATCTCGGTGACTTGCGACCCTCTGTGGATCTTGATTTTCTTGTTGGAC
>Ga0315282_10015615_pt1 | contig 11185 bp, 7 predicted proteins | sample YL17G07_20_MG_FD_203693 | JGI IMG/M metagenome (GOLD analysis project Ga0315282, IMG submission 203693) | Sediment microbial communities from Yellowstone Lake, YNP, Wyoming, USA - YL17G07_20 | ecosystem: Environmental > Aquatic > Freshwater > Lake > Sediment | place: USA: Wyoming | collected...
AATATTGGACAACAGGCGCTCACCCTTCAATTCGAGCTCCAAAAAGGATGCTACGCCACCTCTCTGTTACGAGAGATCATGAAATCAGATGACCCGAAAAATTATTAGATGATCCCGAGAAAGGAAACGGTTTTAATGGAGTGCTACCATTACCTGACGATTCCAACGGACATATCCCCTGTTAGGTGAAGGAATAAATGATCCAATCTCCACCGCAAAAATATCATCCAAAAGAACTTGAAGAAAAGATACAAAAATTCTGGCGAGACTACAATATTTTTAAAAAATCAATCGACCAACGAAAAGGTTGCCCCCCGTACGTATTTCTAGAGGGCCCACCCACCGCAAACGGGCTTCCGCATCCAGGACATGTGTTGACCCGAGTAATGAAAGACCTTGTTCTTCGCTACCAGACAATGAACGGACATTATATCCTTCGGAAAGCAGGGTGGGACACGCACGGGTTACCAGTGGAGATCGAAGTGGAAAAAAAACTTGGGTTAGAGGATAAGCAAGCCATAGAAAAATATGGTGTCGCGAAATTCAACGAAGAATGTAAAAAAAACGTGTTTCGCTATGAGAACGCCTGGGTGGAGATGACGAATCGCATCGGGTTTTGGCTTGATATGAACAACCCGTACATCACCCTGAAAAATGAATATATTGAATCGGTCTGGTGGTCACTGCAACAGGCATGGAAAAAGAAGTTACTCTATCGCGGGCATAAGGTCGTTCCGTATTGTCCTCGATGCGGGACCGCGCTCTCAACCCATGAGATCTCCCAAGGATACAAAACCGTTGAAGAAGCATCTATCTTTGTGAAATTCAAATTAAAACACGAGGACGCGTATTTCCTCGCATGGACCACAACACCCTGGACGCTTATTTCAAACGTTGCCCTTGCGGTGCATCCGAATGAAGCATATCTGAAAATACGGTACAACGGCGAGGTATTGATTCTTGCGGAACAGCGAGCGGCCGTCCTCCTCAAAAGCCAGGAGTATGAACTGTTGGATCGCGTCACGGGAAAAGACCTTGAGCACATCGAATACGAGCCGCTTTTCAAGTACGCGAAACCAGAAAAGAAAGCATGGTACGTGGTGCTCGCTGATTTCGTCACCATGGAAGACGGAACCGGCATCGTTCACGTTGCTCCCGCGTTCGGCGAGGATGACTACAATGTCGGACGTGCGTACGATTTACCTGTGGTCCAGCTTGTGAAACTCGACGGGACATTCCCTGATGAAGTCACCTTATGGCGAGGGCAATTCGTCAAAGACGCGGATCCGGATATCATCCAGTACCTCGAGGAGAAAGGGCTTCTTTCCGGGACAAAGAAGCATATGCACGAATACCCGTTCTGCTGGCGGTGTGACTCCCCGTTACTCTACTACGCGATGGAATCCTGGTTTATCGCTATGTCGAAAGTGCAGCTGTCACTCGTGAAAAATAACAATCAGATAGCTTGGTACCCTGAACATCTCCAGCAGGGACGATTTGGTGATTTCATCCGCGAGGTGAAAGACTGGGCGCTCTCGCGGGATCGATACTGGGGGACCCCGCTTCCTATTTGGACCTGTACGAATCAAAGTTGCGGGCACATCCTTTGCGTTGGCAGTGTCCAGGAGCTCCGTGAATTAAGCGAGTCATTCCCCGAGAAATATGATTTACATAAACCGTTCGTCGATGAACTTACGGTGAAATGCCCGAAATGTCATGCACGGATGCAGCGGGAGAAAGAAGTCATTGACTGTTGGTATGACTCCGGGTCAGCGTTTTTCGCGCAATGGCATTACCCGTTTGAAAATAAGGAACTCTTCAAAGAAAACTTCCCGGTTGATTTCATCTCGGAAGCACTTGATCAGACGCGGGGATGGTTTTATTCGCTTCTTGCGATATCCACGTTTTTATTTGATAAAAACCCCTACAAAACTGTGTTGACGCTCGGGCTCGTCCTTGATAAAGACAATCAAAAAATGAGTAAAAGCAAGAAAAACTATGTGGACCCGATGATCATCCTAGACCATGAGGGTGCCGATGCGATGCGCTGGTATTTGATCTCCGAGAACGCACCATGGATGTCGACGCGATTCTACGAAGAAGCGGTCAAAGAGACCCTTGGCCAATTCCTCCTGACGTTCTGGAATTCTTATATCTTTTTTATGACCTATGCGGCCCTCGATGCCTTCGACCCGGAAAAAGACCATATCCCTCAGTCCAAACGTGGGTTGCTTGATCAATGGATTTGGAGCAGGTTCCATCGGGTGGCAAAAGATGTTGAGCTCTTCATGAAGGAGTTTGAGATCCATAAGGCAGCACGTGCCATTGAAGGGTTCATCATTGATGATTTCAGCAACTGGTACCTGAGGCGAAGCCGGAAACGGCTCTGGGTTGAGGAAAAGACAACGGATAAACTTGCAGGGTACTCCACGATGTATGACATCTTTGTCGGTCTTTCGCAGATGCTTGCGCCGTTCATCCCGTTTATCACTGAGGAGATGTATCAGAATCTTCGAACCCAGTCAATGCCGGAAAGTGTGCACCTCTGCGATTATGTTAGCAGCGATCGAAAAGTGATTCGTGATGAGTTGGAACATGGGATGGAGCGGATCCGGGCGCTCGTCGAAGCAGGACGCGCGCTTCGCTCGAAGATCGGTGTGAAAGGTCGGCAGCCGTTACCCATGGCATCACTCTTCTGTTCGAAAGAACGAGAAGAGGAGACCAGGCCACTGTTGGATCTGTTGAAAGAAGAACTGAACGTGAAAACGATTTCCTATGCCCGCGACACAAGCAAGTTCATGACGAAAACCGTGAAACCGAACTACGCGCATCTCGGCCCGAAATACAAGGAAAAAGCAAAGACCATTGTCCAGCAACTGGAGTCGCTCGACAAACATATCCTCTACGAGCAGCTCACAAAAAAGAAAGCAGTCATTATCCAGGTCGGTGCTGAGAAGATACGGTTGACGAAAGAAGATTTCGACATTATTGAACAGGAAAAAGAACATATCGTAAAGGCAGCAGTGAACGACATCACCTTATTTTTGGATACGACCATCACACCTGAGCTTGAGGCGGAGGGACTTGCAAGGGAACTCATCCGACGGATCCAATCGATGCGGAAAGAAATGAATCTTACCGTTGACGATAGGATTATAACGGAAATTAGGCTTGACGCGACAAAGAAAGCTGCATTGCAGGATTGGAAGGACCATATTAAAGAGGAGACCCGGTCGAAAACAGTGTCGTTTGTGGATACACCAACAGGGGCTCTGGTTCGCACCTGGACGATCGATGAACTGACAATTGACATCGGTATTTGTAAATAAACAGAAATACCACCTGCCAACAAAGCTTAAATATGGATTACATGATTTTTTGATTGCAAATAGGATACTCATAAGGAATGGGATGCAAAGAAATGAAACCTAGACATACTATATGGAAGAATGTTCAAGTATCTGTATCTGTTCTCATTCTTCTCTTTCTCGCGATATTCGCGCTGAGCTCTCTCTGCTTTCAAGGAACAATTATCCTTCCTGCGCAAGGGAGTGCGTATGTCCCAGCGCCACCAACCGGCCCAAATAATGGGTTCGTCAATATTGACTATCGATACGAGATTATCACGATGAATGACAATGCATCATGGATGTTTGATTGGGGTGACGGGACGACAACACCCTGGCTACAACTCGGAAGATCAAATACATCGATAGTTCAAACACACCATTGGACGGCCGCGGGAGACTTCACGGTTCGAATAAAATTCAAAAATATAAATTACCCTACTGGCATCTGGTCTGATCCATTATTGGTCTCTATCACCAGACCGCAGATAACAGATTATCCGTCAGAACCGACGTTAGTTGCGGGGACAATCAAAGGAGTCATGGGAACCACCTACACGTATTCCCTTACAGCAAACGATCCTCATGCATATCGGGTGCAATACCGATGCGATTGGGGTAACGGAACCATTTCAAATTCCACGTCACTGGTTCCTTCAGGGAGCCCTGCCACAAGGAATCATCAATGGGATAAACCTAGTACCTACATGGTTAGGTTTCAAACGCTCAATGAATATGGGCTACAATCCGTGTGGTCCTCTTCGATTCATGTGACCATACAGAATACTACCGATAGCAACCAGACCTTTGTGGATCTCATTGTCCTTAATGGCATCACCCATAATATGACGTATCACGCTGATCATACCGGGACTTTTTATAATACCACAACAGGAAAATCAAGTAGTATCTACTGGGAAGGACAGGGAACATATTCGCTCGACGATGACAATGACGGGACATGGGACTATGAATATACTCCTTCGGTAGGATTGCTCGAACCGATTCCCCCGCAAGTTGTCGTCCAGAAACCACAGGCCTTATTTGGAGTCCCCTGGCTGTGGGTATTCATCATAATCGGAATCATCGTTGGTGTTATCGTAACCGTGGTTGTGCTGTTTAAAACCGGGTACCTATATGTGTATGAAGAGGTTGTCGAAAAATAACTGTTTTTTCTTAAGGAACCAAACGTATTTTATATGAGTCATATTACCACCCTTGATGATTTGTCTCGGGATAGAGGGAACCGCACATACGATAGGCGTTGGCATCGTCAAAGAAGTTCATGGCAGATGCCGTGTTCTGTCGAATCTCATGAAAACCTACGTGCCGGAAAAAGGCGGTATTCATCCGCGAGAGGCGGCGAATCACCATGCTGCCCATATCGCTGACCTCATCCAGGATTCTCTCGCACATGCTCACCTTGATTTCTTATCGGTTGATCTCGTGGCATTTTCCCAGGGGCCTGGTCTTGGTCCCTGTCTTCGCACCGCTGCAACCGCAGCGCGAGCTTTAGCGTTCTCCCTTGAAAAACCGCTCATGGGCGTGAATCACTGTGTCGCTCACCTTGAAATCGGCCGGGGAACTATACAGAACTGCTCAGACCCGGTGCTGTTGTATGTCTCTGGGGCGAATACCCAGGTGATCGGGTTTGCAGAGGGTAAATATCGGGTGTTCGGGGAGACACTGGATATCGGGATTGGAAATTGCCTTGATAAGTTCGGCAGAACCCTTGGGATGGAGTTTCCCTGCGGCCCGAAAATCGAGCAGTTCGCGAAAGAAGGCCGAACGTACTTGCAGCTTCCCTATTCGATTAAAGGGATGGATATCGCGTTCTCAGGCTTGCTCACCGCAGCGCAGGAGTATGTCCGACAAGGGAAACGGGTTGAGGATATTTGTTACTCGATGCAGGAGACAACATTTGCAGCTCTTACCGAGGTGACGGAGCGGGCCATGGCGCACACGGAGAAGAACGAGGTGCTTCTTAGCGGTGGCGTGGCTGCGAATGCACGGTTACGTGAAATGGTCAAGACCATGGCAACAGATCGAGGTGCCACGTTTTTTGTTCCCGCAAAGGATTTATGCGTTGATAATGGCGCGATGATCGCCTGGCTCGGGTGCCTGATGTATCAAAGTGGTCTTCGGATGACCGTTGAAGAAAGCATCATTGATCAACGGTTCCGCACCGACATGGTGGAGGTGAGCTGGCGTGACTGAAAAGATACTCTATCGTGGTGCCGAGGCCGTGATTTGTCTGACGAGATACCGGGGGAAACAGGTGGTACAGAAACGACGCGTGAAAAAGTCATACCGGATCAAAGAAATAGATTCTCAGCTCATCGCTTCAAGAACGAAAGAGGAGGCAAAGTTAATCGCCCTCGCACGCACCTGCGGAGTCTCAGTCCCATTGATCTACGATGTCGACCTCGCGGGAGGGATTATTACCATGGAATACCTACGTGGGAAGCGGATAAAAGACATCCTGAACACACTCGACGAAACTGAGAGAAACCACGTATGCTTCAAGATTGGCGAAAGCATCGCGCGACTTCACAACCATGATATCATCCATGGGGATATCACGACCTCAAACATGATTCTCCTTAATGATCGTATTCATTTCATTGATTTTGGGCTTGGGAGTAAAAACAGTGAGGTCGAGGCAAAAGGGGTGGACCTGCATGTGCTCATGGAAGCGTTTGATTCAACCCACTCACAATATCCGCACTGCTTCAAGCAGGTGTTCGCGGGATACGAAAAAGAATTTAACGGGGACGCTTCTATGGTAAAGAGAAAAATAGATGATATCGTACGGCGAGGGCGGTACCGATGAAAACCCTCTATTTTATTACGGGGAATAAAGGAAAGGTAGCTGAGGCTACAAAAAAACTAGCGCCACTCGGATTTCGGGTTGTACAAAAAAACCTTGGGTACCCTGAGGTTCAAGCAGATACATTAGAAGAGGTTGTCCAATACGGCGTAGAACACGTACGCGAGCGATTTAAGAAACCATTCATGCTTGAGGACGCGGGTGTGTTTATACAGGCTTTGGAAGGATTCCCGGGTGTGTACTCGAAATACGTGTTTTTTACGATCGGATTACCAGGGATTATCCGACTGCTTGACGGTGCTAAGAACAGGTCAGCGGTCTTCCGCTCTGTCTACGCGTACAGTGAGCCGGGGAAAAAACCGCTCGTATGCACCGGTGAATGCGCCGGGACAATCATCACAGAATGTCGGGGCGCCAATGGATTCGGGTATGACCCTTTGTTTGTCCCAAAAGATGCGTTAAAAACGTTCGCGGAGATGACCATTGAGGAGAAAAACCGGTACTCGCATCGGGCGAAGGCTCTTGAGATGCTCGTAACAGCATTAGCGAAGCTACATTAAATTTTGGTAGAACATCAAGGATCGATTCTTTTTTACAGAAGGAAAAGTGCAGGGGACGAGATACCAACCTGAAGTTTAAATCTCATTCCTATTATAGGGTTTGATCTTAATAGTAATAATGCTCTTATCGGGAAGAAAGTTTGATTTTAATGGTAAATTAATATTCCTGTCGGGAAGGGAACACGGATTTATCAGCAAAAAATCACAATGCTGCATATGTCAGCGGGTGAAGAAACGATGGGAGAGCGCTCATGGGGATGAAGACGTCGCAGAGGAAAATCATCGGAAAACGTGGTCCTGATAAAAAATGATGGCGGCGGTCTGGTTATTATCAAAGATGAAGCAAGGTTAATCGTTAAAACGTCGTTAGTTGCCTTCTTTGACGTATTGAGCTCATTTTATCAGTATTTATCTTATGAAAAACATTTAAATCCATGTAACTGATTAGAAATTACATCCTATAATTTTAGGGACGAAAAAAAACATGAAAAAGGAAAGGAATGAAAGGAAAATGGTATGCTATATCGGGGCTGTGATCCTCTTGGTTATCATGGCTTTTATAGCGCTGGCATCAACAGCTCATGGCAATGGAGATGGTCAGGATGATTTTATTCTCCCTTCATGGGGAGGCGGCATGGTTCATTGTGATCCTCAGTTAACAGACAATATCAGGATGCCGGTCCCAACCCCGAATGCGACAAATAACGTCGGTGAGGTATGGTACCGCCATGATTTTGGCGGAGAAAAATACGGGACGTATGGAATCGGTATCGCGGGAAATGGCAGAATAGCAGCATGTTCATTTGGGCTTTATGATTTTTTTGGAAGCCAGTTGAATCCAAATGATAATCTCATCATTTATGATTATTACGGTAATCGACTCTGGTCTTCAGGTTATTGGCGCTGGTTTAATAAAACAGAATATTCTTGGTCGTTAGATCCTTCAGCATGTGGTTCTGTCCCAATGATTGACATATACGACCGGGTTGTTGCATGCGACATGGAAAAAATAATACTGGTGAATGCATCGGATCACCGCAATATCCATGTCGATTGGATCTCCTATTTCCCGGCGATAAATCTTTCATTGAGAAATCCTTCAATACCACCAGTTCCTCTTAGTCCGACTATTATCGAGAATAGGACCATCATAGTACCGACATGGGGTGGGCCTCTGTATGCATTTGATGTAAAAACTGGCGCTAGACTTGCATCATTATCGTTTTGGGATAACTCAAGTAACGAATCCTACTCTGCTGTACGTAAAATGAATTGGGCAGATTTCTTTACAATATTATCTCATCCGTTAGACTGTCCTTATCATTACGATAGTGTCAATCATGTTGTTGCATGGAACTCAACAGTACAATATGGCATAATGCCGATAAATCCGGTTTTCTTCGAAGGTACAGCCATGTTTCAGACGGAACGCAACGGGGTTGTTGCTGCCATTGATAAGACAAACGGGTCAATCCTTGCTATGAACTCTCTCGGAACACCCGAGCTCATCACCGGCGGCAAACATTTTGGAACGCAAAATTCAGCGTGCGTAAAAGGGAATCGGGTGTACCTCACCACTCAATTTCCACCGCCGAATCTCCTAGGCCGGTATCGCGGCAACATCTCTGGTCGGCTGTACGCAATTGACGTGAATCCAGATGCCGAAAATCCGTCTGATATTTTGAAAGAAGCTTGGCATTTTGATTTTCCCGGACAAAGTCAAGCAAGCCCAACACTAATTAACAACACCATATATTTTGATGCGTTCAATGGAAATTATACCACCTTGAACGGTTCAAACAGAAACCCCCGTATTTATGCGGTCTATACAAACGGGATGTTACGATGGAAAATCAACTATTCGAATATCACCGGGTTTTCATTTGCCATGGACCCTCGAGGCGGGTTCTGGTTTAATGATATGGGCATTCCTCTCCAGGGTGGTGGCGGGAGAAAATTAGTCCACTTCTCTGCAGAAAATGGGAGTATCCTTGAGGAAATTAATGTCACCAAACTCCTTAATGACACAGAACGTGTTTATCCTGTCTCATGCATGACGATCGGTGGAACAGCCACACATCCGATCATGATCGTTTCTGCAAACCACTTTTTATTTCATCATGGCAAATGGGTCATCGCGATTAATTTAACCGATAATAAATTACTTTGGAAAGTTCCGATAGAATCTGCATCGAACTTTAATTTTGCGAGTGGTCAGTATACAATTTTAAACGAGAGCTATCAATATCGCGTCCTATTCAGTACATTTTCCGGTGGCGTCATGGCAATTGGTTCATATCCAAACTGCTGGTTTGAAAACGTAAGCTATAAACCATGGGATTCCCCCGAGGACAACAATAATTATAACGATTCCGTTAACATCACCTTCTCGATAAAAACACACGTACATCAAGACCATGCCTGGGTAAAAGCAATGCTGATATCCCAAGATCATCCTGTGCTGTGCCGATATAGCACAGTAAAATTTTACACGATTACCTCCTCAGGCGGCCAGCATACCATTTCTCTAACACTCCCGCCGCGTGCACCCAAAGGAAATTACATCCTGAAAGCATATCTCTATAACTCATCCGGAAAATTAAAGAGAGACCTCCTTCATCTCGCTGATTTTAAGGATTTCGGTATTTTCACAAATGACACATATGAAACAGGGGAGTTTTACTTGTACCCGCCACGAATCATTAACCGTGGTAGTCAGCTTGCGCTTGACATCATTTTCAATGGTAAGATCAGGGCATCGAATCTCCAACATGGGACAGGCACCTATCGTGTCTACACCGCGTTCAGGGATCCTACAGGAAAAATCCTCAAGACCAATGATGGGTCTGAGTTGAAAGCATGGTGGCAGTTTAGTAAAACGTAATGTACCTTTATCGTAGTGAATATAAACAGTGGAAGTCAGGCTATTTTTGCCTGATTTTCAATATTTTTTTATATGTGGGAGATACCCAAACGGTGATTTTGACTATTGATAATAGTGACTACTTAAAGATTTAAGCACTGATTAAACTTTAATTTTAAGTTCAAATCTCTTTTTTCAGACTAAATCTTATATTTCGTTATAAAAATCATGTTTTTCATACTGTCTGTAGAAAAGGTAAAAGTGCAGGGGACGAGATTTGAACTCGCGGACCTCTGCAGGACAAGACTCTGAATCTTGCGCCGTTGACCAAGCTTGGCTACCCCTGCGTCGTTCGATGACCGCAATGAAATACGACTTCTTGTAGTTTATCGTGTACGTTCATGTAATGAAATGAAATAATTGAAAAAAAAGAGAAAAAGGGTAAGTTTATGAATACCCGCCGATTTTCAGGCTCGGGTCGCCCAGTAGCTCCCACTGTTGCACTGTCTTCTGATCAATGCCGTCCCAGCCATGGTCATACCGCCAATAGGTATATTCCCAGGTTTTAAAATTCGTGATATACCCGGATATAGCCAGGATATATGCCATGCCTAACACCGTCTGATTTTCTGTCCCGTACTGTCTGAAAAACTCTGTGTTCAACCATCCGTCACCCGGACCGATCGTGCATACGTCACCTTCTGATCCCCAGCCATAGCCGGTGTTTCCCATGGTTGCGATCGCGCCAGTGTGAGGCATTTTCACCATGTACCAGCCCCAGCATTCAGGGAGCGGTACCCCATAGGAGTACATGTGCATCGGAAGGAGACCGTCTAACAGCGAGGGAATCAGCGAAACACTGAACATGCTGTTGTGGCAGCCGCCGACGCTCACCACGGGCAGTTTCTCTGTATTGGTTAATTTCCTCATCGGTAGAACAGGGAATTTGACGAAGGGAAAGTAGCGGGATGCCTGCACGACGAGAAGCCCTGCGACCTGGCCGTAACGCCGGTTCCCTGGTATACCCGGGTAATGATCCCCCCACCATCCCGGGCTTCCATGGCCTGAGAAATACGCAAGACCATACCCTTTGCTGAACTCGTTGATGACATCGGACTGGTCATACCATTTCCCGTTGGAGGTGAACACGCTGTTATTTTCAAAGTCATCGGGAAGGTAGGTCAGGGCGCCCCCCCGTCCGTGGAGGGTTTTCTCACCAACCACCCATTCACCTTCAAAGTAGTTCTCCAGGTGGTCGCGTGTCGCGTTAAAGATGATTGCCCCGGTCTTATTTTGTATCCAGACGGAGAGATCGGTAAGATTCCCATATGGTCTGGGGTCATAGGATTTTCCCCGTATGGTGAGAACACCGCCGACATAGGAGATATTCGCCCACCAATACAGTTCGTTGCAATAGGCTTCCCCGTCGTTCGGCGTATAGGTGTAATCGGTGTTCCCAAGGATGTTCCCGTTTGAGACGGAGACGATTTCCGCAATCGGAGGCGCCGGGTATCCATTTTGGAGCGCAGGGTTAAGGTGATCATCATGATTAAAGGTAAGGTTCGTCGCAACGGATTTATCCAAG
>Ga0315282_10015616_pt1 | contig 11185 bp, 4 predicted proteins | sample YL17G07_20_MG_FD_203693 | JGI IMG/M metagenome (GOLD analysis project Ga0315282, IMG submission 203693) | Sediment microbial communities from Yellowstone Lake, YNP, Wyoming, USA - YL17G07_20 | ecosystem: Environmental > Aquatic > Freshwater > Lake > Sediment | place: USA: Wyoming | collected...
CGCTCTGGAGCAAAATCATCGCTCCACCGACATAAAGTCGGCGGGGGGCGTTTGAAAGCGGCAGGCGAGACGCCCGCCCTACTTTGTCCGTTCCCACATTTTGGCAGCGGAGTCAAGGTGCGCCTGAGAAGCCGGAATGCGAGGATTCCCGTGGACACAAAGGGGAAATTCCCTTATATACAGGAATCGAGAGGGGACTCTGTCTATTCCGGTTTCATGAGACGCGGGTTGACAGCCGCCCCTCTTCTGGAGAAACCGAGCCATTGGAAGGAGTATCAGGGGTGTCAACACATACGACAGAGCGGAAGCTCTCGCAGGCGCCAGTTGAGTTCGCCGGCATGCGCTTTAAGCCGCATGCCGTTCGCAAGCAGATCAGGGTTTACCTGCTGGGCGGCCAGTCGAACATGACGGGATGCTGTTCGGTGAACGGGCTCTCGGAGCGATTCAGAGGCGAGCACAGGGGTGTGATTGTCTTCGCGCGCGGCGATCTCAAAGTGCGTGAGTACAACTGGGGCCCGCTCCGGGCGGGGCTGGGCGCGGAGTGCAACGCTGGGGACGGCGAGGATTGTTTCGGGCCGGAAGTGACGTTTGGCCACGCCATGGCGCCGTCCGAGCCGGATTCCGTCATCGGGTTGATCAAGTGCTCCTGGGGCGGGACGAATCTGCATGTGCAGTGGCGGCCCCCGAGCGCCGGCGGGAAGACCGGCGACCTGTACACCAGCTTTGTCGGGGCGGTTCACGACGGAATCGCGGCGCTGGATCCCGTGTTTGAACCGGAAATCTCGGGGATGATATGGATGCAAGGCGAGTCGGACGCGCTGGAAGAGAGCATGTACAGGGACTATGAGAACAACCTGACGGCGTTTGTCTCCGACCTACGCGGGGAGTTCGGGAAACCGAACCTTCCCTTTGTGGTGGGGGAGATACACGAGAGGGCCTACAAGCCGCCGAAGTGGGGCGCGGAGGTGCGCGCGGCCCAGAGGAAAGTGGCGAAAACGGCGCCTAACACGGCGATTTTCGAGACGCGAGACCTTCCGTTGGTGGATGAGTGGCATTACGATCCGGCGGGTATGATGACGCTTGGGGAACGGTTTGCCCAGGGAATGAAGAGATTGGAAAAGACCGGTATCAAGTAGGCAAAGGAAGCCGGCGGCATCCAAGCCATTCAGCGTCAATCACTAGGGTCATTCGGTGCCGGGATTCAACGGGGTCGCAAAAGGGCGCAAAATGCGATTGACAGAATATCGGACTCGTGTTAACACTTCGCCACGATGTCGCCAAGGCGCTCTTTCCCGGCCCTGACGATTACTGCAGTATCATCCCATTTCGCCGGTTGTGCGGCACGCTCGAAAATGACAACAAATCAAGACTATCCTTTCCGATCCGTTCCCTTCACGCAGGTGAAGGTGCGGGACCCGTTCTGGTCGCGCCGGGTGACTCTGCCGGCTTGTTTCCGCAAGTGCGAGGAAACGGGGCGCATCAGCAATTTTGCCGTCGCGGGCGGACTCGAAGAGGGCCGGTTCGAGGGAATATACTTCAACGATTCCGACGTGGGCAAGGTGATCGAGGGGGCCGCCTATTGTCTCGCGCTCGAGCGCGATCCGAAGCTGGAGGAATACGTGGACGGCGTGATCGCCAAGATCATCGCCGCCATGGAACCGGACGGCTATCTCTACACGGCGCGGACTCTGAGGCGTCCGGACAAGATGCCTCCCGGGGGCGATGACCGCTGGGTGGAGGAGAGCGTGAGCCATGAAACGTACAATGTGGGCCATATTTATGAGGCGGCGGTGGCCTGGTATCAGGCCACGGGGAAGCGGAATCTGCTCGACGCGATGCTCAAGAACGCGGATCTGATCTTGAGGACCTTTTGTCCCGAGGGGCGTCAGGATCCGCCGGGACATCAGGAAATCGAGATGGGGCTGGCGAAGCTATTCCGCGTGACGGGCGACAAGCGGTATCTGGAGGAAGCGCGTTTTCTTCTGGAGCAGCGCGGGAAGCGCGGCTACCGCGGGAAGGACGGCAAGGGCGATCTGTATGGCGAGTACGCGCAGGATCACCTGCCGGTTTTGGAGCAAAAGGAGGCCGTGGGGCATGCGGTCCGCGCGACTTACATGTATTGCGGCATGGCCGACGTGGCGGCACTGAGCGGCGACACGGCCTACGTGGGCGCCATTGAGACGATCTGGCGCAACGTGGTGGAGAAGAAGCTTTACCTCACCGGGGGGATTGGGGCGCGGCGTTCGGGCGAGGCGTTCGGCGGCGATTACGAGTTGCCGAATCTGTCGGCCTATTGCGAAACGTGCGCGGCGATTGCGAACGCGATGTGGAACCACCGGATGTTCCTGATGAACGGCGAAGGCGCGCATATTGATATTGTGGAAGCCATTATCTACAATGCGTTTCTTTCCGGGGTGGCGCTCGATGGGGAGCATTTCTTCTATCCGAATCCGCTGGGGTCTTGGCAGGGCCGCGAGCGCTCGGAGTGGTTCGACTGCTCGTGTTGTCCGACGAACATTGTCCGTTTCCTGCCGTCCATGCCCGGGTATGCCTATGCGTCGTGCGGCGAGTCGCTCTATATCAATCTCTTTCTCGGCGGAAAGGCGCGCGTGGAGATGGAACGCGGGACCGTGGACGTCGCCGTGGAGTCTCAGTATCCCTGGAAGGGCGGCCTACGCTTCGTCCTGTCTCCGGAAAAGCCGGGCGAGTTTGCGGTGCGCGTCCGAATCCCCGGTTGGGCGCGGAACGAGCCTCTTCCGGGCGGGCTTTACAGCTACATGGACAAGGAAGAACGCAACCCGTCCATGCGCGTGAATGGCGTTCCTTGCGAGGTTCAGTTGGAGAAGGGTTATGCGGTGATCCGCCGCGCGTGGCAGAAAGGCGATGCGATCGAGCTGAACCTGTCCATGCTCCCGCGCCGCGTATTGTGCGACGAGCGCGTGGCGGCCAATCGGGGGCGGGTGGCGCTGATGCGCGGGCCGGTTGTTTATTGCGTGGAAGGCCATGACGCGCGCGGCGGGCACGCCCTGAGCCTGGTGTTGCCCGATGCCAAAACGCTGCGCGAGGAGTTCCGCGGCGACCTGTTCGGCGGCGTGCCGGTGATCTACGCGGATTGCCAGGACGTTTCGGCCACGGCGACGGGCCGGGTGATCGAGAGGAAGGATTTCTTCGCAATCCCATATTACGCCTGGGCGCACCGCGGCAAGGCGCCGATGACGGTGTGGCTGGCGCGGACTCCGGAGGCGGCCTGGGCCGTGCCGGCTCGCACGCTGGCCGCTCGCGCTTCCATCTCCATGTCGGACAATCGGAAGCCGACCGAGGCGCTGTGGGATCAGTTCGCTCCGTCCAGCTCCGGCGATCCGGAAATACCGAGCCTGCACTGGTGGCCGCGGAGGGACGCGGTGGAATGGGTGCAGTATGACTTTCCGCAGGCCGAGACGGTCTCGAAGACGTCGGTGTACTGGTTCGACGACGGTCCGCACGGCGGGGTGCGCGCGCCGGTTTCGTGGCGTGTGCTGTATCGCGAGGGAGAGGAGTGGAAGCCGGTTAAGAACCTCGATCCCTATGGTGTGGAAAAGGACCGCGCGCATTGCGTGTCGTTCGAGCCGGTGAAGACTCAGGCGATGCGGCTGGAGATCCAGGCGTCGAAGGAGCATTCGGTGGGTCTGTATGAATGGAGCGTGGGAAATGGAGTTGTCGGACAGGGCGGGACGTGCGCCCAGAAGGGATGCAAGGGATGACAGTTCGTGAGAATCAACTTCCGCGACCCGCGAGGGATTATCCGTTCCAGCCGGTTCCTTTCACGGAAGTGCGGGTGCGGGATGCTTTCTGGAGCGCGCGGATGGAGACGAATCGCTCGGTTTCGATTCCGCACGCCTTTCGCAAGTGCGAAGAGGAGGGGCGCATCTCGAACTTCGAGATCGCGGCGGGGCTTGGCAAGGGCGAGCATCGCGGCGAATATCCCTTCGACGACACCGATCCCTACAAGGTGATCGAGGGCGCGTCGTATGCGCTGACGATTCGGCCCGATGCGGAGCTGGACGCGTATCTGGACGGCCTGATCGCCAAGATCGCGGCGGCGCAGGAGCCGGACGGCTATCTATACACGTGCCGCACCAACAAGGCCGAGCATCTGCGGCACTGGTTCGGTCCGGAGCGGTGGTGCAACGAAGGGCGCAGCCATGAGTTGTACAACGCGGGCCATCTATTCGAGGCGGCGGCGGCGCATTACACGGCGACGGGGAAGCGCGCGCTGCTCGACGTGGCCCTCAGAAACGCGGATCTCATTGACCGGGTGTTCGGGCCCGGCAAGAACGAGACGCCGCCGGGACACCAGATAACGGAGATGGGGCTGGCCAGGTTGTACCGGATCACGGGGGAGCGGAAGTATCTCGATCTGGCGCGTTTCTTTCTGGATGCGCGGGGCCGGGGCCGCGGCGGGGAAGAGAACTCGGAGGGCATCGCCAAGTGGGGCGAGTACAACCAGGACCATCTGCCCGTGCTTGAACAGACGTCGGCCGTGGGGCACGCGGTCCGCGCGGTGTACATGTACGCGGGGATGGCCGACGTGGCGGCGCTGACGGGTGACGAGGGGTATGCGCGGGCGATCGGCCGGATCTGGGAAAACGTGGTGGGACGCAAGTACTACATCACCGGGGGTGTGGGCGCGCGCAGCCGAGGCGAGGCGTTCGGCGACGATTTCGAGCTGCCCAACATGCCGGCCTATTGCGAGACGTGCGCGGCGATCGGGAACGTTTATTGGAACCACCGCCTGTTTCTTCTGCATGGCGAATCAAAGTATATGGACGTGCTCGAACGCACGCTCTATAACGGCGTTCTTTCGGGCGTGTCGCTCGATGGCAAGGGTTTCTTCTATCCCAACCCGCTGGCGTCACACGGGCAGCATGAGCGGAGCGCGTGGTTCGGCTGCGCCTGCTGTCCGGGCAACGTGACGCGCTTCATCGCCTCCGTTCCGGGATACGCGTACGCCCACCGCGACAGGGCGCTTTACGTGAATCTCTTCATCGGCGGTGAGGCGAACGTCACGCTTGCGTCCGGCGCCGTGCGGGTGGCGCAGGAGACGCGGTATCCCTGGGACGGCGCGGTGCGCATCGCGGTGCATCCGGAAAAGCCGTCGCGCTTCGAACTGCGCGTGCGCATCCCCGGGTGGGCGGTCAATCAACCGGTTCCGGGCAATCTCTACCGCTATGCGGACAGGGCGGCGCGGGACGTGCGGCTTTGTGTCAACGGCGTGTCGGCGGCTCCCATGATGGACAAGGGGTACGCGGTGTTGGAGCGTGAATGGCGCGACGGGGACGTGGTGGAGATGGAGATGAGCATGCCGGCGCGGCGCGTGGCGGCGGATGAGCGCGTGGCGGCTTGCCGGGGGCGCGTGGCGCTGGAGCGCGGCCCGATCGTCTTCTGCGCGGAATGGCCGGAGTTCAGGGATGGCAACGTCTTCAACCTGGTATTGGATGATAGCCAACCGCTGGAGTCGCATTGGCAGGGCGATTTGCTGGGCGGCGTGGTGACTCTGGATGGCCGGTGCGTGGCGCTGGCAGCGGGGGCAAACGGGAAGGTGAGCCGAAGCGAGCAGGCTTTCCGCGCCATTCCGTATTACGCCTGGGCGCATCGCGGACGCGGCGAGATGATCGTCTGGCTGGCGCGCACCGAAGGGGACGCCATTCCGATCCCGCCTCATGGCCCGGAGGCGAAGTGGCAGGTGAGGGCGTCGGGATCGCATCACGATTCAGGCGCGGTGCGTGACGTATTCGAGCCGGCCTCTTCGCAGGATCTCGAGGTGCGGCACTTCCAGTGGGGGGCGGGCAAAGGCGCGGAGGAATGGATCGAATATGCTTTTGATGAACCGCGCAGAGTCTCGTCGGTGCGGGTGTATTGGTTCGATGACTCCGAACGCAACGGGGGTTGCCAGGCGCCGCGGAGTTGGCGGCTGCTGTACCGGAGCGGGGAGAAGTGGCTTCCGGTGACGGCGCGCGGGGATTTTGGCGCCGCGAAGGACGCGTATAACGTGGTGGAATTCGAGCCCGTGCGGACCAGCGGGCTTCGCATAGAGGTACAGGTCGCGCCGGACTGGAGCGCGGGGGTCATGCGCTGGCGCGTTCAATAGCGGATTCGCGAGCGGATTCGGATCGCGTCGGAGCGCAAACCGTCACCGCTGAGCCGCGGCGGCGATTTCCTCGGACGTGCGCGGGTAGTCGTAGATTCTTATCTCGGCTATGCCGCCCTTGAAAAGGTACTTCTCGCCTAAGCCGGGATGCATCATGCCGCCGACGTACATTGGATAGCCGCCGATGGTATCCAGGCTCATGAAACTCCGCTCGGAGTTGAGTTTGCCATCGCGATAGAGTCGGACCGTTGATTGGGGGCCGCCGTCATATACCCATGCCAGGCGGACCCACTTGCCGGTGGCGTTCTCCGGATTGTTCCATTCGACGCTTCGGACTTCCCGCGCGAGTCCGCGGTTTCCCGAACCTCTGCCGGCGGCGAATGAGGTGTGCCGTCGCGTGATCTCCTGGGTAAATGCCATCACGCGGGAGTCGTTATCCTCTTCGCAATAGACCAGCATTTCGAGGGTGAAGGGGTGATCGTCCAGCGCCGCTCTGGGGGCGGGGACGTCGGATTGCATCATGGCGGCGCCGTTGAAGGCGACGCATTTGCGTCCGCCCAGCTCCTTCACTTCCGGGGCGCGGTCAACGTCGGGAGCGATGCTGAAGCGTCCCTTCAGCGTTCCCTGATTATCAACGGTTCGGGCGCGTTTGCCCGCGGCAAGACCCTCGGCGCTGAACCACACAGGCGCGGATGCGCCGCTCGGGGTTCGCTCTTCGCACAGTTGCTTCACGTCCGCTTCGGCCAGGGCCTTATCGTATATTCGGAGATCGCGCAACAGGAGCTTGGCCTCTTCGGGACCGTTTTGGAAGCCGATGACGAGTTTGCCCGGGGTGTCCTGGCTGTATTGCACGGCGTCTTCGCGAATCCGCGTCCCGTTGAGATACAGGGTCATCTTCGTCCCGTCATACGCGATGGCGAATTTCTTCCAGTACGATGCCATGACGGTGTTGCCGGCGGGATACGCCAGGAACGGTTTTCCTTCAGGGGGACGCTCCGCCCACGCGCCGCCGCGCGTGGCCCAGGTCATGCACTTCCTGTCGTCGTCATAGGCGCCGAAGAAGACTCTTGCGAAACGGGACTCGGCGGTTCCCCACGTGAGAATGGGGACAGAGGGCGAGGGGTTTTCATTGGCGACCTCGTAGTAGATGGTGAAGGGGCCGTTCTTCAGGCACTCCGGCGCATCAAACGATGAAGTGAGTGGTTTGCCCGGCGCCAGTTGGATTGCGCGCGCCGCTTTGAATTCCTTGACCATGGGCGCGAGGATATCGCCGCGGTCCGCGGGGACAAAGCGGATGGGGGCGGGCGCGCAGTGCCCGTGCTAAAGGACTTGATCATGCCGCGCCCCGACCGCCAAAGAGGGACAATATATGCAGTAGCCCAAGCGTCAGCGCGGGCCCTTTCGCGCGTTCTGCGTATTTCGTAGTAGGATCGGGCCACACGCAGGAGAGTTTCAAAGTAGAGAGGAGGCAAGAGGCACGCTGAAGCGTGAACTCTGACAAGGCACGCTGAAGCGTGAACTCTGACAAAGCGCGCTAAAGCGTGAATTCGGGCTTGTTAGAGTACAGGCTTCAGCCCGCGTTAGAGTACAGGCTTCAGCCTGCGTTAGAGTACAGGCTTCAGCCTGCTCAGGATTTCCTATGTGCGAAGGGACTTTGAAATTCTCCTGCGGCAATACGGCATTGCCCCGGATTGTACTGGACAAAGGATGAAGTCCGGACTAATCTGGCAAGGATGGTGAATTCCACGAGGGAAATCAAAATGAACCAACGCGTAACCCGGAGAACAACTCTATCCATCCTGATCGCGGCCGCATGCCTGACCGCGTTCGGCCTCGCTCCGGCGCTTCGGGCCGAGGCGCAGACGCGGTTCATGCAGCAGTTCGGACTAGGGAGCTTGCACGCCGCTGCTTATTCCCCGGATGGGAGGTATATTGCTACCGGTTCGGCCTTATGGAATCCAGCCACCGCTCAAGTCATTCGGACCATCTCTTATGGACAGATCTTGCCAAACTCTTTTTCGCCTGATGGCAAAAAAGCTATAGCAAGGAATCTTAGGAATAATATTATCTATATTTGTGACATAGCAACAGGATGTAAAATAGGTGCAATAATAACCGGACATATAGATGTTATCTATTCTGCTGTTTTCTCTCCAGATGGGACGAGAGTCCTAACAGGTAGTGGAGACAACACAGCGAAACTCTTTAATTCCGCAACTGGAAATGTAATCCGCACATTCACAGGGCATACTGCTTTAGTGGCTTCTGTCGCGTTTTCTTCAGATGGGATGAATGTTTTAACAGGAAGTTTTGATGGCACTGCGAAGTTATGGGATACGGAAACGGGCGGGTTGATCCGAACTTTTACAGGGCATGGCGCTTATGTCTACTCCGCCGCCTTCTCGCCCGACGGGACGAAGGTCTTGACAGGAAGTGAAGATAAAACAGCCAAGTTGTGGTCCAAAGATACCGGGGGTTTAATTAAGACGTTTTCCGGCCATATGGGAGGAGTTATTAATGTTGATTTTTCGCCAGATGGGACTAAGTTGTTAACCGGAAGCCAGGATGATGCCAGCACAAGGTTGTGGGATTGTACAACTGGCTCTGTAATTCGTATATTTAATGGTTATGGCAGTTCTTTTTCACCGGATGGAACTAATGTATTAACCCGTGATGGAACTACTGTGAGAGAATGGGAAGCAGATTCTGGTACATTAGTTCGAATATTCTCTGGTCACTCAGATAACGTTTATTCCATTGCCTTCTCTCCTGATGAGACGGCAATTCTAACTGGAAGCCTGGACAACTCCGCGAAGCTCTGGAATATGGCGTCTGGGAATGTAATCCGCACATTCACAGGGCATACTGGTCGAGTGGCTTCTGTCGCGTTTTCTTCAGATGGGATGAATGTTTTAACAGGAAGTTTTGATGGCACTGCAAAATTATGGGATACGGAAACGGGCGGATTGATCCGAACCTTCCCGCATTATAACGTGAACGTGCCGGTCTCCGTTGCCTTCTCCCCCGACGGAACGAAGATGCTGACGGGAAGCGGGGGGCTGGTGCTAGATAACACCGCGAAGTTGTGGGACACGGCGACCGGGGAGGTTCTCACCACCTTCACGGGGCATACAAGCGAGGTCACCTCCGTTGCCTTCTCGCCCGACGGAACTAAGGTCCTGACGGGGAGCGGGGACTCCACAGCGAATCTCTGGGACGCGGCGACCGGGGCTGTGATTCGCACGTTCTCCGGGCATACCGATTGGGTCGTGTCCGTCGCCTTCTCGCCCGACGGGACGAAAGTGCTGACGGGAAGCCAAGACAAAACCGCGAAGCTGTGGGACGCCACAACGGGGGCGGTGATCCGCACATTTATGGGACATACCGACTATGTCGCTTCCGTCGCATTCTCCGCGAACGGGACGATGGTATTGACGGGAGGGGACTTCACCGCGAAGCTGTGGGACGCCACGACAGGAACGGAAATCCGCACCTTCACGGGGCATGCGAATGGTGTCACTTCCGTCGCCTTTTCCCCCGACGGGGCCAAGGTGCTGACAGGAAGCGAAGATGGCACAGCGAAGACTTGGGAACTCTCCCCCCCTCGCGCGATCATCGTTGCCGGCGGCGGAAATTACACCGGCAATCCCATCAGCGATCAGACCAACGATCTCGCGGCGTACGCTTACAAGACCCTCAAACGGCGCGGGTATGAGGCGGGGGATATCAAATATCTGACTGCGTTTCCGACTGCGCCGGGCGGTTCGGTTCCGCCGGGCGAGGCGATTCCGTGGCGCGACGCCGACGAAGACGGGCTGAACGACGTAGATGGCTGGGCAACCGAGGAGAACCTGCGCGAGGCGATCACCGGCGATTTCGGCCAGGGCGCGGGACGCCTCCTCATCCTCATGATGGACCACGGCTACCGCACCCAGGGCTTCATGGCTTTCCGGCTGAATGAGACGCAGGCGCTCCCCTCGACGACGCTCGACGGGTGGTTGGATGATTTGCAGACGCCGATCGGACAGGCAGGAATGCCTGTCCCACCTTCTCCCGATGTGACGCTCGTCGTGGACTCGTGCTACTCCGGGCAGATGGTGGAGGATTGCCGCCTGACGGCGACGGAGCTCACGGGCGGCGCGGGCTGGCACGGGAGCGTGGGTCACGATCCGGCGACACTCGCGGGCAAGAAACGCATCGTGATCGCCTCGACCAAGAAGAACAAGGAAGCGGTCTTTCTTCCCGCGCCGGACCTGACGTCATTCATGTACAACTTTCTTTCGTCCGCCTATATGGGCAACTCGATGGGCGAGGCTTGGCGCGCGGGCGAGCGTTTCTTCAGCGAGTTCCCCGTGGCCCACCAGGCGCCGCAGCTGGACGACGGCACCACGACCTCGACGCCGGGCGCGACCAGCACGGCGCGGGCCGACAAGGAATTCTTCGGCGCCACCTGGGCCTACGGCGTACAATCCACTCAGGACGTTAATCAGTTTTTCCCCGCCTTCGAGGAATGGACCACCCATACGCTGGTCTCGCCCGGTGATCCCGTAACCCTCCGCGCGAAAATGCTCTTTGGCCAGGACCCGCTGCAGGTGGTCGCCGTGGCGCGGCCGCCCGCGCCGGACGTGGTGTCGGGCGACCCCGTGACGAATCTGCCGCACCTTTACCTGACGCGGCAATCGGACACGCCAGGCGACCCGCTCTACCGCGTCTGGGAGCTCACGACGAGCACGCTTTTCTCCGCCAAGGGAGACTACACGGTGTCTTTCACGGCGCGGTTCGCTTATGAGCGCGTCTCGAATCCCGTGTTCGGCCACGTGATTGTCTCCGAGGGACTCGATCCCGACGCGACGCCCATCCGCGCCATTCTTGCCGTGGACGACACAACCGACTCCGGCCTTGCTTCCTGTCTGGAGGGCCTCGGACCTTATGCCTACAGCGTCTATCTCGACCGGTTCAAGAGCGCCGACGGATACAGCCACCCGGAGTGGATTGACTATCTCGTGAACCCGTCGTGGGACTCGGACTCGGACGCCTGGCCGACGGCGGCGAACGCGC
>Ga0315282_10015617_pt1 | contig 11184 bp, 6 predicted proteins | sample YL17G07_20_MG_FD_203693 | JGI IMG/M metagenome (GOLD analysis project Ga0315282, IMG submission 203693) | Sediment microbial communities from Yellowstone Lake, YNP, Wyoming, USA - YL17G07_20 | ecosystem: Environmental > Aquatic > Freshwater > Lake > Sediment | place: USA: Wyoming | collected...
ATGGTACTGTGACGCGAGCCACTGCGCCTTGTCGCGCGACTGCCGTTCGAGGAGCGGATACCAGGCGCCGATCAGGAGGTGGCGGACTTGCCGGTAGCGCTCCATGAGCTTTCCGGCGCGCTCGCGGTCGAAATCAGGCGCGTCGGCGATCCACCCGAGGCACAGCGACGAGGTTAGGGTGGAGTGAAAGGAGTAGTCGTCCAGGCGGCTAAGGTGGGCAACGACGACGTTGTTTGGCAGGTACTGGCTCAAGCCCCAGAGGCTGGCCTGGTCAACCTCGTTGTCGAACCAGTAGTCGGTCTTCTGGTGGATGTGCATGCGGCGTATGGTCTCGAGGTCAATGCGGCGTCCGCCGCTCGCGCACTCCTCCATCAGGGCGTCGGGCCAGGCCGCACGGATGCGATCCCAATAGGCGTAGAGCCCCTCCACATACTTCATCTCGGTGATCCCCTGGCGGTCGGGCGGCTCGCCGTGGCGCCAGTGAAGGAGCGGGTCCATGTTGAAGTCCTGCCGGTAGACGCGGAAGCCTGGGAGGTCCATGAAGCCCTTGACGATGCTGAAAAAATAGTCCTGGACCTCCGGGAGGCCGAAGTTGAGGAGATAGGTGCCTTGGGGGCCGTCGCCGGCCGCGAGGAGCCACTCGGGGTGGTTCCGGTGGAGCCAGGTGCCGGCAACGACGCGCTCCGGCTCGAACCAGAGGCCGTACACCATTCCATTGGCCTTGGCCGCCGCGGCCACGGGGCCCATGCCGTCGGGATAAGCGTCCTTGCGGGGCGTCCAGTTGCCGGCCCCGGCGGGCCATCCGCCCTCGAACCAGCCGGCGTCGGTGAGGAGCGCTTCGAGGCCGAGGGGCGCATATGCCTTGATGAGCGAAATCTGGTTCTCGGCGTTGCACTCGTTGAGCCATCCGCCTCCGCGGGTGAAGCAGGTGTTGCAGAACAGTGTGGGGAGCGGCCTCTGCCCGCTGCGCGTCGCGACGTAGTGCTTGTACAGGAGCTGGCGGAACTGGGCGTTGGCTTCCAGCGTGTCGCCTTCCCAGGCCAGGACAAGGACGCGCGGGGAGACGACGTGCTCGCCGGGATGGAGCACGAAGCGCGTCCGCTCCAGACCCGCGCGAATGCGCAACCGCTTGCCGTCGGCCGAACCGACGCGCGCCTGCCACTGCCCCGACCAGCCGACCGCCACGATGAGCGACCCGCGCCCGGTCTCTACCTTGAAGAAGGGAAAGTCACGGTTCGACGAGCGGCCGCCCCCGCCGCCGAGGGTCTTGCCGCGCTTGTCGCCGATGGCGACGCAACTCGCCTCGAAATCGCTGGGATTCGACGGCGCGCCGTTCATCCTGTGCAGGCGATAGGGAACGCCCCCGCTCAGAGCGGCATCGAGCGTGAGGTCGAGGGCTTGGACGTCCTCAATGATGGGCGCATCGGCCTTGCCGGTGTTCTCGAAGCGGAGTATCCATTCCGCAGCGGGGAAATCGGTGAACCGCGTCGTCTGGCACACAACTCGCAGCCCCGTCTTCGCGTCCGCCCATCTGGTCGTCAGGATGGTCCGGCCCTCCGCCTTCCCGGTCTCCTGCTCGCGTTGGCACGCATCGAGCAGGTCGTCGCTCGGGCTGCCGCCGCAGATGAAGGAGAAGGGACGCCGCGACCCGCCCGCCGCGGCCGCCGAGGCTTCGAGTTCGTCCAGCCACATCGTCTTGCCTCCTCGCAGGGTGATCGTTGCCTCGGCCCAATCCGCGTGATCGCAACTCGGGCCGTCCCCGCCGTCGCCGACGAGAAGATCGAGCTCCGTGGCGCCCTTGGCTTCCACCGCAATCTTCGTGGGTTCCTCACCGCCGCGCATAATCCCGGAACGGTGCAGTTCCTCGCCGCGGCTCGAGACGGTGAAGGTGACCGAGCCCTTCCCGCCTTGCGTCCTGTCGTTGCTGTCAACGCCAATCCAGGCCGAGAGGCTTTCGATGGGCTCGGGAGAGCACACTCGAATGTGGCTCACGGAATGCGTGCCCAGGCCGTGGGCGAAGCGCCGCTGGCCAATCACCATTGGCGTCCGGATCACGGACCGGCCGCGTTCAAGCTGTTCATAGTCCTGGCGCAAGAGCTGAATGACCGGGGCACGCTGCGGCTTCGTCGCCGGAGGACGTGGGGCCAGGAGTTCGTCCAACCAGCTTGTCCTCGAGCCGCCCCCCGGCGGCATGGGCGCGTCGCCGCCCGCGGCAGCTTGGGCTGCGAAGGCGCCAAGCATGAGCACGCAGAACAAGGCTCTGCCCATGTTCACAGGTTCGTCCTTCGTCACTTCCCGGCCACCACCTTCGCCGTTCCGCTCTTGTCCGCCTTGGCTTTGTACACCGCCGTAGCGTCCTGCTTGTAGCCCACCGTGTCCACCATGATGATGACGGTGACGACCAGCGGTTCGCCCGCCTTGTCGGTGGTCTTGTTGGCAAAGCCGTACTTCCCAAGCGCCGCCAGCAACTGCGCGATGCACGCATGTGCCACGCCACGACGTGGCATGGGCATCCTGCCCATGGACCCCGGGCGCAAGACGCCCATGCTGCGGCGGGGCGGGCAAGGCTTGCGGGTCATTCCTTCATCGCCTCTTTGAGCGCTGCGGCCCAGATCGCGTAGCCTTTCTCCGTCGGGTGTACGGCGTCTCCCATAATCTCGCGCGACAGGGAACCGTCCGGTTCGAGCATCTTGGCGCCGAGGTCCAGGAACGCGATGCCCTTCGCTTTGCCGAACTCCGCGAGCAGTTGGTTCAGCGCGACAATCTTCGGCCGAAAAGGATCCTTGGCCGACGCGCCGCGCGGGAAGACACCCATCAGGATGATCTTGGAGTCCGGAGACTTGGCGTTGATGCGAGCGCAGATGGCTTTGATGGCGTCCGCGACCTCGGCCGGCGTGCTCTCATGAGCGTTGCGTGTCCCGCTGAAGTTGTTCGTGCCGATGTTGATGACCACGTACTTCGGGTGCAGCCCGTCAAACTCTCCATTGTCCAGCCGCCACAATACGTTCTGCGTGCGGTCCCAGCCGAAGCCCAGGTTCAGGACGCGTTTCGTGCCGAACGCATCGTCCCACGCCTTCGGCCCGTTCTTCCGCGGCCCCGCGGGCTCGCCGCCCCAGAAGTGGGTGATGGAGTCGCCGAGCAGCACGATCTCAGGGTTGATGCCGTCCTTGACTTTCAGGACTTCCTTGTGCCGCGCCCACCAGTCGTAGCAGTCGTTCTCCAGCTTCGGCACCGGCGCCAGCGCATTGTTCTCCTGGCTCCATGCCCCTGGCGTGAAGCCGCAGGCAAGGCCCGTCAGAACGATGACTGCAACAGCCGGCGTGAAGATGCGCCTCATGGTGACTCCTTCTGTTCGTGTGCCGCAGCAAGACCGCGTACCCTGATGCGTGAGCCACTGCTGCTTCTTGCGTTCGCTTGTGCACGGGATTGTCCATGCGGCTGGCCGCCGTACAACTCCGGATTCCTCTGCGGTGATCAGTCCACGTCAGAAATCCCCCGGCTGTTCCGGCGGGGGACGAGGCGGAAAGACGGCTTCGTCGCGAGCCGGGGCGGGAACGGGAAGCGGCGCGCCCACGTTCAGCTTGACTGGCGCGCCGTCGCGGCCTGTGAGCGCCGACGAAAGCTCGAAGCCAACCTCCAGTTTCCTGTAGCCGAACGGCCCGTCGCCGTAAGGGTCTTTGTGCTTGGCAACGGCGTCGGGACCGCCGACGACGACATCGGCGGCCGCGCGGAGCATCAGCATCCGCGTCTCGTGCGCGGCCACGCTCTGCTGGCACCCCGTGACGCCCGGCAGGCACAGGCGCACCAGCGGATTCGCCGTTTTCAACTTGGCCTGAAGCTGCGCGAGCAAAGGCTTCTGCTCGGCGGCCGGCGCCGACGCCGCAGCAATGAGAGCCGCGTAGTGCTGATCGAGGCTGCTCAGCGCTTCGGCGAGCTTCGCGTCATCCGCTACGGCCGCCTGCAGGGACGTAGCGTCCTCAGCTCCCGCGCCCTCGCCCATCAGTGCGTTCACCAGTTTGGCGCGTTCCGCTGGCGGCGTCGCTGCCATCCGCTTCCGGAACCAGTCCCCGAAGGTTCTCTGCTCCATGCGGATCGCGTCGGCAAACGTCGCCGACAGGGGCAGCTTCGCCAGCCGCGCGCTCAAGGTCTGCAGCGTTTCCGGCGGCAGCGCGGGCAGGTACGACGCCAGGACTTCAGTGGCCATATTGGCGATAGCAACCTCGACGAGTTTGCCGATCAGCAAGCCGTCGGCGCCGACGTGGCGCGAGAGCGTGAGCACATCGAATGCTCGCGCCACCGCATCAGCGTGCTTCTTGCGCTCGAAGTCCACGCACGCCGCAGCACAGCCCACGCGCGCCAGTTGGCGCATCTTCGACATGTGCGGCAGCAGAAGCGCCGGCCCCTCATCGGGGTTGAGCCCCCAGTCGCAACGGCGGATGGCGGCGCCTTCACGCAATAGGCGCAGGCTGTTTGAGCACTCCTGTACGAAGGCGGCTGCTTCCGGCCCCTGAGGCCGCACCCTCACCCGCTCGGCCTTTTCGACGGCATCTTTGGGCAGCAGCGCCGAGGCCTGCCAGTACTTCAGCGCCGCGTTGTCGCGCAACTGCGGCTCGGCTTCAGCCGCGGCGACGGACGCGGCGAGAAGAGCAATGCTTGCAGACACGCGCAGTGACATGTGCAGTTCCTCCGGTTGACCCGACTGCAAGCCACTTACGTCTTGCGGTCTGCCGTCATCCGATACGAGCCGTCGTGCCGACATGTTTGTCTCGAAAAATGCGAGAAATGCAAGACTGGTGTACTCTTTGTGCGGGAGTCGGCGATAATGGCACTGTAGCAGCCGTGAGCGGTCAAAAGGTCATTCGTCGGAGGAGCACAACGATGTCCTGCATCAGTCTGGCGATTGTGGTGGTCGCGGCCGCAGCAGTTGCGGCGGCGCACGGCGCTGATGCCGCAGCGCCCGACAACCTGCTTGTTAACGGCGACTTCACGGCCGCGGGCGAGGGCGGTTTCCCCGCAGGCTGGAGCGCCTGGCGTCCCTTGTGGGAACACGCCGCATGCGCCGTCCGCAAAGCCGAGGGCGGGGTGCGTGTCGAGTCGCCGCAGGAACCTTTCGGCGTGGGCGGCGTCACGCAAGCGGTGACGGGCATCAAAGGCGGGCAGGCGTACCGCGTGAAGGCCGAGGCCGAACTGAAGGCCATCGCGACGCCCCTGCGGAGCGTGATGGTCCGGCTGCAGTGGACGAAAGCCGGCCAGCCGCTGACTCCGCACGGCTGGATGGTCCGCGGGCCGGTCATGACGGCTGGAGCCGCGGCCTTCGACGACGTCCTGGTGGCACCGGCGGAGGCGGACGGCGTTACCGTACAACTTGAGGTCAAGTGGCCACAGGGCGGCTCCGTGCTGTGGCGGCGCGCGAGCCTGGTCCCCTGCCCCGCCCCAGCGCCGCGCAAGGTCCGGCTTGGCGCGGTCTACCTGAAGCCGAAGGATTCCACGCCTGAGAAGAACCTGGACCTGTGGTGCGAGCAGGTTGACGCTGCCGGCAAGCTGCACCTCGATGCCGTGTGCCTTGGCGAAGCGATCCTCGAGGTCGGCACGCGCAAGAACGTGCGCGACCTGGCCGAGCCTGTTCCCGGCCCGACGACCGAGAAACTCGCCGCGGCCGCGCGCCGAAACCGCTTGTGGGTCGTTGCCGGCGTGGCCGAACGCGACGGCGAGCGCGTCTACAACACCGCGGTCCTGCTGGACCGCGAAGGACGTCTGGCCGGCAAGTACCGCAAGACCCACCTGCCGCGTGAGGAATGGATGAAAGGCATCATGCCGGGTTCGGACTATCCCGTCTTCCAGACGGACTTCGGCCCCGTGGCCATCCAGATCTGCTACGACTGGTTCTTCCCGGAAGTTGCGGAGGCGTTCGCGCTTGGCGGCGCGCAGGTCCTCTTCGCGCCGACGTGGGGCACGACCTTCGCGGACCAGGACGGCCGGGCCGAGGGAGAGACGGTCTTCCGCGTGCGTGCCCGCGACAACGGCCTGGTCCTCGTGGCGTGCGTTTACGACGGCTCCAGTCTGGTGATTGACCCGCTGGGCCGCGTGCTGGCCTCGAAGAAGGAGCAGCCGGGCCTGGCGTGGGCCGAGGTGGACCTGACGAACCGCGAACCGCTCTTCTGGGTCGGCCGGTGGCGCGAGGTCGGCCCGCGCGACCGGATGCCCGAGACCTACGGGCCGCTGGTCACGCCTCAAAACGGCGAACGCTGAAGGATGTTAGAGTGCTCCCGCCGCGGCGTCACTTTGCCTTGGGCTTCTTCGGCTCGGGCGGCGGCGGCTGGGGCGGCTTGGGGCCAGCGTAGATCATCACGGGCTTGATGATGCCGCCGAGCATCAGCTCCGAAATGCGGCTGTGATCAATCTTCACCGCCACGGTGTTCTCCTTGCCGGGGAGCAGCTTGCCCGTGACCGCGACCTCGTGCGCCTTGCGCGCGCCCTCGCATTCGCCAACCACCTCGCCGTTCAGGAACACTTTCATTGTCCGGCCGTCAACCTCGGCGAACCACAGGTGCAGCGGGCCGGCCGGGACGTCCGCGGGCACGGCGAACTTCGTCCGATACCACATCCACGTCAGCTCCTCGGGGACCTTCTGCTCGTTGAGCGTCGCGGAGTACGTCTTCACGGTGCGCCAGCCCGCGGCAACCGCGGGCGCGGCGCCCGCGGCTCCTGTTGCGTCGGGCCTGGCCCATCCGGCGGCTTCGCCCTCGTCCTTGGGGTCGTAGCGGAAGAGCCACTCGTCGGGGAGTTGCAGGACAAGCTTCCGCTCGCCCGTGACGCGGGCCAAACCTTCCTCCACGGTGCTGCCGAGGAAGCGCGGCGCGTAGCCGTGCTTGTACTCGCCGACGGGATGAATCTTCGCCGCGTTGATTGCATCCATGTGCGCGAGCCATTTGTCGTACGTTTCCTTTGCCTTGGCGAAATCGCAGCGGTTCGTGGCCTCGCGCAGGGCCAGGTAGTACGTTGCGTTCTGCAGCCCCATGCGGAACATCTCGACGCGCTTGCGGATCGTCTCGTCGTCCGCGGCCTTCAGCGCCGCGTCCAAGTCCGCTTCGCAGGCAGTAGCCAGGTCACGCGTCCACACAGCGTGAACGCTGTAGAACGAACCCGCGTGCGCGTTCGTCTCTCGATAGGCCTTGTCAATCCTTTCCCAGTACGCCTTGACGTTCGGCGCGGCTTTGCCGCAAAACTGTGTGTAGAAATCGTCCATGATCGCGTCCACGTCCGCATCGGCTTTCCACGCCAGGCGTGCGATGAGGTACGTGTGCGGGCCGTAGAGGTGCCAGAAGGCGAGGCACTCGATGTTCAGGCCCAGGCAGCCCTTCTTCTTCAAGTAAGGGATGTCGTCTTTCCAGACGGAGAACTTCGCGAAAGGCACCGTCGCCTCGGCGAGGACGTAATTGTACTCGCGCCAGCCGATCTTCGAGACCGCTTCCGCCCAGCCATCCACAACGCCGCGGCAGCGGCCTCGCGACTCGCACAGCGGGTTGCTGAGGCTGTGCATGCGGCAGAAACGGATCGGAGCGACCCAGGCGCACAGGTTCGGCGGCGCGTCTTTCACCTGTTTGGGCGGCACTGAGTAATCGGCATACGCATAGAAGTTCAGGATTGCGTTGGGGGATGTTTTCAGCACCTCCGCGGCAATTGCGTTGTAGAAATTCTGGTACCGGTCGGAGATTGCGACGCGCCCGGAGCTCGGCTCAAGGTAACCCGGCACGTCTTGAGCGACACACTTCTCGCATTCGCAGTAGCCGGTCCCGTCAGGCGGCGAGAGCGAGACGCCCAGCCTGCCCTTCCCCTGCACAGTCCGAACGAGCGCCTCGGCGAAGAGCCGGCGCACGTCGGGGTTCGATGTGCAGAGCCACCCGCCGGGCTTGCGAGCGCCGCCGCGCAAGGCGTAATACTCCGGATGCTCCTTGCCGTATTGCTCGGCCGGCACGTGCTGCCAGTCGTGTCCCGTGGGGAGAGCCATGCCGCCGAGCCGGTTGTGGCGCTGCCACTCCCGGCCCCGCCAGTTCGGCCCCCAGATGCTCCGCGAAGCGAAATCGGGCTGCTCGGCGACGTCGAGTTTGTCCACAGCGATGGTCTTCAGCGTGGGGACCACCTCGCCCAGCGGGTTGTCGAAGAACCACCGGCAGCCGAGCGTTTCGAGGAAGTGCGACGCGGCAAAAAACGTGGACTCGGCCGTCTCTCCGGCCATCAGCAGACGATTCCCCTTGAGCAGGATGCGGTAGCCGTCGCCGGAGATTGTCTTTGGCGGCGCCGGCAGACCGGACTCCAGCGCCAGCGCACCAACGACGATCGCCGGCTCCGCTTCGCCGGGCTTCTGGTCCTTACCCGTCGCCCTGACCTCGACCTTCGCCCCGCCGATCCTCTCGATGTACCCGGCGAGTTCCTTCGCTGCGTCCGCGGCATCGCCCGCGTGCCAGACGGCGACGAGGGCTTTGCCGTCCTTGGCGATCATTAGTTCGGCGCGCGCTTCATTCGAGCGGAGCGCTCCGATGAAAACCGCCGTGGCCACGAGAACGCTGCTCAGCGTCACGCGTCCCAAGGTCCGGCGCCCGCCAAGCTCCCCACACCTCTTCGTGAACATATGTTACGGCCCTCCCATTGCCGCCTGTCTTCAGTGCAGCCGCAAAACCAGCGAGTCCGCCGTGCAACAATCCTCCGGGTTGATGCCGCCGCAATCCGGAGGCTTACGCCACATTCGACGCGCCATCCGTCTGACCGCCGTCTGGCCGAGAGCGTGGGCGCATCGGAGCCTTGGGGCGGAGGCGGCTGCGAGGAAGGCGCTGCCATAATACTGTCTCCGGCGCCAAGGGTGATCGCGGATCAGCATCTTCGCTGCGCGCGAACCCAAGTCCAGAGCCGATTGGCGGCCGTAATGTCTGACAGGAATGGCGGCCTCTGGACTCGTGCTCTCCGCTGCGCCACCGTTACGGCGGCAGCGTGCATGAGATGGGTGCGCACGCGACGGCTTGACGAACCAGCCGGCTATTGTTACTGTACCTGAGGCGCAAAGGTTCCCAGGAGATGGGGTGTAGCAGGCGGGTGTAACAAACGCGATAGATGACGGTCTCTGTTCTCTCCGCCACATACTACACACGGATCCTGTGGAGAAGATTGGCTGGAGTACGCGGAGAGGTGCCAGAGTGGTCGATCGGGCTTGTCTCGAAAACAAGTAGGCCCGCGAGGGCCTCGAGGGTTCGAATCCCTCCCTCTCCGCCAGTCGTTAACCTAAGTTAAGGCCACGAGCGTACTTATCTCGTAACTCCTTGATGCGGCAAATGATATATAAACGGCGGTGCGGTGTCTTGATGGATTTTGATGTAGCACAGAGGCGTCTTAATGGACGAGTTCGTGCTGCATTCCTGCTTCACTACAGTGTAAAATACCTGCGATGCGTTCAAGGGTTGGACGCCGACGGAGGTGACGCGGGACCATGGAAGGGATCCTCGATCAGCGAACTGTTCGTGACGAGGCCGACAAAGGAAAACTGCCGCGCGGATTATTCTGGCGCGGGGATGTACTGTGGATCAGCAAGAACATTGGCGGGCGCAGGTATCAGCTTTCGACGGGCTGCAAGACCGTTGAGGATGGCATGGAGGTCTTCAACGAACTGCTGCGCGAGCACGAGACAGAGCGGACAGCGGGCGCGGGGCACCGGACGGCACAGGAACGGCCGGCCCTGCCGAAAGGGCTGTACTGGCGTGGTGGAGTCATCTGGCTGTCGCGTGTCGTCAACGGCCAGCACTACAATATCTCGACGGGGACGGCGAATCCCAAGCTGGCCGAACAGTTCCTGGCCGACTTCAACCTGAAGGTCTTCAAGGGCGAGAAGCTCGGCGTCGCCGCCAGGACGAAGACCACGTTTGCCGACCTCGCCGGCCGATATCTGGAGCAGGGCCGACTGGGTGGCCTGCGACCGAAGACGCTGGCGCGGTACACGGCGGTGCGCGATCACTTCGAGAAATTCCTGAGCCAGCGCCGGTTGGCCGGCGCCGATGCCGCCGCCATCACGCCGACTGTGATTGAAGACTACAAGGCGTGGCGCGCGAGCACGCCGCTGAATCGGAACGGCTGGCCGGTGGCCGCCGGCCAGGAAGCGGGTTCCTCCGGGGCGGCGCTGAAGACGCTGCAGTTCGAGTTGCAGACGGTGGGCACGTTCTTCAAGCACAGCGTGCAGCTTGGGATCCTTGAGAAGAACCCCGTCGAGCGGGCCCGCCCGATACGCCTGAAAGAAAGGGTGCCGGTCTATCTGGAAGCGCCTGAGATCGAAGCACTGCTGAAGGCGGCGGCGAGCTACGACGAGTGGTCCCGGTCGCCCCAGGAGCTAGGGCTGCTTGTACACGACATTCTGCTGGCCTACCTGAAGACGGGCATGCGTCTGGAAGAGTTGCGAAACCTGGAATGGACTGACGTTGACTTTGAGCGCAACCAGATCGCTGTCAGGCAGGAGAAGCAGGTTGAAACCTGCCGCACGATTGAGCTGTCGTCACGAAGCGTGATGTGCCTTCGCCGCGTGGGGCCTGACGGTTTCGCGTCGCTCTCGCTCCAGCAGAGGCAGGAGCTGCTGGGGCGGCGGCTGATGAAGGCGCAGGATTACATGGGGCTTCAGTACAGTCACTTCGATCTTGGCGCGGGCGTGCTGCATGTTCCTGCTGCGGTGACCTGGAACCCGAAGACCAACGGCCGCCTCATCCCGCTGTCTCCGGGCCTGAGACACGTGCTGGAGCGACAGCCACGGACGAACAACCTGGTGTTCCCAGACCCGGATGGCGGGCTGTGGCGATTCAAGGTCAACCGGCTCGTGAAGCGTTGTGCGAAACGGGCCGGCATCACGAAGGACATCCACACGCACACGCTGCGGCACACGTTCGCCACGCACCTGCGGCTCAGGGGTGTGCCGCTGGAAACGATCAAGGAACTGCTGGGCCACTCTGACATCCGCGACACCCTGATCTACGCGCATTTCTCGCCGGCGGAGGCGCAGGCGGCCATACCGAAGATTGACTTCTTTGGCAATACGGACGGCACACAACAAGGCAAGGTCATCCCGTTGGGCCGGTGGCATGCGCCAACGGGGACGGAATGAGGTGTGCTTATGCCCTACAATTCGCGTCTGGCCGAGCTCCTGCACCGTGCACG
>Ga0315282_10015618_pt1 | contig 11184 bp, 6 predicted proteins | sample YL17G07_20_MG_FD_203693 | JGI IMG/M metagenome (GOLD analysis project Ga0315282, IMG submission 203693) | Sediment microbial communities from Yellowstone Lake, YNP, Wyoming, USA - YL17G07_20 | ecosystem: Environmental > Aquatic > Freshwater > Lake > Sediment | place: USA: Wyoming | collected...
TCAGAAAGTATCTTATTCGCCCTGAAAAGGAACTTGTTCATCACGCTTGCAGTGAATTTGGCTTCAGGGTTCCTGGGTTTTATCTGCATGACAGGAGCGCCTTCTCCTCCCGGATCGTTCGAAGTCACATTTGAGGAAAGCTTTGTTTTATCGTCCAGCGGACGCATGATCACGACGACCCTGTGGCCTGCGGATTTCCTTACGAAAAAATGAACCCCGTCTATCTCAATGCCATCAATCCTTTCTGCCAAAGATTCGAGACCAGCTTCATCCCTTCCTGCCCTCCTGTCAAGTATGTTGCCATTGCTCCCCAGCGTAGCGAAGTTGCCTCGCACGCAGAGATCGTTTTCGCTTACGTCTTCCATGCCGAGGCCCAGCGCTTCAAGGTATCCTCTCCCGGGATATGATTTGGGCGAATAGAAGCCGAGAAGGTTCAGGTATCCGAAGTCAGATTCAGGCGTGTCCTTGTATCCTATGTCAACCAGGCCGCACATTCCGTTGCGGGCGAGGGAATCTATATTCGGTTTTTTCGCAGTCTGGTAAGGCGTGTTCTTTCCCGTATCTCCTCCGCCGTCGAGTATTACAAAAAAAATTTTCATGTATATTTCTTATACATCGATACAATAAAAGCAATCCTTGTCCGGCAGGCCCCCCCTTCCGGGAACATTAACCGTTTGTTAAAACGGAATTTCAAATGGAAAAAATTTTATATGAATATACTATTAGATAGGGCGAAAGACAACTCGGATTTACATCGCAGGCTGTCATACGAATTATCTATCTTTCCAGTATGAAATACCTCTCCTCTTCCGGAGCGGGCAGTTCCTCGAGCAGCATGCCCCTTTCCTTCCCGATGGACATGACGTTCAGCTTGTCGATGAGTCCTATCGTCCTGTTGAACTTGCCTTTCTTTTCAGCGTAAATTTCGAACAGCGTTTCGCCTTTCCTGACTTTGTCGCCTAGCTTTTTCCTGAAGAATATTCCTGCGCCTTTGTCCCTCGGCGCACCTGCTTCCCTTGCCACTATGTCAACGCATTTGTTGCTTATCCAGAGGACTTTTCCGTTTTTGTTTGACTTGAATTCTGCGACTTTTTCTCCTGGTATAAGATCGTCCGGCCTTATGTCAGGATTGCCGCCCTGTGCTTCTATTATCTCTCTCAGTTTTTTGTAAGCCTTTCTTGTCCTGAGAATGTTGAGCGCAACCTGTTTCCCGTTATTGGCGCCGCTCATTTCGAGCAGCTCCCCTGCAAGAGTCGTCGCTTTGTCGACCAAGTCTTCTGGACCTCTCCCTTTCATGAGCGTCGACAATGCTTCTTTCGCTTCAAGCATGGGACCGACGCAATGGCCTATGGGCTGGTCTGCAAACGTCGATATGCAGTTGACCTTTATACCGAGCCTCTTGCCCAGCTGTATGAATTCGTTGGCAAGATTTTCAAATTCTTCTTTCGTCCGGATTTTGGTTTCTTTGCCGGTGGGAACGTCTATGACTACGTATCTCGCGTTTACTGCCTTTTTTTTGGACATCACTGAAGGCAGGAGAAACGGGTCTATGGAAAGCGGATATTCTATGTGTATGAATATGTCGTCCGCAGGCGCAAGGTCGACAGCTCCACCCCACACGAGGCAGGCATTCGTCTTGTTGACGACCCTTCTCACTTCTTCAAGTGTAAGGTTCACCGGCGCAATGCATTCGAACCTGTCAGCCGTGCCGGCAGGAGACGTTATCGCGCGCGACGAGGTTTTTGGTATCGTGAGCCCGGCAGCGGCAATTATCGGGACAACCACTATCGATGTCTTGTCTCCGGGGCATCCTCCGACAGAATGTTTGTCGTAGATCAATTTGGTCCTTAGTTTAAGCTTCTTGCCTGTTTTCGCCATGGCCTCCGAAAGGCTTGCGATTTCGGTCATGTTCATTCCCCTGTTGTAGAGGGCCGTCACGAAAGCAGTGAGCTCTATGTCCGAAAGCCTGCGGTGAACCGTATCTTCTATTATAACGTTTATTTCCTTTGGCGATAGCGTTTGTCCCATGAGCTTTTTCTTTATGAACACGATGGATTTGGGAGGCGGCGCTGCCTGTATGCCTATCTTGTCATCTGGCTTGACGTCGAAGAATTCCTGTATCTCCTCGTAAAGGCCTATCTCGCCTTCCATCACTATCTTTCTTGCTACGTTCACTATCGCAACCAGTTTGCTTTTCTTGAAGGAAAGCTCGACCCTTTCGAGCGGCTTTACCCCGATTTCCGCAGCGTCTTCCCTGTTTAAAATGACGACTGGTTTGTCCGCCTCAAGCTGCAGGAATTTCGCGCGCAAAAACATAGACACAACCTGTGAATCAACCCAAACAATCCTCAAACCCTATATTATCTTTTGACTCCCCACTTTTTTATTGCTTCGTAAAGCTCCCGGTGGTTTTCGGCGTATTCTTCGAGCGTGTAGCCTTTCATGCACGCCTCCAGCGCTTGCCTCATCGCTCTCGCTCCGGCTTCGCTTCCCCGCGGATGGCCGTGCACGCCGCCGCCTGCCTGTATTATTATGTTGTTGCCCATTATGCTGAGCAGTTTGGGGAGGCTTCCCGGATGCAGACCGCCGGACGCTACTGCGAAGACAGGCTTTATGTTGTACCAGAACTGTTCGAGGACGTGGCCGCCCTTCAGTTCGGTGACGAATTTGCTTTCTATCACGTCTTCTATTTCACTCGTTTCATCCCCACCCATCTTGCCTACGTTCGCTGTCCCGACATGTATCTGGTCAACGCCTATAAGGCGCGCGAGTTTCGCGACGACAAGCATTGAAATGCCATGTTTGGGATTCTTCGTGAAAGCTGCATGCCCTGCCCGATGGGCGTGGATTATGAGATTGAGGTCGTCATTTGCTTCGCGAAGCGTCTGCAGGCCAGACCAGCCGACAGAAACTATGTCAACCATTACATATTCGCCTCCATGGTTTTTCACGAATTCCGCTCTCTTTAACATCTCGTTAGTTTCGGCAGTTATGTTCGGCATGTAGAATTTCCCTTCGCCCGTTTTCTGCTCAGCCCGGTCGCGCATTTTCAAGGTTTCAGTCACCCGCTTCTCGAAATGATTGAAGCTCATGCTCGTGAGATTCTCGTCGTCCTTGACTATATCCAGCCCCCCTATCCATGATTCGTACGCCGATCTCGCGTGTTCGCTTTCGTTCAATCCGAGCTTGGGTTTTACAATCGTTCCCAGCAGCGGGCGTTTCTTTATTCGGAATTTCCTCCGGATTCCGGGCACCCCGAATTTCGGCCCGTCAAATGATTTTATCATTCTCTCTGGAAAATGCACGTCGATGAGCCTCAGGTTTTTGAGCGTCTTCATCCCGAACACGTTCCCTCCTATCGAGCTCATGAGCTGCGGTACGTTTCCAAGCTCAAAGAACGCGAGAGGATAGGCGATTTTTATGGTTTTCTCCTTTTTCCTGATGCTGAATATCTTCGGCCTGAGGTCTCTCCATATCCTCGGCTTCATGGTCTTCACCTCTGTCCAGGTCCCTATGGAGCTTTCCTCCGCGACGTTTCCGGCCGCCTCTTCCAGCGAAACGTTGTTCGGCTCGACGAAGAATTCCGCCACCATGTCATCCCTCGAAGGGACGTAATCCATGTCAATGAACCCTGATTCCTTTTTCCTGATTTTCCCCATGAAAACACCCTCAGGCCTGATTAAGGTCTGCTTTAATATTTGCTTTTCATCCGATTTAAACTTGACACGACATTCTGGATTTTATCTTTTCTCCCTCACGAAAAGCAGCATGATGCCGGCAGCGATGGTAAGAGCGAGCGATAAATAAAGCGGCACCATCATTTCTATGGAATCCCACAGCAGGCCCGCAATGAGCGAAGAAGGAAGGGCGCATAAGCCTATTATCATCCTGTACGTTCCCAGGCCGCTGGCCCTGTATTTTTCAGGTGAAAGTTCTGAGACAAAGGTCGCCTGCACCGGAGCAATTGCTCCCTGATTCAGGCCGTAGAAAATGAAGATTATGATGATTGCCGGATAGCTCTGGAAAAGGATGAAACCGAGGCATACGACTGCCCAGAAAAAATACGACATAAGCAGGACCGGTTTCCTGCCTATCCTGTCAGCAAGTTTTCCGAACGGCAGCGAGAATATCGAGGCCACGACCGTGAATATGAGATAAAGCACAGGCACGAACTGCACCTGGAAGCCGAACCTGCTCGCGTAAATCAGGAGGAAGGAATAGCTGAAAGAACCGAGCGCAAAGAATGCGCTGAGCAGAATGAACAGCTTGAAATTCTTGTCCATGCCGCGGAAGGAAAAGCCTTTGTAGATTTTGCCTTTGGGAGGTTTTTTTTCCTTTATCATCGAGAGGACGAGAAGGACTGCGATGACAGAAGGTATGGTAGCTATCAGGAAAAGCTCCCTGTAGCCGAGGATGCCTATGAAGATTATGCATATCATGATGCCTATGAAGGCTCCAAGGTTGTCCATCGTTCTGAGCAGTCCGAAATTCCTGCCGCGATTCTCGTTCGTCGATTCGTCGGCTATCATCGCATCCCTCGGAGCGCCGCGCATCTTGCCTGCCCTGTCCAGAATGCGGAAGGGAATGAGATGTTCCCATACGCTTGAGAAAGCATAACCAATCCTTGAAAGAGAACCGAAAAGATAGCCTGTCCAGATGAATACCTTTCTCTTCCTGGTTCTGTCCGAAACGTATCCGGAGGCGGCCTGCGATATGGAGACGATTGCGTCGCCAAGCCCGTCGATCAGGCCCAGTATGGCCATGTTCGCATTCAGAACCACTGTGACGAAAAGCGGCCATATCGGATATATCATGTCCGAGCCCATGTCGTTGAGAAACGACGCGAACGCGAAGGTCCTGACGTCCTTTCTGGACTCCTTGGAATTCTTTTCTCCCATGAAAACCATCCTGTTTAATTTACAAAAATGGAATTAAAAAATAATATTCAATATCCTGTCGGATTGGAAAATCAGTATTTCATTTTCTGCTGGTATTCCACGCGAATTTCGTATTCGCTTTTCACCAGATACTCGTCCCTGATGTTCAGCGAAAGATCCATGTCGTATTTTTCACCCTTTTCGCTCGTTTCATCGAACGATTTTTTAACGGTCATCTCGAAAACCTTGTAGGGCGGGTCGACCTTGCACATGGTCTTGTCGCTGGTCGCGAACCTCCATACTTCTTTGCCCTTCGAATCCACGCAGTATAAATGGCAATCCCATGAACCGAATAAAAGCGAATCCTTCCATATCGCCGGTGGCGACCAGACCTGGCCTGAAGTTTTGAAACGCCACGCTTCCTTCCCGCTTTTAAGATCGAGACAATAAAGATTTCCGTCTTCCGAACCAAAGTAGATTCTGTTGCTGCTTATCAGAACGCCGACCGCGACCAGGCCTCCTGCCTTGAACCTCCACATTTCCTCGCCTTCCAGGGAAATTGCGTACAGTATGCCGTCCCTCGAACCATGATAAACGATGCCGTTATGAACAACAGGGGAGAAGCTGTTGCCGTACTTTCCCGTCCTGAAGCGCCAAACTTCCTTCCCCGTCCTTGCGTCTACCGCGTAGAGGTTGTTGTCAAGCGATGCGAAATACACCACTCCGCCATAAACCTCGCTCGGCGCCTCGCTGTATACCTCATCGCCCGTTTTGAAACGCCATGCCTCCTTTCCCGTTTCCGCATCAAGGCAGTAGAAGTTTCCGTCGCCCGAGCCGAAATATATCCTCCCGTCCCATGCGCTGGGCGCATAAAATATATCCTCGCCGGTCCTGAATCTCCATATTTCCTTCCCTGTCCTGCTATCAACACAATACAGGTTACCGTCAAGCGAGCCGCAGTAGACCCTTCCCTCATAAAACAATGCCTTTGTCGTGGAGCTTTCTCCTGTTTTCAATTTCCATATAACCCTGCCCGTTTCGATGTCCAACGCGTAAAGCGAACCGGAAAGGTTTCCGACATACATTACGTCGCCGTGAATCTCAGGAGAATTCCCTCCCATCTGCCCGTCCGTCTTCAATTTCCATGTTACCTTGCCGGTTTCGCATCCCAACGCATAAACATAATTGTCTGCTGAGCAAAAGTAAACTACGTTTCCCGCGACTTTCGGTATGCAGTGTATGCTTCCACCCGGCCCCATGCTGTGAACCCTGTTCATGAGGCTGCTCGCCTTCCTGACTTCAAAGTCCTCTAGCTCGACGGAAAAATCGGAAAAACTCGTATTGGCCACGTCCATTAAAAGCGTTTGGATTCTGAATTTAAATTTTTGTTAACATGGGAAATCCGCCAGCAAGATTTAATTAATTACAAATTCATAAGTAATAATATAAGACAAGTTAGAGGGTGATTGTTATAGCTGTCTGTGATTACACGTATGACGAGGAGTCGAGGAGGCTGAAAATCGACTGCATCGGTTGTGTGTATGGGGCGTCGGTCGAGGATTACGACAATTGCATGGCCATGGTCATAGACAAGCTTCTCACCAACAAGAACGTCGATTCCGTCGTGCTTGCCAAGGAAAGGGAATACGAATATTCCGGCGAGCAGGTGAAGATGCTTCTTGAAATAGCAAAAATCATAGAAGACGTGGTAAGGGAAAAACTGATTTCATATTCTACCATGAAGCCGGAGACGTGCGGAAGATGCTATCCTGATTTCCCGCAGAGGATGCAGTACATCGCCATCAACCTTTTGCGCCGAGACCCGGTTGGGGCGTATGTCGAATTAATCCGCGAGGGAAGGGAGCTGATGATAAAGATGGCGAAGAAAGACGGATGCCACAAATGCTACAGGTACTACAAGGAAGACGTGATTGACCCGCTGAAGAAGAAGCTTGAAATGACGAAGATGGTGCAGGCGGCGAAAGCGTATCTTTCAGGATATCATGTCGGAACGAGAGATATATACCGCCAGGTTTTCAAGCCAAGCGTCCGGCCGAACTTCATGCTTACCAGATACATGATAACGCCTCCTGAAGGAGGGAAATCGGTGGACAGATACAAAGTAGGAGACATGCAAGTCGAAATATACAGGGTCCCGCACGTCACGCATTATTTCTACCACATCACGCCTCCTGAATTCAATTTGTCCGAAGAGAAATACGCGGTCATGGACGCTGCGAGACGTTATATGGCAAGCCATCGCCCGAAAACAGCGGAATTCGTCCGTTCAGAAAAGGTGAGGGAAATTTTCTACAACATCGGCCACGATATGCTCCGCGAAGTGGCGGACAAAATGGGAGTATATCTCACTTCGGATGGCATAGATCAGATGGCGAACATACTGACAAGATACACGGCCGGCCTCGGCGTTCTTGAGATACTTCTCGCGGACGAGAAGATACAGGACATATACATAAATTCCCCTATCGAGACCAAGCCCATACTGATTTTCCACCAGGATTACCAGGAGTGCGAGACAAACCTTATTCCCACGAGGGAAGACGCTGAATCCTGGGCAACCCGCCTGAGGATACAATCAGGCAGGCCGCTGGACGAAGCGAATCCCGTTCTTGACACGGACATCGGCGTTCCAGGCGGGAAGGCGAGATTCGCGGTCATAACAAAGGGTCTTTCGCCTCTCGGATTCGGCTTCGCGATAAGGAGGCACAGGGATAAGCCATGGACCCTGCCGCTTTTCATGAAGGCCGGCATGCTGAACCCGCTCGCGGCAGGGCTGATATCCTTCCTCGTGGACGGTTCAGTATCGATACTCGTGGCAGGGGGGAGGGGCTCAGGAAAAACGAGCGTCCTCGGCTCCATGATGCTCGAGCTTCTGCCGAAGGTGAGGATCGTATCGATAGAAGATACGCTGGAGCTTCCGATAGACCAGCTCAGGGAGCTCGGATACAACGTCGAGTCGTTGAAGTCGCGTTCGGTCATAACGAGGGTCGAATCCGAGATGCCCGCGGAAGAGGTGCTGAGGACGGCGCTGCGCCTCGGGGATTCGGCGCTCATAATAGGCGAGATCCGTTCCAAGGAGGCGAGCGCGCTTTACGAGGCAATGAGAATAGGCGCGCTTTCCAACATGGTCGCGGGGACGATTCACGGCGAGTCGCCATACGGCGTATACGACAGGGTCGTCAACGACCTGGGCGTTCCGCCGACGAGTTTCAAGGCGACGGACATCATCCTGATATGCAAATCGCTTCGCTCGGCAGACGGCATGAAACGATACAGGAGGATGACCGAGATAACCGAGGTAAGGAAGCACTGGGATGCGAATCCCCAGAAGGAAGGGGGTTTCGTGAACCTCATGGAATATTCCGGAAAAGAAGACGCTTTGAAACCGACGGACACGCTGGTGAACGGCGAGTCCGAGGTGATAAACAGGATTTCCTCGTACGTGAAAGAATGGTCAGGCAACTGGGAAGCTGTCTGGGAAAACATAAAGCTGCGCGCGAAGATGAAGGAGACCATGGTCAGACTCTCGGAGAAACTCAAGATGCCCGAAATCCTGGAAGCTGACTGGGTGACGCTTTCGAATTCTGAATACCACCTGCTCGTCGAGAAGCTGAGGGAAGACACGGGCGCAGCAGAACCTAAAATGATTTTCGAGGAATGGGAGAAGTGGCTGAAGAACGCGATTAAAACGGGCAAAACAACTCCCTGAACCATGCCAATATAAGCGGTCAAAACCAATTTAATAAACATGGTCAGTTTTTCCCGCAAGAAGAAAAAGGAAGAGAGCGAAACGACGGATTCTGATGAATACATTAAAAGATACAGGAAGCTTTATTTCCCATCCGAGCAGCAGGCGCAGCCCAGCATTACCTCGAGGGAATTCAAACTTTTCAAGCGGCGGGAAGAAGCGCCCCTGGTCTGGTTCGAAAGGCTGGCAAGAATCGCAGGGAAAATAATCTCCGTCAGCCCTCCGGACGAAACCACGAAAAAGGAGCTGGAAAACTCCATCGCCTTCATCGGCCTGAGGATAACGCCGAAAGACGTGATGGCGCTGGTCGTGCTTAACATAATGTTCTTCGTCATAACGTCTGTCCTGCTAGCGGCTGCGGGCGTCATTCCCCTCCTGGGCATATTGTTCATGTCAATGGCAGGCGTGGGCCTGTCGTATTATTTCCTGAAGTATCCCGTCAACATGATGAAACAGTACAGGATAGAAGCTTCGTCCCAGGTCGTACTGGCGATCCTTTACATGGTCGTTTCCATGAGAGTTTCGCCGAATCTTGAACAGGCGCTCCGTTTCTCAGCGGCGAACATATCAGGCCCGCTTGCATGGGACATGCGGAAGCTTCTCTGGGACATAGAGATGGGAGGTTATTATTCTGCTTCGCAGGCAATGACGGATTATATAGCGAAATGGAAATCCGAAAATGAAGAGTTCGCTGAGGCGCTTCGTCTCGTCAGGGATTCGAGAACGCACACGCCGGAAAAGGCGGAGGTCATTCTTGACGAGGCGCTGGACATCATACTGAGCGGGACGAAGACGCGCATGAAGCACTACGCGCAGGATCTCACGCTTCCTGTAAGCGTGATACACATGATGGGCATCATCCTTCCCATCCTCGGAAGCATAATGGCACCGATGGCGGCCGTCTTCCTTTCGGATATCGCAAGGCCTGAATATTTCTTCATAGGATACGACATGTTGCTTCCGATTTTCCTCATCTGGTTCATAAACTCCGTCCTGAAGAAACGTCCGACGACGTTTTCGGAGATCGATACCTCGTCGCATCCTGACCTGCCGCCCAAGGGAAGCTTCAACATAATATTCGGCGGCAAGAAGGTTTCGATGCCCGTCCTGCCTGTCTCGCTTATCATAGGACTTGCCTTCCTCCTCCCGCCGCTGCTGTTCTTCTCTGAAAACCCCGGACTCCTTATTTCAGCCGAAGGGACGCATGACCTGTTTTCGATGGCCATGTCGATGATGATGATAATGGGCATTGCGTTCGGACTGGCAAGCTACTTCATACTGTCCAATTACCAGAAGGCAAGAATTCAGGACGACGTGCTTAAAACAGAAAGCGAGTTCGAAATGGCGCTCTTCCAGCTTGGGAACAGGTTATCCGGCGGCATCCCGCCCGAAGTCGCGCTTGAAAAATCCGTCGAAGACGTCAAAGACCTGAGCATATCCGGGCTTTTCATCATAGCGCTGCGCAACATACGTAATCTCGGCATGACCTTCAGGGAAGCGCTGCTGGACGAGAAATGGGGCGCGATAAGATACTACCCGAGCAACCTCATACGGAACATAATGTACATGATCGTGGACATCGCGAAGAAAGGCGTCAAATACGCAGCAGAGGGGATGCTCACGGTTTCGAAATATCTCAGAAACATACGCGAGACCCAGGAATACATACGCGACCTGCTGCAGGAATCAGTCTCCTCGATGAAATTCCAGGCCTACCTCCTGACGCCGATGGTGACGGGCCTTATCGTTTCGATGGCGCAGGTAATAATAATGGTTCTTTCGATATTGGGAGCAAGACTTCAGGCTCTGAGCACAGGCAGCAGCCTGCCGATAAACATCACCGGAGGAATGCTGATAGGACCGGGAACGATATCGAAAACCGTCTCGCCTGAGGTTTTCCAGCTGATAATAGGGATTTATCTCATCGAGGTCATAATCATACTCGCCATTTTCATGACGAAGATTTCGCAGGGCGAGAACAAGGTTTACCAGTGGTATCTCGCGGGAAAGATGCTCATAATCGCGGTCACCATGTATTTCCTCGTCGCAATCGGCGCATCGGCGATGTTCGGCGGCCTGATACAGCAGGCGGTGGCGGGGATGGCTTGATAGCGCAAGGAATGAAGCCATATTTTACATTCATAAAAATGATAAAAAGGGGCCACGGCCGAGATTTGAACTCGGACTAAGGGATTTCTGCGAATCGGAAGCGTTAGCTCCTGCAGACTTGCGTATGTTTTCGCTAAAGCCTTTTGGATAAAAGGCTTTCACCACAGTCCCTTGTGCTAACAACCCAAGAAACAGACCGAGTCTGTTTCCGTCTTTCCAGGTTACACCACCGCGGCCATAGTAATATAATGAGTTAGCGGTGCTTTAAAAATTTAAAAACAGGGTGGGATTTATCTTTCCTTATCTTCCTGATTCTCCTGGGTTTCAGGCCTCATGAACGGGAACAGAAGGACGTCTCGTATAGAGACTGAATCCGTCAGTAGCATCGCCAGCCTGTCTATGCCAACGCCTAGGCCGGACGTCGGAGGC
>Ga0315282_10015619_pt1 | contig 11184 bp, 10 predicted proteins | sample YL17G07_20_MG_FD_203693 | JGI IMG/M metagenome (GOLD analysis project Ga0315282, IMG submission 203693) | Sediment microbial communities from Yellowstone Lake, YNP, Wyoming, USA - YL17G07_20 | ecosystem: Environmental > Aquatic > Freshwater > Lake > Sediment | place: USA: Wyoming | collected...
GCCGTGTCCCGGCCGCTGTGTCTATTGCCCCACCTTCAGCGGTGCGCCGCAGAGCTACACCCCGGAATCGCCGGCGGTCATCCGGGCGCGCTACTGCGAGTACGATGCCAGAAAACAGGTTGAAATGCGGCTCAGAATTCTATCCGAAATGGGTCATCCCACGGATAAAGTCGAGCTGATTGTCATGGGCGGTACTTTCCCGGCTGCCCCGGTTGAGTACCAGTACCAGTTCATTAAGGACTGCTACGATGCGCTTAACGGTTGCTCATCGACAAATCTCCATGAGGCGAAACTCATTAATGAGACGGCAGCAAACAGGTGCGTCACCCTCTGCATCGAGACGCGGCCTGATGTTTGCGAGGGCGCCGATATAAAGAGATTGCTTGATTTCGGCGCTACGCGGGTGGAACTCGGTGTGCAGATGCTCGATGATGAGATTTACAAAATCGTAAGACGTGGGCACACCATCCAGGACGTTGTAGATGCCACTCGCCGCCTTAAAGACTCAGGAATAAAAGTGCATTACCACTGGATGCCGGGGTTGCCCGGTTCAACGCCGGAACACGATTTTGAGCTTTCGAAGATGCTTTTTAACGACCCGCGCTTTAAGCCCGACGGCCTCAAGCTCTATCCCACGATGGTGGTCGAAGGCACGGAGATGGAAAAGTGGTTCAAGGACGGCACCTATAAGCCTTACGATGATGAAACCATGATTAACCTGGTCTGCGATGTTAAAGAGATTGTCCCTCGCTACGTGCGCATCTCGCGCGTGCTGAGAGACATTCCGCCGAAGTTTATTGTCGGCGGGCTAAAAGATTCACTGCGCGATATTGTTAAAGAAAGGATGCATATAAGGGGAACGGAGTGCCAGTGCATCCGCTGCCGCGAGTACGGACATAGAATTCGTGAGAAGCGGTCAATCGGCGCGCCATCGCTTAATCGATTAGACTACGAGGCATCGGGCGGGCACGAGATATTTATATCTTTTGATGATGCCAATATGACACTCTTCGGGATGCTGCGACTCAGGATTCAAAAAGCATCGATTCCTAGTCTTAACACCATATCCTCGGGCAACCAGGCAATTGTGCGGGAACTTCACATCTACGGGCCTGAAGTGCCGATAAAGGAGCAAAAAGCCGAGGCGGCGCAGCATAAAGGGCTGGGTAAGGCGCTTCTCCACGAGGCGGAACGCATCGCCCGCGAGGAATACGGCGCAACAGAGCTAATCATCCTCTCCGGCATCGGCGCTAAAGAGTATTACCGCAATGAGTTCGGTTACCGGGCGGAGGGAAACTACATGGTGAAAAAGCTTAAAACAGAAGTTGGGGCAATAACAATTCCGTAGGGGCAACCCTTCAGGGAGAACCCTTCAGGGTGAACCCCCTGTGGTTGCCCCTATTTCATGTGGTCGTCGTTGTTTTCAGGGCAGGCACAGGGGCCTGCCCCTACATTGTTTTTAATATCCAACGTTCCCCATTTCGCGCAAGCTTTATACTTAGGGTACTAATACTTCCCTATTTCTTTTAATCGCTCATCGCTTATTCCGAAGTGATGGGCTATCTCGTGCCTGAGCACTTTCTCGATTTCGGCATAGATGCGCCGTTCATCACCGCATCTGGCTTCGATTGGCAACTGGAAAAGGGTTATCTTGTCCGGTACGGCTAACTGGTAAAAGGCACCGCGCCGGGTTAAAGGTACGCCTTCGTAAAGGCCGAGGAGCGTTCCACCTTTTCTTATACCAGCTTTCTTCGATTGTTTGGGTGTCGGGGCATCGGCGACCACCACGTCAATATTGTCCAGCCGGGCAAGGAAATCCTCCGGCAGGTTTTTAACCGCTTTTTCGACGAGCGCCGAAAATGTTTCTCTATCCATAGACGAGTTCCGGAACTCTCTCGACCGTCCCTTTGCGACCGCTTTTGAGGTAATCTATTGCCCAGTTAACGGCATCATTATCCTTAAGTTCGAGCGCAACATCCGGCTCGATTCCCTTGCCCTCAATCATCTGGCCTTTCGGGGTGAGCCAGCGGGCGATGGTAATGTAAATCCCGGAGCCATCATCAAGCTGGCGCAGGGTGTTGACACTGCCTTTGCCGTAGGTCTTCCCTCCGGCGATGGTCGCCCGCTTGTAATCTTTGAGCGCCCCGGCGAGCACCTCGCTGCCGCTGGCGCTGTGGTTGCCCACCAGGACGACGGTGGGTAAATCCGTCGTGATGCTGCTTCGTCCTGCCTTTGAAGAACTGTGCTCACCCTTATTGTCCACCACGTCAACGACAAGGTCGCCCGGCTTTAAGAAGTGGCTGGCAACATCAACCACAATCTGGAGGAGGCCGCCCGGATTATCCCTGAGGTCAATGACGATGCCCATTGCTTTCTGCTGTGGGAGGGCAGCCAGAACGGGGATAAGCTCATCATCGGTGTTATCGGAAAAGCCGCTGATTGTAATTACGGAGATGTTGTCTTTCATCTCGGATTTGACGGTGATGATTTTAATTTCCGCTCGGATGATGGTAATTTCAACCGGAGTGGATTCGCCCGCACGCTGGATGGTGAGTTTAACGCTGCTTCCTCTGGGGCCGCGGACGCGGACAATGACCTCGGTTAAGCTCATACCCTCGGTCGAGCGGCCGTCAACGGCGAGGATGACATCCCCGGCCTTAACGCTCGCCTTTTCCGCCGGGGAGTCGGGGTAAACCGAGACCACTTTGGCCGTCTTATTTTCTTCGGTGACGACGGCGCCGATGCCGTCGAATTTCCCCTCCATGGAAGAAAGGTTGAGGCGGTACGTCTCCGGGTCCATGTAGGCGGTATAGGTGTCGTTCAGCGTCTCCAGCATTGCCTTGATGGCCGCCCCGCTCATCTTGGAATTGTCAATCTTACTCTTGTCAACGTAATCCTGCTGGATGAGCGCCCACGCCTGGTCAATGCTTCCGAGACTTATACCCGGGGCGACGGGAGTTGCCGTTGATACGGGAGCGGGGCTGAATGGCATCAGGCAACCCGTACCTGAAGTAAAAGTGATGATAGTAATAAACAGAATGATAAGAGCCGTCTTTATCCTGACCACGTTTCGCCCGCTTCCCCAGCCGGAGGCTGAATAAAGTCTAAGAATATATTAGCAGTAACGTGTGGATTATTAAAGCAGCGAGGGGAAACTTATTCTTTATAACAGCTTTACAGGGGAAAAGACCAGAATATCAGCGAATTCACTCGGTTGCAGGGTTTCGAAATCTTTTTGTGGCACTTTAATATAAATCCAATTTATATCTGTATCACAAGGCACCACATTCTTGCGCTAAAACTCCGATTTCGTACGTGCACCAGATGTGAAAAACACGTGAAACTGTAGAAGTTGAGTCAGCCTGAACAGGGGCTTTTTGATTGACAGTAGCAGAACAATCTCTTCAGTTTGCCCGGGAACACCAGGTCAAACGTGCTGTTCTATACCCGATTAGCTATTCATTTCAACAGTGGGAATATGCGAGTACTGGTTTTCAGTGCTGGTGCCCATGCAGGTGCGGATGACGATGCGTGAGTTCCTTATGCCGGTGGGCATGTACATGGATAAGATTAGCCCCAAGAAGAAAATCAGGGTCAAAAAGGAACTCCTCCGGTTTGCCGTCTGCCAAGACCGTGTGTTCGGTACCCAGAACAATTACCCGGCTGGCAACCTCTTCTACGGTGTCCAGGTCTTGAGTGCTAAAAACCAGGCATTTCCCCTTATCTGCCCACTGGAGCAGAAAATCAATTAAATTGCCCTGGCTCTGTGGGTCCAGACCGGCGGTAGGTTCATCTAAGAGAAGTACCTGGGGGTGCAGAGAAAGCACCGAAGCCAGGGAAACCTTCTTTTTTTCCCCGTCCGAGAGAAGATAGGGTGGGCGCTCTTTAAGATGGGCTATATTCATTAGTTGCAGGACTTCCAAACCCCTGGATACTACTTCATCCTTTGAAATCTCCAACTGAAGGGGGCCGAATGTCACTTCATCCCAGACGGTGGAAGAAAATAGTTGTACATCCGGGTCCTGAAATACCAGCCCAACCCTCCGGCGAAAATCGGCGACAAAATACCCATCTTTCAGTACCTTTTCGGAAAGTACCTGTCCGAAAGCCGTTAGTTCTCCGTCCGTGGGGAAAATGAGTCCATCCAGAAGCTTGAGTATCGTACTCTTTCCCGACCCATTGGCCCCCACCAGGGCTACCAACTCCCCCGGCCCAATTGTAAAATTTATCTTTCTTAGAGCCACAATATTGCCGGGATAATCATAACTCAGGTTTTTTACCTGGAATATATGCTCTGTGTCCAAAGTATTCATAAATGGATTCCCCACAACAAGATTAATGCGGTGATTAAAGCAAACGTTATCCATAAGAAGTCCCGCCGCCTCAGGCTAAGTTCATCAAGTATGAACACCTCACCACGGTATCCTCTGGCAACCATAGCGAGATATACCTCCTCGCTCAGGTGTTGTGATTTTGCCATGGTTGTCGCCAGGGCTTGAGCCAGCCACCTCCGATTTTCTCCTCCGGAGAAACTCCCTATGGTGCGGCTTCGGCGAGCCAGGAACATGGAGTTGGTGGTGTGCAGTAAAAGGAATATATAGCGGTAAGTCATGCCCAGGATAGCTACGACAAGCGACGGCAGATGAAACCAGCGCAATGCCACAAGCAACTTGGTCCAAGGAGTGGTAAGAATGAGGAGCACCCCCAAAGACAAAGAGTCCAAAACTCTCATAACAAGGAGGACAGCGGTGTGGGCTCCTTGCTCGGTGATAATTATCTTACCGGCAAGGTCGATGAGCGGCTTTCCCGGTGTAATGAAGAGAGCCGGTATGGCAATCACCGCCGTAAAGATAGGGATGAATAGAAGAATCCGCTTCAAAAAAAACCCCAGCGGTACTCTCGATAAAAAGCTAAGAGCCAGTATCAGGGCAAGTATGATTGCCAGTATCCAAAGACTCTGTGCGAGACCGGTGATGACAATAAAAAGCACGAAGGTTGACAACTTACCCCTGGGGTCTAATTTCTGGAGAATTCCCGGAGCGTAGCACAACTCTTCGGTTACAACCACGGATTCCAGAGCACGGGTAAAGCTGGAGATATTCCTTGTAAGAAAATCCTCGCTCTTCAACTTCGAGGTTCCCCTTTGGAGAAAGACCCTGATTTAGACGAGTTCTTTTGGCTGAGCCACCGGCCGAGCATCCAGAGGAGGAAAGCGATTAGCACAAGGCCAACCAGAGCCGACAGGATATAGCCGATGACATCTCCCGTCCCGGGAACTCCATAGTCTTGAAACAGAGCCGGCCACCATCCGGCTAGTTTTTCCAACCCTTGTGGTATAAAGCCCAGCCCCATGTCTTTAAGTTCATCTACTCCCCACTCACCCCAGGCCGTACCGGAAGCCAGGAGTCCTAATGGCGTGGCAAGAGCCAACAGCGCCAGAGCTCCCCAGAGAATCCATATCTTTCCCGCTTTTCCCCCTGATTCATCCGCTTTAATAAGACTGGGATGAGAACGCTGCATATACGCAAACACCAATCCCGTTACCGCCGCTTCGACGGGGCCCGCAATAAGAAGATGAGCCAATAACATAGCCGGTACCGCCACATCTAAACTGTACGGGGCATAGAGGGGAGTGCCGTCAATGGCATGAAACAGGGCGGGCTGAATACCAAGCTCAATTCCCGCGGCCAAAGAAGCGGCGACAATACCAAAATAACTTCCTACGACGGCTGCCAGCACACGGCGAGATGACGTAGCTTCCGAATCACTGGCAATTACTTTATAAATGAAATACCCTACTAAGGGTAAGACTATGGCCATATTAAAACAGTTGGCACCAAAGGTGAGTAGACCACCATCACCGAAAAATAGTGCCTGGATTCCCAGCACCACCGAAACACCCAGTATCGCGGCCCATGGCCCGAGTAGGATAGACAGAAGCGTGCCTCCTACCGCATGTCCGGTGGTGCCTCCTGGTAGGGGGACGTTAAACATCATTAAAACAAAGGAGAAGGCTCCGAAAAGGGCCAGCACTGGTACAGTGCGGTTTGTAAGAGCCTTGCGGACACGATTAACAGCTGAATACCAGAAAGGTACAGAGGCAGTATACATAATCACACATGTGGCTGGGCTTAAATAGCCATCAGGAATATGCATTTTACCCCTCCCGTCTTTATTTATGAACCGCACAACTTCATCATGAGCTAAATATTCACATATTATAATTGGCTTATTTGCAACTCAGGCTGTCCAAAAAGTCCTGAGTTGTCATTCTGAGCGAAGCGAAGAATCCGTCCCCACGAATGAATTGCGGATTCATCCTGCTTGCACTCGGACTACAAGTACGAGCAAGTACAAGTGAACGGACTCACCGTGCTTGCACTCGGACTGCAAGTACAAGTGAACGGATTCTTCAGTCGCTTCGCTCCTTCAAGAATGACATTATTAGACAGCCTCAACTAGTTGCATTAACAAAGCAAAAAATAAAAGCCTTTATTGATTCCCTTTGCACGATGAACAAAGCCCGCTGATTACGACATGGCGGTTGTCTATCTGAAAGTCATACTTTTTCTCGATTTGCCTCTCGACCGGAAGAAGAAGCGTCGCGTCAAAATCCATACTCTTACCGCACTTCCGGCAGACGAGATGATAATGCTGCCCTTCTTCCGGGTGATGGTAAATGAATTCACCGGCTACTTCGGTCTTAAAGATGCACTCCAGCTTCTCCAGTAACCCAAGCGTCCGGTAAATTGTTGATTTGTTTACACCCCGCATTTTGTCATACACGTGCTCAAGTATCTCCGTACCGGTGATGCCGGCGCCGGAGTCATGGATAATATCCAGAATCAGCCTCCGCTGCGGAGTCAGTTTGAGTCCGTGTCTTTTAAGCGTAACGTCGCAACTCATAGCATTTGCAATTAGTTGCAATTGTAAATGAAATCATGGGCACATGTCAAGACCTGAGGGCTGAACTTGAGACATGTTAAGAAAGGTACCTCTTCCTGGTTTTTCAATGCGAAAATAAAGGCGGTCAGGAGGTTTAGGTTGACCTTCTGTAACTCGTTAACAACAATGTCCGAACTAATGTCTGAACTTCAACTGTGAGAAGCTACGTATTGTCGGGCTTCTATTTCTATGATTCTGGAGACTTCCTGTAGGGGCAGGTTTCGTTCCAGGGCGATCAGTCGGCAATCCTCGTACTCTGGAGACACATCCACGAAGTCAGCACCGAACCGTTTGACTTTGGCTCTGACACGGCCCAGGCTGGAGTTAATTTCGATTATTTCCCTTTGCGCTGTATGGCGTGAGACCCGTCTTACTCGTATGCCCAGAGTAGATGTTTCTCTCATAATAATTCCGGTTAATTTAGCTTCGGTATATGCTGGAGCCAGAACACTGAGCATGATTGCCGGACGGTTTTTCTTCATCTGAATGGGCGTAAACCAGACATCCAATGCCTTTTCCGCTAATAGTTTTTCCATCAAATAGCCATATATTTGTGGGTTCATGTCGTCAATATTAGTTTCGAGCAAGATTAATTCACCCTCGTCATTTTCCGGTATTTCTTCGCCAAGCCAGATACGTAAGATATTAGGCCAGGTCTTAAAATCCTTACTCCCGGCTCCATATCCCACCTTATCAACTTTCATAGCTGGCCGGCGGAAACTGGCTAGTGAGGTAACCAGTGCTGCTCCCGTCGGTGTAACGAGCTCACCGGGGGGCGTAGATGATTCAGGGGCAGAAACTACCGGCGCTCCGGCTAAAGCGAGCAATTGCAAGGTAGCTGGAGCTGGGGCCGGCAGAATCCCATGGGCGGTGGAAATATTGCCACTTCCCACCGGCAATGCCGAAGAATAAAAATGCTCTATTCTCAAGACCTCCAGAGCAAAGATTGTCCCGACGATATCAATGATGGTATCTATAGCTCCTAGCTCGTGAAAATGTACCTGCTCTATTGTCACACTATGGATTTCGGCTTCCACCCCACCAAGTCGCTGGAAAACAGCACTGCTTTTTTTCTTGACGTTTTGGGAAAGCGAGCTTGAATCAATAATTTCAAGTATCTCCGATAATGCACGGTGGTGATGATGGCTCTCGCCATCCACAACCACATTGAATTTGGTTGCCGCGATGGAAGAACGTTGGACTTTCTCTGCCGAAAGTTGGTAGCCGCTGATATTTAGTTGAGCCAGCCCCTTATTCAGCGTATCCAGTGCAAACCCGGCATCCAGCAATGCGCCCAATATCATATCACCGCTACATCCGGAAAAGCAGTCGAAATAAGCTACCCTGGTCATATTATCCTTCCTGCTTCGGGCTATCGCTAACCCCAACATTTAAGCTTCCGGTGCGGTATCCGGTAAGGTCCAAAGCGACGTATTTATAACCCAGGCCCTTAATATAGCTTACTACTCCGCGGCGGACATCATCGCCGAGGATGAAAGTCATATCTTTTTCATCAACCTCAATGCGGGCAACGTCGCCGTGATGCCGCAGACGGAGCTGACGCAGTCCCAGACTGCGCAGATACCATTCTCCCCCAGCTATTTTAGAGAGTGTACCCGCCGTCACCGGCGTGCCGTAAGGAATGCGTGAAGCCAGACAGGGTGAGGCCGGTCTATCCCAGGTGGGCAGGCCCTTTTCTCGGGAAAGTTGGCGGATTTCATCTTTAGTTAATCCTGCTTCCAAAAGAGGACTGCGAACTCCTGCTTCAGTACAGGCTCTTCTTCCAGGTCGGTAATCACCCAGGTCATCAGCGTTAGTTCCATCCGCAATCCATGCCAGTCCTTCCGCGGCTGCGATGGGTTTTAATTCCTGGAATAGCCCCTTTTTGCAAAAATAGCAGCGGTCAGGCGGATTAGCGATAAACTCCGGGTTTTCCATCTCCTTACTTTCGATAAGCTTAAACCGAAAGCCTTCCTTGCGGGCGGTAGATTCGGCATCTTCTCTATCCGCCGGTGGGGAGACCGGTGAGCAAGCAAAGACAGCCAGCATTTTTTGTCCCAGTATTTCATAGGCTGAAACAGCCAGAAAGGTGCTATCAACGCCCCCAGAATAAGCGAGCAAAACCGTACCCATTTCCCGCAGAATGTTTTTCAATTGCTCTAATTTGTCTTCTGTCTTCATTCTTCGCTGCTCACTCTTCTCTTCTCTAAATTAATCAGTCCGGCAAGATAACCGGCGCCGAAACCGTTATCGATGTTGACCACCGCCACGCCTGGGGCACAGCTATTAAGCATTGTCAGCAGCGGGGCCAGTCCGTTAAAACTTGCTCCGTAACCGACACTGGTAGGAACGGCAATAATAGGTACCGAGACGAGTCCACCGACGACGCTGGGTAGCGCCCCTTCCATTCCTGCAACAACAACGAGCACCCGAGATTGGCGTATTAGCGGTAACTTGTCCAGTAACCGGTGGATACCGGCGACGCCGACATCAAAGATTTTTTCAACCTTGTTTCCCATTAGTTCCGCGGTTATGGCGGCCTCCTCTGCGACTGGGATATCAGCCGTACCACCGGTGACCACGGTTACCCCCGGTCGTAATGAGATATTCCTCACGCGGTTGACTACAATAGTTCCAGAAGCAGGATTGTACTGGGCATCTTCAATCTTTCTCTTTAAAGCGTTATAAGCTTCAGGGCTAGCATGTGTAACTAGCATCTTTTCAGAATAGGCAACCAAGCGCTCGGAAATGGCGACGATTTGCTCGACTGTCTTACCACGGCCGAAAATAACCTCCGGAAAACCCAGACGTACATTGCGGTGATGGTCGGTCTTGGCAAAGATTAGCTCCTCATAAGGTAGGATACTCAGTTCTTGTGCCGCCTGCGCAACCGATAGCTCCCCGGACTTCACCTTATCCAACGTGCGAGTTATCCAGTCATGGGTTATTGATGTTTCATGCGGTGAATTACTCTTATCCAAATTGTTACTCATTTCTCTCTTTAGCAATCATTCAGCCGAAAGTTTAATTGAACAATTTTACTCTAATAATTAGTGCAAAGCAATCGTTCATGCCGCTTGCCATCGGCACCATGAAGGATGAAAATCGCTCTTCTATTTGTCATTGTCGGGCTTGACCCGACAATCCACAACGATAAAAGATTGTTTACCATTGAGAGATTACTTAACACAATACACAAGCCTTACGGCTTCTGGATTCCCGCTTTCGCGGGAATGACAGTTTTAGATTGGATTGTCTATTTTCGTGAGAATTTAACCCTGCGGCACTTAGGATATGTTAAGAAGGGTGAAAGATGATAAAATTAAAAGAAGTTTTGTTGTAAAGCCTGTATGAGCCCCTTCTTCTCAAACAAAAGTTCGTGACCTGTCCAATAATCTCCATTGAGGTTCTATTTACTTTTCGTTGACACCCTTATTTACACACTCTATAATATTTGCTAATGAAGGTTATTGTTAAAATCATTGCCCAAAGTGTTCCTGCCATTCTTATTGTTTGCGGGTTTTTAGGAGTTTTTCTTTTTCACTCTGCTTTAGGCTGGATGTTGATTCTTTTAGGCGTTGGATTACAAGCCTTATATCTATATTTTCGATACCGCAACCAATAGCGGTAATAATACATCCTGTAAATGCGCCGATAATAAACCACACATAATTACTATTCATTGCCACCTCTGTTTTAATCTTTTTATTAGTTTTGCCCCTCGGGACGAATGTCGTGGAAATAAAAGTACACCAAAAGTAAATAGTAAGTCCATTGAAGGGGACTCGAATTAGGGCAATCATAAGTGTATACTATAGACGGGGTTATAAGTTCTACCGGTTGATACCCTATCTCCAAATAAGTCAATACATTTTTAAAAAAGGAGGTTTTCAGGCGAAATGACAGAACAGGAGATGCTGGAGAAACTCACGGAGTTTGATACCCCTTCCATTACGAACGTGGTGGCGACCTACCCGGACAATCCGCTCTGCCTCGGGCTTTACGAACCCTGGAGCCAGCACTGGTACACCGACCATTCGGTACGGTGCATTTACCCGGAACTGGGGCGGCTGGCCGGCTACGCCGTGACCGTGGTTTACGGTGTGCCCGACCCCACCTTCAAACGTTTAACCATGGCCGATGTTGTGGCGGCGTGCGGCCGGACAAAAAAACCGATAATCATCGTTATCAAGCAGGACTTCCCGCCGGAGCTTAAGAGCAAAGTGGGGCTTTGCGGCG
>Ga0315282_10015620_pt1 | contig 11183 bp, 3 predicted proteins | sample YL17G07_20_MG_FD_203693 | JGI IMG/M metagenome (GOLD analysis project Ga0315282, IMG submission 203693) | Sediment microbial communities from Yellowstone Lake, YNP, Wyoming, USA - YL17G07_20 | ecosystem: Environmental > Aquatic > Freshwater > Lake > Sediment | place: USA: Wyoming | collected...
TTCCCGCTTCTTCTTGGGCCGGCAGCGCGCCTGCGTGCCGCGGAATTTCACCGGAAAGCGCATCCTCTGAAGATGCACTACGGGGCGCCATCCGTCCTGAACCCTGGGCTGCTGGTGGGGGATAGGCCGGCCGCAGGGCAGACGCAACCTCCGTCACGGCTTTCTGGGCTGGTTCTTCTGGCAAGACCAACCTGGTCGGCGCCTCCTCGTCAGGCGTCCGCGGGATGGCGACTTGGGGCTTCGCGGGTATGGACAAGGCGCTGAAAAACAGCCGAAGCTCCGGCCCGTCGGCGGCCAGCCTGAGCTGATCTCCGGGAGAAAGAAGCGCGCGCTGGATCTGCTTCCCATTGAGAAAAGTGCCGCCCAAAGTATTCAGATCTTCCGCCCAGAATCTCTCCCCTTCCAACCGGATCAGCAGATGATTCCTGGAGACCATGGGATAATCTTCGGCCGCCAGGATCAGGTCGCACTTGGGATCCCGGCCTATCTTGATTTCGCGCTTGGCGTAATTCCAGCGCGTGCCTCTGCCAACCAGTTCGATAGTTATCTCGTTCATGTATGTCCTCCCGCGTCTCTGGCCTTGAGCGCAACAGCCGTGAGCACCACCATCACAACTAAAAAACCCGCCAATACCAGCATGTAGGCGGGCGTTGCGGGTTGCGATTGTGGAGCGGGCGTCACCGCTATATTTCCTTCTCTCCGGTTGCGATTCGCCAACTCCAGACTTTCGCGCGCCTCCTTTCCGTCATTTGGATGAAAGGTTATTGTCAGCGCGTTGAGCAGAACAAGGCTCCCTGGGTTCCAGTCGTGGATATAGAGGTCGGCCAGAGACTCCAGGCCCCATCGCGACACCATCAATGGCGAAATAAAGTCGCGCAGAATCGGGCTCATTCCGTGAGGAACGACTTCCTTGGGAAGTGTTTGGAATTCATAGATCCCGGCTTCGTTCGCGACCGGGATGACGGGCTGCGGGTTGCCAACCGGAACGAACAGGCCTGCCAGCAGCAGTTGGGGTATCAATGCCAAGGGGAAAACATACAGAGCCTTCTCCGGGCTTGAGGATAGCGCCGAGATCAGCAAGCCGATCAACGAGCCCTGGATCGTCATGAAGCACATGATTCCCCACGATTCGAGGAAATGGTTTTGCTGTGCATCCATGAGGGTGAGGACCGAAATGAACAAGCCGCTTTGAACAATCGCCAGGCCCAATAGATAAACCAACTTCGAACCCAGATAGCTGAAGATAGTGAGATTGCGTTCCCGCTCCCGGCGGTAGATTGCATCTTCATCGACGATTTCGCGCACTGCGGCTGAGCAACCAAACCAGAGAGCCGAAAAAACGATCATGAAGAGTACCTTGGGCTCATTTGGCTCCCGCTTCATCAATCCCACCAGGAAGGCAATGGCGAATGAGGGTAGCAGAAGGGTAGCCAAGCTCGACCAGCCTCGTAACCGCAGCGCGAGCTGACGCCGCAAGAGCGTCAGCAACTGGCGCAAGCGCGAGTGTCCGCGGGCTGGGAGAGCGGCCGTGGTTGGCGGCGGCAACCTCGAACCTGTCGAGCCCTCCTGCAATGCTTCTCCCACGTTGTCTTGGTAATATTCAGAGCTCTGATACCGCTTTGCCCACTCTTCAGGCTTCCTTTGTTGAAGTACGTCATAAACCTCCGTGGGCCGGGTGGTCTTGAAATAGGACAGCATATCCTGGCCGGGACCGTAGTAGGCCAGTCTTCCGCGTACCAGAACCCCTACCTTATCCAGCAGGCTGAAAGAGCTCAGCAGATGAGTCGTAGCCACCACAGTCGCGCCCTGATTGGCGATCTCGCGGAAATGCTGCATCATTTTCATCTCGGTGCGGGGGTCCTGGCCGGCAGTGGGCTCATCCATGAAAAGCAGACTGGGTTTGCACAAAAGCTCAATGGCCAGGCTGACACGCTTTCGCTGGCCGCCGCTCAGATGCTTGATTTGTAAATCTGCACGCTCCGACAGATCGAGCATCTTAATCACATCGAAGACTCTGGCCCATATGTCGGCTTCATTGAAGTCATCAGGAAGCCGAAGGCGGGCGGCGTAGTATAGGCATTCCTTTGTTGTCAGCGTGCGATGAAGGATATCCTCCTGCGGCAGGTAGCCCATGACGGCGCGCAGAGCAGCATACTCCCGGTACAAGTCGGAGCTATTCAACAGGACTCGACCCGAGCTGGCCGGTTGCGATCCATTGAGGGCGTGGATGAGCGTTGTCTTTCCACATCCTGCGGGTCCAAGAAGCCCAACCAATTCCCGCGGCTCAACGCATAGTGATATCCCGTCAAGCAATTTGATAGGACGCCCCGTGTTGCGATCCTTAACGGAGCGGGACAGGCCGCATGCGTAAAGGCGAATGCCGGATCCCTCGGTTTGCTGGTCGATATGGTTGCCATCGAAAACCAATTGCATGGCGCCCAGAGTGATCCGGTCGCGGGCTCGGAGCCGATGGCGAGTGACTCGAACGCCGTTGACATAGGTGCCGTTTGTGGAGTTCTTGTCGAGCAGTTCGAAGGCGCCGTCATGCTTATGGATTTCGGCATGAAACAGCGACACCGTGGGATGATTCAGAGGGATCGTATTGCGCGGGTCGCGTCCCAGAGAGGAAATTGGCCGATTCAACTCGACGTCGCGCAAGACTAGAGAGTGGCGGTGGGGCTCACGGTATAGCAACAGCCGTGATTCGCACTGGCCCAACCGAATCAGATCCCCCTCGCGCAACAGGCTTTGCTTAATGCGTTCTCCATTCACATACGTGCCGTGAATGGAGCCGAGATCGCGCAGGACGGCTCGCCCATCGTCAGTAAACACAACTTCCGCATGCCTTTCCGAAACCGTGGGATGATTGATTGAAACACAATTCGGACCCGCTTTGCGGCCCAGTTCTGTTCGGGAACCATGAAGGACATGATCTTCCACGGCATACTGATCCAAGACCAACTGCAGTCGAGGGTGCTCCGCCGGTCTCACTTCGGGCGGCAAATGCAGTGTGCCCGGCGGACGAGAAGAAGGAGCGGCTGGCGAAGCTGCAAGATCGGCACCAGGGCTAACCGGCTGGGGAATTCCTGCGCTGTCCGCAAGATACGTGCGGTAGACGAGAGTGTTGGCCGGATTCCTCCCGAAGCGGATGCGGTCGCCGATTTCAAGGACGGCCTTTTGTACCCGCCGGTTATTCACGAATGTGCCGTTTACCGACCAATCTTCGACCCCGACTCTGCCTTGCTCCGTCAAATACAGGCGGGCATGCTGGCGCGAAACCTCCGGATCCTGGAGAACAATCTGATTTTGTGAACCCTGCTTCGTCCTGCCGACCACGAGACCTGTATTCGTGATTGCAAACCTCTGTCCGGCGAGCGGAGGGCTTTCTCCAAAAAGCGCATGTACCACATCTGGCCTGGCCCCCGAACCTGCAGCGGTCTCACCAGGGGTCGAAGCATAGACGGGCCCCGAAGCCGGCGATAGCGGCAATCCACAGTGCCTGCACGAGACGGCTTGTGCAGGATTCACGGTCCCGCAAGAACGGCACACTGTCATGGGGCATCTCCCATGGAAGGGATCAGCTCGGACGTAATACAGATGGCTCCGATGCTACCACCGATGCTAGTAGCTGTAAAGAGGACTGGCAACATGCACGGACAAATGGACTTGAAGCCAGAACAACGGGTCGTGGTTCAGACCCGCCAATGATGGTCACGTCGGGCGGATAGCAGGAGCTGTCTCAAAACTGCGGATAAATCCCCCACGATCTTCGCGTGGGTCGGGGCTTTAGCCCGGACACGGAGCTTATTTGAAGAATACGAATCATACCCGTAATTGATTACCGATCAGAGGCTCAGAGTTATCAGCCGGTCATTTCTGCTTACTGTTACGTGTCCGGGCTGAAGCCCGGACCCACGCAAAGGCGCAGGGTCATTCACAGTTTTGAGACACCCCACAGCTTGGCCGAGACTGATAGGCTGGCCCTGCCTACGCTGCAGAGCAGGATGAATCTGGAATCCGTAAGAGCGTCGCTTATCTCTCGGGACTGCCGGCGGTGGTGGCAACTGAAGGGAACGCCGCCAGAAATTTCGTGAGAGGAATCGTGAATATTCCATCTGGATCAGGGCTGGAAGCCCATGGGTTACGAAGGGTAACCAGTTGTCTGATCGGATCATATCCAAGCACAGTAAAGGCATGAGTTGTTACGTACCATTTTTGGTCCTCAGGCGTCAGCCGGCCCCTTGGGATCGACTCATCGATTGCCCCGCCTGTGGTTGCCACCACTGGTTGAGAAGCGGCACGGCTCACCGCCGCGATGACCTCCTGCTGTTCCGATTTCGACTGGAAATGTCTTGTTTGTTTGCCCATCAAGACTCCGAGCACGCGTTCGGGAAGCCCTCCCTGACCCACCGCGCGATAGGCCCCGAATAACTCGCCATTCTGTCGGAGGAAAGCCGTAAGGGATTCTAATAAGCCTTCTGAATCGAGCAATTGGATCAGAGATTCTCCAACCTGAGGGCTGATATTGAACGGCTGCATCTCCCGCTTAAGTCGCTGCGCCAGGTCTGCTCGATCGATATTCCCCTGTTGATCCACGACTGTGCGGAACGCACGATCATAGGCAAGGAGAACCGAATCGTGCGAAGCAACAAGATCTTTCACGTAAGTCTTCAGGACCGCCGACAGGTCGCTGTGGTCAATCGTGCCGAGCAGCGCCTCCCGCAATACTCTTTGCGCGTATGCCCGAAGGAGCACCACAACCCACAGCCCGTCGGACCTATCATAACCACTCTTACGGGCAAACTCGAGGTCCTCGGGATAGGCGTTTTCCGTCTTCTGATCCAAAAACTGAACCGTATAGGAATGGTCGGCATTCTCTCGAATCATGTTGCGCAGGATTGCTGGATTGGTTAGTGCAACGGCGGCTACAGCCGCATGAAAGTAACAGCTTCCTATCCGTCCTTGCCGGACGACTTGCGGTTTGACGCCCTGCGGCCCAAACAGCTGGGCATACGCGATTTCCGTCCCCGCCAGCCCGACGAGGAAGATCAAAACACAAACGCGCCGGACAGTTTGAATCTTACGCCCGCAAGCGGAATCGATGTGCTCTCGTGCTTTGTTGCTCATAACTCCACCGTGATATCGACCTTCGCTGCGATCAGAGCGGATGCGCTCCACGGCAGATCAAAGTGTTGGAAGGCTTCCTCCCGAGGCGGATGCGGCCACCCAAAAACGCATGTACGACACTTGGCTTTGCCCTTAAGCCTGCAGCGGTCTTGCCTGGGTCCAAAGGATACACGGGCCCTGAGGGCGGCCGTCCAGGCAATACACAGTGCCTGCAGGAAACGGCTTGTGCAGCATTTACAGTCCTACAAGAATGGCACACTCATCTCCTATGGAAGCGATCAGCTCATCGGAAAGCGCCCGGGCTGAGCGTCGCTCGTGAGCTACGGCGAAGCCCGGGCGCATGGGTGTTTGACGCCGCCGAACCATCGTCGACGTCGGGAGCGCGGCCCGGAGGTAGGGAGATGCTCACCCGCGGCAACCTTGATTGCCGTGGCTCCGGCCTTCAAAGTCCATCGACTCCACCCCACCTACCGGCACACTCGGAAGCCATTGTTGTTGTTCCTGTTGTCAGGATTGTTCCTGTTGCGATTGGATACGCGGGTGTTCCTCGAATTGTTGTTCCAGGACCCGCCCCGCAGAACTCTAACCTGCCCCCCTGACGGCCCTTGGGGATTCCTTTGGGGCGAGCTGCCGTAGTAGCTCTCCCCGTACCAGTCAGAACACCATTCCCAAACATTCCCGATCATGTCATACAGCCCGTATCCGTTGGGCTGTTTCTCGCCTACGAGATGCGTCTTGCTGCCTGAATTCGTATCGTACCATGCGATCGCATTCAGGATTCCGTAATACGGTCCCGTCGTGCCGCCCCGCGCCGCGTACTCCCATTCCGCCTCGGTCGGCAAGCGATACAAGTAGCCATCGTTCATCGCGTTCAGGCTCGAAAGAAATGCCTGCACATCATTCCAATTGACTTGCTCGACAGGCAGCCGGCCATCCCCCTTGAAGTAGCTGGGACTGCTCCCCATCAACTTCACCCACTGCTCCTGCGTAACCTCGTATTTCCCTAACTGGAAACTCTTCGTGATCTCCACCTCATGCCGAGGATTTTCGTCACCGTGACACTGGCTGTCGCCGGGAGAACATCCCATCCAGAACCGGCCTGCCGGTATTGGGACAAACTCCATGCCGATCTGTTTGATACGCGCCGCACGCTCGGCAGCAACACGGTCTTCTTCGCGCTTTTCGCCAATCTGCTTCTGCCAGCTCAAGGCTTGCGCGTCATCAGGAAGTAGCTTCAACAGGTCAGCAACGGACTCCTGGGCTTTGTCTAACTCGCCCGACCGAATCAGCCTCTCGATATCTGCCCTCAGCCTCGCGGCCTGGAACTCACGAAGCTTGGATCTTGCCAACGCAGCGTACTGGCCCGAGGGGTATTTCTGCAGATAATCTTCAAACACCAGCGGATCCGTACTTGTCTTAATCTGGTCCCAGATCGCCTGCTCAGCCCTCATCTGCGGCTCTGCCTGAGATGACTGGGTGGGAGATATCCCGCTCGGTGCTGGCCCGGCTGTGCGCTGCGGCGAGGGTAAAGTCGCCGGATTTTTCCTAAAGAGAAAAAACCATCCGGCGAGGACGGCGACAAGAACCAGACTGCCGAACATCACGCAACGTAGGAGCGGCACGGACGGTTTCTGCTGGAGGGCCTGAGCTTCGCTCGGGCGCAGCGGTTGCGACGAGGCAGATAAGATGGTAGGCGGGGCTGGTGAGGTTTGTGCTCCTGTGCTAACGGTAGCTGCCTGGAGCCCGAGCGCTGCTTCGGCTGCCGCGCGTTCCTGCTTAGCTAAATCGCGCTCGAGTTCGATCAGCCGGGTGTCGTCGCCGAATTCGCGTCGGGCCTCGGTAAGCAATTCGCGCACCTGCCGAAGCTCTTCGGCAGTCGTTGCACGATGTATCAACTCCGTGAGCTCCGCAACGCGCTGGTCGCGCAGCCACTGTGCGCGCCGCTCGCCGATCTCGCGCTCCAGCGCCAACACCTCGCTACGCCGCTCGTCGAAACCACGCGCCTTCTCCACCCAGGCGGCGGCTGCTGTAAAATTGCCCGCCGCCAGCTCGCGGCGCGCAGCTTTGATGTACTCCGTTACCGAAGACGTTGGCTCGGCAGCCTCTTGTGGCCGCGCTTCCGGTGCCGCAGCAGGCCGTACCACCGTGGGCGGCAGTTCCTGGCGTCGGCGACGCAGTGCATGGGTTGCCCGCTCCAGCGCCAGCCGCATCTCCTCGGCACTGGCATAGCGCGCCATCCGGTCCTTCTGCAGCGCCTTCATCACGATCGCGACAGCCGCTTCCGGCAGATCGAGGTCGGGCCGAACCGCACGTGGGTCGGGCGGCGGCTCCTGCATATGCTGCAACAGCAGATCCATCGGCGAGGGGCCGGTGAATGGGAGCTGCCCGGTCAGCATCTCGTAGAGCACGACGGCCAGCGAGTAAATGTCGCTGCATGGGTCCAACTGGACCTCCCGGCCGCCACGTGCCTGCTCGGGGGACGCGTACTCCGGCGTACCCAGAAACACCGAGCCCGTCGTCGGCGTCGCAGCAACGGTCAGCCCGAATCCGCGCTTCAACTTGGCAATGCCGAAGTCCAACACTTTGATCACTTCCGTGCCTTGCACCTCTGCGACCAGGATGTTGTCCGGCTTAATGTCGCGGTGGATGATGCCGCGCGCATGTGCAGCCGTCAGTCCGGCGCACACCTGTGAGGCGAAGTACAGCGCGCGCGCCGGCTCTATTGGCCCTTCCTCGGCAAGCAGCTTGCGCAGGCTGCGCCCTTCGACAAACTCCATGGCCACGAACGGGCAGCCATCCTCGGTCTCATCGGTGTCTTCGACGCGGACTATGTTCGGGTGTTGGATGCCATGCGTCACCAGTGCTTCCACCAGGAAGCGCTCCACAAACTGCGCCTCGCCGGCGTACTGCGCGTTGATCACTTTCAGCGCGCGCGCCTCGCGAAATACAATGTGCCAGGCTTTGTAGACGACGCCCATGCCGCCGCGCCCGATCTCGCCATCAATGCGGTACTTCCTGCGGATCGTGGTTCCCGGCTCCAGTCCCGCCACAGCCACGAGCGGTGCGCCATCGAGCGAACAGAATCCGGCGCTATCGGGATAAATCGTCTGGCACCTCGAGCACTTCTTCATCTTCGTGCTCCCGCATACGCTATGACAACCGACGGCTCGACCAAATTGCGCCCCTGCAACGGGCCGAAGGATCAGCCAGCGTTGATCGCCATAGCTTCCGACTCCGTTTCGGCAGCACGGTTACTGGCTGCCTCATCGGGCTTGGCTGCCGCCTGCTCAGGCTAAGCAACGGGCGGTATGCGAGCGAAGCATTGCCATCGGCACAGCAGGCACCAGCCTACAGGCTTGATGCGAACTGTGCATCGACTGTGTCTTGCACTGGGAATAGCCCAGACAAGATGCGTTTTCAGGTTGGAGTCCAGCTGTGCGGGGTCGGTGGCTACCCAGTTGCAAGTACTATGTCAACTTCCCCCGTCTGCTCCATCAGATAGTAGCAGTTTGCTTTCCCTTGGCGGGAGTAGGATACCACGGATTGGGGAGTTGCGTATGTCAAGTTCTGCAATTTAGGATCATGACGGGCCCTTGGTTGTTTGGAGAGAGCGTCAGTTCCGAAGGGCGTAGCCCGAAGGAACTCTGTTTACGGGTTATGGTCCCTTTCCTTTCTTCATCCCGCTTGATGAGACTAAGAGGAAATATCATGACCCGCTTCCCTTTTTGCAGAACTTTTGAAACATAAACCCATTAAAAACTGGGGCGCGGCCAGCCCGCAATACCTCTTGACGAAGTTTGTAAGTTATCGTAGGTTAGGCGTAGTCGGCGTCTATTGGCAACCCATTTTGACGGGGATAATCTCGGCGGCCCATGACAGTCAAGTCGCAGCGGGAGGAGCACGCCCCGTGAATAAAATGTCCTCTAACTTGAAAGGGCATCCGGAGCAACAATTATCGGTTTTTCAGAAGGGAATGTTGGTTGAAATGCCAGCTCCATGGATCCGGTCGCGCTGCTTCAAAAGCAATCTTCCTTCAGGCTACGACTAATCCGTCGCAACGGCCCGACCCGATGAAGCCCTATGAAAACCCTTGGTAAGTACGAACTGCTCGAGGAATTAGCCAGCGGCGGCATGGGCAAGATCTGCCGCGGCCGCGACAGAGTGTTGCACCGCGAGGTTGCGATCAAGACTATCTTTACGGGCCAGACCGATCCTGAAATCAAGCAGAGATTCTATCGTGAGGCGCGCGCATGTGCGTTGTTGAGCCACCCGAACATTGTTACGGTGTTCGACCTTGGTGAACAACAGGGCGTCTCTTACATCGCAATGGAATTCCTGGAGGGCGAAGATCTTCGACGATTCATTGATCGGCGCGGAGCGATGAGCTTGGAAGCCAAAGTCGGCTTCATGAGTGAAGTGTGCGACGGGTTGGCGCACGCCCACGACAACGGCATCGTTCATCGAGACATCAAGCCGGGCAACATCTTTATCACTCGATCGGGAAGGCCCAAGATCTTGGACTTCGGCGTCGCGCGCATTACCGCCTCGCATCTTACGCAGCCGGGCACGGCGCTGGGCACTCCGAGATACATGGCCCCGGAGCAGTACCTTGGAAAGGAATGCGATGCCCTTTCGGACCTCTTCAGTGCTGCCATGGTCTTTTTCGAGTTTCTCACCTATGCGCATCCTTTTGAAGGCCCGGACATACCCTACCGGGGTCTCAAGGAGGAGCCTCCAAGTACGGGAGCAACGGCAAAGTGGGCGTCGGATGACGTGCCCAGCCGAATCGTCAAGGAAGAGCCTCTCTCATTGCGCAGCCTTAATCCCGCCATGCCAGAGAGGCTGGAAAAGATCTTCTCAAAGGCGCTGTCCAAGGATCCACAGGCCCGCTATCAGACTGCGAACGAACTGGCTAAAGAGCTGAGAAAGGTTTCCGTTGACCTGGTGCGCGAATGTTCCCGGGTGTGGAACGAGGTATTAGACCATCGCAAGCGCATTCTCGAGCTCGAGTCGACATTGGGCGATTACCTCCGGACCGCTTGGGCGCAGACTGTGTTGAAGAAGGGGAACGTCGATCTGATCACGGCGGAGAAGATAAAGCCCGACACCTCTGCGACTGTCGTCTCGAACCTGCATTATTTCGAGCTGGTCTCGCAGCTTGATGAGATCGAACACATAGAAAACCTCCTGATCCGGATTGCGGGAGACGTGACGAAAGCCCGTCGGGACGCGGAGGAGGCAAACAGCCTATTGCAGAAGGGAGAGATCGAAGGCGCAACCAATATCATGCGGCCGCTCTCGGAGCGCTTTCCGGACCACGCACAGATCGCATCCCTCATGCGAGAGATCCGCCTGAGATCGTCGGCAGCCGCCTTGGAGAAGTCCTTGTCCGAGAACAATCTAGTCAGGTCTCTCGAGCTCCTGAATGATATCCAGTCCATAGGCGTCACGAGTCCGGAAAGCATCGCACTGGTTGAATCTTTGCAAATCCGGGTTAGCGATGCGCTTGCGGCACAAGATTTGCTCTGTGATAGCGTGCGGGCTACGCTCCGACAGCTCCAGAATGCCGCGACCGGGGATGAGGCTCCTAGAATCGAGATGCTGGCGTCCTCACTCGGGGAGCTTACTCAGGAACTGGAGCGCAGGTACGGCAGCGACAGAATGCCCGGTGACATCAAGGAGGTGCTGTCGTCTTGCCGAATGGCTCTGATTGACGCGGATCTCCAGGTTGCGCACATCAAGGTGCGCGCGGCTCTGACCCGGGGTGATCTGCAAGCGGTCCGAAAGCACCTGCAAGTCATAAAAGAGATTTGCGCGGGCAATCCTAAGTATGAGCATTGCCTGGTCGAAGTGCAAAGAGAAGTAGTCGAATCTGTCCTGGTTTTGCAGGATGCTCACTCCGTTCCAGGTGCGGACCGCATACACGAAGCGCCAACCCAACCCACGCCGGCAGGAACGGCGGCGATGCAGCAGCCTCCCGGGAAAGCAGCCACAATCGTCGAGCCGGCGCCGACGTTAGAGACGCGGCAACCTCCCAGGGAAGCGGCCACAATTGT
>Ga0315282_10015621_pt1 | contig 11183 bp, 8 predicted proteins | sample YL17G07_20_MG_FD_203693 | JGI IMG/M metagenome (GOLD analysis project Ga0315282, IMG submission 203693) | Sediment microbial communities from Yellowstone Lake, YNP, Wyoming, USA - YL17G07_20 | ecosystem: Environmental > Aquatic > Freshwater > Lake > Sediment | place: USA: Wyoming | collected...
ATTTTATTAATTTTAATTATTATTTATCAAAATATACAATGTGCCCCTGGAGGGATTTGAACCCCCACCACCTCGTCCGAAGCGAGGCACTCTATCCATTGAGCTACAGGGACAGAAATGAAAGGGAACCATCCATTTTACCACGAGGGCATTTTAATAATTTTAACATAAAATTGAAAAAAAACAATTTTTAAGATAAGATGGAGGTATGGAAATACCAAAAGAGGTAAAAAACATCGTCGCCAAGTTAAAAAAGCACAATTTTGAAGCCTATATCGTAGGCGGTTGCGTTAGAGATTTTTTAAGAGGAATAGAGCCCGAAGATTGGGATATAACTACTAATGCTAAACCAGAAGAAATCCAGAAAATCTTCCCCCAAAATTTTTATGAGAATAAATTCTTAACCGTCACCGTTCAAACCGGAAACAAAAACCCGAAACTAAAAGAAATTGAGATTACAACCTATAGGTCTGAAGCAAAATACACTGATAAGCGCCATCCTGATGAAATAAGATTTGCTAAAAACCTTGAGGAAGATTTGGCGAGGAGGGATTTTACTGTTAACGCCATAGCAATAGAAATAGAAAGCGCAAAGCGAAAAGCGCAAAAAGAAAAACTTAAAATTATTGATCTTTTTAAAGGGCAAGAGGATTTAAAGAATAAGATTGTTCGGGCGGTTGGTAATCCGGAAGACCGTTTTTCAGAGGACGCTTTAAGAATGATGAGGGCGGTAAGATTGGCAGCTACCTTAGGTTTTGAGATTGAACAAAAAACTTCAGAAGCAATTAAGAAAAATTCCCAAAACCTTAAATTGATTTCTGCAGAAAGAGTAAGAGATGAATTTTTAAAAATTATTATGTCAGAAAAGGCAGCAGAGGGGATAGAATTACTGCGGCAATTAGGATTGCTAAAATATATTATCCCGGAGCTTGAAGAAGGGTACGGCGTCACTCAAAATAAACATCATATATATGAATGCTATCAGCACGCTCTACTCTCTTTAGACTACGCCGCGAAAAAGAAATTTAATAAATTTATTAGATTAGCTGCGCTTTTCCACGATATTGCCAAGCCCAGAGTTAAAAGGGGCGAAGGGTCAGATGCAACTTTTTATAATCACGAGATAGTGGGGGCTAAAATTACTTCTAAGATTTTGGATCGCCTGAAATTTCCAAAAAAAGATATTGAAAAAGTTGTCAAACTTGTCAGATATCACCTTTTTTATTACAATGTCGGCGAAGTTTCGGAAAGCTCTGTCAGGAGGTTGGTGCTAAAAGTCGGTCCTGAGAACATGGAAGAACTACTGCAAGTGAGAATGGCAGACAGAATTGGTTCTGGTGTCCCAAAAGCTGAACCATATAAACTAAGGCATTTAAAATATATTATTGAAAAAGTTTCGCAGGATCCGATTTCGGCAAAAATGTTGAAGGTTAATGGCAATGACGTAATGGAAATTTTAAAAATAAAACCAGGTCCAAAGATAGGCCAAGTTTTAGATGTTTTATTAGGTTATGTTTTAGAAGATCCTAAAAAGAATAGAAAGGAATTTTTAGAAAAAGAGATTAAGAAATTGGGAGAATTGCCGGAAAAAAAACTTCAGGAATTGGCAAAGAAGGGCAAAGAAGAAAGAGAAAAAATAGAAACAAAAAGAGACGAAATGACAAAAAATAAATATTGGGTCACGTAAATTGTAAATTGGGAATTGAAAATTGAGAAATTTAATCTACGGGGTGTAGTATAACGGTAGTATACAGGGTTCGGGACTCTGCGGTCTGGGTTCGATTCCCAGCACCCCGATAAAGTTAAATGGGCCTATAGTTTAACGGCAAAACACCCCGCCCATTGTGGGCCTGTAGTTTAACGGAAGAACAGCGCATTCGCATTGCGTAAACAGGGGTTCGATTCCCCTCGGGTCCAAAAATTAATGGGCGGGGAGATTGAGGGTTCAATTCCCTCTGGGTCCATATGTCCACAAAACAAATAGGAAGTTTTGGAGAAAAGATTGCAGAAGATTATCTCAAAAATAAAGGATATCAAATTTTAGATAAAAATTACTCTTTTAGAATTCCTGGCAACCCTCAAAAGGGAGAAATTGATATTATCGCTAAGAAATCCGACACAATTATTTTTGTTGAAGTTAAAACCTTAGCTAAAAATATCGAGGAATGGTCATCCACTATTTTACCAGAAGATAAAGTTAATTTTTCAAAACAGAGGAAACTAATTAAAACAGCGGAGAGCTGGCTGATGAAAAATAAGACTTCTTTAAATTCTCAATGGCAGATCGACGTTATCGCTATTAAAATAGACTTGAGTAATAAAAAAGCTAAAATCCGGCATTTAAAAAACGCCGTTTTTTAGATAAAATGAATATATAATTCTATGGATTCGAAAATAAAAAAGATCCTGAAAGAGACAAAAAAGAAGACGATGAAAATTGGCGGTTTAATTAAACCCTTAGCGGGGCCGATTTTATTACCGCCGAAAATCGGCTGGAAGATGGCGAAGTTTGGAATAAAAGTGGCAAAGAAACCAATTGAGAAACTGGTTCCAAGAGCGGCAGAAAGAGTAGTTATTGAAATCAATCCCGAAGCTTTTAAAAAAATGATGATAGCTTCGGCAAAAAAGATAGTTTTGCACCAAGAAGAAATTAACAAAATTAATGTCTGGCCGGTAGCTGATAAAGATACGGGATATAACTTAGCAGCTACTTTATTGGGCATTGAAGGAACAATCGCTCAGAAAGATTATCCAAACTTTAGAGAGCTGACTAAAGACATTAAAGAATCGGCAATGGTGAATGCAAGAGGTAACGCCGGAATGATTTACACCGGCTATCTTATTGAGATTTTAGACAGAATTAAACACTTAGAACTCCTTGATGCTTTCCATTTGGCTCTTGCGATGAGGAGCGGAATAAATTCCGCTCGCCATTCGATTATAAATCCTACCGAAGGAACAATTTTAGATGTGATTAGGGCCGTTGGCGAAAAAACATACGGAGTTGTCAGAACAAGGAAAGAAAAAAATATAATTAAAATTTTAGAAGAAGGATATGCGGTAGGCCAACTAGCCCTCGAAGAAACCAAAGAGAAATTGGAAGTTTTAAAACAAAATGACGTAGTTGATGCCGGCGCTTTAGGATTCATAAAGATTTTGGAGGCTTGGATTGAGAATTTAAAAGGACTAACCATTAGTCCCGAGCTTGATTTCGCATTTTCCGCACCCTCCAATAGTCAAGTAGAAGAATTGAAGTATCGTTACGAAGTAATATTAAGCTTTAAGGAAACCGAGGATATTGACTTGGAAAAAGTTAAAAAAGAAATTTCCCCTTTGGGTAATAGCATAGAGGTCTTAGGGGTAGAAAATAAGATTAAATTTCATATACACACAGACCAGCCCAATGCCGTAACAGGAAAATTTAAAAATTTCCCAGAATTTGAATTTAAAGTTGAAGACATGGAAGAACAAAGAAAAAAAATTCAGAAAAAAAATTTAGGGTTAGTAGTGGACGAGATCGCCGATTTGCCAAAAGAATTCTTAGAAAACTATGATATTGAAGAAGTTCATTTTACTACCAGATTCCCAGATGGAGAAATTATTACCTCTAAAGAAGAAATCTATCCTAAAATGAGAGAGGCTTTGAAAAATAACAAACCCCTCCCCACTACTTCCGCCCCCTCTTTTAAGGAATTTCAGGAAGCTTATAATAGAGCGCTCAAAAAATTTGAAAAAATTTTAGTTATTACAACTTCTTCTAAACTTTCCGGCGCCTATAGTTCCGCTAGGATCGCCAGAAGCACTTTTAAAAAACCAGAAAAGCTTAACATTTTTGTCTTCGATTGTTCCAGCGGCGAGGTTTCTGAAGGATTGATAGACATAAAAGCTCAAGAATTAATTTCGGAAGGAAAAAAAAGGGAAGAGATTATTGAGGAATTAAAAGACTTCTGTCCAGAGGTTGAATTATTGGGTTGGGTAGATGATTTCAGATACGTCGCCCACGGCGGAAGGATTAAGATACCGAAAATATTTGTTAGTCTCCTTTCATTAATCCAAAAAACAGGAATTAGATTTCTGGTTATGTTAAAAAATGGAAAGGTTAAATTTTTTGGAATAAGATTTGGTAAAAATATAGCTAAAATTTTAGCTGAAGAAGTTGATAAAGAAAGAAAGGGGAAAGGAATTAGAGCGGCCATTGGCCATGCCGACAATTTAAAATTGGCTAGAGACCTCAAAAAGGAATTAGAAAAAAAACCAAAAATAAAAGTTTTATTTATCTCTTTAGTCTCGCCCGTCGTGGGAACCCATGCTGGACCAGGCACTTTAACCGTCGCCTTCCACCCCGTTGACGATGTTCTTGACACCAAGATTAAAGATTGATAATCTAAGATTGATTAATGATTGTCCGTTACCAAGCGGGCATTTTTTAAAAAAATATGGATCTAAAAAATTTTACATCGGTTATTAACCAAATTGCCGAGGAAAAAGGGATATCGGTAGAGAAAGTTATTGAAACAATAGAAATGGCGATAGCCGCCGCCTACAAAAAAGATTATGGTGAGAAAGGGCAGATAATCAAAGCTAAATTTGATCCGAAAGCAGGAGAAGTTAAATTTTGGCAGATAAAGATAGTGGTAGATAAAGATACGATTTATTCTGAAAAAGAATTAGAAGAATTTAAGGGGAAAAAACCCGAAGAGACCGAAGGAAATAGCAAAAAAGTCCGTTTTAATCCAGAAAAACATATAATGGTTGAGGAAGCTAAAAAAATAAATCCCAAAATAAAGGCCGGTGAGGAGTTGGAAACAGTTTTAGAAACACGTGAGGATTACGGTCGAATTGCCGCCCAAACCGCAAAACAAGTGATAATGCAAAGGATTAGAGAAGCAGAAAGGGAATCAATTTTGGGCGAATATAAATCAAAAGAAGGAGAAATAGTTTCTGGTATTGTTCAGCGAATAGAGCCGAGAGCTGTTTTTTTAGATATCGGGAAAACCTTAGGAGTGTTGCCTAGAGAAGAACAGGTTGCGGGAGAATTTTATCGTCCCGGCCAAAGATTAAAAGTCTATGTTCTAAAAGTGGAAGAGACATCAAAAGGCCCAGCAGTTTTTTTATCTCGCGCTTACCCAAAATTAATTTCCAAACTTTTTGAATTGGAAGTTCCTGAAATTTCTGCCGGTCAGGTTCAAATAAAATCCATCGCTAGGGAGGCGGGTTCCAGATCTAAAATTGCAGTAATCTCCACTGCTGAGGGGATTGATCCTATAGGTAGCACGGTTGGCCAACGAGGAACGAGAGTGATGACAGTAATTAATGAATTGGGCGGAGAAAAAATTGATATTATTGAATATTCAGACGATCCTGAAAAATTTATTGCCAATTCCCTATCGCCGGCAAAAGTTCTGGAAGTAAAAAGACTTCCTAAAAACAAAGCCTTAGTAATTGTTCCAGAAGATCAATTATCTTTAGCCATTGGTAAAGATGGGCAGAATGTGAGACTAGCCACTAAATTAACCGGTTGGAAAATAGATATTAGGAGCGCTGAAGCAATTGGAAAAGAAGACGTAGAAAAAATAGGAGAGGGGGCAGAGCAGGAAGAAGCTACAGAGAAAGCAGGGCCAGTTAAAAAAAGAAAAATAAAAAAAGAAAAACAATAATTAATTATTATATATGTATATCTTTTTTGTTCCGCTAATTATTTCGATTTTTTCTATAATTTTTTCATTTTTTTTAATCCGTGAAATAAAGAAAGCTCCTTCTGGCTCTGCAGAGATGATGGATATTTCGCGGGCGATAAAAGATGGGGCAATAGCTTTCTTAAAAAGACAATATCGAACAATCGGTTACGTGGCTATTGTTTTATTTTTAGCTCTTTGGATTAAATTTGATTTTAAAACAGGACTCGGTTTTTTAATTGGAGCTACGGCTTCAGGACTCTGCGGTTTTATCGGAATGATGATTTCTACTCAAGCCAATGTTAAAGTTGCTGTGGCGGCCAAAAATGGTATAAAGTCCGCCTTAAATTTGTCCTTTAAAGGCGGTTCTGTAACCGGATTTTTAGTCGTAGGATTGGGGCTATTTTCGGTTTCGGCTTTTTATCTTTTATTCCACGATTTAAAAGCTTTAATAGCCTTAGGGTTTGGAGGTTCTTTAATCTCGGTTTTCGCTAGGTTAGGAGGGGGAATTTATACAAAAGCTGCTGATGTGGGAGCGGATTTGGTGGGTAAAGTTGAAAAGGGTATTCCCGAAGATGATCCTCGGAATCCGGCTGTTATCGCTGACCTAGTCGGTGATAATGTTGGGGATTGCGCCGGAATGGCGGCAGACCTTTTTGAAACCTATGTCGTTACTATTGTGGCAGCCATGGTTTTAGGAGGTTTATTATTTCCTGGTTTGCCCCAAGCAGTTTTTTTACCTTTAATAATCGGGTCGGTTTCAATTTTAGCTTCAATTATTTCAACTTTCTTTGTAAGATTAGGGAAAAACCAAAATATAATTTCCGCCCTTTATAAGGGCCTTATTGGGGCTGGAATCTTATCAGCAATTGGATTTTTGCCAATAATTATAAAAATTAGCCCAGCTTTTCAATTAGGAATCGTTAATCTTTATTTACCTGCTCTTATCGGTCTTCTGATAGCTGCCGGTATCTTTTTAATTACCGAATTTTTTACTTCAAAAAAATATCAACCAGTCCAATCCATTGCATTGGCTTCGCAGTCTGGCCATGGAACAAATATAATTACGGGTTTGGCAGTAGGGATGAAAGCGACTATTTTGCCAGTAATCCTTATTTTGATAGGAATTCTGATAAGCTTTTGGTTAGCTCAAATGTATGGTTTGGCAATTGCCGCAGTTTCTATGCTATCTTTAACTGGTTTAATTATTGCTTTGGATGCTTACGGGCCCATTACCGATAATGCTGCCGGAATTTCAGAAATGTCTCATCAGCCAGAGGAAAGTAGAAAAAACACTGACGCTTTGGACGCGATTGGGAATACTACAAAAGCCGTAACAAAGGGTTACGCGATAGCTTCGGCGGGTTTGGCGGCATTAGTTCTATTTTCTGCTTATACTACGGAATTATCTAATTTGGGGGCTAAAGTTAAATTTTTGTTGGAAGATCCCAAAGTTTTAGTTGGTCTTTTTATCGGCGGAATAATTGCTTATTTATTTTCTGCCTTGGCGATGGAGGCAGTCGGGAAGGCGGCTTCAAAAGTAGTTGAAGAAGTGAGGAGGCAGTTTAAAGAAATAAAAGGACTTATGGAAGGGACCGCTAAACCAGATTATGGGAAGTGCGTTGATATAGTTACCAAAGCCGCATTAAAAGAAATGATTATTCCAGCCTTGCTTCCTGTGATTATTCCTATTTTAGTCGGATTTTTGCTGGGACCCGAAGCACTGGGAGGAGTTTTAATTGGTAGCATAGTCGTTGGGATCTTTATTGCGTTAGCTATGACTTCAGGGGGAGCCGCCTGGGATAATGCTAAAAAATATATTGAAGAAGGTTATTTGGGAGGAAAGGGGAGTTTTGCCCATCAGGCAGCTGTTACCGGCGATACTGTCGGTGATCCCTATAAGGATACCGCTGGTCCGGCGATAAACCCCATGATTAAGGTGCTTAATATTGTCGCTTTATTAATTGTCGTATTTTTGGTATAAAATAAATATGAATCTTATACCCACAGTAATAGAAAAAAGCCAATACGGAGAGAGAGCTTACGATATCTATTCCCGGCTTTTAAAGGAGAGGATTGTTTTTTTGGCAGGCCCGATTAATGATATGGTAGCTAATTCAATCATTGCTCAGCTTCTGTTTTTGGCATCAAAAGATCCCAATAAAGACATTCAGCTTTATATTAATACTCCTGGCGGTATAGTTACTGCAGGCCTTGCAATTTATGACACGATGCAGTATGTAAAATGCCCGATTTCAACTGTTTGCGTGGGATTGGCTGCTTCCATGGGTGCAATTTTATTGGCAGCTGGCGAAAAAGGAAAAAGATTTGCCTTACCGAATTCTGAAATTTTGCTTCATCAGGTGATGGGTGAAGCCGGAGGCCAGGCGGTCGAAATTGAAATTACGGCAAAACAAATAGTCAAAATTAAAGATAAATTAAATAAGATATTGGCCGCGCGTACCGGTCAACCTTTAGAAAAAGTGGAAAAAGATACTGATAGAGATTTTTATCTTTCATCCGAAGAAGCAAAAGAATACGGGATTATAGACGAGGTGATAAAAACGAAAGAGTAATTTTGTGCTTTTAACCCCCGCCCCCTTTAGGGGGCGGGGGTTTTGCTTTACTTTCGCTTTTATTATTACTATAATTAAACAATAAAAACGAAATTTTCAATAAAAATGAAATTTTCAAAAGTTCAGATAATTATTCTCGTAATACTGGCTGCGATTTTAGTTATTGCAGGGATTATTTATTGGAATTTTAATCCCCAAAAAGAAGCATCTCCGAATATAGCAACGCCTGGAGAAGAAAAACAAGAAGGGTCTACCCTTTCGGCTATTGTTTTAAATATTGACGAAGAAAATAAAATTCTGGCAGTAAGACCCGCTGCCGGAGGAGATGAAATAAAAGTTATTCTGTCAGAAAATACTAAATTAGAGAAATTAACTCTCCCCCCTTTTGATCCCAAAAATCCGCCCAAGGGAAGTATTACCCCCGAGAGAATTGGAATAGCAATTTCCGATTTTAAGGCCGGCGACAATATCTTTATTCAGACAAATAAAGATACCAGCGGGGAGAAAGAAGTTGATAACGTTAATTTTGTCGCTATCCTTCCTTGAGTATCATTAAATATTAATTAAAAAATATGAAAAACTTTTATAAATCTGCCAGAATATCAATAATAGTGCTTTTTATTATTCTGCTTTTGGTTGTCGGAATAGTTATTTACTGGGTCTTTTCCAAAGAAAGTGCCCCAGAAGTTACTCCCCCAGCCGGAGAAGTAAAATCCATAACATTAACGCTGGTCCCAGTAGCCGCAACTTCAGATAGTTTAATCACGCCGTCAGTTTCTTGCCTACCTGACTGCAACGGCAAGACAGTTTTTATTAAAGAATATTCAACAGTTCCCTGCGCAGGAAACCAGATTAGCTCGTGTGTTATTAGTGGTTCTGACTGTACGGGCTTTGTTTTTGCCGCGCCCTCTCAATCAGGAGTCCACGGGTATGTAGCCTGTATTGACCGAAACGGCAATAATAATTTTAACGACGGAGGAGAATCGTCTAAACCAGCATCATTAGTTGTTATATCTCAATGAGCAAAAAGAAAAATAATCGTTTTAATCATTATTTTAATTATAATTCTCGGTGCGATTTGTAAAATGAAAAAAACATTTCACATTTTTATTTTCCTGGGATTTTTCTTCCTCTTTTCTTTTTCGTTTGTTAATTTTGCCAAAGCTCAGCCACCGTCAGGTTGTGGTACGTGCAGTAATTATTCTTGTTGCGATACCATAATTCGTGGTCCTTGCAGTATTACAATTTGTCCATTTGGGTGGGATTATACTGAACGTGACATTAATAATGGTGCTGTTACTTATCTTGCAACGTTGGATCAAAGCGATGGACTCACTTATCGGCAATTTTCATTTCGAGATAACCCAAATTTAGATTGCAATGGTCATGCAAATATGACAGCTGAAAATAAATGGTCTTGGCTATCCTCTAACGTATTAGATGTAAAGACGATAGTATTCTCAAAAGATGCTACCCATATCCTTGCCGCAGGTTACAATGCCTACGTAACAGGAACGAGTTGTTATGCTGCTCTTTGTACTTCACCTAGTACTTGCTCTACGGTTTGCGATAGTGGGTCGGGCAACTTTACTGATTTAACGTCATGGGTAGATAGCTATTTTCAAGTAAGGTGGTGTGGTGATGGAATAGTAAATTCTGACGTAAATTGTAGCGAGGTTTGCGAACCAGGACAATCACGGGCCTGTGGAACTTGTGATACTCAAACTTGCAATGCCACTTGTAACGGTTGGAATTCCTGCCCCAATAGAAAGGCTCAAGGTCAAACCTGTTCAGCTAGTAGCGAATGTTGTTCTGGACTTACTTGCGTAGACGGTTATTGCTGTAATTCTGCCTGTTCTGGCACCTGTCAAAGATGTAATGCTACCCCCGGTACCTGCACCACGAGAGCAGCTGATGACAATACAGAATGTTCTACTTGCTATCGCTGCGATGGTTCAAATGCTAACTGCCAAGTGGTAACCGCAAATAGTGGCAAAAACTGCGATACCCCTTGTACCAAATGTTTAGCCGGCTCTTGCGTGGCCAGAAACGATGCCGTTGAATGTGCGTCATGCTATTATTGTCCGACAGCATCAACGGGCAATTGCAGCCTTTCTTGTCCTGGTACCGATACCAGTTGTGGCTGTAGTAGTTGCACTAATTGTGATGTCTCTGGAACCGGCGCTGGAAGAACTGGGGATGGTTGCTTAGGAAATGATTATATTAATTATTACTGTTCCGGCATTTCCTGTGCCTATAGTATTTCTTACGGTGCTTGTGCTCCTACTCCAACACCACCCCCAGGTTTTAATTTCCACCTTTCTCTCAGTTCTCCATACGGTCCGGTATCTGGTACGGTAGTTCAAGGTAATTCTGTACCAACTAATGTCGGTGTGGTGCTAGATTCAGGAGCTACCCAATCTGTTGGTAGTTTTAGTGCTTCAGGATTGCCCTCAGGGGTTTCGCCATCTTTTTCTCCGAGTTCTTGTAATCCAACTTGTTCTACAAATTTAACAATTAGTACCGCTACAACGACTCCGACTAGTTCTTATTCAATAAATGTTTGTGGGATAGGCGGAGGGTTAACTCGTTGTGTTACTTATGGATTGACAGTTAACTCGGGAGCTACCCCAACCCCTACCCCAACGCCCACGCCCACGCCCACACCCGCACCAACACCCATTCCCGGTTGTGTAGAGAGTGGTTCTTGTTCTACACCAGGTCAGACATGTTGTTCTGGAGGAATATTATATACTTGCCAATCAGCGACAGGATTTTTACCTGCTGAAAAAACGTTTACCAAAGGACTTCCCCTTGTGACCGAAACAAAAGGGGAAGGTTTAGCTTTCTTTCAGAATGTTGCTTATGGTTTAGCTTCAATCGGAGATGTCGCTAAAGAATTTTGGCAGAAAACTTTAAATTTATTTGTAAA
>Ga0315282_10015622_pt1 | contig 11182 bp, 10 predicted proteins | sample YL17G07_20_MG_FD_203693 | JGI IMG/M metagenome (GOLD analysis project Ga0315282, IMG submission 203693) | Sediment microbial communities from Yellowstone Lake, YNP, Wyoming, USA - YL17G07_20 | ecosystem: Environmental > Aquatic > Freshwater > Lake > Sediment | place: USA: Wyoming | collected...
TTTTGTCCCACTATTCTTTCCTTTCAAGACATATCAGTTTCAGTCACAACTCCTTCTTGAAGTCGTGAGCTTTAAATCTCACTACACAATACAACAGCAAATGGAAATCAATAATAGAAAGCTACATGTTTACCTTCCGGTAGAAAGACATAAAGGTATACGGGTCCATAGGAATAAGATTTTCAATAAATTATTGATGAAAGTCGATTTACTTTCTTGGGATTGGATTTAAGGAGGAGTTCCAATACCTTTACAAAGGAGGCATTGCAAGATTAAGATATATCCATGCAAGATATGACAACCCAGAAGATATTAAGTCGTGATTTTATCCTCTGTTTCTTCGCTCAGTTTGCTTTTTCGCTTGTATTCTGCCTTCTTATTCCAACCATTCCTATTTATCTTTCAAGATTTGAAGCCAAGGAAGCGGAGATTGGCTTTCTAATCGGAATTTTCAGTGTCTCCTCATTGATCCTCCGTCCCGTCGTGGGAAGGGCCCTTTTAACTATCCCCGAAAGAAACTTCATGATCCCCGGGACCATTCTCTATGTCTTCTCATCCATTGCCTATCTCTTAGCACCTCCTTTTTGGCCTCTTTTCATCGTGAGAGTCATTCACGGGATTGGACTCGGCCTTTTTTCGACCGCCAGTTTCACGCTGGTAGCCAATATCACCCCTGAAAGGCATCGCGGCCAGCTTATCAGTTACTTTTATTTATCTTTTAATATGGCCTTTGCCTTGGGGCCATACTTCGGAATGCTCATTATCAACCAGTTTAACTTCGTTGTCCTTTTCTGGGTCTGCACGGGCCTATCTTTGTGCTCTCTATTCATCACCCTAAAATTGGGGAAGAGGGAAGTCATTCCATTGGAACCTCCATCCTTTAAGCTCAAAACAATTCTTACTCGTGAAGCACTTCCGCCTTCTTTAATAGCCTTCATGCTCAACATTATCTGGGGGACTTTAACTGCTTTCTTACCTCTCCATGCCTTGAGGCACGGGGTCTCGAATCCTGGAATCTTCTTCATCTTTTTAGCTATTACCCTTGTCCTGGGTCGTATTTTAGGTGGAAAGATATTAGATATCTATGACAGAAAGAAAGTGATCGTCCCTTGCCTAACCGCCATATTTATTTCAATGGTTATTCTTACCTTCTCCACCACTCTGCCAATGTTTATTCTTGTCGCAGTGATTTTGGGAACGGGATGGGCTCTTCTCTATCCTTCCTTGCTGATTTATGCCATTGAAAATGCAGGTTCTGCTCAGGGTCCAGCCATGGCCACTTTTACAGCACTTGGCGACTTGGGAGCGGGTGTAGGTCCAATGATCATGGGGATCATCCTTCAAGGGACCAGCTATCCGATTATGTTTTCATGTTTAGCTCTTACCGGGGCTATAAACTTCCTTTATTTTTATTATGTCATTGGAAAAGGGAAGAAGAAGGCTGATCAGATGATGGATGAGGGGACGAAAGAAAAAATTGTCTAAAAGTCTTCGGTACTTCTTAAACACACATACTCTATGCTTACTTTCTTCTGGTAATCGTTAATATTTCTATCATTGATAAAATGAACATTTGGTGTAATCGTTAGACCTCATTATCATCTTCTATCCAACAATTGCAGGTATAATAATAGGGGTTATCCCTCTTGTTCTCGCTCGAATGCTAATAGAATTGCCTCTTTTTTGTGGTAACTGCAGGGGGTTAACCGAAAAATCTGTACCGCTTGTATCGAAGATAGTGTTCGGCGATGAAGTTGAGGGGTTTCTTTGCTTTCGGAAAGTCTTCGTGAAGGGTCCAGAAAACGGCAGACAAGTCTAGCTCTCTTGCCGAAGGATGTTCTGCAGCCAATCTGTAAAATTTCCGACCTTCTTTTTCGTAATCCTCCGCACCCATCCTCACCTTTCCGCGAAACTTTGGCCTGAGCTGTCCTGAGAAGGGGTAGCGGTAATCGTATTCAGCATAATCCGGAAAGATGCCAAGGATGAAGAGGCAGATGTCGGCAATTCTTTTGTAAAAACCGAGCCTGTATTCATCTTCTACTGTTTCACTGATAGCCATGAGGCTGAACATATCGAGGTCATTAAACCTAATATTCTCGAAGAGATGCTTTCCTACCTGAATCGAAAAGGTATACGTTTCGATTCGAGTAAAAGACGAGAGCATGTCGGCCAGGTAGCCCAGGAGAGATTCTTTGGCTAGAAACTCCACCACATCTTTCGTATCGAACACCGGAATCTTTGTCGTACCTGTTTTTTCTATAGTATAGCTCACGTCTTTGAGGTCTCTGGCTACTTTCCTGAGGAGGATTTCAAAGAAGAGAGCTGGCGAGATCCTTAAGAATATCTCTTCCTCATCCATCAGTTTTCTGAAGACCTTTTCATCGTCGATGAACGTATTCCTGAATTTCTCGTCTTCCCTGATAATCTGTTTGAGCTTAGGCTTATCGATGACTCCGGGCGACACAGTTTCCACCAAGAAATCGAGATCCTTGTCGGATAGTCTCAAACTTCTAAATTTTGATCTGGCCATTTAATTCACTCCTTGATCCACACTGAATACTCCCCCTCCTTGAAGGAGAGGGGTTCCGACCGCAGGTCGATTGCAAGTCGACCTGCGGTTTCGTTTCCCTTTTATTCGTCATTCCTGCGGAAGCAGGAATCCAGGACAAAGAACGAGAAGACTCCTGGATACCCGCTTTCGCGAGTATGACAAGAAAGATGTCACCCTTTCAAGGGTGGGCTCATGTTCACTTTGCTCACATTTCGCCTGATTTTCCTTCGCCTCAAGGCGAGGGGTTGCCACCATCCCCGAAGGAGACACTAAATTTTAAATCTTCGAAAAGATATTCGCAAGAATTCTGCGCTCCTCTTCACATTATCGCTACTATAACTAATGCAAACGTAATATTAATTTTGACAATCGGCTCAACCACCCCTCACCCTTCCCCTCTCCCCTTCGGAGACTGTGTCGTAATGTCATTCTGAGGCGTTAGCCGAAGAATCTCTGTTTTCTAACTTGTTGATTCTATGAGATTCTTCACTTCGTTCAGAATGACAAACATGGCATCTCCCTCATTACGACACAGTCTCTCGAGGGGAGAGGGAGGGGGTGAGAAGCCAATCTCAAAGGATTTGATGCGTTTGTATTAAAGACCCCCTTTAGCAAAGTCGGTACGACTCAAAACCGAAGGGGGAATGGGGCAATTTGAAAGTAATGTTCTAGCGTACAGCTGTGGGGTCGAATCTTTTTTCTTAAATAGCTTGGATCTTCAGCTTAACATAAGAGCCTCTGAAAGAGTGGAGGATAAAGACTTGACTACATCTGACCTACACTGAGCAAGAATCTTAGGCCCTTCTACAAATCCTTATTGTTTTCCCTCTTGACAATAGTAAACAAATTGTTTATTATTGTTACATGATCAGGTCGTTTCGTTGCCGTGAAACCAGAAAAATATTCAACCGCCAATTTTCCAGAAAGTTTCCACATGACATTCATCACCGTGCTTTTATGAAACTTAATGCGATTGATGCGGCAACTCAGCTTGAAGATTTAAGTCTACCATCATCAAACCAACTTGAGGGTTTGAAGGGGGAACGTAAAGGGCAATGGAGCATTCGCATTAACGATCAGTGGCGTATTTGTTTTGAATGGCGCGATGGTGATGCAGAACAGGTGGAAATCGTCGATTATCACTGAGGAGGTCGACATGAACAAGAAGCGTATTTCTCCAGTACACCCCGGGGTGTATCTAAAAGAGTTGCTTGACGAGTTAAGATTATCACAATACCGACTCGCCCGGGAGTTAGGCGTCCCCGCTATGCGTATCAATCACGTTGTGAATGGCAAACGTCCGGTAACAGCGGAGCTTGCCCTGCGCCTGGGGCGCTATTTCGGGCAAAGCCCGCGTTATTGGATCAACCTGCAAAGTCGGTATGATATGGATATTGCCGAAGATGCGTTGTCCGAACAGGTGGCACGTGAAGTACGTCCCATGGCGGCAGCCATTTGACCTCAATAACAACATTCGTTGATTCATTCAAAGGGATTGTAGAGGAGGAGTTTCCCGAAGATCCCGCTCTGCAGCAAATCCACGTTGCGAGAAAAATTATTGCAAAAGAAGCTGAACTTAAAGGCTTAACTTTTTTTGAATGTATTAAAACGATTAAGAAACAAGTTAAAGAAAGCTAATGAGAACCCATCGTATAATACCAAACTACCCTCGAATTGCCTCTTGACTCTTTTGTCTTGAAGTCTACAAACCAAAATAGGCGGATTTTACATCGGGGTTTTCCATCAGTTCCTGGGAGGAACCTTCCAGAACAGCCCCGCCGTTTTCAAGGATATATCCATGATGGATAATTGGCAAAATAGGACGGGCATATTGTTCCGAAATCATAGTGGTGATGCCGGTTTGCTGATTGATACCACGGATAGACCGTACGAGCATGGCCTCCATGAGAGGGCTCAACCCAAGAAGAGGTTCATCCAGGAGTAGCAATTTCGGCTGTGCCATCAGGGCTCTTCCAATGGCTAGCATCTGCTGCTCTCCCCCGCTGAGAAACCCCCCTTCCCTCTTCTTCAGCTTTGTCAAAGCTGGAAAGATAGTAAAAACATAATCGAGTGTCTTTTTCGCCTGGGCCTTGGTCGCTAAGTAACCTCCTATCTTCAGGTTCTCCAATGCACTGCTTTCAGGAAAGATCCTTCGCCTCTCTGGACAGAGGACAATCCCTTTTTTCGCCCTGTCGCTCGGTTTCATGTGTGTGATATCCGTTCCATCGAAGATGATAGTCCCGAGGACAGTAATCCGTTCTCCTCCCTTCATCTCCTCCTTCTTCTTCACATCCAAAATAATCCCCGAGATGGTGTACATCAGTGTAGATTTACCTGCACTGTTGGCCCCAAAAACACCTGTCACCTTCCCTTGTTCACACTTCATGTTGATATTATTAATGGCTATGGCATTCTCATAAAACACCATCAGGTTCTTGACTTCTAACATTGTCCTGCCTCCGTTCCGAGGTATGCTTCCCTCACTTCTGGTTTTGCCATCACCTCTTCTGGATTGCCCTCAGCAAGCTTTTCACCAAAATTCATGACGATCACACGACTCACCAGCCGGAAGAGTTCCCTTAAGCGATGCTCGATCATGATGATGGTGATGCCATCCATTTGAAGCTTCTCAATGACGGGGATCATCGTAGCGATCTCAGACATACTCAACCCTGAGAAGATCTCATCGCAAATGATGACTTCAGGCTTCATGGCAAGGCATCGCGCCAGCTCAAGCCTTTTCAGATAACCGAGAGGAAGAGAGGACGCAATTTTATAGGGAACATATGCATCCCGCTCGAAGCCGATCTCTTCCAGAATGTCGATCGCTACCCCGTCCTTATCTCCTAGTTTGCCTCCCCTGCTCCGCCGAATCCGCGGAGAATTCAAAGGAACGATCAGGTTCTTGAAGGCAGGGAGGCTATGATAAGGTCTCATGATCTGAAAGGTCCGGGTTACTCCAAGGTCTGCAATCCGATGAGGTGGTAATCCCGTTATCTTCTTGTTTTTGAAAAGAACCTCTCCTGAATCGGGCTTCACAAAACCGGTGATCAAGTTCACCAGAGTGGTTTTCCCAGACCCATTCGGGCCGATCACTCCGAGGATTTCTCCGCTTGTCAATTCAAGATCCACATCTTGAACCGCCTTGACACCCCCGAAGGCTTTATTGATCTTCTTCACTTGGAGAAGAACTTCCGCGCTCATATTTACTTTTTGTACCTACCTCCCCCTCACCCCATCCCTCTCCCCCGAGGGGAGAGAGGAGAGTTAGGGGGGTTAAACCTCTTCCCAGCGTTCAAATTGATGATATTTCCGTTGAAGGACATTCATCAAACCTTCGGGTTTATAGACGATGAACCCAATGAGGATGAGGCAATAGAGCACAACCCTGAGTTGGCCAAACCCGCGCAAGGCCTCTGACATAGGAGTCAGGATAAGGGCACCCAATACGGGTCCCACAAGAGTGCCCATACCACCCATCACCGTTGCTGCGATCGGGAGGATCGAAAAGTCCATCGTAAATTGTGAGATTCCAAGCCAGCCATAGAGGTGGCTCAAATAAGCACCCCCAAAACATCCCACCAAGGCAGCGATGAAGACCGCCTTCGTTTTATAGGCAGTGATGCTTATGCCAGAGGCTTTAACTGCCTGGTCATTATCTTTTATAGAACGCAGGATCAACCCAAAGTCTTCGGTCACCAACCTTCTCATGACAAAAACGGAAATGATGACGGCCCCAAGAATGACATACTGGTCAACCCAGACATTGGGAAATGTGGCCAGGGCCGTGATGCCTTCGGTTCCACCAAACACATTGAGGGCAATAATGATATAAACGGTCAGCAGTGGAAACATGAAGCTGATAATAGCAAAATAGATTCCCCTTAATCGTAAACAGGGCAAGAGAACGATCGTGCTGACGATTGCCCCACCGACTGTGGCAATGGGAATCGTTAGAAAAGGCGACCAGCCCATCGAATGGCTTAACAGCCCGGCGATGTATCCTCCGGAACCAATAAAGAAGGCCCCGCCCAGGCAAACTAGACCAACGAATTCTGCCAGAAAATCAAAGCTAAGAGCCAGGAGCGCATAGACACCGGCCACACACAGAACTCTCTGCCAGTACATGTCCAATAGAAAAGGGATCAAAAGAAGACCAAGGATAAGAAACATTCTCGGCACAAGGAGATAGGACATCTCCTTCCAGGACGTCAGGGAATATAACCCCTCTGTCCGAACTTTAATACCCCTGTCTAGTCGCTCTTTGCGCCTCTCTCTTGCTTCCAATCTCAAACCCTAAGTTTTTTGTCATTCCTGCCCCGTATCAAGTACGGGATAAACTCCAGCAGCAATCCATTTCTTATCATTCCCTGCTTTCGCAGGGACGATGTCTGGATTCCCGTTTGCACGGGAATGACAAAGCGAAACCTAAACACGCTCTTCCAGTTCCTTTTGTTTTCCTAAAAGACCAGAAGGCCTAAAGATGAGTATTAAGATGATTGCCCCCACAAGCACAACGGATTCCCATAAAGCCCCAAATAAAGCCGTGCTGATGATCATGGCGAAACCGAGGACAAAAGAGGCTAAGACGGCTCCTGCCCAACTGCCAAGCCCGCCGATGATACAAACTGCAAGCGCATAGATTAAAACCCGATACCCTGCCTCGACGACCACGTTCCCTAAAGGCAGAATGACGACAGCTGCCAATCCTGCTAATGCCGACCCAATCGAAAGAGAAATGACCGCTGCTCTGTCAGAGTCAATGCCAAGCATCATCGCTGCCTGTTCATCCTGGGCAATGGCTCGAAGGGATAATCCAATCTTTGTGTGGTGGGTGAAAAGCCATAGAGAGGCCACGATCGCAAATCCTCCTCCCATCACAATTAGCCTCTGGTAATCGATCAGGACATCCAGGATCTTTATCTTGCCATCAAAAAAGGAGGGTAACACGTAAAAGGGGCCAATGAATCCCTTAAACCCGCCGATCCCCTGTAACCGTAAGCCTTCCAGGATGATCAACCCCACGGCAAAGGAAGCAATAATCTCCGAGGTGGGCAATCCTCTTAACCGTATTAATACCAGACGGTAGATAGCCGCTCCCAAAAGGGATGAGATACAGAGGGACATCAGAATGGCCAACGGATAAAAGATTTTAAAGTCATGAACAAAGCTCCAGGTCAAGAAACCAACTAATACATAGATGGCCCCATGAGCAAAATTAGGCAGCCGGCTCACCCCATAGACCAGGGTGAACCCGACGGCGATCAGAGCAAAAACAGTGCTGTTAACGGTTCCGTAGATCAGGATATCCATGGCTGAACCAATGATGAAGGAAGTGGAATGATGGAATGTTGGAATACTGGGAAAAGAGAATGCAATAAAAATCAAAAACCAACTTCAAAATTCAAAATACGCCCATCATTCCAAGACCCCATTATTCCAATATAAGAAATGGTGAGGCAATTGAACTTGAGGTAATTAGGTTGGAGGAAGGGAATGGCTTTGACCTCCAACCTCCAACCTAAACCCTCTTGCGGATTTCTTATGCTTTTTTCAGCCAGGGCGGCATCTTGATCGTGCCCGTCGCCGCTGCCTGTGGGAAGATCGTCACTCTCTGACCATCCTGCCATTGGACCCAGTTGCCCAAGACACTGGTCTTTGGATCATAGCCATAAACGATCTGATGATTTTGATCGAATCGGATGGTTCCACGAACCACAGGGAGATTCGTCTTTTCAAGAGAGGCGATGAGCGCATCGGCCTCGACGGCCCCTGCACGTTCGATCGCATCTTTTAATACATAAAGCCCCTCGTAGGCACTGACACATCCTGTGCTCCGGGGCGGCACGTTCCATCTCTTTTTGAATGCATTGTAATATTTCATCGTCAAGGGTGTGACATTAGAGGGAGTGCAACCCGTCTCTGAAAGGGTAACGATCGTGTAGGCGCCTTTCCCTTTTGTGGCCTCCCAGAAGCCTGGATCTTCAGCAGCACCAATGAAGCCAATGGGGAGGGCTGGGACTTCCATATCAGCCCACTGTCTCATCATGATCGACGTTTCAGGGGAGTAGGCCCAGATGAACAAAACCTGAGCTCCCGACTTTCTGCATTCCGTGAGCGCCATAGAATAATCGGTTGTGGCAATGGGGTGTTTGTCAAAACCTACGACCTCCCACCCATCCTTTATGGCCAGATTCTTTACGATCTCTGCTGCCCCCCGGCACATTGCACTATCGTCAATGGAAATGAACATTTTTGTGAAGCCGTGCTTCTCTTTGATTTGATGAAGCAGGTCAACCCCTTCTTTGATATACCAGGCCACGCTCCCGCTCTCCCTAAAAGAATACTTGTACTTATTGAGGTCGGAGGCCACTTTTTTGTCCCATCCAGGCGTATAACAGCCGATCGAAACGATATCCAGGATTTTATACTTCGCGTACAGGTCCATGGCCGCCAACCCGCATTCCGACATGCAGGGGCCACCGACAATTACATTCGATTTCTTCTGCAAAATTAATTTTTCAATCGCCAGAAGGACTTCGCTAGTGGGAACGCCTGGTTCCTCATCGCGGGTGTCGATGATTTCGAGTTGAAGGGAATGCATCGTCTTTCCGATTTTAATTCCCCCGGCAGCATTGATTTCTTCAGCCGCCAGGATCATTCCCCTTTCACCGTTCTGACCATAGGCACTCGCGCGGGGAACAGGAGCCCCAACCAGGACCGGTTTGGCCTGACTATAGCCTTTGCCCCATCCCACCATGAGACCACTCACTCCAATGGCAGAGGCACCTACTGTTTTCAAAAACTCCCGTCTCGTCTTCCTCATGACCTTTTACCTCCCTTCTTTATGATTCTCCCCTACTCTCTTCAAAATTGAGGAGGTTATACCATGAGTGAAAACTTAAAGTCAACCCTTCGACACCCTTCGACTCCCCAGCATAACCATTCGACCGGTTGATCGTCTATTTTTTGTTGGTAATTTGTTTTGAAATTGGACGGGGGCCTCTCTCGTGCAGAAAACGCTTCGTTTGGATTCTTTTCCTGAGTGATTTATATAAACCCCGTTAGAAAGGGCAGGACTTTGACGCCACCCTCAGTGAGAAACTGATGCGTTCCATTTCTACCATCCCCAGCATACCTGTCTGCCGACAGGCAGGAATGCTGGAAATTTCTAACGGGGTAAACAGGAAAAGGTTTTTTTGAGACAATTTTCTGTTCTGACGGCACGATTGCGAAGAAGTCGGCCTTTTGTCGCCAATGCCTTTGTTCCTCACAGAATAAGTACAAATGTCTAATATACTGAAATCGTTAAATAAAATTCTAATCGGTCCACATTACGTAAACTGGGTTATTTTTTTCTTGACAAGAAACCAATGTTTTGTTAATTAGGGTGGCAGTTTGGGGTTTTGTTTTTCTCATCTCATTAATTATTCCCTCATTTATTAAATAACAGAAAATTTGAAAGGCTGAGACCAGGGTGGGAGTCTCGAGCAACATGCGGGGTCGAATCCAATTGGGGACGCAAGATGTCCTTTTCACATTGGCAGGTAGAGGTGTATCCCCGCATTGTTCAGCGAACTCCCTATCCACCCGCGTGCCCTACCCAAGAGATGAGAATTTGTTTTGAAGCTCCCCGGCCACCCCGTTAGGACGGGGCAGGCATGCCGGGGCTTCCCGGCAATGTAATATTATTTTATATTGCGCCCCTTGACCCCCCGCATCCCGCCAAAGCGGGACGGGGTACGTTCCGGTCAAAAGAGACCCCTCAAAGCTAAGACGAATATTTTGAAAAGGATGGAATTTTCATGGATTGGAAACTAACGTCAACAACATTGTTTTGTGACACGGTGAAAAAGTGGGTTCCCATCATGGTTTACAAAGATGGAAAGACCAATTGTGGTTATTACTACAGGCATCAAATCGTTACGAAAGAAAATCCTGGTGGGTTCTCATGTCACGGACCCCAGGGATGTTCGTTGTGCGAGGCGTATAAGCAGGATGTCTTTTCTCGGGTGGGTCAATGACTCAGGATAAACGAACTGAGTCGCTTTTGTTTGCACTGCAGCAAACAAGATGAAGATAAAGGAGGATGATATGAACAGAAAAGCGTTGATCTTATTAGTCGGGGTGTTGTGTGTATCTTTAGTGCTGGGTGTCTTTGGTTGTGCCGGACTCAAGCCGGCCGCCTCTAAAATTCAACCTGTTTCGGTTGAAGTGACAAGCGTGGAGAGGCTTAATGCCATACCAGCGAAGCCTCCTTACCAGGCTACGGACGTTCTTGTATACAGGGTTAATTTCAAATTGACCAATCCAAACAATGTTCTGGCAAAAGCAGACGATCTCTATTTTGAGGCAAAAGCGGAGGATGGCACTCCTGAAATGACGATCGTGCAGGCCGCATCCATGCCGAGCATGGCCATTCCAGCAGCTGGAGAGCTCATTTGGTCATCCACAGACATTTTTGTTTATGGTGGAGTACTCGGACAATTCATCACCCGTGGTCTCGATGGGGGAGAAGGTATGAAAGGTGCACTCCAAAAGCGTGAGGAATTTTGGACAGATTTGGGGGGTGACAAAAGAAAATTCTTCATCGACGGCAACATCACTTATTCTCTCCCCGATTTCCCCGAC
>Ga0315282_10015623_pt1 | contig 11182 bp, 8 predicted proteins | sample YL17G07_20_MG_FD_203693 | JGI IMG/M metagenome (GOLD analysis project Ga0315282, IMG submission 203693) | Sediment microbial communities from Yellowstone Lake, YNP, Wyoming, USA - YL17G07_20 | ecosystem: Environmental > Aquatic > Freshwater > Lake > Sediment | place: USA: Wyoming | collected...
TTGCTCCCGCGGTGTTCCATGATCTTCTCGATCAGGCTCTTCTTGATGATCGGGTGCGGGGCCGCGGTGGAGCTGATCACAATGTCCACCTGCTCGAGCTGATGCTCAAAGTCCTCGTAGTCCACGGCCTGTCCGCCCAGGCGGTGCGCGATCTCCTTGGCCTTGGCCACGGTCCGGTTGGCCACGATGATGGTGGAGATACCGTTCCCGGCCAGGTGCCTGGCCGTGAGCATGCTCATCTCGCCGGCGCCGATCACCAGGGCCGAGCGGTCATTGAGGCTGCCGAAAAAGTCGCGGGCCATCCCCACGGCCACCGAGCCTATGTTCAGCGGCCCTTCCGAGATCGCGGTCTCGCTCCGCACCCTTTTCCCCACGGCCAGCGCGGCATGGACCAGGTGCTCCATGAACTCGCCCACCGTGCCCTGCTCTTTGGCCCCCAGGAATGATTCTTTGACCTGGTTGATGATCTGGGTCTCGCCCATGACCATGGAATCCACCCCGGAGATCACCCGGAACAGGTGCGCCACCGCTTCGGCCTCGGTCCGGCGGTAGAAGCACTCATCGTACTGGCTAATGTCCACGTCCAGCTCCCGGATGAATTGCTCCAGCGCTTGCAGACCAAGGTCCGGATCATCGCACGCGCAATAAAATTCCACCCGGTTGCAGGTGGTCAGGATCATGGCTTCATGGACGTGCGGCATCTGTTGAAGATGCTGGCGAGCCTTGCGGATGGCCTCGGCGCAAAAGCTTAATCGCTCCCGAAGCCACAGCGGCGAGGTCTTGTAATTGAGCCCCAAAACTACCAGATGCATTCTCGAAAACCCCTTCTTCTTCCGAAGAGATTGTCCTAATGTTAACCTATAACCGTTCTGCTGTCAAGGCACAGCAAATTACATGCCATTGATAACTATTTATTTTTATTGACAAAAAGTGACTAGATAGGTTCTTCTTTAATCGCCCCGTGGGTGAATTCACCCGGTTCATGGAGCAAAATCACCCACTTGGTCAATCAGGGAATCCCTCAGTCCCTTACGGCTGAAATCGTTGCCAAAGCAGGCACAATTTAATACCGGAATGAAACACAGAGACCCCAGCGCGGCGGTGCCGCAACCAAAGCTCTTACCCCTTGAACTTGAACGTGAACGTGAACTTGAACGAATTCGTCTTTTATATCCGTGAGTTGGCAGGCACCTCGAAAAAGATCTTTTTAAAAAAGAAGATGTTACCAGATTGCAATACAGAGAGCACTGAGCAAGAGGAGGCTTTAGGTTTTGGGCATTAGACCTTAGGCCAGGCGCTCATAATTTTTCTGAAGTCTAAAGCCTAATGTCTAATGCCTAAAGTCTCTTTCTCTGTGTCCTCTGTGCGCTCTGTGTTTAAATCTTTTCTTTGATTCCGGCTCGGCCGGGTTAGGAGATAAGGATGTATCTTTTTATCCAGTTTAATTCCCCGGTTAAGCCCGTCTTGAGGTCGTGTTTGGGATCGAACCCCAGCTCCTTTCGAGCCAGGGAGTTGTCGGCGCAGGTATCGCGGACGTCTCCTTTTTGGGGGGCTTCGAAATTAAGGATCGGATCCTTGCCCGCCACGTCGGCCAAAATCCGAATCACCTCCAGAAGCTGGCGCTGATGCCCGCCGCCCAGATTGTAAGCCCGGCCCGGAACCCCCTGCTCCATGGCCGCGACCGTGCCTTCCACGATGTCGGCCACGTAGGTAAAATCCCGGGTCTGTTGGCCGTCGCCATAGATTTGAATGGGCTTGCCCTCCAAGAGCGCCCGGAAAAAACGATGAAAGGCCATGTCCGGCCGCTGCCGGGGACCATAGACTGTAAAATACCGAAGCGAAATAATCTCCAGCCCATGATTGTGGCCATACAAATCGCAGAGCGCTTCGCCGGCCAGCTTGGTCACGCCGTAGGGCGAGAGCGGCCGCTTGGCCGCGGTCTCCGGGGTGGGGAATCGGTCGGTGTCGCCATAGACCGAGCTGGAGGATGCAAAGACCAGGCGCGGGCCGCCCCGTTCTTTGAGGGCTTCGAGGAGTTTTTGCAGGGCAAGGAGGTTGAGGTCCAGATAGACCTGGAATGACTCCCCCCAGCTCGCCCGCACCCCGGCCTGGGCCGCCAAGTGAAACACGCCGTCGGCCTGGTCCAGGAGTTCGGCCAGCGCCGCGGAGTTGAGATCAACCTCGTGGAAAGTGAAGTTCGGATGCCGGAGGAAGCCCTGGAGGTTTTGCGCTTTGATCTCGCGGGCATAGTAATCGGTAAAGCAGTCCACTCCGGTCACCCGGTGGCCTGCCGCCAGTAGTCGCTCACTCAAGTGCGAGCCAATAAAGCCGGCGCAGCCGGTAACGAGATAACGCATGGGCTATTTACTCTAGGGCGTTAAGGTTGAGAGGTCAAGTCAGCCGGAGCGACATACTCTCTCTTGCATTTCTTCATAGTCGCGGTATAGAATGATTTCACTCTCGAAAGGAGGATAACCCGATGAGAAGGTTGCCGCGCCGTTTCCTTTTTCCGGCCTTATCCCTCGCTCTGCTCGCCCAGACCCAGCCCGCCGCCACTCCTCCTCGGACCAGCATCGCCATTTACCAGATCAAGCCGGCCGGGGCCACGGACAAGTCCATCGCCTCGGCCCTGACCGCGCTCCTCAGCACCAAACTCACCCCCTCTCCCCGGCTGAGCGTGATCGAGGAAGGAATGCTCAAGGCCGTGATGGAGCGCCAGGCCATGAACGTCTCCGATGCCTGCGACGACACCTCCTGCCAGGTCGAGATCGGGAAGCTGGTCAAGGCCCAAAAGATCATCACCGGCGATATCATTAAACTGGGCGCTCGCTACATTCTCTCCCTGAAATTGGTGGACATCCAGACCGGCACCCTCGAATTCACCACCGAGGACCAATGCGCTTGCACCGAAGATAACGTGGACCTGCTCGTGGCCGCGGCCGGCGCCAAAATCCGAAACCACTTCGGCGAAAACCTCCCCATTCCCGCCTTGCCAGTAGGACAGGCATTCCTGCCTGTCGCACCCGCGCCAGCCGGGGAGCAGGCACCCCTGCATGTGCAACCTTCTCCTGCGCAGCCACCAGTGACCAATTGGGTTCCAGGGAAGTATACCATCCAGGAAAGCCATCCTGCCGGCACCAAGGGCGGCTCCATGGTCTTTGTCTCCGACTTCATGTTTTACATTGACAAGTTCGAGGTGACCAACCAGGATTATCAGGAATGTGTGGCCGCCAGAGGTTGCAAGAAAACCAAGCAGCAAAGCGGTTTTGACGCTCCCCAGCAGCCGGTGATCTATATTGATCAAAATGACGCTCGGACCTATTGCCAATGGGCTGGCAAGCGTCTGCCCAAAGAGCAGGAGTGGCAAGAGGCGGCTCAGGGGACAGACGGCCGCATCTATCCCTGGGGCAATCAGGAGCCAAACTGTAGTTTAGCCAATTATAAAGGCTGTGCCAGTGGAACTGTTTCCGTGGGGAGCAAGCCGGCCGGGGCTTCACCCTATGGCGCCTTGGATATGGCCGGGAATGGTTGGGAATGGGTGGAAGAAGAGGGTGTGGTGCGCGGGGGCGGTTGGCTCGACGATCCGCCGAACCTGCTCGTGTCCTCTCGCTACACGCACATTCGCAAGGACTCGATATTACTGCTCTACTGCGGCGGCTTCCGTTGCGCTCGGGACGGATCGCCCTAGGCAGGCTTCAGGCCTCGGATGGAGTTTCGCTCGGGCCACATCATAGATTTTGAAAAGTCAACAGACAAGAATTTCTGCCCCCACCCCTTCACCCCGGGCCAGAAGGCTCTCCTACGGCTCGGACTCTCCACCTTCTTGGCCCCAGACCTCTCCTGCCTCAGGGCTTCCGGCCGGCTCTATTTTTAAGCTCTCCCCGTCGGTCCGCACCGTGATCGCGCCGAGCAGGTCGGTGCGGAAGATTTTAATGCCCCGCTCCTGATATTTCTTCAGCGTCAGCGGGTGCGGCATCTGGAAGAAGCCCCCGGAGCGGGCGCTGAAGAGGGCGGCCGCGGGCCGGACCGCGTCAAGGAACTCGGGCGAGGAAGAGGACTTGCTGCCGTGGTGCGGCGCGATCAACACGTCGGCGTGCAGCGCCTCGCCGTATTTTTTCACGAGCTGCCGCTCGACCCGGCTGCTCATGTCCGTGGGGATAAGCACGCTCCGCCGGCGAAAGCGGACGAGCAGGGCCAGGGAATGGTCATTCAAATCTGTATCAAGCCCGGCCGGCCCGGGCGGCGGATGGAGCACCTGCAGGGTCACCTCGCCCAGGCGCAGGACCGGGGTTTGGTCGTCGAGGATTCGGGTCGGGATTTCGCGGCGGTCCGCGATTTCCAGGAGCTGGTCGGTCAGGAAGTTCCGGTCCGCGGTCAGCCAGAACTCGCCCACCCGAAAATATTCCAGGAGGTAGGTAAGCCCGTTGCCGTGGTCCGGGTGCGGGTGGGTCAGGACCACGGCATCGAGCGAATGGATGCCCCGGCCAAGCAGATAAGGCGCGACTACGTTGGCGCCGATGTCGAAGATGTTGCGGTAAAAACCTCCGCCGTCAATCAGCAGGCGGGAGTGGTCCGGCAATTCCAGGAGCAGGCTTTGGCCGGCGCCCACGTCGAGGGCGGTGAGCCGGAGGTCCCGATCCAGCCGGCCGGAGACCAGGCGGCCGAGCAGGAGCGCCAGGAGCAATCCCAGGCAAAGGAGTGCGCCGGCGAAAAGAACCCGCCTTTTTCCGGGCGAGACCGGTTGGTCCGATCGGACCGCTTCAACGCCGAAGGGATCGCGGAACTGGATGTCGGGCTTGAGCAGCTCCCAGGAGAATTTTCCTCGTTGGCGCTGGATCAGCCATTCCAGGCCCAGCACGGCAAAACCATAGAGCAGGACCACTTCGAGCGGCGAAGGCGGTCGGACCAGGAGGAAGCAGCCGGGCCAGGCGCTGAAGCTCTCCACCATGCGGTCCACCCAGACCGCCACTGGATCAAGCAGTTGAAACAGCCAGGCCCCCAGGGCCGGGGAGACGAGGGCGACCAGGCACACCATCAACCCGGGCGGGATCAGACCCAGCTCGACCGCCGGCACCGCGGCCAGGTTATGCAAAACTGAAAAGGGATTGAACTGGTGGAAGTGGACCGCGACCAGGACCGCGACCCCGAACTGGGCGGCCAGGGAGACAAACACCAGGTTGACAATATAGAGGCCGAACTTCCAGAACGGGGAGCGCCGCAAAAAGGAGGCCTCGATCGGCTCTTGCAGCGGGTCGGGCAAAAAGAACCGGCGGGCCTGGGGAAAGAGCAGCCATAGGCGGGGCAGCAGGTAAAAGATCCCCATCACCGCGGCGAATGATAGCTGCAGGCTGGCCTCAAACAGGGCCGAGGGCCAGACCAGCAGGATCAAGAGCAGGGCCAGCCAGAGGCTGTTCCAGAGCTGATAGACCCGTCCCAACATGATCGCGCCCACGTAAACACCGACCATGATCAACGAGCGCATGGTGGGCACGCTGGCCCCGGCCAGCAAGGCGTAGCCCAGTACCAGGGCAAAAGTCAGCAGGCCGGCCAGCCGGTGGATATTGAAGTGGACCATGAGCCAGGGGGAAAGTCCGAACAGGTAGCGGAAAAGAAGAAAACCCATCCCCGCCACCAGGCCCAGGTGCAGGCCGGACACGCTGAGCAGGTGGGCCAGCCCGGTATTCCGAAAACCGCGATAGACCTCCTCCGGCACCGCGCTCTGCTCGCCCAGCAAAAGCGCGCGCAGCAGCGGCCCGCCCTCGGGCGCGTTCTCCGCGATTAGCGAGGCCAGCTTTTTGCGAACCTGATCCACGCCGCGCAGAAAATTCCAGCTACCTGCCGCCGGCAGCCGGTAAATCTCGTCGGCTCCGTGCACGGTCCCGATCACGGCGATCCCGCGGCGGGCCAGGTACTGCCCGTACTGGAACCCGCCCGGGTTGCGGAAGCTCTGCGGCCGACGTAACTGCGCCACCATGACCAGCCGATCGCCCCGGATAAAATCCAGCGGCTCATCTCCGTTCACGTTCATCCGCACATTGCCGGCCACGGGATGAGCTTTATTTTCAATCCAAATCTGCTGCGCCTCGATAACGAGGGAGGTATAGCCGGGATGATCGTCCGCCGGCTCGGCCAGCCGGCCGAGGATTCGAACCCGGCCTTGATCCAGGAAGGGGAGCAGCGAGTCGCCGGCCTCCAGCCGCTGCTTCTCCTTTTCCAGGTTCAGGGAGCCGGCCAGGAACACGGCCAGAAGCGCGAAGGTCAGCCCGGCCTTGGCGCCCAGACGCGGGACGGCAAAAGCAACCGCGGCCAGGAGCAGGCAGAGCGGGACCAGGAGAAAGAAGATGGGCGAGAAAAGACCCAGGGCCAGATTCAGCCAGATTCCTATAGCAAAGGTGAGGACAAAAGGAAAAAGAGGCTGGGAGGCGAAGAGGCGCACGTCAATCCTCAATCTGGAAGTAGGGGCATGGCGCGCCATGCCCCTACAAATTGGCGCTCAAGGTTCCGCGAGGAATTCCGATCTCTGATAATGAGCCGGGTTGCTGGAAAGCATCCCGCCAGCAATCCCCCTCCTTCGGGCCGTGAGAGTTCAGGGACTCTCACGGCTTTTTATTTAAAAGTGCACCCCGCGACGCGGGGCTCAGCGCACATCCCCACCCTTGCGGGGCAAGGGTGGGCTACAAAGGTAGCCGCGACCGCTCTCCCGCCTGCGCGAAGCCCGCTACGGCGGGCGAAGGCAGGTCGGTCGCGGGAGTTGGGGCGTGATTTATCGCATCCATTTTCCAGTCACGATCGAAAGACCAGCACGTGGTAATTCTTTTTGCCGGCCCGCAGGATGACCGCATTTTGAGCCAGATCTTTCAGCCTTAAATTGTAATTTTGATCCTGAATCCGCTCGTCATTCACATACACCCCGCCCTGGGTAATTAGCCGCCGCGCCTCGCTCTTGGATTTGCATAAGCCGGTCTTCACCAGGGCATCCACCAGCGCCATCCCGGCATCGAGTTCCGCCTTTTTTAATTCGGTTGTGATCGCCGGGTCCAGTTTGGACAAGTCAATCGCGCCCAGCTTCGCGCCGAACATCTGCTCCGCATCGGCCTTGGCCCTCTTCGCCGCGGCTTCGCCGTGCACAATTTTCGTGACCTCGAAAGCCAGCCGCTTCTGCGCTTCCCTGGCCTCGGGCTTTTCCTGGAGAGCCTTCTCCAACTCTCTGATTTCGGGAGCGGGCAGGAAGGTGAAGCAGTTGAGGAACCGGATCACGTCGCGGTCGTCGGTGCGGACGAAGTATTGGTAGAAGTCGTAGGGCGGGGTGCGCTCGGGATCGAGCCAGACCGTGCCGGCCTCGGTCTTGCCGAACTTCTGGCCCGAGGCGGCGGTGAGCAGGGGGAAAGTGATGCCGTAGGCGGTCCGGCCCCGGAGCTTGCGGATCAGGTCAATCCCGGCGGTGATGTTGCCCCATTGGTCCGAGCCGCCGACCTGGACTATGCAGTTTTGAGTATCGAACAGGTGGAGGAAGTCGTAGGCCTGGAGGAGCTGGTAGCAGAACTCGGTGAAGCTCATGCCCTCGTCGGATTCGAGGCGCAGCTTGACCGACTCCTTGGCCAGCATCTCGCCCAGGCGGAAGTGCTTGCCCACGTCGCGCAGGAAGTCCACGAACTTGAACTCGAAGAGCCAGTCCGCGTTATTGACCAGGCGGGCGGGGTTGGAGAGGGCAGGGCTGAAGTCGAGGAACCGCTCGAGTTGTTGCTTGATCCCTTGCAGGTTGAACTCGAGTTCGTCCTTTCCGAGCAGTTGCCGCTCCTTGGTCTTGCCCGAAGGGTCGCCGATCAGGCCGGTGCCCCCGCCGACCACCGCGATGGGCGTGTGGCCGTGGCGCTGGAACTGAGCCAGGCCCATGATGACGAGGAGATTGCCCACGTGGAGGGAGGGCGCGGTCGGGTCAAAGCCGGCGTAAAGGGTGACCGGCTTTTCCCGGAAGAGCTTTTGCATCTCCGGGTCGGTGAGCGCGGCTAAAAAACCGCGTTCTTCCAGGGTGCGGACGATATCTTCCATCTTGGTTGAATCCGAGCGAGCAGAGGTTACCGCATTTTACGCGATTAGGCAAATCCGCCGGCGAGACAAAAGGGAGAGGGGAATTTACCACAAAGACACAAAGGCACAAAAAAGAGGAAGAAAATATTTTTTCTCTTTACCCATTTTTTTAGTGTCTTTGTGCCTTTGTGGTAAGACTTTTTTATGGTTTTAGGACTTCCGCCTCGTCGAACACCAGGGCCTGAAAGCGGCTGACCTTGACCCCGCCGCGCTGCCAGCAGTCAGGAGGCATCCCGGCCTTGTGGCAGGTCTGGCTGAGGAATTCCTCCCGGGTCCAGGAATATTCCACCGGCACCTGGGGCAGAAGCAAGCCCCGATGGAAGCCGTCCTCCATGATCAGTCCGTCGCGGCCGACGGTGACGGTGGCGAGGTCCGCCACCGGCTCGGGCGCGGTCAAGATCGAGATTTCGTACTCCAGCTCGGGCAGCTCCTGGGGCGAAACCGGCGGAAAGCGCGGGTCTTCCAGGGCCGCGGACTTGGCCACGTCGCGCACGCACAGGTAGAGGGGTTCCCGGGCGATGATGTGGCCGATGCAGCCGCGGAGCTGCCCGCGCTTGTTCAGGGTGACAAAGGCCGCGCCCGGCTCCTTGAGCTTGGCCGAGGTTACCTTGACCTCCGGCATCGAGCCGGTCTTGACCACGGCCTCCACCACCTGGCGGGCAATGCCCATCAGCTCCTTCTTTTCCGCCGCGGTCAGTGAGTAGTGCTCGGGCGGGATCAACTTGGAGCCCTTGGGCGGTGCCGGCGCCGGCGCGGTTTTTTCTCCTCCGGTCAACACAAACGCCACCGCCGAGTATCCCACCACTCGGGACTTGTCGCCGGTGGTGTCGCCGGAGTTGCGGTAGTCGAGCACCTTGACCGCGCTGCCGCCCCGGAGCTTGAACAGCTCCATCAGGGTGAAGACCGGGCCGGCCCCGCAGAACTGGGCGCGCTTGTTCTTCATGTCGTCTTCGAGACGATGCTCGTCCAAAGCCAGGACCCGGCTCAGCGCGAGCTGGTCCATGCGCTGGGCTTCGTCATAGGTGTAGTAGTGGGACATGTCCGAGCTGGCGATGTAAACCAGGTCCTGGTCCTGGCCGAAAAGCTCGTTCAGCACCCCGGCCAGGCGCTGGGCCTGATCCAGGAGCGGGGTGCCGATCACGATGGGGACGATCTCCAGGTCCGGACCGACCACCGTCTGCAGAAAAGGAAGCTGGACCTCCAGAGAATGTTCTTTCTCATAAAGGGTGGGGTCGTAGGTGATCCAGGGCCGGGCGCCCAGCAGCTTCTTGACCCGGGCCCGGTCCACTTTGACCTGGCCGAGCGGGGTCCGGTAGTAATCCTTATCCAGAACTGAAACCCCGTCCAGGTAGTAATAGTGCGAGGGCGCCAGAATCACGAAGTGCTTGGCCCCGCTTTGCTTGATGGCCTGGTAGGTGAAGGCGGCCACCGGGCCGGAAAAGACGTAACCGGCATGGGGCACGATGTAGCCGAGGGCTTGGCCGGCCGGGACTTCGGGTTTGGCCTGGGCCAGGAAGCCCTCGATCATTTTCTTAAGCTCGTTCGGGTCAGCGGGATAAAACTGGCCCGCCACCACCGGGTCCTGCACCGAGGCCACGGTTTGCGTGGCCGATTCGCCGGCGGACCGCGGGACTGCTGCCGGCTCGGGAGCCTTGCGTTTGCACGCCGAAGCGAGCAAGACCATCCCGAGCAAGAAGACCGCGAGGATTGTTTTTTTCATGGCAGGCGCCTTTCCACTTCGTAAAATTCCGCTTCGCGGAGAGACATCTTCGCGCCTTTCGTAGGGGCATGGCATGCCATGCCCCTACGGTATTTTTTTTCAAGAAAGCGAATGCAGAACAGGGCGCTTGCCAAAGCCAGCAGGGCCTGGCCGAAGCGCCGGCGCGAGAGCTTGCTAAAAAAATCTTTGAGCATGGTTCAACTCCACATTCCATAAATGGCCTGTCCGCAGCGGCCGCAGACGCCGTTGCGCAATTCCACGATCCGGGTCTGGTACCCGATGCGCTCGATCAGGAGCGCCCCGCACTTCCAGCAGGTGGTATTCTCCGCGCCCGAGCCGGGCACGTTGCCGATATAGACGAAGTGGAGTCCCGCCGAAAGCGCGAGCTGGCGGGCCTGCTGCAGCGTTTCCACCGGCGTGGGCGGCAGACTCTTGATCTGGTATTGCGGATAAAAGCGCGAGAAGTGGAGCGGGGTCTCAGGCCCCAGGTGCTCCAGCAGCCAGCCGCACATGCGGCGGACGGTGTCCATATTGTCGTTGAGCGTGGGCACGAGCAGGTTGGTGATCTCGACCAGCACTCCCTCTTGGCGCATGACCTCGCAGCAGTCCAGCACCGGCTGCAACCGGCCGGCGCAGACGCCCCGGTAGAAGCTCTCGTCGAACGACTTGATGTCCACGTTGGCCGCGTCGCTGACTTTGCAGAGCTTGCGCAAGGGCTTCTCGTTGATGAAGCCGGCCGTGACCAGGATATTCTTGATCCCGGCCTGCCTGGCCAGCCGGGAAGTCTCGTAGGTGTACTCGTAATAGATGATCGGCTCCGAGTAGGTGTAGGCGATGGAGCGGCACTGGTTCTGCTGCGCGTAGGCGATTACCTGCTCGGGCGGCAAGTCCTGGGTTTCAGGCAGGTCCTCGGGGTTTTTCTGGGAGATCTCCCAGTTCTGGCAGAATTTGCAATGCAGGTTACAACCCGCGGTGGCGATGGAAAAGGCGGTGGAGCCGGGCAGCATGTGGAACATCGGCTTCTTTTCGATGGGGTCCACGTGCACCGCCCCGGGCTTGCCATAGACCAGGGTCATCAGCTTGCCGTCCAGGTTCACCCGCACCCGGCAATCGCCTCGCTGGGCCGGAGCCAGCCGGCATTCCTTGGGGCAGAGGGTGCATTTGAGGATGGCGGGAGGCATGGTCTTTTTAATTATATCTCTTTTTGAGCTGAACTCCAAGCGGAGAACGGCGGCCTAAATCTCCAGCTAAGCACAACTGTATAGCAGTTGGCGGGAAAGATCTTTTTTGGAGTGCGGCAGCTTGCTGCCGCTTTCTCTTCTGTGCCGGAAGCTCGCGTCGGCTCCATGCTTTCACCCGCCCGGTGCGGCCAGC
>Ga0315282_10015624_pt1 | contig 11182 bp, 15 predicted proteins | sample YL17G07_20_MG_FD_203693 | JGI IMG/M metagenome (GOLD analysis project Ga0315282, IMG submission 203693) | Sediment microbial communities from Yellowstone Lake, YNP, Wyoming, USA - YL17G07_20 | ecosystem: Environmental > Aquatic > Freshwater > Lake > Sediment | place: USA: Wyoming | collected...
CGGATATATACACCTAACTCGCTGGCTTCTAACTTTGATTTCCTCTGGATTATGATTTAAATGCATGTACGTGCATGGTATTTTCCGTGGGAACCACAACGATCTCCCTGAGCGATGAGGCCTACAGGGTGCTAAAGTCCCAGAAGATGGAGGGTGAGTCTTTCTCCGACCTCATCCTGCGTGTATTCGGAAGGGGTAATCCCTCCGCCATTTTGGCCTACCTCGAAGAAAATGGGCCGAACCTCGACTTGGCTGACCACGTCGAGTCGGCCATCGAGGATCTTAGAGGCGGCCTAAAGCTGGAGAAGGTCGAGACCTAGGTTGGTCTGCGCCGACACTAGCTTCCTCGTCGCCCTGGAGCGCCACGAGGCTGGTGCGCTTGGGAAGGTCAGGGAGCTGGCTCACAGAGGTGAATCGGTCTTCATCACTGCCGTGAGCGTAGCCGAGTTCTATCGTGGCGCCTACGGGTCAAATGATCGGGAGAGGGCGCTGAGGGATGCCAGGGAGCTTCTGGGTCTCTTCGCCGTCCTCGACCTCGACTATGGGGCGGGGAGACTCTGGGGCGAGCTGTCGGAGGCGATGAGGTCGAGGCACATCGGTGACCGGGATCTCTTCATAGCGAGCATCGCCCTCGCCAATAGGCAGGGCCTGATCACTGGGAACCTGAAACATTATGAGAGGGTCCCGGGCCTCGATGTTGAGGGCTGGTAGTCGTTCGTGGATTAGAGTTTCCAGCCATTCGTGTAAGAGTCGATAGGCCACATGGAGAGGACGGTATAATTTACTGTTGAACTGAGATGCTTCACGGGGTAGGTTCTAAAGAGTACGTCGTCTCGCTCACAGGTTGGAAAGCCGGACATATTCATCTAACTCGGCTAAATAATCTGAATCGTGTGCTAAAACTTCACGTTAATGAAGGTTTAGACATAAAATTTGGGGGAAAGCTAGTCAAGCACCTGGATGGAAGGCTATTTTGTTATGTCTTCCAGATCCAGGGCAACAAAACCCCAATCTATCGGTAGGGCTTCATTAAGTTTTTATCTGTGTACATATATATATATGTGTGACATCTAAGAACATCTCCCTTACAGACGACGCCTACGAGCTGCTCAAGAAGATGAAGATGGGTGACGAGAGCTTCTCCGACACTATCAGGCGCCTCGCGAAGCGCCGTCGCATATCCGACTGCGTGGGACTCTGGGCAGAGGTACCCGACGAGGATATCGAAGTCATCAAGGAGAATATAAAAGAAATCAGGAAGAGGGCCGACGAGTCGCTGGAGGCGAGGGCCCGGTGAAGCTAGTCGACACGACGTTCCTGATAGATGCTCTAAAGGGCGAGCTCAGTGCTGCGGAGAAGGCGCGTGAGCTGGACGAGGAGGGCGGCGTGGCGACCACGGCGGTCAACGTCTACGAGATCGCCTACGGCGTCCATAGCAGGAAATCTGACGCGGCTTACAGGGTGGACGCCTTGGAACGCCTGCTCTCGAACCTCGACGTCCTCCCCCTCGATCAGGTGTCAGCGCTCAGAGCCGCAGAGATAACGGGGGGTCTTGACAGAACGGGTGAGCACGTCGACCCGTTCGACGCTCTGATAGCTGGCATCGCCTTGGAAAACGGCGTGGATTGCCTCGTGACGAGGAATACGAAACACTTCAAGAGGATCAAGGGGCTCAAGATCGAGACGTACTAAGCCACACCCCATTCCACCGGTGAGGTCACGGCCGTGCTTGGGCGGCTGAGGCGTAGGCCTAGGTCGATTCTGAGTGACCATGGTCCAAAGTTCAGTGTGGCGTGGAGGGTCTGGTGTGTCGGGAACGGGGTCGAGCCTCTGTATGCTCATCCCTCGTATCCTCAGGATAAGGGGAAGGTGGAGAGGTGTATTCAGAGTCTGAACAGGGAGTTCGTTTATTTGCTGAGGAGGTTCCCGGGGTGGCTTGAGGGAAAGCTTGAGAGGTACCGTGAGGGGTTTAGCCGCTCAAGGTATCACAGAGGCATCAAGGCGTTTCCTGCGGATCTCTACAAGTGTAACGTTGGAAAGTTGACATGAAATCTTCAAAAGTATTAAATATTTATCTATGATTTTTAATAAAATAAGCTAATTGGGGGAATTCTGTGTCTAGACTTAGAAGGGGACGTGCAGCTCACCCGGATGACTCTCAGGGCGCATCGAAAGATGCAGGTAAGTTTGATGAGTCTGTTACCTTGATTAAAAATGATGTTGCCAATATACAGAGTAAGCTCGATGAAATTCAGGACGAGATGAAAAATCAGGTTGAACAACTTAAACGGATCGATTCGAAGGCGGACGGCTATGGAGCGGAATTCAGGGAGAAGCTGAGTGACATCTCCGCTCTAAAGTCTGGTTACAAGGAACTATCCGAGAAAGAGAAGGATCTGCATGATCGAGTCGCTGCTATGGATTCGAGAGTTGAGGAAAAGCTCAAGGTATCTGATCGACTAGATGAGCTGAAGAAGGAGGTGGAGGGCATTAGGCTGGACCTGGGCTCCTTCGTCAACTATGGTAAACTTTTTTTCGGGATGGGCGTAGCAGCTTTGTTTCTCTACATTATAGCCACGATAGTCAACCTAGCCATCACGGTTTGGACCAAGCCAGTTTGATGGGGTCGTAAGACCCGAGCGCGCGCCTAGAGCTTGAAGGTGGAGGCAAAGGATTCCTACGGCAATATAGATCAAGACTATACCAGCACGGTGATCTTTAGTACCAGCGACAGGAACCTCACCCCTATTTTTTCCAGTCTGAAGTCTTTGGCGTTAAGATATTCACTTGGTTCCGTCTTACAACGCCTGCTAAGCAGAGCGTCACTGTCACAGATGATGGAGGGCTAACAGGATCTCAGAGCGACATTGATGCGACTTCCCCCGGCCCCTCACCGGGGCGTACAGTCGGGTTCGATGTCTCAGGCTTTCCGTCCCCGATATCAGCGGGGGTGCTCGGCTAGTTGACTGTGACGGCGAAGGATTCGAACGGCAACATCGCAACGCGCTACACTGGCACAATAACGTTTAGCGCTAAGGACGACGCCGACGCCATACTGCTCAAGGTTACACATTCGAGCCTCAGGACGGAGGCGTCAAGACATTTACCAGGATCGCCCTCACTGCCGTGGGGACCCACAGCATCACCTTGACTGACTACTTTTACGAGATCGCAGGATCCACAAGTGGCATTGTGGTCAATCCTCCTCAGACCGCTACATGGCTCGAGGTCTCCGGTTACCCATCCCCGTCATCCTCAGGCTCAACCGGCAGGATCACCGTTACAGCTAGGGCCGATGATGGCTCCATGGACACCAGTTATAGGAGCACGATTCATTTCATCTCGACGGACTTCCTGGTCTCGCTGCCCAGCGATTACAAGTTTACCGCAGCGGACAGGGGGACCAACACATTCTATTTTCCTACTGTGATAGACTACTACTGGAGAGTACACTCCTTTAACTCGCAGGAGATGGCCTGTATCAGATTACTGTTTCTTGTTTTTGTTTGAGTTTTTTGGACCGCCTGAGAATCCATAAGGCAAGGAGTATTATGATGATCAATACAATGATCAGAATTATCAGAAGCATATTTTGTTGGAGGGTTGGCCTCAGATCCACGTTTGACCTTTGAAGTATCATAACTTCCTTTACGGTTGTCGTGTAGGATTCTCGGGTCTCTCGGCTCTCATACCGAAATTCCGCGGCTGCTCCCGTGGCTCTTTGGAAGTAGATCTCTGTACTTTCGTAACTATTTGCTCGTGTGTCTACGCTTAGGTACCGGATCGTCTCAATCTGTCCAACCGGGTAGGTCCTAGTCGAAGAAGTATTTAGTGTGGAATGCCCTCCTGATGGGTATATCTTCTCGGTAGGGTTTGCGTTGGCGCGAATTATCAGGAATCCGTATGGCACTGTGATGACTTCGTTGTCCAGATTCGCATCACCGTTCCAGGTTTTTTCGGTCCCGTTGTTATATCGTCTCGTTAGATCCATGTTCACGTTGGCTCCTGAGATGATACGTATAGTAATTCGGATAAGTTGAGTGTCTCTCAGATAAAGGAGGTCGGGCGGAAATGTGGCGGTTGGATCAGTTGAATTCCAGGAGAAGGGCGTACTCATACCATCAACTACAACTAACAAACAATGGAACATAGTGTACCCCAGTGGTTTAACATCTCTACCCGAGTCACAAGTAGCGACCTTTACAGTGAACCAGTTCATACCAAAATCAGGAACAGTTCCTAACGACTTCAGATTCCACCCCTCCACAACCTATGACATAAAGATCATAGGAGTAGACAACACCCAGCTGAGCTTCCAGGTTAAAAAGTAAGTAGCCCCCCTTCTTTTTTTAACGGTGTGTAGAGCATGAGAGGACGCAGAGGAGTTAGTGAGATAGTCGCGAGCATGGTAGTCCTCGTCATAGTCAGCGTCCTCGGGGCAATGCTCTACAACACATCACAATCCACCTTTGCCAGTCAACAGAGCGACCTCCTTTCCAGCGTACAGACTGAAATCGAGAAGGCTCAGGAAAGATTCGAAATAGTAAGCATCGAAAATAACGGACAGAGCTCGGTCAAGGCAAATATTCTCAATTTTTCTCCACCAAACACGATAGATATAGTAGTCAGCGCAGTGTACGTTAACTCGACCCAGGCCTATTTCACAGTCACGAATCCAGCTATCCAAAAAGACGAAGTCAAACAATTCCTCGTTACCTTGCCAAGTGGTATGACGTTTGTATCAGGCAAATATTACAATCTACTTGTAGTTAGTGAGAGAGGAGTGGGAAATGTCTACAGCTGGAAGTCATCTTAAACGCCACCGAAGAGCGGTAGGCTCGATAATTGGAGGGATATTCGTCCTACTAATACTCGCCATGGGATACACAATGTACATGTTCGGCAACCAGTCGATTAACGCTGAACAGCAAATAATCAACAACATGCGAACATTCGATATCGAGAGATCCCAAGAAACATTCAGAACCGTCAGCGGACCTACACTAGATTTAGGGAACCAGAAGCTAGACATAGTCTTACAGAACGTCGGCCCACTGCCCTCTACGATAACGAATATAGGGGTCTGGAACGGCATAAAATGGTCTTATTCAAGCTTCCATGTCCTAATTAACTCGGGAGAGTCACATGCATTCACTGTGACTGTGCCCGGAATTCAAGAAGATCAGCCCAATTGGACATACATGGTTCAATTCATTACAGCCAGAGGTAACCTATACTGTGTCGGATACCCGAACTCCTAGCCGAATTGATCAAAGAATGAGGATGCGATGAATATGAGCGACGTGGGTAACGCTTCAACCAACCAGGGGAACAGGGAGTCCGTATTCAAGGAGTTCTACCCCGTGAGCCCCCCCTTCGGCTTCGTAGGCATACAGGTAGACGATGTCAACGGCAAGAAGATCTATAACGTCATCGAGCCGACCATGAGCTCAGATGAGCAAGAGATCCTCAAATCAATCAAGGACGCAATCGTCATCAACGTCGGGGTCCCACTGGAGGTCCTGAAGAACGAGGATGCGATGAAGAACTACCTCGACACTATGATCCAAAGGATACTAAAGAAGTACAAGAAGACTGTAGCAAAAGAGTCGGAGGACAAGCTCAAGTACTACCTCGTCCGCGACTTCCTCGGCTACGGCAAGATCGACCTCCTCCTCCACGACGTAAACATTGAGGACATCAGCTGCAACGGAGTGAACACGCCCATCTACGTCTGGCATCGCACCCACGAGTCACTTCCTAGCAACATCTTGTTCCCAACAGAGGAAGAGCTCCACTCAGCCGTAACTAGGCTGGTCAACAGGACCGGTAGCCAGATATCCATCGCTAACCCGATCCTCGAGGGAACCCTTCCTGAGGGATTCAGGGCCCACATAACCCTCGATGAAGTCTCGAAGCGTGGCGACACATTCACAATCAGGAAGTACAGAGAGAACCCCTTCACCGTCGTCGACCTCATCCAACTGGGAACAATCTCACCGCACGTAGCAGCCTACACGTGGCTCCTAGTCGAGAACCTCCGGAGCATGATGGTGTGCGGTGCTGTTGCTTCAGGGAAGACGGCCCTCCTCAACTCGATAAGCATGTTCATCAAACCCGAGATGAAGGTCGTCACCATCGAGGAGGTCAGAGAGCTACGCCTACACGAGAACTGGATACCCATGATCACCCGCCCCAGCTACCAGCCCGGAATCCAGGAGATCACCCTCTTCGATCTCCTCCGGTCAGCACTCAGGCAACGCCCCGACTACATCATCGTGGGCGAGGTCAGAGGGGAAGAGGCCTATACCCTGTTCCAGAGCATCGCTGTCGGCCACGGAGGCCTCTGCTCCATACATGCGGACAGCCAGGACTCCGTCATCAGGCGCCTACTCACGCGACCCATGGACATACCCGCTATGATGCTCCCCCTCATGAACTGCCTGATCCAGATAAGGCGCGTGGCCCTCAACTCACACGTCGTCAGGCGCGTTGAGTCCATCTCAGAGATCGTGGACATCAACCCGAAGAACCAGGAACCCATACTTGTGAACAGATTCCAGTGGAACGCCGAAACCGACACCTTCACCTATAATCCCCCTAAGCCCAACGAGAGGAGCGCATTCAAGGTCATCTCCCAGATCAACCAGGTGCCCATGGAGACGCTGGAAGAGGAGCTCAACCGGAGGGAAACAATTCTCAAGTGGATGGTGAATATAGGGGTCAAAGACTACGACGAGGTCGCCAACATCATTAGGAACTACTACCACAACCCAGAGGACACATACAACGTTGCGAGGCTTGGTGTCCAGTGACACAGAGAGACCCACTCCGACGCGACGAGATCCTGAACACGATCACGAATTATGTCAGGAATCTTCGACACATGGGTGATCACTACGAAAAGGATTTCCAGTCCAACTTCCTCACCAGCGGCATAACGAGGTACATCGACGACTACCGACGAAGATCACTGATAATGACAATCATAAGCATGCCAATCTTCTTCCTAGCATCAGCTGCTTTTCTAGGACTGCTTCTTCGGATGTCTGTGATCAACACCATACTAGGTGGTATAGCCACGACTCTGATCGGCTCCTCGATACTCGGCTCCTGCTTCGTCTACTACCCGTACTACAGGAGACATGAGAACAGAAACCGGCTGGAAGAAGGCCTCATCTACTCCCTCAGCTACATGGCTGTTCTCTCCGCCAGCGGCATGTCCATCGAGAGGATAATTGACAGAATCACAGAGGTTGAGGACAGCCCGCCCCTGATCTTCCTCGCCAAGAAATTCATGATGAACATCCGACTATTCGGGATGGATGTCAGGTCAGCTCTCAAGGACATAGCGGAAATGAGCCCCTCGAAGGTCTTCTCGAAGCAGATCGAGAGCATGCGGACCGCCTTGGCTACCAGCGGCGACCTCAAGAGCCTTCTGATTTTCGAAGTCGAGAGGCAGGTCCAGGTCAAGAGGGAGAAGCTTAAGGCCAAGATCAACACGCTGGTCTACGTCGGCGAGCTATACGTCGCCCTCATGGTCATCACCCCCGTCATGTTCATCATCGTCATCGCTGTACTCTCAGTTCTCGGAACCAGTGTTGGCGGAGGCTCGATTATCCAACTAAACCTCATCGTATTCCTCGGCATTCCTTTAATGGGAGGAATCTTCATGGTCCTCCTCGACCAGACCCTCGGGAGGGAGGAGTAACGTACTTCAATACCAAGTACAAACGGGGAGTCTACGCCGTCTCCATCACAGTCGCCTTCATAATCTTACTCCTACTGATACTCCAGGGACAGTACATCCCAAAGTCACCCTACTTCATCCCCATGAACTCTAAGGTAAACAACGCCTTCGCCCTCTGCTTACTTGTCGCCATCGTCCCCCCGGCTGTCGTGGAGTTCAACAACAGCATATGGTTGAAGCAGGTCGACAGAAACCTCCCGCGCCTCCTCCGAGACGTAACAGAATCCATCCGCTCAGGCATGCCCATGACTAGGGCCCTCGAGACCGCCGTGAAGAGGGACTACGGTCCAATAGCCCAGAACCTCGAGACCGCAATGGTGAACTTCAACCTAACATCGGACTTCGACGGCTCCCTGAAGTGGTTCGGTGAGAGTCTGATCAGGCCGAGCGGCAAGAAGGTCGCCACCATACTCATGGAGGCAGAGAAGTCTGGTGGCAGGATGCTGGAGGTCTTGGACACTAGCATCAGCATGTTCACCAGCATCGACGAGTACAGGGACGAGAAGGATTCCGTCGTGGGCCCCTACGTCCTGATGGTCTACGTGAGCACACTGATCTTCCTATTCATAGGCTGGGTAATCATAGCCCAGTTCCTCCTCCCCCTCTCCAAGTCGAACCTGAACATCCCGGGGGTCTCCATGCTAGTCGGCGGCATGCTCTCCATGGATTACTATAGATCAATCATATTCTGGGCCGCAGTAATGGAGGGACTAATTGGTGGACTTGTGGGCGGAAAGATCACCGACGCAAGGGTCGCAGCAGGGCTCATCCACGCCGTCCTACTCATCACAATCACTATAGTTTTCTTCGGGATATTCCTACCATAGGTGTCCGACATGTCCTCCCCAGCAAGCAACAGTTGGCTCCCCCCCGACGAGGAGAGGCTAATCAACACTATAGTGGACCTTGGCCTGAGGGAGCTGAAGCCGAGGAGGACAGACCACACCATCGTATACGCGGGCCTAGAGGAGCTCACGAAGGAGCTCGGAGTAAAGGAGACAAGGAAGCTCCTCAGGTCTCTGGCCAACAAGGGATTCCTCGAGGAGAAGAACTATGACTCCGCGATCTCTTGCCCCAACTGCGAGTCCAACATCGTCCACTCCAAGTACAGCTGCCCGCAGTGCGAGTCCAAAAACGTCCACAAAATCCAGCTCATCGAGCACCCCTTCTGCGGCTACATAGGGAACAGGGACGAGTTCGAGCCCGACGGTGAGCTCACATGCCCGAAGTGCAAGACGAAGCTCGGCTCATTCGCCAAGGCACAGTCGAAGAACCAGACAGACAAGAGCAAGGTGATCAGGGTCATAGGCTCCAGCTACAGCTGCGACAAGTGCGGGAGCAAGTTCGAGAAACCGAACATAACCCACATCTGCGACAGATGCGACGCCACCTTCACATACAAGGAGGCCAACTACGACAAGCTCCCACTCTACGAGCTCACCGAGAAGGTAGACAGCCTCGCCCCCAGAAGGTTCGTGATGGACGCCATGACGAACCTCCAGAAGCTCCTACTGGGCAAGGGCTACACGGTGGAGCGCGACGCGAAGATCAGAGGCAAGTCGGGTATCGAGCAGTCATTCAGCTTAGCGGCTCGTATGGATAAAAGAACTGTACTCATCGACATTTCTCCCTGGGGAAACCAGAACGACCTCATAACCCTCCTCGGCAAGAAGACGGATGTCGACGGCAAATCCATAATCCTTTTAGACCTAGCAGGAAACCCGGACTTAGCGCCGATGGGGAAGCCGTACGGGATAGCCGTGGTGAACGGGAAGGACGAGAAATACCTCGAGCAGCTCTCCGGCCTCCTCGACGCAGAGAAGAAGGAAGATGAAAAACGCGGCTCAGCTCTTTGGCGAAGAAGGTAAACCGACTCCCAGAAAGTCGCCGGCAGTCGTCCTCATGAGGACCGACACCTTCGAGATGATGATGGGATACCTTACCAGGAACTTCGGAGCAACGGGCCTCTCGATCAGCTACTCGATGGGCGTGGCCAACGGCAAGTACGAGGTAGCCCAAATCCGGGAAGAGCTCAAGAGACTCGAAGCCCCCGCCACAAAGAAGGAGCTGCTCGAGAAGAGCCTCCAGAGACTCACAGCCATGGGCTGGGGAAAGCTCAAGCTCGCCGAACTGAACACAATCACAGGAGAAAACACCGTCACCGTGGAACAGAACCCCTTCAGAGAAGGATGCGACCCAAAGGACAACGGAGGCTGCTACTTCCTCCAGGGATTCGTCGCCGGAGTCGTCTCGGAGACCCTCGAGGAAGATGTAACCTACATCGACACCAGGTGCACCCATGAGGACTTAAAGGGGTGCTCATTCCACCTGATGAGATCCAAGAGCAAAAACCTGTAAACTAAACAGATTCGATAATTTATTTCACATACCCAAAACTAGGCTGATATTATGAACTCATGCGATTAACTCTTGGTAGATATCGATCCTCGTCAATTCAGCCAGCGCATCACTTGCTCTCTGTATTGACCAATTCCATGCCCGACACCGAGTAATGTAGAATCAGAAAAGTTGGGAGTAGGTTCACACGCTAGCTTGTTTAGAAAATCATGTGTTTAGGCGCCCTACACTCAACACCGTAGCCTCATCGAGGATAATCCATGGATAGGTGAAAATATAAATTCTTCATTAAGAATTGAAAATATTGGTGCTATTATAGATGATAAGGTAGTCTTCTGTTATGTCGATAATAAAGAAATTGGAAAAACGAGAATTTCATTGAATCCAGAACAGTCTACAACCTTATCATTTTTATTCTGTGGAGACACTACTGGACTGCACAAAGTTTCTTTTATTTGGGAAGGAGAAAATTTAGATGGAGTAGTTAGTATTAGTATCCCCGATAATCCAATCAGTAGGCCCGAATATTATTACAGTTTGGCCAAAGACTATGTCAATGAAAAATATGTTGTCCCAGACGACAAAAACATAAACGGACTTGTAGATTTTTTAGACCAGATAGAATTTCCTGAATATCTTGAAGACGTATTCGATTGTTCTGAATGTAGTTCTCTACTAGAATGGTTATTAGAAGGAGCCGGATTCCACACATATATCGCCACGATATCTAATGATTTTACGGGAGGTCATGCTTGGGTTCAAGTCGAACTTGAAAACGGAATTGTTGCGATTGAATCTACACAATCGACCAGAGGGTGGGGTCTCTGTAGTAGTACTAAGCCATGGGAAATAGTTTCAAAGGATGACGGAACATATGAAGAACTTACATATACATATCGATATACATATCAGCAATTCCTGGATTGGAAGAAAACATACTCTTCTCCTAGATATGAATGGGATCGGAACATCACTTTTGAGGAATAGAAAGTAAAATATTTGAGTTCGATAATATCTTTTCCTTCGCTAGGAATCCCTTCTAAATGGGTATATTACTCATCGGCTGTAAGTCAC